>Ga0335084_10002276_pt1 | contig 18439 bp, 24 predicted proteins | sample Lox_Sample_44_FD_206721 | JGI IMG/M metagenome (GOLD analysis project Ga0335084, IMG submission 206721) | Soil microbial communities from Loxahatchee National Wildlife Refuge, Florida, United States - Lox_Sample_4.4 | ecosystem: Environmental > Terrestrial > Soil > Wetlands | place: USA...
CGGACCCTGGCGCTGATCGAGTACATCTCGCGTCTGCGGGTGAAGTGACTGACGGAGTGCGCGCCGCGTTGCGGAGTGGCATCGACCGGCTCTCCGTTCCGACGAGTACAGGTGCGAGCGCGCGGCGCTCGCGCCAGAGGAGCGCTACGCAGCCCTGGCTTTCAACGTCACCTCGACGTTGTTGCGCGTCGCGTTGCTGTAGGGACAGACCTTGTGCGCCTCGGCGACGAGGCGGTCGGCGTCGGCCTGGGTCAGGCCTTCCAGCGTCGCGGTGAGATCGACCTTCAGCCCGAAGCGCTGCGCCTCGTCGCGGCCGATGCCGACGGCGCAGTCGACTGTGATCTTTGTCGGATTGAGCTTGAGCATCGACTTCGCGACGAAGTCGCAGGCGCTGCCGAAGCAGGCGGCATAGCCGGCGGCAAACAGGTCTTCCGGCGTGGTCGTGTTGGGCTTGCCCGGGCCGCCCATCGATTTCGGTACCGATAGATCGAGGTCGATCAGTCCATCGTGGTTGCGCGTGTGGCCGTTGCGGCCGCCCACGGCAATGGCGTGGGTGGTGTACAGGATGTTGAGCGGCATGGATCACTCCGTCGGTGGCGAGATCGGATTCACTGCAGGGCGGGCGCCGCGTCGGCGCTGCGCCGATAGCGGCCCGGCGCTTCGCCGGTGACACGCTTGAACGCCTTGGCGAACACCGTTCCCGAACCATAGCCTACAAGCGACGCCGCGCGTTCGAGGTCGAGACCTTGTGAGCGCAGCAGGTTTGCCGCACGTGTGATGCGCCACCGCGTCAGGTAGGCCATCGGGGCCTCGCCGACGAGTTCGCGGAAGCGGACCGCCAGCGCGGTTCGTGACATGCCCGACTCGCGCGCGAGGCGATCGAGCGTCCAGGTCTCGTCGTAGTGCTCGTGCAGCAGCGCGAGCGCGTGCGCGATGCGGCGATCCGACATGCCGCGCAGCCAGCCGGTGGCGCCGTTGGCCTGCGCGGCGTGCGCACGCACCGCCTGGATGAAGAGCACGTCGGCCATGCGCTGCAGGACCGCCTTGCCGCCCTGGGCGCCCGAGTCGATCTCCGCTTCGATGAAGGCCAGCGTCGGCTCGAGCCAGCGGCGTACGCGCGGATCGGATCCGCGCTGCACGATGATCGGCGGCAGTGCCGCGAACAGCGGATTCGCGGCGCTGCCGCCAGACGAAAAGAAGCCGCCGATGACGCGCGTGATCGGCCCCCGCCCCGCATGCAGCGAGCGGCCCTCCGCATCCATCGGGTGCAGTGCCATCCAGTCGTCGAAGGGAACCACCTGTGCACCGGGCCCCGAGCGCACGACATGAGGCGCCGCGTTGGGCAGCAGCACGAAGTCCCCGGCGTCGAGGCGATACACGCGCCCGCGGCCGTCGACCTGGAGCTCGGCGCGTCCTTCGCGTACGAGATAGAACGGCGTGCGGCCGCGGCGCGCGATCGCGATACCCCATGGTGCGTGCAGCTCGGCGCAGAAATACACCATGCCTTCGAGATGCACTTGGTCGATGACATCGGTCAGCACGTCGAAGCGCGGCGCGGAGATCACACTGCGCGACCTGCTGCGCCCGGAGGCACTCGATCCTGAACGTTTCGACATAAAAAGAGGTTAAAGCAGCCTTTTTCTTCGTACCGGAGAACGCACGATACGCCCATCGAGAGCAGCGCACAGCTGCTTCGCAACCGGAAGGAGAAAGAGATGACACTGCGCCACACACTGGTCCCTGCGCTGCTTATGGCCGCGCTGGCGGCCACCGGGGCACACGCCCAGGTCCGCATGGAGTCCGACACCAGCGCGTTCGTCTGGGAAGCGCTTGGAGCGACGCCGTCGATCCGCCTGCCGCAGCGGCAATCCTCGGCCAAGCCCGCCGCTGCGACGCCGGTCGCCAAGGATGCCAATGCGGCAGCCGGCAATGCCGCGACTGCCAAGACCGTGCCCGCTCGGCTCTCGGACTTCACCTACGACGAGCTCGGCGCCACGCCGCAGCTGAAGCGGCCGTCGACGACCGCGAAGGCGAACGACGCGACCGGCGCAACGCGTTGAGCGCCGGCAGAACCTGGCGCGACCCGCTCGCGGACGCGCGCGCCGTCGAACGTTCCCGGGTGCGCGCGATCGAATCCGGCCGCGCGCACCCCCGCTTCAGAGCATGAGCCGGGTCACCCACTCGGCCGTCAGCGCGGGCCGCTCTTCGCCACGGCGTTCGATCGTCACCAGCCAGGACAGCTGGACGCCGCCGCGAAGGTCCTTGAATCGCGCGAGCGCAAAACGCCCGCGCAACAGGCTTCCGGACGGTACTGGCGTGACGAAGCGCACGCGATCGAATCCGACATTGATGCCAGCGCGCGCGCCGGTGATGCGCAGACAGCTTTCGATGAAGTGCGTGAGCAGCGACAGCGTCAGAAAGCCGTGGGCGACGGTGCAGCGCCGCCCGTTGCTGTCGCGAAACGGCGATTCACGCGCGGCGCGCTCGCTGTCGACGTGGATCCACTGCGCGTCGCGCGTCGCCTCCGCGAACTCGTCGATGACCGTCTGCGGTATTTCGATCCATTCGCTGACCGCGACTTCGCGGCCGACGCGTTCGCGCAGCTGGTCGATCGAGACAACGACGGCGTTCATTGCGCTGGGGGACGCAGCTCTCCGGTCCGGAGCCGTGCCGTGAGGCAGGCCGGGCAGAAACAGGCGGACGTCGGCAGCCGTTGCTCCGCGGGCAGGGGCGGCAGGGTCGCGCACCAGCAAGTGTCGGTGTTCGCGCCGCAGGCGAACATCGCGCCACACAAAGGACAGCGCCGCGTCATCGGCGTGGCATCGACTGCAGCCATGCGCCAAGCGTAGCGCGAAGGCCACGCGATTTCGCCGCATGCTTGCGTGACGTTGCTTCGGGTCGATGCATGAACTCGCGTCGCGTCTGATGGCAGACGCCAGAGCAACGGGCGACGTGCGGACTCAGGAAGTCGCGGAGGGCCGCAGAGTCACCTGCAATCCGCCACCGGGGCGCGCCGCGAACCCGACGTCGAGCCGATGCAGTTCGGCGATGCGACGTACGATCGAAATGCCGAGCCCGCTGCCGGGATTTCCCGCGCCAGGCGAACGCACGAAACGCTCGCCGAGCTGACTGCGAATGCGGTCGTCGATGCCGGGCCCGCGATCCTGCACGAGCAGCCGGTCGTTTTCGAAGCGGATCGTGACCTGCGACTGCGGCGGCGAGTAGCGCAACGCGTTGTCGATCAGGTTGCGAATCAGCGTCGCCAGCAAGGCTTCGTCGCCGCGTAGCGGCAGCGGCACACCCGTTTCGGGCCACTCGACCTCGATCTCGCTGCCGGTCGAATCGATCAGCGGCAGGCACGCCGACACCGCTTGTTCAGCAACCGCGCGCCAGTCGACCGGATGCGCGTTCGCGGCGAGCGCGGCTCCATCTGCGCGAGCCAGCGACAGCAGCTGCTCGACCAGCCGGGTCAGGCGATCGAGCCCCGTACCGATGCGCTCCATCGCGTGCGTGCGGGCCGTGGTGTCCGGCGCGAGCCTGGCGGCATCCCACTGCGCTCGCAGCGCTGCCAGTGGTGTGCGCAGTTCGTGTGCAGCATCGGCCGTCAGGCGCCGTTCGTTGTCGAGCATGCGCTGCAGCCGCGCGAACAGCGCATTGGTCGAATCCACCAGCGGCTGCAGTTCCGCAGGCGCCGTGCCGCGATCGAGCGGCGACAGATCGTCCGCGCGGCGGCGCTCGATCTGCTGGGCCAGCTGTCGCACCGGTCCAAGCGCGTGGCGCACCGCCCAGGTCATGACCAGCGCAAGGACCGGCAGCGACAGCAGCCAGGGCAACAGCTGGCTCATGATCAGTCCGCCGAGAAGGTTGCGGCGCTCGTTCATGCTTTGTCCAACCGCGACGACGCGGCGGCCGTCGGCCGACGGCAGGTAGAAGATGCGCCAGCGCTCGCGCGCGATGTGCGGCATCGCGAATCCGGAGGCGCCGGGCGGATAGGGAATCGCGCTGCCCTCGCGGTCCGCGGCCACGCGCTGGCCGTCGATCCAGACGGAGACCGCCATGGTTTCGAGGTCGGCTTCGCCTGGGTCGCCACGCAGCACGGGCGGGTCGGTGGCGAGTGCGTCGCCGGGCAGCAGGGCCATCACCTGCTGCGCAAGCCGGACTTCCTGCGTGTCGAACAGTTCGTTGATTTCCTTGCGCGCGTGGAGGATCGCCGCGCCGAGGGAGACGAGCCAGATCAGTGGCACGCCGATCAGCAGCAGAAGCAGCAGTCGCCGCTGCAGCGTCACGTGAGTTCTTCAGCCGGCCCGATGACGTAGCCCACGCCGCGGACGGTGCGCACGACACCCTGTGCAATCTTGCGGCGCAGCCTGTGAATCCAGACTTCGAGCGCGTTGCTGTCGACGTCCTCGTCCCAGCCGAAGAGCTTCTCCTCGATTTGCGACTTGGACAGCACGCGGCCCGGATTGAGCAGCAGCACTTCCAGCACACCCGCTTCGCGCGCGGTGAGTTCGATGCGCTGACCGCGGTAGCGGACGGCGCGCGTGCCCGGATCGAATTCGAGCGCACCGTGACGCCATACCGGCTCGGCCGTGCCGCGCGCGCGCCGCATGAGGGCGCGCAGCCGGGCTGCCAGCTCGGCCAGGGCCACGGGCTTGACCAGATAGTCGTCGGCGCCGGTATCGAGGCCGCCGACGCGGCTCTCGACCGCGTCGCGCGCCGTGAGGATCAGCACGGGGCAGGTGTCGCCGCGATCACGCCAGCGCCTGAGCCAGGCCAGGCCGTCTTCGTCCGGCAGGCCGAGGTCTAGGATCACCGCGTCGTAGGCCACGCTGGCGAGTGAACCGTCGGCATCGGCGCCAGTACGCATCCAGTCGACGGTGAAACCGAGCGCACGCAGGCCGCTCGCCAGCCCGTCGCCAAGCGTAGGATCGTCCTCGACCAGCAGCAGTCGCATTGGACAAGTCTAGGGGTTGCGATCTGTGATCTGTTTGCGCCAACGCCATCGTGCGCCGGGAATTTTCCCGCTGGACGCGGCTCAAAACCGTAGTTGCGCCGCGGGATGGCTGGCTGAGGGGACCGCCGGTCGGTCCGCGTCATCGAAACGGCTGGCGCGATCGTTTATCGCCCGAGGAGACCGCTGATGAAGACCGCCCTGTCTGCCGTTGCGCTGGCCCTAGGGCTGGCGCTTGCCGCCAGTGCTGCGCCTGCGGATGCGCAGGGGCGCGGAGGTCCTTCCGGCGCAGGCTACGGTGGCGGCTACCGCGGTGGGCCGCCTCCCGGTGGCGCGTACTACGGGGGTGGCTGGCGTGGCGGCTGGAATGGTGGTGCTTGGAACGGTGGCGTATGGCGCGGCGGCTGGAACGGCGGCTGGGGCTGGGGCCGTCCTTGGAATCCATACTGGCGTGCCGGCTGGGGTTGGGGCTGGGGCTGGGGCTGGGGCGGCTGGGGCTGGGGTGGTTGGGGCTGGGGTGGTTGGGGCTGGGGTGTCGGCTGGTATCCAGGCTGGGGCACCTGGGGCTGGGGCGTGGGCGCGCCGGTCGTTGTCGCGCCGGCGGTTTCGGCATGGAACCTGCCACCGAGTGCCGGCGGCTTCTACATTGAGCAGGACACTGAAACGCCCGCGCCTTCTTCGGCACCGCCCGCCGCCACAACTCAGCAATGGTGGTACTGGTGCGCCGGCGCGCGCGCGTACTACCCGTACGTGCAGAGCTGCGCCGAAGGCTGGCAGAGAGTCGAACCGCGCGTGCCGCCGTCGCGATGACATGATCACTCGATTCCGCTCATTGCTGAAAATCGGTGCGGCGCTGACGACGCTTTCGCTGGCGGCGTGCGTCACCGTTCCGGCCGGTCCGACGGTCGGCGCCCTGCCGGGCTCCAGGAAATCCTGGGATCAGTTCCAGGCTGATGACGCGTCCTGCCGCGGCTACGCGGTGAGCATCAGCGGGTCGCCCAATGACGCGGCAGCGCAGGCGGGAGTCGGCAGCGCTGTGGCGGGAACCGTCATCGGCGCGGCGATCGGTGGTTTGCTCGGCGGCAACCAGGGCGCCGCGGTCGGCGCGGGCATGGGCCTCTTCACTGGCTCTGCCGTCGGCGTCGGTAACGCGCAGGCCGCCGGGTCGGTGACGCAGCAGCGCTACGACACCGCCTACTACCAATGCATGTACGGGCTGGGCAATCGTGTTCCTGCGCCGGCCGGCTACATGGCCCGCGCATCGGTAGCGCCGCGTCCGGCTCCGCCGCCCAATGCGGCGATTCCACCGCGCGACGCGCCGCCTCCTGACGCCGTGTCGAATTCGGCACCGCCGCCGAACGCGGCGATCCCGCCGCCCGATACCCCGCCGCCCTACCGCCTGCCGCGCTGACCGGGGCGGCCCGGGGTGGCGCCACGACCCCGGGAGGCGAACGCGGGTATCGTCTCGTCCGCACACCGCCCGAGCCGTTCTGCCCGCCATGAGTCACAAGCACGCCAACCTGCTGCGCGACATCTTTCACGATCCGATCAATACCAACATCCACTGGCGCGAGATCGAATCGTTGCTGAAGCATCTCGGCGCGGACGTGGAGTCGCTGTCGGGCGCGCGCATCCGCGTCAAGCTCGGTCACGCCGAGGGCATCCTGCACCGGCCGCACCACGGCGGCAACACGCTTGACCGCAGCTCAGTGCAGCACCTGCGCGAGCTGCTGGCACGAGGCGGAGCCACGCCGGCGATGTATGAAGCGGCGCAGAAGGACCTCGACCACCCGCGCGACAGTAAGTCGCGCAGCTGAATTTCCGCCGATTTGGGCTGCCGTCGCGGCGCGGGCAAGCCGGTTGCTCAGCCGTCCATGTGTGCCTCTCGATGTGATTGCAACCATGGCGAAGTACGGTAAGAAGGCTCAACGCAAGGTCGAACGGGCCATGCACGAGTACAGGGAAGGCCGCCTGAAGAGCGGACGGTCGGGCCGCAAGGTGACCAATCCGAAGCAGGCCATCGCGATCGGGCTGTCCGAAGCGCGCGCGGCCGGGGCAAAGGTTCCTGACCGGAAACCTTCGCGGAGATGTTCCGGCAAGTCGCCGTCGGGAAAGTCTTCGAGGCGGTCGGAATAGGGATCACGTGGGCGTCAGAGCCTGCCCGCGGAGCCGAATCCTAGGTGCACCGCCGCGCTCGTGCTGCGGCATACTGGCCGTCTGTGGGGCTGATCGCTCATGACGCTGCTGATCCTCGGGCTGGTGCTTTTCCTGGGCGTCCATTCCGTCCGCATCGTTGCGGAGGGCTGGCGCGGAGCGCGTGTCGCGCAGATGGGGCTCAAGCCGTGGAAGGGCATGGTCACGCTCGTCTCGCTGATCGGCTTCGTGCTGATCGTCTGGGGCTACGGCCTCGCGCGCCAGGCGCCCGTGATGCTGTACGCGTCGCCGGTGTGGACGCGGCATCTAGCCGGGGTCCTGATGTTGCCGGCCTTCGTGCTGCTGGCCGCGGCTTACGTGCCGGGCACCCGAATCAAGCGCGCAGTGGGCCATCCGATGGTCGCCTCGGTCAAGACCTGGGCCTTTGCCCACCTGCTGGCGAACGGCACGCTCGCCGATGTGGTCCTCTTCGGGTCGTTCCTGGCCTGGGCTATCGCCGACTACGTCTCGGCGCGAAGGCGTGACCGCGCGGCTGGAGTCGTCTACATCGTCGGTCCCACCACGCGCGACGTCGCAGCCGTTGCGATTGGCATCGTCGCGTGGGTTGCCTTTGCGTTCTGGCTGCACGGCTGGCTGATCGGCGTGCGGCCGTTCGGCTAAGCCGCAGTTCCCCTGCGAATGTTCGGCTGCAACGCGCGGCCGGCACTGCCATACTGCAAGTGCCCCACTGAGCGGAGGCGCGCATGCGGAATGGCATTTTCATCAGCTATCGGCGCAGGGACACCGAGGGCGAAGCCAGCCGACTGTCCGAAGACCTGCGGGACGGCCTCGAAGGCGTGCAGATCTTCCGCGATGTGGAGAACATCGCGCCGGGCGAGGACTTCATCGTCGCGCTGGAGCGGGCACTGGACGAATGCGCGGTCATGCTGGTGATGATCGGGCCGACCTGGCTGGAAACGCGCGATGCCGACGGCAAGCGCCGTTTGGAGGACGCCGCCGACTGGACACGTCTGGAGATCGCCACCGGCCTGAAGCGCGACGTGCGTGTGATTCCGGTCACCTGCCGCGGCGCCAGGATGCCGGAAACGAAGGACCTGCCGGAGGATCTGGCTGCGCTTGCACGGCGGCAGGCGATCGAGATCGACAACAACCGCTGGCGCTACGACGTCGACCACCTGGTCGATCGCCTCGTGCAGATCCCCGGCATGCGCAAGCGTGCACGAACGGAGGCGGCGCCGCCCTCCGCCCCCAAACCCGCCGGCTCGCGCAAGGGACTCATCATCGGCGGTGCGGTCGCAGGGGTGATCGCGTTGTGGGCGATCGGGTCGCAGATGCAGGAGAACGTCGACACGGGATCAACACGCGCAGTTCCGGATACGCTTCAGCGCGGCACTGGATCCGGAACCGCGGCGCAGAAGATGACGTCACCGCCCCCGGCGGCGAACATGGTCACCGAACCTGCGCCACCTCCGGCCGCGCCGGTGGTGACCACTGCCCGCAGTTCGATCAGAGACGTCTCTGGCCTCTGGCGCACGACCACCGGCGAGATCTATGAATTCCAGCAGGACGGCACGCGCATCGTGATGGCCGCCGCAATGAACGGGGTCGTCGTCGGGGGCGGGCAGGGGTTGGTGAATGGCGCCAACCTGCAGTTCGCAATGACGATCAACGCCAACGGTATCCCGATCAACATCAACTGCAACATGAACGGGGCGCCGGACAATCGTTCGTACACGGGTGTCTGCATGGGTCCGCGCGGCCAGTATCCGGCGCAGTTCTTCCGCTGAACAGAGAGTCCGGCGGGCCGTTATGCTGGCCGTCGCTGAGCTCGACGAGGACTACGATGAGACTGTGGAACGCAACGGCGCGCGGTGCACTTGCAACGTTGCTGGCGACCCTGACGCTGGTGCTGGGCGGTTGCTACACCTACGCGCCGCCGCCGGGGCCGAGCACCTATGACCGTGCCTACAGCGCGATGCTGGCCGCGATGTCCGATCAGGGCGTGAACGTCACCGATGCCAATCCGACCTCCGGCCTGATCACGGGTCAGCGCGGCGGCATCACCGTCATCGCGACCGTGGCGCCGCAGGCGGACGGGACGACGAAGGTGGAGTTCCGTACACGCGGCGACATCGCCCAGGACCCCCAGCTGATCGACCGCATCACGCGTTCTTATAACGCCCGCATGGGGCGCTGATCCGCGGGGGCGCGGCGGTCAGTCGGCGTGCGCGCCGACGATCGTCTCGATGCGCGCCAGCACGTCGGGTCCGAGCTTGCCGACGACGTCGAGGGCCTTCATGTTCTCCTCGATCTGGGCAACGCGGGTCGCGCCCGTGATCACGCTGCTGACGCGCGGATTGCGCAGGCACCACGCCAGCGCCAGCTGCGACGGCGTGCAGCCCACGTCGGCGGCAAGCTTCGCGAGTTCACCCACCGCCGCATTCTTCGCCGGGTCCGTCAGGCTGTCGCGCAGGAACGCATAGCTTTCGAGCGTGCCGCGCGACCCTGCGGGTATCCCGCCGCGGTACTTGCCCGACAGCAGCCCGGACGCGAGCGGGCTCCACGTCGTGAGTCCAAGTCCGATGTCCTCGTACAGCCGCGCGTATTCCTGCTCGACGCGACGGCGATGCAGCAGGTTGTACTGTGGCTGTTCGACCACCGGCTTGTGCAGGTTGCGGCGGTCCGCAATATCCCAGGCGGCGCGGATTTCGTCCGCATTCCATTCACTGGTGCCCCAGTAGAGCGCCTTGCCGCGCTCGATGATGTCGTGCATCGCCCAGACCGTTTCCTCGATCGGCGTGTGGGGATCGGCGCGATGGCAATACACCAGGTCGACGAAGTCGAGCTGCAGCCGCGCGAGCGATCCGTCGATCGCGTCGAGCAGGTACTTGCGGTTCAGCGTGTTGTTGTCGTTCGGACCGGTGCGCATGCCCCAGTAGAACTTGGTCGAGACCACGAAGCGGATGCGCGGCCACCTGAGTTCCTTCAGCACCTTGCCCATGATCGCTTCGGACTCGCCCTTGGCGTAGATCTCGGCGTTGTCGAAGAAGTTGACGCCAGTGTCGTACGCCGCTGCCATCAATTCGCGTGCGGCCCGGGTGTCGACCTGGTTGCCATAGGTCACCCACGAGCCGAAGGAAAGTTCTGAAACCTTGAGGCCGGAGCGGCCGAGGCGGCGGTAGTTCATCGCGATGAAGGGTTGTGCTGAGACGAAGCGTGCAGTCTACTGAGCCTGAGCGCCGAGCCTGAGCGTCGGCCCGATCGTGCCGGCTCGGCTCAACGCTCGCGGGTCAGCGGTACGAAGCGCACGCCGATCGTCCTGCGCGTGACGGTCCGTCCGTCAGCATCGCGCTGGATCAGCAGCAGTTCCTGGTCCATCGGTCCAGCACCGACCGGAATCACCATGCGTCCGCCCGGCGCCAGTTGCTCCAGTAGCGCCGGCGGCACGTGATCGGGCGCGGCGGTGACGATGATGCCGTCGAACGGGGCGGCCTCGGGCCAGCCGCGGTAGCCGTCGCCGATGCGGGTTTCGACGTTGCGCACGCCCGCAGCGTCCAGCGCCGCGCGCGCCTGCTGCGCCAGCGGCGCGACGATCTCGATCGAGTACACGGTCCGGACGCAGGCGGCGAGCACGGCGGCCTGATAGCCGGAGCCGGTGCCGATTTCGAGCACGCGGTCGGACGCCCGCGGCTCCAGCAACTCGGTCATCAGGGCGACGATGAATGGCTGCGAGATCGTCTGGTCGTGCCCGATCGGCAGCGGCCGGTTGTCGTACGCGCGGGACGCCAGCAGCGGTGGTACGAAGCGCTCGCGCGGCACCGTTTCGATCGCGTGGCGCACGGCGGGACTCAGGCGGGTGACGCCGGTGCTGGTCGCCGTTTCGCGCACGTCCTGGTCGATCTCGGCCAGCATGCGGCGGCGCGCGGCATCGAGGTCCTCGCCGGGCGCCGCCTCTGGCAGCACCAGGGCGGCGAGTGCGGCGCCCAGGCCCGCGAACATGCTGCGTCGAGTCGCGCGATCGATCACCGCGGCGCGGCGTGGATCGGGTCGACCCAGTAGACGGTCTCCGGACGCTCGACCGGCTCGATGTCGAGATTTACGACCACCGATTCGTTGTCGCTGCGGACCAGCACGCATTCGAGAACCGCGTCGGGCGACGCGTTGATCTCCTGGTGCGGCACATACGGCGGCACGAAGATAAAGTCGCCCGCCTCGGCCTCGGCGACGTACTCGAGCCGGTCGCCCCAGCGCATGCGTGCCCTGCCGCGCACGACGTAAATCACCGACTCGAGCGCGCCGTGGTGATGCGCGCCGGTCTTCGCGTTCGGATCGATCGTCACCGCGCCGGCCCAGAGCTTCTGCGAGCCGACACGCGCGGCGTTGATGGCTGCGGCGCGTTTCATCCCCGGGGTTTGCGCGGTGTTCGGATCGAGCTGGTTGCCCTTGATCACGCGCACGCCGTCCGTGCGCCAGTCGCGATGAGGATCATGCATGGCTGCCTCCTGAAGCTTCATCTTGAGCGCGGCACCGGCGCGTGACAAGCGGGGTCCGGGGTACTTGCCCAGCACGCGCGCAGGGGCATAAGCACATGCCGAAGCCGCCGCACTCCGCACCGCCGATTGCATCAGACTTCAGGGTTTGGAGTTTGTGCATTCGACGACGATGACAGCGCCGCGCCATTGGATCGCACGCGGGCTCGCAGCCCTGCTGCTGGCGAGTGCCCCGCTGCTCGCGCTCGCGCAGCCGCTGCTGTCGCCGGCGGAACTGGCCGTGCGCCTCGCCGATCCGCAGTTGCGGATCATCGACATCCGACCGCGCGAGGGTGCAGCGGGCTACGACGGTGGCCACCTTCCGGGTGCCCTCAGTGCGCCCTACGAGCGCTGGCGCGGACCCGACGAGAACCCCGGCGCGCTGCCGGATTCCGGGCAGATCAGCGCATTGGTCCGGTCGCTCGGCATCGACGCGACGACCCCGGTGGCAGTCGTGTACGAAGGAGGCGACGCCACCGAGTTCGGCGCGGCGGCGCGCGTGTACTGGACGCTGAAGGCCGTCGGCCTGCCGCAGCTCTCAATCCTCAATGGCGGCATGAAGGCGTGGCGCGGCGCGGGTGAACCGGTCACGACGCAGCTGCGCCCGGTCGCGCCGACCACCTATGCAGCGCAGTGGGATCCACGTCTGATCGCCACGCAGGAGGAGGTTGCGCAGGCCATCGGCCGGCAGCGGCTGATCGATGCGCGGCCCGCGCCGTTCTTCCGGGGCGAGACCAAGCACCCTGCGGCGCGGGCGCCGGGCACGCTGGTCGGCGCGAAGAACGTCGAGCACGACGTCTGGTTCATCCGAGGCAGTGCCACGATGCAGTCGAGCGTCGAGCTGCGTCGCATCGCGCAGCAGCAGGGGATCGGCCAGGCGCAACCCACCGTGTCGTTCTGCAACACCGGCCACTGGGCCGCGACGAACTGGTTCGTCCTGTCGGAAGTACTGGGCCAGCCGGACGTGAAGCTGTATCCGGAATCGATGGTCGGCTGGTCGCGCGCCGAGCGGCCGATGGACCACGTGCCCAGCCGCCTCCAGCAGTTCTGGATGCAGCTGAAGGAAGCCGCTGTTTCCATGTAGGTCCGCCGCGGACGCGGCGCGCGCTTTGCCCCGGGCCGGATAATGTCTGCCGTGTCCACTGTCCTGACCTTTCCGGCGCGCGGCGTGCGGCGCGAAACGCGCGTCGCGGTGCTTGCCCTGTCATTGGCTGCGCTGGTTGCGTGGCTGGGCATCACGTTGCTGGTCGGCCTGCGCCAGGGCTTCCTCTTCCTGATCGGTGTCGGCTTCGGCGCGGTGCTCGCCGGCGTCTCGTTCGGCTTCACGACCGGATGGCGCGTGTGGATCCGCGATCGCGATCCAACCGGCCTGCTGGCTCAGTTCGTCGCGATCGGCCTGGCAATGGCGGTGACCATTCCACTGCTGGCCAGTCATCCGGAACTCAGCGGCGCGATTGCGCCGGTGTCGGTCAGCGTTGTGATCGGCGCTTTCGTGTTCGGTCTTGCGATGCAGGTCGCCGACGGCTGCGGCTCGGGCACGCTCTACAAAGCGGGCCTGGGCAATGCTTTCGCGCTGCTGGTGCTGCCGGGCTTCATTGCCGGAAGCTTCTTCGGTTCATTGCACCTCGACCGCTGGCTCGCGCTGGGCGCCTTGGAGCCGATCGCGCTGCAGGATCATTTCGGCGCTGCCGGCGCGGTCGCGCTGCAGGTGGCAGTCATGGCCGTGCTTGCGGTGTTGCTCTGGCGCCGCCGGCGCAGCACGCAGACGCGCTGGCGCGGCCGCGGCATCTACATCGGTGCAGTGCTACTGGCCGTCTTCGGGGTACTGAACCTCATCGTTGCCGGGCAGCCGTGGGGCATCGTCTACGGCCTCGGCCTGTGGGGTGCAAAGATCGCAAGCGCGCTCGGCATGGATCTCAGCACCAACGCCTTCTGGGGCCGCGAGTCGCAGCAGGCACTGCTGCACGCCTCGGTGCTGACCGATGTCACCTCGATCACGAACTTCGGCCTGCTGGCGGGATCGCTGATCGCCGCGACCGCAAGGGGTACGGCCTGCCCGCCGCCAGAGGCGCAGCGTGCGTCGCAGTGGATCGCCGCACTCGTTGCCGGACTGGCGCTGGGCTATTCGTCGAGGCTGGCGTTCGGCTGCAACGTCGGCGCGTACTTTTCGGGCATCTCGAGCGGCAGCCTGCACGGCTGGATCTGGTTTGCCGCGGCCTTTGCCGGATCGCTGATCGGCGTGAAGGTGCGCACACGCCTCGGATTGCCGAAATGAAGCGCGCGCTCGTCTTTGCGGCGATCTTCTGGGCGGCCGGCGTGCTCCTGCTGGTGGCGGACTGGGCGCGGTCGACGCCGCACAACCGCTTCGACGAGCCGCCGCCGTGGCAACTCGGGCAGGAGAAGGTCGAAGGGGCCGGGCACTGCGCGGCGCCGCTGAAGTGAGGCGGCGCTACTCCGCCGGCAGAAAGCCCTCGACCGAGAGATAGCGCTCACCGGTGTCGTAGTTGAAGCCGAGCACCCGGCTGCCGGGCTTCAGTTCCGGCAGCTTCTTCGCGATGGCCGCGAGCGTGGCGCCCGAGGAGATTCCGATCAGCAGCCCTTCCTCGCGCGCCGCGCGGCGCGCCATCTCGCGCGCTTCCTCCGCCTCGACAGTGATCACGCCGTCGAGCACTTCGACCTTCAGGTTGTTCGGAATGAATCCGGCGCCGATGCCCTGAATCGGGTGCGGCGAGTGCTTGCCGCCGGAGATCACCGGCGAGAGCGTCGGTTCGACCGCGAACACCTTCAGCTGCGGCCACTTCGGTTTCAGAACCTGGCCGACGGCGCTGATGTGGCCGCCAGTGCCGACGCCGGTGATGATGGCGTCGAGCCCTTCGGGAAAGTCGCGCAGGATCTCCGGTGCGGTCGTGCGCGCATGCACGTCAATGTTCGCGGGATTGTCGAACTGCTGCGGCATCCAGGCGCCGGGTGTTTCGTCGACGATCTGCTGGGCGCGCTCGATCGCTCCCTTCATGCCTTTCTCGCGCGGCGTCAGCACGAATTTCGCGCCGTACGCCAGCATCAGCCGCCGGCGCTCGACCGACATGCTGTCGGGCATCACCAGCACCAGCGGATAACCCTTGACGGCGGCGACCATCGCCAGACCGATGCCTGTATTGCCTGAGGTCGGCTCGACGATCGTGCCGCCCGCCTTGAGCGTTCCATCGCGCTCGGCGGCCTCGACCATCGACAGCGCGATGCGGTCCTTGATCGACCCGCCGGGGTTGGCACGCTCGGATTTCGACCAGACCTCGTGTCCCGGAAACAGCCGGTTGATGCGGATGTGCGGGGTGTTGCCGATCGTTTCGAGAATATTGGCTGCACGCATGGGACGCTCCTGAGGATTGCCGCCGACGGTACGCGCGGCGGGATGGCGCCGATATCACCAGAGTGCATGAGGATATCGCTGTGGCCGACGGCGAATGCCTGCGTGTTCGCTGCAACTTCCGAGCCCGCGCGGCGCATTATGCTGGCGGCAACATGAATCTTCCGATCAGCTATGACGATGTGGCGGCCGCGGCTCAGCGCCTGGCCGGCATCGCACACCGCACGCCGGTGCTGACCTCGCGCACCGCCGACGAGCTCACCGGCGCGCACATCTACTTCAAGTGCGAGAACCTGCAGCGCATGGGGGCATTCAAGTTCCGCGGCGCCTACAACGCGCTCGCGCAGTTCACGCCGGAGCAGCGCAAGCACGGCGTGGTCGCCTTTTCGTCCGGCAACCACGCGCAGGCGGTGGCGCTCTCGGCGCGGCTGCTCGGGATGCCCGCGACGATCGTGATGCCGCAGGACGCGCCGGCCATCAAGATCGAGGCCACGCGTGGCTATGGGGCCGAGGTGCTGCTGTATGACCGCTACACCGAGGACCGAGAAGCGATCGGACGGCGGCTCGCGCAGGATCGCGGCATGACGCTGATTCCACCCTTCGATCATCCGCACGTGATGGCCGGCCAGGGCACCGCGGCGCTCGAACTGATGCAGGAGGCCGGCAATCTCGACCTGCTGCTTGTCTGCGTCGGGGGCGGCGGCCTGATCTCGGGCTGCGCAGTTGCCGCACGCCATCTGCAGCCGGCGTGCCGCGTGGTCGGCGTCGAGCCGGAGGCTGGCAACGACGTGCAGCAGTCGCTTGCGCGCGGCGAGATCGTCCACATCGACGTGCCGCGCACGATCGCCGACGGCGCGCAGACCCAGCAGCCAGGCCGCTACACGTTCCCGGTGATCCAGGCGCGGGTATCACAGGTCGTCACCGTCAGCGACGAAGCGCTGCGGCGCGCGATGCGGTTCTTCGCAAGCCGCATGAAGATCGTCGTCGAGCCGACCGGCTGCCTCGGTGCGGCCGCGGCGTTCGAGAGTGTGGTGACCGTGCGCGGCCGCCGCGTCGGCGTGATCCTGAGTGGCGGCAACGTCGATCTGGCACGCTACGCGGCGCTCATCGCCGCATAGCGCCGCTCTCAGCTCACTCGCCGCGGATCACGCCGCAGGCGATGCGCGGCCCGGAATTGCCGGCGGGCTGCGTGCGATAGTCGTCCGGATTCTGGTGGATCACGATCGCACGGTTGACGACCGAGTTCGGCCCTGGCGCAACCGTCAGCAGGTCGGTCGTGAAGACCGCATTCGCAACGCCTTCACCATTGGACTCGAGGTTCGGCAAATCACCGGCGTGCCGCTCGCCGGACCCCTGCGCGCCATGCGGCTTGCCGCCCGGATTGAAGTGACCGCCGGCGCCGGTGAAGTCGCCAGTGCAGTCGCCCTTTTCATGGACATGGAAACCAAACTTGCGGTTCGGTGGCAGTCCGTTGATGTCGACGCGAACCACGGTCTTCCCCGCGCTGGCGCCGCTAAAGCTGCTCCTTTCCTCGGGTTGGTGGAAAGTCACGCGTCCCCAGACGCGACTGCCCTCGCCGCCCTGCACGTTCGCCTGCGCATAAGGTCCCTTACCGAAGGTGTCACAGCCTCCGCTCAACGCCGCCGCAGCGGCCAGCACGATCCAGTATCCCCGCACGATGATCCCCCGATGCGCCTATCGACGCGCCAATGTTCGCCCGGGTCGGCGCGGCGCGCAATCTTGCGCAGACCGGGAGGTGACGCGCACGCGAGAAATGCAGCACGTGCCGGCCCCTTACTCGCGCATCGCGCCAGAGCCGCCTTCCTAGGATGGGACGCAGTCCGTTTCGCTGCAACGCCCTATGCCTGTCCGCGCTGCCTTTCTCTTCCTGCTGGTTCTGCTGCTGCCGTCCGCGGCGACTGCGATCGAGTGGGTCGGCACCGTGGTCCGTATCGTCGACGGCGACACGTTGACACTTCTCGACACGAGCCGCGTGCGACATCGCATTCGACTCGACGGCATCGATGCCCCCGAGCGCTCACAGCCTTACGGTCAGCGCGCACGCGAGTCCCTTGAAGGACTCACACACGGTCGCGCCGCTCGCGCCGTATGTACCAAGACTGACCGGTATGGCCGCGCGGTCTGCAGCGTGACGGTTGATGGAGTCGATGTCGGGCTGGAACAGGTGCGCCGCGGGCTCGCCTGGCATTACGTCCGATATGCGCGCGAGCAGTCGCCGCAGGCGCGAATCGACTATGCGGAGGCCGGGGCCGCGGCGCGCGTCGCGCGCCTGGGCCTGTGGAGCGACACGCAGCCCACGGCGCCGTGGGACTACCGGCGTGAACACGCCGCCGCGGCGCACTGACACGAGTGCGCCGCTTCTGCGGACAACCAACGCTTCAGCCCTTGATAATCCCGCACGCGATGCGCGGCCCGGAGTTGCCAGCAGGCTGCGAGCGGTAGTCGTCGGGATTCTCGTGCACCACGACCGCGCGGCCGACGACCGAACGGGGTCCAGACGCCACCGTCAGCTTCGACGAGGTGTAGGCGAGGACCGCGTTGCCCTGGCCATCGGACGCGAGGTTCGGGAGGTCGCCGGCGTGGCTTTCGGCCGTCTTGTGATCGCCATGGGGCTTCGTGTCGGGATTGAAGTGTCCGGCCGCGCTCATGAAGTCCGGTGCCGAGCAGTCGCCCTTGTCGTGGACATGGAAGCCGAACTGGCGGTTCGGCGGCAAGCCGCTGACCTCCGCACGCACGCTCGTTCCCCCGTCGACCTCCTGGAATGTGACCTTGCCGACGACCCGCCCTCCCTTCGCCGCATCGAGTTGCGCCGAGGCCGATGGGCCCTTGGGCGAGGATTGGCAGCCGGCCAGCGCCAGCAGGACAGCCAGAATCGTCAGCGCTCTCATCGTCGCTCCCCGGGTGGGCCGCAGAACGTAAAGCGTGGATCTTACGGCGCTGTGGGCTTTTCGAGGGTCAGGTCTCAGCCGGCGCGGCCGATGATCTGCGCGTTCGCGACCAGCTCCTCGAGCAGCGCCATCGACGCCCGACCAGGCACGGTGTAGGGATCCGGCATCGGCTTGTCCGAGTATTTCAGCAGCAGCGACGGATTGACTTTGGCCAGGTTCACCTGGCCCATCGTCCAGCTGGCGAAGTGGCGCTCCGGAACTTCCGCGTAATGCAGCAGCGTGACATCACGATGGCGCGTATCGCGGACGATCTTCATGTACAGCGCGTTGACCTCCTCGCGGCCGCCTTCCAGCGCCTGCATGTAGCTCTCGCCGCAGTGGCACAGCACGCCGGTGATGCCATGCGCCGGGTTGTAGGTGCGCGACTCCTGCAGGATCGAATCGATGATCTGTTGCGTGACGGCACCGGCCGAGCGGCTGGCATACAGCAGGCGGACGAGCATCGCGGTCCTCCGGTCAGGCGGTCTTCATA
>Ga0335084_10002277_pt1 | contig 18437 bp, 15 predicted proteins | sample Lox_Sample_44_FD_206721 | JGI IMG/M metagenome (GOLD analysis project Ga0335084, IMG submission 206721) | Soil microbial communities from Loxahatchee National Wildlife Refuge, Florida, United States - Lox_Sample_4.4 | ecosystem: Environmental > Terrestrial > Soil > Wetlands | place: USA...
CGACCCGGCCAAGGTCAAGCATGTCATCCTGCTGACCGACGGAGGCGCAGACCCCACGGGTATCCCGGAACTGGTGCAACAACTGCATGAGCAGGGCATCACGCTCTCGACGGTAGGCATCGGCAACGACGCCGCGCCCTTCCTGAAGGATCTGGCAAGCATCGGGGGCGGGCGCTATCACTTCACCAGCGATGCAGGGAGCATCCCGTCCATCTTCACCGAAGAGACGACCATGGCTATGCGAGCGTACCTCGTTGAGGAGCCCTTCCATCCGAAGCTGGCAAGCCCCTCACCGGTTTTGTCAGGCATCGGTAGCGTGCCCGAGCTGTATGGATATGTCGCCTCGAGCCCGAAGCCGCTGGCACAGGTGATCCTGCAATCGGATCAGAAAGACCCCATCCTGGCAACCTGGCAGTATGGTCTTGGGCGGTCGGTCGCGTTCACGTCGGATGCCACCGGTCACTGGGCACGGGATTGGGTGAACTGGAAGAACTTCCCTGCGTTCTGGGCGCAGGTGGTGCAGTCAACGATGGGTGGCACGCAGAACGCGGCACTCAACATGAGCGTGAAGAACGACGAGGCTTCCTCGACCATTACCCTGGACGCGCTGACGCGGGTGGGGGATTTCCTCAATGGTTATCAGGTGAAGGCCAACATCGTCTCTCCAGCGGGCGATGCGCAGACCATCACACTGCAACAGGTCGCTCCGGGCCGGTATGAGGGCGTGTTCGAGCCTGCCCAGCAGGGCAATTACATCATGCGGTTTACCGGCGTGGATGAAGGCGGCGCGTCGTTCTCCGAAACGCAGGGATGGACGATGAGCTATTCCCCCGAGTACGGCGACACACCGCCCAACCCCGACCTGCTGGTGCGCCTGGCGACCATCACCGGCGGAAAGGTCGCTCCACCCAACCCCTCGGCGTCATTCGAGCACACCCTTCTCGGGTCGCGAGCCACGCGCCCGGTCGCACCATGGTTGATCGTGCTGGCAGCCCTGTTGCTGCCACTGGACGTGGCGAGCCGGCGACTTGCCCTCTCACGCACGGACCTCCTGCGATGGCGCGACAGGCTCGTTTCACGCATCGCCGGCCCGGCGCAGCAAGGCGAGGCTCCGGCCTTACCAGACGAGCGCATGAGCGCGCTCATGCGCTCAAAAGAGAGGGTGCAGCGCATCGATGCCTGGCAGGGGAAGAAGCCAGCAGCGGGGAGCAGCCCGCAGCCGCTGCCGCCGGATACGCTCACTGCCGAGCGTATCACAGCTCCGCGAGAACCCGGCAGGATCCCGCCTGCAACGCCGGAATCGCAGCCAGCGCTCACGCAAGCACTATTGAAGCGCAAGAATCAATTGAAGAAGGACAAATAGGCCGGGTCAGAGCAGCGGATGCCACAAAAGTGACAGCGCAATCGCAGCAACCGCCAGTATCGCAGCCGCAGCGGTAAAGAATGCGCTCACTTCCGACGTCTCGTGCTTGATGATCAGGTAAGTCGGCAGGTTCTGGAAAACATGCTGCAGCTCTGCGGCGCTCGAAGCGGGGTAGTATGCGCCGCCCGTCAGGCTGGCTACATTCTTTAGCGTCAGCTCATCGATCCCCCTTCGAAAGAGACCTCCTCCGCCAAACCCGCCGCCGAAGCCGCCGAACCCGCCGATACCGGAAGGGTCGCTGGTCTGGCAACTGGCGGTCTCGCTGCCGTTTGGTGTGCCAAAGCCAATGGTGTAGACCCGGACGCCCCGATCGGCGGCCTGCTGTGCGGCGTCGAGTGGCGAAGTTCCCGTGTTGCTCGCGCCGTCGGTCAGGACCACGATGATGTCGGGAGCGTAGGCCCCTTTCGCAACGGGCGGCGGCTCATCCGACGGGTCGACCACACTCGGAGCGACAGCCTTGTCCACCTCGGCGATCGAATCCAGCGATTTCAAGATGGCGTTGCCAATGCCCGTCCGCCGCCCGGTCAGCAGGCTCTCGATGGCGGCCTGCAGGGCGTCCGCGTCGGTCGTAGGAGGCTGGATCAGTTCGGCAAAGCCCGCGAAGGCCACGATGCCGATCTGGGTATGCGCGCTCTGGTGGCGGATAAAGGTCGTAGCAGCGGACTCGGCCGCTTGTAAGCGCGTCGGCGCAATATCCGTCGAGCACATGCTACGCGAGACGTCGATGGCCAGTATGATCGTCGCCTGAGCCGTCGGCACTGCTACAACGGTCACGGGCCGCGCCAGCGCAATCAACAGACCGGCCAGTGCAACCGTGAAAAGTGCGAACGGCAGGTGCCTGCGGATGCCGGAGTGAGGCGGCAGAGCATTGCGCACCAGGCTGAGGCTGGAGTACCGCACCGCGTATGGGCGGCGCCGGTGGAGGATCCACACGTAAAAACCGACGGTGACCGGTACCAAAGCCAGCAGGTACAGGAAGCCAGGCCAGAGAAATGTCATGAGGCAGGTCTATCTAAGATGGGGTGCTCGAATCTGGAGCTGGGAATAAGACGGGCAGACAGCCGCACTGGAACCGCAGAAGCTCACAGTTCCTACACATCTCGTTCATTCTGCTGAAATCCTGCCGAACTAGAATTTGGGCAACACGGCACGGAGACTTCCACATGACTGTATTAATGATACTCCTCAGCATACCGCTCTTACTCGCCCTTTCCACGACAGGGGCACTCGTCGAGAGCCTGAACCCTGACGAGCTGACCGATATGGGCGTCGCCAGCCGGTCCTGAGCCGCAACGCCCTCTCGTTTCCAGCCCGCTGGATGATGCACTGTCGTCCAACGGGCTGTTTTTTTGGCTGGCTGCGACTCCCGGGTGAGGCGTGACATCCAATGGCTGCGATCTAGACACTTACTACACAAATGCGTAACGAAGTGTTCACGATGCACCTCTAGAATAGCCTTATCAAACCGACGGATCGGAGAAAACCAATGAGATCATTGAAAACAAGTTTTTGGATCGACGCGTTCATCTTCGCAGGCGCCATGGCGGCGCTGCAACCTCGCCTGACCGGCTCGACCATTCATGAATGGCTTGCTCTTGCAACAGCAGCGACGCTCGTGCTGCACGTCGCCCTGCACGGGGATTGGGTTATCGGTGTCACGCGGAGCTTCTTCCGAAATCTCATGCACGTATCGCGGCTGGACTATCTCGTGGACGCTCTGCTCTTCGTCGCGTTCACGATTACCGTCGTCAGCGGCCTGGTGATTTCCCGGGTCGTTATGCCGGCGCTCGGCGTGCAGATGCTATCCGGCGGAACGTGGCGTGAAATCCACAGCACGTCGGCCAACATCACACTTTTCCTGATTGCCACGCATTTTGCGCTGCACTGGTCATGGGTGAAGAACAGCTTCCGCCGCATTGTAATAACGCCGTTGCAAAGCCGCGTGTCTGCCATTCGAACCGGGCGTGAATCCCGTACCGTTCCTGGAAAGACTGCCAAAGCCCTCTAGATGTGTGGATACATACCATGAAGAAGATCATCTTTCGCTATATCGTGATTGCCCTGGCAGCCATCGCGCTTGGAGCGCTGATCTATTGCCTCAACCAACCGGCTAACGCCGCGTCGCTCGGAACATCCATCGATGTGGCGGGCCGCGTCCACGAAGGCCTTGGCGGTGAGCACAGCCTCGACGGCGGCTCGGGCTTGCTCAGCGGAATGTTCGGGCTTCTCGAAAACCTGTTGATCGTCGGCATGACCACGGTCGCCATCGTTTCGCTGCGAAAACTGTTCGCCTGCCGGCAAGGGACAATTCGGGGTTAGCAGGTCATTCGTGGGATTCGTGGATGTCTGTGTATCCCCGATCGTGTGCTTGTTGCTTGTCTTTCAGAAACTCGAATCAAAGGGGGGATATTGTGATCGAACCGTGGCGAATTGGTAAATCTGCGCAACTGAGCCGGTTCTTGCGCATCTTCGAATACTGAGTCTTTGGATCAAGATTAGCTACCACCATGCATGGGGGTATTGCCATGAAAATGTCCAAATCTGGTAGTTGTTGACCAAATGGGTCACAAACCGTGACTCCTTGGAACCATTCAAAGCGTTCATATTAGGTACTGTTAGCATTTTTCAGGACGACTTTGATATTGGCAGTACTGAATGTCACTATCCAGCACAAAACTAGTTTTATTCTATCCAATTTTGCTAGGACTGAGACCGACTTAGCAGGATTTGCGACAAGATAAAGCGGGATTGAGACCGTTATGTGACCGACGTCTAATAGAATTGTAGAAGCAAATTACAAAAGTGCAAGGCTCGTGAAAGTCTTCATTTGTCAAGACAAGCCTTATTCGGTGGGCCAGGTTTAGCGGTTGCGGTCGAAGCCGTGCGTGCCGGCGGCAGAAGAAGGCGGGCCGCTCAGCCTGAAAGAGGAGAGCTCCAGCCAGGCCTTTGACAAGTCTCCGCGACTGAAGAACAGTAATTCGAACGCTTATTCCATTAGATCTACGAGGACTCATCATGCGCTCCCCACAGAACTCCACCACCGACACGGAGGAACCGATGAACGTAGACAGCAGCTACTGGGGTGACCCGGCAGGGACGATCATGACCGTCCACAACGTGGCCAAATATCTGCGCCTCAGTGAGGCAAAAATATACAGGATGGCAAGAACCGGTGGCCTCCCCGCATTTCGGATTGGAAAGACCTGGCGGTTTAACAAGCGAAACATCGACGAGTGGATCCGCGAAAAGACGGAGCTGACCGCCGTGCAGCAAAGTGGTTCTCTGGGGCAACAGGAGTCCTGAGCAAGCGTTCGGCCTTATTCCTTATTGTGAGCGGTACTAGATCTTAGCGGTCTTATTGTTTAGCTTGTAAATCCTTGTGGAGCGAAGTTTCCGGCTGTATCCACCCTGCGCATCGGGCAGTGGATGGCCGAAGAAACGAACTCCGGCAAGGTGTCATAACCAGTAGCGCCCCTTCGACACCTCCGCGATGTCGAAGGGGCGGAGCGCACCCCAACCACGCATGCAACCTCAGAAACTCCGACTCGGCATACTCCTCGAATCTCCTGAAGTGCCTGCCTGGGCGGCCCGCGCAATACAGCGCATCCAGACTGGCGACTCGGCAGAGTTCGTGCTCCTCGCTCTCAACGCCGGCAGCAAGGCGGATCAGCACCAGCCGTTCATCTACTCGACCTTCGACTGGCTGGATCGGCGGCTGTTTGGCAGACAACCTGACCCATTTGCCCCGACGGGCATCCAGAGCCTGTTACCGAATGTGCCGGAGATCGGCGTTATGCCTGTCCACGGCGCAGGAGGGCTAACCCTCAGAGCTTCCGATATATCCGCCATCCGGGAACACGAGCTGGATGTGGTCGTCAGCATCTGTTTCGAATCCCTCGCATGGGAAAACCTGCAACTGGCAAAGTACGGCGTCTGGTATTACTACCACGGTGACGACACCCGGATGACCGGCGGGCCTGCCGGGTTCTGGGAGGTTGTGGAAGGCAGACCCGAGACCGGTGCGGCATTGTTGGCAGCCGGCGGTGAGCAGTTCGACACCCGTGTGCTCTACCGGTCTTTCTTCTTCACGTATCCATTATCGCCTGCCCGCCAGCGGAGCTACTACTTCTGGGCCGCAGCCTCTTTCCTGCCGCGCCAATTGGAATACCTGCACCGCTTCGGCGAGCGGAAATTCTGGCAGAGCACGGAGGAGTTCAATTGGCAGCTCTCACACGTCGTGAGACATTACGAGGCACCGTCGGGGCTGAAAGCCCTGCGGGCCATTGGAACGATCGTCCGCGGGCTCCTCAAGGAGCTGTGGCGGCGGGTATTCTACCTGGACCAGTGGTTTCTGCTCTTCAGCCAGGACAAGGGCCTCTCGAATGACATTCGGGGGTTCGAAGTCCTGCGGCCACCCAAAGATCGGTTCTGGGCTGATCCGCACATCGTCCAGCAGGATGGCAGGTACTACATCTTCGTGGAGGAGTTACTTCACGGCACGGGCAAGGGGCACTTATCGGTGATCGGGCAGGATGCCATGCGGAAGTGGCAAGCGCCCGTCAAGATCCTGGAGAAGAGCTACCACCTTTCCTACCCGTCCGTCTTCCAATGCGACGGCAAGTACTACATGGTGCCCGAAACGGGCGGCAACCACAGCATCGACCTGTACGAGTGTGTGGAGTTCCCGCACAAGTGGCAGTTCAAGCAGACACTAATGCAGGATGTGCGGGCCGTTGATACGAGCCTCGTTTTCCACTCCGGCAAGTGGTGGCTCTTTACAGGGATGGCAGAGAACCCGGCCGCAGCGCCCAACGTTGAGCTCTTCCTCTTCTACTCGGAACAACTCCTGGGCGGCCAGTGGACGGCACACCCGCAGAACCCGGTCATATCCGATGTGAAGCGGGCCAGGCCTGCCGGAGCGATCATCCAACGGGATGGGAAGCTCTTCCGCCCCTCCCAGGACTGCTCCAGGATGTACGGCTACGGCATCGACCTGAACGAGATCGAGACGCTCTCCGAGACAGAATACTGCGAAAGACCGATCATTCAGATAAGACCGGACTGGGACCCGGAGGTGCTTGCCACACACACCTTCGCAAGCCAGGACGGCCTGACCGTGATAGACGCCTTCCGGCGTGTTCGACGGATCGGATAAACCTCTGTGCTTCAATCTGAACTGGAATACCACAGCCGAACGGCTTCAGAAAAATCGACGGGAGACGGTCCGATACTGGATCTGGTTGCCCGCCTGTGCGCGGCGCTCTCCGCCGAGGGGATCGACTATTGCCACTGGAAGAGCAACCCGTTCCTGCACCGCTCCGCGAGCGGCGAGAATGATCTTGACCTGCTGGTCAGCCGCGTGGATGCCCAGGCGTTCACGGAGATCCTTTGCGAGCTGGGGTTCAAGGAAGTTTTCGCACCGGAAGAGGACGAACTGCCGGGCGTCGAGAACTATTACGGCCACGATGAATCCAGCGGGCGGCTGGTACATGTGCACGCACATTATCAACTGGTCCTCGGAAACGATCTTTCCAAGAACTATGTACTGCCCGTCGAGCGTGCGTACCTGACATCGGCCTGCCAGCAGGCATTGTTTCGGGTTCCGGCGCCCGAGTTTGAGCTGGTGGTCCTCGTCATCCGCATGGTGCTGAAGCACTCGACCTGGGACTCGCTGCTCATGCGGCATGGACGGCTCTCCAAATCCGAGAAGTATGAACTCGAATGCCTCACGGCGCCGGATGTGCTGTCAAAGGTCGATGTGGCGCTTGCAGCCCTGCAACTGGTGGATCGCAAGCTATTCGACCTGTGCCTGCGGGCGGTACAGCCCCATTGCCCGCTCCTGTTGAAGGTCAGGGCCGGAGAGCAACTTCAGAAGGCCCTGTTGGCATGTGCCCGGCGCCCACATTCCGTCGACGTGATGCTGAAGCTCTCACACCGGGTATGGCAGCCCATCCAGCGACGCCTCTTCCGGTATGTTGCGAAGAACCGCCCGGCCCACGGCGGCTTGTTCATTGCCATCGTGGGCGGCGATGGCGCAGGCAAGACCACCATGCTGGATGATCTCTCCGCGTGGCTCTCGGGTGTTTTCAGCGTTACCCGCCTGCACATGGGCAAGCCGGAATGGTCCAGGACGACTACTGTCGTCCGGGCAATTCTGAAGATCGGTACGCTGCTGCGCATCTATCCCTTTGAGGGCGACGTCTATGAGAGCTCTCCCCGTGCGCATGGTTATCCATGGTTCATTCGGGCGGCCTGTACGGCGCGTGACCGCTTCCTGACCTATGCGGGTGCGCGGCGGGTCTCGGCCAACGGGCAGCTCGTCCTGTGCGACCGGTACACGCTCCCCGGCTTCATCGAGATGGATGGTCCTCAGTGCCCGCAGGCCCTGGAGGTTAGAGGGCGGAGCAGCGGGCTCCTGGATTTCCTCGCCGGCCGCGAGGCAGCTTACTACAGCCGGATACACCTGCCCGACCTGCTGATCGTCCTCAAGGTGGATCCCGAGATCGCCGTCCAGCGTAAAGTGGACGAGACCGGGGAATCGGTCCGGGCGCGCTCGACGCAGGTCTTCGAAGCAGATTGGAACAAGCTTCCGGCACATGTGATCGACGCCGGCCAAACCAGGGAAATGATCAGCTCCCAGATCAGGAAGATCGTCTGGGATCACATCTAAGCTCGCACTCGCAGCAACGCTCCCAGGCATGCCCTTATAAACAGGAACGACTCAGAAAGAAATCGATCCGTAATGTCTGTCATCAGCCGCCCGATAAAGCTCATCTCCGGTCTCTTGTCCGATAACGGACTGACCAAGAAGGCGTATCTGAACGCCCTGACGGTCATGCTCGATTATGGCGCCAGCGTCGCGGTCACGTTCCTCATCACGCCGCTCATGCTGGCAGGGTTGGGCAATTACCTGTTCGGGATGTGGCAGGTCCTGAACCGCATGGTCGGGTATATCACGCCGGCCAGCGGCCGCCCAGGATTCGCGCTGAAGGCAACGCTGGCAAACCAGCAGGCCTCCACCGATTACGCGCAGAAGCGGCGCTATGTCGGCAGCACGCTCCTGATCTGGGTCATCTTCCTGCCGCTGCTCATCGGGGTGGGAGCGGTCGTCAGCTGGTACGTGCCGTACTGGGTCCACGCACCGGCGAACTATGTCTGGATCGTGCGGCTCGCCGCGGCAGTCCTGTCCGCCAACCTTGTGATCGATGCGCTGGCATCCGTGCCGCAGGTGACGCTGCAAGGCGAGAACCTGGGCTACAAGCGGATGGGCATGTCGGTCGTCATGGTCTTTGTCGGCGGCGGCTTCTACTGGCTGGCTCTCTCCCTGCACCTGGGACTGGTCGGCATCTCGGCGGCCGTCTTCTGCTCCACCCTGGCGACTGGCTTGTTCTACCTGAAGGTGGTCGGCAGCTATGTGCCGTGGTTCGGCGTGGAAAAGCCCTATCCGGAGGAGACCCGCCAGATGCTTCGGCTGAGCTGGTGGTTCATGGGCTGGAACCTGGTCACGAGTCTACTCCTGGTCAGCGATGTCGTCGTCCTGGGCGTTCTTCAATCGGTCGAATCTGTAACCAACTACACACTGACCAAGTATGTGCCGGAGAACCTCATTGGCGTGATCGTGATCGTCGTCATGGGCATCATCCCGGGGCTTGGCAAGATCGTCGGCACCGGGGACCACGGGAAGGCGATCCGCGTGCGCAACGAGATCAATTCCTTCATCTGGCTGGCCGGGACGGCATTGGGCGCATCCATCGTGCTGTGGAACCGTACCTTTCTCGGCCTGTGGGTCGGCGTGGACCACTACGCGGGCACGCTCCCCAACCTGCTGGTCGTCATCGCCGCGCTGCAGCTCGCCCTGATCCGGAGCGATGGTAATGTCATTGACCTGACCCTACGGATGAGCCAGAAAGTGCTTCTCGGGCTGATTTCGGTGGTCGTGTCCGTTGGGGCAGCCAGCCTCATGGTCGGGTATTTTGATGCAGGCATCGTCGGCCTCTGCCTCGGGATCATGGGAGGCCGGTTGATCATCAGCATCGGCTATCCCCTGCTCATCGGCAAGTTCCTCGGCACCACGCTTGCTGTGCAGCTCAAAGGAGCCATCCGGCCTGCTCTTGTGACCGCGTTGCTCTTCGCGGCCGCCGCGGGCTTGGATCGCGTTTTGTCTTCATCGGCGGGTTCGGTCATCCACGGCTGGATCCTTTTCATCGTAGCCGCGGGAATCACTGGTTTGCTGATGCTTGGCGTCTCGTTCTACGCTGGCCTTTCGGCTGAACAGCGTGACGGAATGGTTCGCCGCATCCGCTCCGCGATGAGCGTGGCGCAGTCTTCCTAGCGCGCTGAGATGAGCGCCGAACTGATCGAACACGCCTTCGAGACAGGCCAGGATCAATCCCGGTTGCCCCGGCTCGTCGAGTTCGTGGGGCCTGCCGGAGCGGGAAAGAGCACCGTCAGCGAGGCGCTCGCAGCAGCCAGCGAGCGGATCCACCTCTGCAATTTCCCCGATGTCCGGAAGATCACCAGCGCCCCGTTCTTTGCATGGAACAGCCTGCGCACCATACCCGGCCTGCTCCGGCTGCCTGCTGATAACGATCGGAGCATCACCCGCCGGGAGTTTGCATGGCTCTCCATTCTGAATGGCTGGCCGGAGCTTCTGCGGCAGCAAATGCAGGCCGATCCCCGGACGATCATTCTGGACCAGGGTCCGGTCTACCTCCTGACGGAACTCTCCGCATTTGGTCCGTACAGCCTCCGGAACAGGCCGCCCGAAAGGCCGCTGCAATCCCTATACAGAAGGTGGGCTGCCACGCTCGAAGCCGTGGTGTGGCTCGACGCACCGAATGACGTCTTGGACCGGCGCATTCGAGGACGCGGCAAAGAGCACATCGTGAAGGATACATCGGCAGGCACGGCTTTTGCATTCCTGGATCAATTCCGAGCCGCCTACGCACGCACGCTCTCTTCGCTGATCGACGAAAACCCCAAGATCCGTATCCTGCTGGCCGGTGCGGAACGCCTCACGCCGGATGAGATCGCAGCGGATCTACTCCTCCAATTTGGTCTTCAGCCTTGAACATGACGGCGCCCGCATCCGGACGCCTGACCGAAACGTCATAGATGAGCACATCTCAAGCCCGACTTGCATTCTTTTTGCCCGGCCTCTATGAAGGCGGCGCGGAACGCGTCATCCTCAACCTGGCGGATGGGATCGCGGCTCGCGGCTATCCGGTGGATCTCGTGCTGGCGCGTGCGGAAGGCCCTTACATGCCGCAGGTGCCCGCTAGTGTGCGGTTGATCGACCTGAAGGCAGCTCGCGTATTAGGCAGCGTGCCTGCCCTGGCGCAGTATCTACGGCAAGAGCGCCCTGTGGCCATGCTATCGGCAATGTTCGCGAACCTGATGGCGCTTTGGGCGCAACGCCTCAGCGGCGTCCTCGACAGGCTGCTCATCAGCGAGCACAATACGCTTTCCTCTGTGGTGACGAATCAGGCAGACATGCGCTGGAAGTGGTATCCGAGGCTTGCCGGCTGGTTCTATCCGTGGGCGACGGAGATCATTGCTGTCTCGAACGGCATCGCCGAAGACCTGGCGCGTACGACCACCATCCCGCGTGAGCGCATTCACGTCTTGTACAACCCGGTTGTCACGGCGGAACTGGTGCAGAAATCCACGGAGCCGTTGCAACATGCATGGTTCCAGCCGGGTGAGCCGCCCGTGATCGTCTCGGTGGGAAGGCTGGCTCCGCAGAAGGGCTTCGACGTGTTGATCCGGGCCTTTTCGGTCCTCCGGCAGCATCGCCCCATGCGCCTGTTGATCCTGGGAGAAGGCGACCTACGGCCGAGCCTGGAGGCGCTTATCCATGAGCTCGGCCTGGATGCCGATGTATGTCTCCAGGGTTTTGTGCAGAACCCGTATCCCTATATGGCGCGAGCTTCTCTCTTCGTCCTGCCGTCACGCTGGGAGGGGCTGCCGACCGTCCTGATCGAGGCACTCCGTCTCGGGACGCCGATCGTTGCAACGGATTGCCCCGGCGGCACCCGCGAGATCCTGAGAAACGGTCAATACGGCCGTATGGTCCCGGTTGATTCGCCCGGTGCCTTGGCCGATGCAATTGCGGGTTCACTGGATACGCCGGCTTGCCGCCCTCCGGAAGAAAGCTGGCATACGTATGAATCTGGCTTTGTCGTTGATCGCTACCTTCAATTGATGCTTGGAGCTTGAGCGTGCGCCGCGTAACATACGTCCTGTCCCTGATCTTCATCTTCCTCATCCCGTGGGAGGACATGATCTCCACCTCTGGGTGGGGCTCGCTCGCGCGCGTCATGGGCCTCGTGCTGGCGGCCTGCTGGCTGATCACGATCCTGATCCAGGGCCACTTCCGCAAGCCTCACATCTACCACTTCCTGGTGCTATTGTTTTTCCTCTGGAACTTCCTGAGCGTCTATTGGAGCCTGGACGCGACCGGCACCATCCAGCGCATCACCACGTACAGCCAGATCTTCCTGTTCGTGCTGGTGTTCTGGGAGGTTTTCCAAAGCCCCGGCGAGCTCAAGGGTGGGCTTCAAGCGTTTATTCTGGGCGCCTATGTCCTGATCATCAGCACGTTCATTAACTATGCAAATGGCACTGTCGCGGTCGCCTACGAGAGCCGCTACAGCGCCACGGGCGTCAATGCGGTCGATATGGCGCTGGCCTTGATCCTCGGACTGCCGATGGCACTGCACCTGTTTTTGAACCATGGACGCGGAGCCGGGAACACAATCCTGAGATTCGTGAACCTTGCCTACATGCCCATGGCGATCTTTGCCGTGCTCCTTACAGGCAGCCGCACTTCGCTGCTGGCAGCCATCCCCTTCTTTGCATACATCGCGCTGACCCCCGAGATCAAGCTTCAGCGGCGCATCCTGACCTTTGTCATTCTGCTGGTCGTCATGCTGGTGTTTCTCCCCCTGATTCCGCAGGCTGTCATCAGCCGGCTCGGCACGACCGGCGCCTCCATCGCAGGCGAGGATCTGGGCGGTCGCGTGGCACTGTGGCGCCAGGCCGTCGAGATCCTGGCGCAGCATCCACTCCTCGGCGTCGGCGGCGGCACGCTGGATCCCCTGATCGGTTCAGCCGCGCACAACACCTACGTATCGATCGCCACGGAAACCGGCTTCATCGGGTTCATATTGTTCTTCTCGATCATTGCCGTGGCAGTGTATCAGGCCATTCGTTCCCCCGAAAAGCACGCCGCGTTGTGGATCGCGGTCCTGGCGACGTGGGCCATCGGCGTGCTTTCCCTCTCCTGGGAGTTCCGGAAGCTGACGTGGCTAATCCTGACACTGGTTGTCGTGGCAGGCAGCATCGAGGTTGCGCCGCAGACGGAAGCCATTCCTGCCCCACAGGACGGCGCCCCGGATTTGCAGCTCGCCCAACCCCTGGCGAACCCGGAAGAAGCGTGATGAGATCCACCGCAGCGACCACCTCTCGACTCGTGCTCATAGCGACCACTGCCGTTCTGCTGGCTGGCTGTTCGGCAGCACCGCAGGACCCCACATCCGCGACCGCCACGGTCTCGTCCGTGACGATCCCCACCCAGTCCCCGGCAACGGCTACGGCGAAACCGGCCCCGGCAGATATCCCTGCTTTTCCGGGGGCAGAGGGAATGGGGGCCAGGTCCAAGGGCGGGCGCGGCGGGCAGGTCATCGAAGTAACGAACCTCGACGACAGCGGCCCCGGCTCCCTACGAGCCGCCATCGATGCAAGCGGGCCCCGTACCGTGGTCTTCCGAGTGGCGGGCACCATCGAGTTGCAGACCGGCCTGAAGGTCCGCAACCCGTTCATCACCATCGCCGGGCAGACGGCTCCGGGAGGCGGCATCACAATCCGTGATGTGAATGCCGCGGCGGAGAACCTGGTCGAGGTGCAGACGCACGATGTGGTCATCCGCTATCTTACACTGCGCGCAGGTCCTCCCTCCGCGGGCGACGCCATGCAGGTCCTGGCCTCCGCCAACCACGATACCTACAACGTCGTCATCGACCACAACTCCATGAGCTGGGGTGTGAACCGGGACCTGTCCACCTGGTACGACGTGCACGATGTCAGCATCCAGTGGAATATCTTCTCGGAGGGGCTGAATTGCAGCATCAATCCCAAGGGCTGCCACACCAAGGGCGTGCTGCTGGGCGGCTATGCCAGTGATGAGAGCAAGAGCCAGCCGGGCGCCTACAACCTCTCCTTCCATCACAACCTGATGGCGCACGACGGCGAGCGCAACCCGTATATCGAGGCCGCGGGCGTGGTGGATGTGGTCAACAACGTGGCCTACAATCCCTCCGGCACCTTCAGCCACATCGATATGGTCGACCAGTTGGCCCAGGATCAGGTCAATTACGTGGGCAACTACTACAAGCCCGGCCCAGACACGGAAGTGAAGTACAGCATCCGGGCGCTCAATCCGGGCACGCCGGGAGCGGGCATCTACGTGAAAGGCAACCTCGGGCCGCAGCGCCAGGAGGACAACCAGCCGGACATCGAGGTCGTCAACCCGGACTCAAGGCAATTCGTGGTCAGCGCGCCGTACCCGGCCGCGCCGGTCACCACCACCAGCGCACAGCAGGCGTATCAGCAGGTGACTGCCGATGCGGGAGCCAACAAGGGCCTGGATTGCAGCGGGGCATTTATCTCTCGCAGAGACGCCATTGACACACGCATCGTCTCCGATGTGCTCAACGGGACCGGCAAGATCATCGATGATCCCTCGCAGGTCGGCGGCTGGCTGACGATCCCGCCCGCCGTGCCCTGCGCCGATGCCGACCATGACGGCATGCCCGATGCCTGGGAGGCGAAGTACGGCTTGAACCCCAACGACCCCTCGGATGGCGCCCGGGACGCCAATGCGGATGGATACACCAATCTCGAAGAGTTCCTCAACGGCACACGGCCAACCCCTTAGACCCATCAGGAAAACCGGCATGAAAAGCGTTGCTTTGCCCCAAAAATTGAAAGTGGAAAGCTCCGTGCATCCTCTCCACCTGCTCATGGTGGGGCCCAAGCCGCCCCCCATCGGCGGCTCGCCTCTCACGGTGCAGGCCATGCTGGCCGAGCTCGCCCAGTATCCTGACGTCGAAGTGACTCTCATAAATACCTCGCCCATGCGCGACGTGCGCAAGAAGATGACCGGCTTCAACTTCGAGAAGGTCTTCCGCTCGGCCATGATCGTGCCGCAGTTCCTCGCGGAAGTGCGTTGCTGCGATGCAGTGGTGGTCTTTGCCAACGACCTGTTCGCCATAACACTGGTGCCGGTCCTGCTCTTCATGGCGCGGCTTTTCCGCAAGCCCTTCTTCCTCAAGCCCGTGGCAGCCAGCCTTGACATGTTCATCGACGCGCAGAAGAAACCGCTGCGCGCCTACCTGCTGGCGGTATTGCGCGGCACCGATGGCATCCTGGCCCAGACCCAGCGGCTGCGGCACGACCTGAGCAAAATGGGCGTTCCGAATGTGCATTACCTGCCCGGCTGCCGCCCACTGACCCCCGTCACCGAGACGGCCCGGCAGCGCTCCGGCGCCCTGCGCATCATCTACCTGGCGCATGTCTCGCGGCTGAAAGGCCCGCTTTACCTGCTGGAGGCCCTGCGCCTGCTCAAGCAGATGTGCGACCGCGAAGTCGCTTGCGACTTCTACGGCCCGCTGCACAACGAGATCCAAGACGAGTTCATGCAGAGCCTGGCAGCCACGCCCGGCGCGCGCTATTGCGGCGTGGCAGAGGCCGGCACCGGCCCGCAGTTGATCTCCCAGTATGACCTGCTGGTGCTGCCCACCTACTACGATACCGAGGGGCATCCGGGCGTGCTGATCGAGGCCATGCTGGCCGGCGTCCCCGTCATCACCACCAATATCCGCACGCTGCCCGAGCTCGTCGCCGACGGCGTCAACGGCTTCATCGTGCCGACGCAGGATAGCGCGGCCCTGGCAGAGGCCATCTGCAAGCTGGCGGTTGACCCCGACCTGCAGCAGAGGATGGGCGAGGCCAACCACCGCCGCAGCCGCGAGTTCCGCGCCGACGTGGTCGTCTCGCAAATGCTGAGGATCGTCTTCCCTGATATCCTGCTGGTCAAGGACCCGCACTAGTTCCAAACGGCCTTACTCGACTCCCCATGAAGATCGATATCCTTACCTGCCTGTTCAGCCCCGAAGCCGTCACCTCGGCGCGCACCAGCACCGACCTGGCGGAGGAGCTCGCGCGCAAAGGGCACCAGGTGCGCGTGATCGCCCCCTATCCCAACCGGCCGGGCGGCAAGGTCTTCGCGGGTTACAAGCGCATGCCCTGGATGCACGACAAGGCTTTCCAGAAGTTCCAGGTGCTGCGCGTCTTCTCGTTGACCTCCTCCGAATCGGGCCTGATCAGCCGGTTCATGGAGAACATCTCGTTCGGCATCAGCGGCGCGCTGGCCGTGCTGTTCCTCCCCAAAGCCGATGTGCTGTATGGCAATACCTGGCCCATATTCGCCCAGGGCCTGCTGGCGCTCGTCTGCCGCCTGCGCGGCATTCCCCTGGTCGTGACGGTGCAGGACATCTACCCCGAGTCGCTCTCCATCCAGAGCCGCATCCAGGGCAAGCAAAGCCGGCTTTTCCGCCTCCTGCGCTGGATCGATCAGAAGGTGAAGCAAAGCAGCGCGGCTGTCGTGGTCATCTCCGAGCGCTTCCGCGACATCTACATCCAGGACCGCCGTGTCCCGGCTGAGAAGATCCACGTCATCCCGAACTGGATCGATGAGGGGCAAGTGGAGCTGGAACCGCGTTCGAACCACGTGCGCCGCAGCCATGACATCCCGGAGGGAGCCTTCCTCGTGGTCTACGCGGGCAACATCGGTGCAGCCTCCGGGCTGGACGCGGCCATCCGGGCTTTCCAGAACCTGCACGCCGAGCAGGATATCTATCTGCTGGTGGCAGGCAGCGGCAGCAAGTTGCACGAATGGCGCAACCTTGCACAGGCCATCCGGAACCCCCGCGTGCTGTTCCACACGCCGTGGCTCGAATCGGAGACCTCCGGCGTGCTGGCCGCCGCCAGCCTCTTCATCCTGCCGACTTATGGCAACCAGGCGCTCGTCTCGGTGCCTTCCAAGCTGATCACGTACATGCTGGCCGAGCGGCCCGTGCTGTGCTGCGCCGCAGAAGGCAGCGAGTTGGCCGAGATGGTCCGTGACTCTTCGTGCGGCTGGGTGGTCCCAGCCGGCGATGCGGAGGCCATCACCCGGCACATCCGTGAGCTTTCCCGCATGCATCCCGGCGACCTACGAACCCGCGGGATCAACGGCAGGAACTTCGCCCTCCAACACATGACCCGCTCCGCGCTTCTGCCCCGCATGGTGGCGATCATCGAAAATACCGCATAGCCAGCCAGCGGGCAAGCTCAACACAATGAAAGTTTATTGGTGGAATGGAGACTTATTGGTGAATAGCAAAGAGACTAACCCGGCTGTTGTAGTTCGCCCCCCGCGTATAGATGATATTCCCGCTCTGACAGACTTGCATCTGGCATGTTTCGGCCCGGATGAGCACGTGCCGGTGCTGCTGGGCAGGGATTATATAAAGGCCAGCTACCAGTGGCTCCTGAACGACGAGGACTGTTACAGCCTGGTTGCGGACCTGGACGGCCGGATCATCGGGGTGGTAGGCGTCTGCGATGGCCCGTACACATTGTCGATGTTCATGGCCTGCCTGCCGGAAATGGGCCGCAGCTTCCTGCGCTCGCCGGGGCTGGCGCTTGAGAAACGGCTGTGGCGCCGCCTGACCCGGCAGTCCGCCGATACGGAAGTGAGCCGCAAGCTGGCTGCCGAGCAGGAGATCGCCCAGGTCACGATCATCGCGGTTGACGGGGCGAACCGCAGCATGGGCATCTTCCCGGCGCTGGTGGACGCAGTGCAGGCCCGCAGCCGGGAGCGCGGCAGCCGGGCCATCCAATCGGGCGTGTACAAGTTCAACCAGCCGAGCCGCAAGGCCTTCACGAAGGTTGGCTGGAGCGAGACGCCCGAGCTGGAAACCAACGACACCGTTTTCTTCCTTCACTATATCGACCCGCAATTACCGCGGGAATTGGGAATTCGTCCGGCAGCCTAGTCTTATACAGGAGGAGATTCAAATGAATGGCGAAGTCTTTGCACAATGGATCGAGGGCCAGGGCTGCAAGGTGTACCGCACGCGCAGCAGCTACTGGTACAACGCCGGTCCGCGCGTCTTGCAGGCGTTCCCCTTTCACTGGCTGATCAATCCAACCAGACGGGAAACCGACTTCCTGATGTGGAAGCACGGCGTTATTGCACTGCGCTATTCGACGACCCTGGGGAACCGGAAGGGCCGTGTCAGCTATCACGTCGTTCTCCGCCGCCCTTACGAGCTGGAAAAGCTGAAGTCGCAGACCCGCAACGGCATCAAGAACGGGCTGGACCACTTCAAGATCGAGCAGATCCCCTTCGAGCGGCTGGCTACCGAAGGTTGGGCTTTGCAGCAGGATACGCTGGCGCGGCAGGATCGCCTGCGCAGCATGACGCAGGAGTACTGGGAGCAGTTGTGCCGGGCGGCCATCTGCCTGCCCGGTTTCGAAGCCTGGGCTGCCATCGCCGGCGGCGAGCTGGCCGGAGCAGTGATCATCTGCCGCATCGATGACGTCTTCAACGTCCCGTATGCCATGAGCCACAGCAAGTTCCTGGCGGACCACGTCAACAACGCCCTGTTCTACTCGGTCAGCCGCGAGATGCTGGGACGGTCCGGGGTCAAGGGCGTGTTCTTCACGGTCCAGTCGCTGGACGCGCCGCCCAACGTGGACGAGTTCAAGTTCCGCATGGGCCTGCAGCCCACCGCCGTTTGCCAGCGGGTCGATTTCCACCCGGCGCTGCGGCCGTTTGTCACCCCGGCGCTGCACGGCTGGGTCTCCAAGTCGCTCCAGCGCGATCCGGCCAACCCTCGGCTGGCCAAAGCGGAAGGCATGCTGCGCATGCACCTGGAAGGCAGGCACCCGGCCTCCGAGCAGGAAT
>Ga0335084_10002278_pt1 | contig 18436 bp, 18 predicted proteins | sample Lox_Sample_44_FD_206721 | JGI IMG/M metagenome (GOLD analysis project Ga0335084, IMG submission 206721) | Soil microbial communities from Loxahatchee National Wildlife Refuge, Florida, United States - Lox_Sample_4.4 | ecosystem: Environmental > Terrestrial > Soil > Wetlands | place: USA...
AGGAAAGATGCTTGCATCGTACTGGTACCCAAAATTATGGAGAACCTTGAGAGCCCACCGGTTCCGGTTATCAATAGAAAAACAGGGGGCTCGAAACCCTGTGATCTTAACTTTCCCCAAAATTTTTTCCATGACAGATTCAAAATGCTCCAATTCCGCCCGGAAGAGGCTTTCGTTCAGATTCCATACAAGCGAGTGAGAAAATGTATGGCATCCAAGTTCATGCCCTTTCTGGAAGATGGATCGGATCAGGTCGGGATTTTGCTCCGCAACCTCGCCGACGACGAAAAAAGAAGCTTTTGTTTGATATCGGTCCAACAGGTCAAGGATGGGTTGGGTCGCTTCCGCTGCCTGAGAAGAAGAAGACCGTCTCCCCTCCACGAGTTCTGAGTGATACCATTCTTCTAAATCAATCGATAAAGCATTGATCCTTTCCACTCAGGCCCCTCCCATGAACGCTTCGTTCTTTGCCTCGAAGATCATAACTCGAGAAGGATTCAACCACCGAGGAATCTTGAGCATGGGAAAACGGATGGAAATACGGACCCACCTCCATGGACTTCCTGCCTCCCGATAAGGGGTCCACGTCCTAATTTCTCTGTAGCCGCATTCCGTTAGGATCTGGATAAGCGTCTCAGCGGAGAAAAAAAAGACCTCCGATTGTTTCGTAAAGAATAAGAGGATTCTAAGAATGAAAAAGAAAGCCCGCTCTATCTTTTCGAGAAATGAAGGAAGACAAATCTCCTTAACAATCACATTGCCGCCCGTCTTCAGAAAGGCGGAACCCTCTCTGAGGGCCTTCTTCACGGCTTCCATGCTTGTCCCTACGCTCTCTTTGGCCAAATGGTGCAGCAAATAAGAATATAAAATGGTATGAAATTCCTTTCCCTTAAAAGGGAGGTTCGTCGCCTCGCCACAAACCTTATCGTAAATTCTGTTATTCCCCCCCCTGAGCATTTCCAAGCTGAAATCGACCCCGACGTAAAAGGAGGTTTGGGGCGGAAGGAGTCCTCTCACACCGCCGTTCCCTACATCGAGCACCCTCTCGCCTAATCGAGCTTCGATAATATCCTTGCTATCGTCTGTAGCTTCGATCCGATTCGGAGGCTTCCAATTTTGGGTGAAGTCATGGAAATTCGAAGACTCGTTGTCAAAGAATCTTTGATTTCTTATCCTTAATTTGCCGGCATCCTTCCTTCTGTCCAATGCCTTCATCTATCCTCCTCTTCCAGCCGTCCCGGTCAGGATAACTCAACCCTTCGACTCCCCGGCCTGAGGGCCTGGGCTTGCTCAGCCTGCCTGCCGGTAGGCAGGGGTTGACCCTGAGCAGTGCTTCCTCAACCCGCCTTAAAGGCGAGGCTTGGCCCGCCGGATGGGTCAATTCTCAAATGACGTCCGTGTCTCCCCAAGTGACATACCATTTCTCCGGAGAAAGAAATATCTCCTGATCGGAATGGGAATAAATCATGAAAAGAAAGGTTTTGAAGCTAGGAAGAAACCCTCTCCTCCTCGGAATATGATAATATAGATGATTCTGAGGAACCATAAACCCAAGAAGATCAGCCCCTGCCTGCCGGCTGTATTGAATTCCTTTTTCAAAGAGCGCTATCAGGGTCGCTTCATCCAATGCCAACAGATCGACGATGACGGCACTATTAAAATTGAGAAGATCAACCTTTCTTAACACAATATACCCTTTTATTTCTTCTTTTTCGAAGGCGCCATAAATTTCATAAGTTCGTGTAGGGTGCTGGAGATAACGCCAAGTCAAATACCTACGGTCCCGGACGCCTGCGATAGGATGGAGAGAGATCGCTTTCTCCCAGAGCAGATCAAATCGTTCATCGAGCTCATTGACTTTCCGAACCTCCACCCCGTTCCTCTTCCCCTTTTTTCTCCATCCAAAGAGGATGAAATAAAACAACCTTGCGACTCCCCCGACGAGAAAACTCAACGGCGGAAAGCGAAGGTAACGTTTGACGATGCCAGTGAACTTTATGGGATAAACCAGGACCGGAAGCTTCGCCACTCCCTTCCAGCCGATTTTCTTCAACCCCTGAATTGTTTCCAGCCGTATGGGAAACGCGGTCATGAAAAGTCCCTGCTCCCGTTTGACCCGCTGGGCTCCATATTTTCCCATCGCCGCAAAAATGCCCCTCCTCCAGTAATCCGGGTGAACCATTAAGTCAAGCGAAAGGGTCCCGAGAACGATTTTTCCTTGAACCGAAAACCGCCTCGGAAGATCTGCAAAGTGCCCGATGATCCTCTCCCCATCCTCTGCAATATAGAGAAATCCTTGTCCCTCGGGTCCTTCTTCAAATTCCCAACGCCAGAATCTCTCTTCCAGTTTATCTCTCTCCACCTCCCCGAAGACCATTTCCCTGAGAGATAGGATTCCCTTCAAATCTTTCTTGCTTCCGTCTCGGACTTTCCAGGGACCCAGTTCGTCCATTGTTCTAATTACTCCATCCTGCAAATCCGGTAGGATCGAAAATCAACCTCCAAGACATTCGCCCTTAAATCTTCAGATTTCAATAGGTCACCTCATAGATGATCACTCCTTGATCCTCTTTTCTATAAATCTCTCGTAAGTCCTTCGGTTGTATGGATTCGACGAGGCCCGGGTTTAACTCGCGAGTATTCTTATTGACGAGGATATATCCGACCCCTTTTTCTCTCGCCTCGCGGAGGGTCTCATCATAAGATTTGCCGGGATTCGGGCCCAAACGAATCCCAAGAGGAATCATCACGAATTCTCGGTCAGCATAGAATGCTTCCTGGGGACTATTACTCATGATGATCGCACCGGGAGGGGTATTCTCCTTCAACCAAAGCCCAACCTTTTTCTGCTCCGCTCGACGCCTTCTCTCCGGTGTCAAACTCTGCGGAAGCTGAATGAGAATAACAAGGAGTATCAAAAAAAGAATTCCCTTTTTTGGATCGGATATCTTCATTCTTTGCAGATATTTTTTAATTTCAAAAATACCCATCCCCGCCCAAAAGAGAGAAAGGGGAACGATCGGAACTGAAAAGCGGGGCGAGGAAGAAGTGAAGGTGGACAAGGAAAATAGATGAAAAAGAACCAAAGAGGCTATAAACAACTCATAGGCGATGACCTTCTGCCTCACCCGGATTAATCCAAAAAATAGAAATAGCCATAAAGAAAAGTGGAACGCTCTCAGATAATAGTAGACAGTAAAGGGAATGTTTCGAGCCACATTTCCTGCGATGTCCAGAACCGTGGGCCCTTTTCCCTCCGTTCTCGGCACTTCGGCTCCCTGGATTCTTGCCGGACCGGCCTCAGGAGAGCGGCTCTCTTTTTCTTCACCCAAGTTTAAGAGTTGAGATTGAGCCTCTACCGCTTTCTTGGTAATCAACCATCGGCCTGTTTCTTGATGAATGTAAATCACATAAGGGATAACAAAGAGAGAGACCGTCAGGGTCAGGACTCCCAGGTGAATCAATTTCTTGAGCCACCCTTTCTTAAGACCGTTGCCCACGAAGATCCAGATCACGAAAATGAGAACATAACCAATCCCCTCCGGCCTGGTCAGGTAAGCCAGGCCCAGCAAACATCCTGACAACGCCGTCCTCCAAACTTTCCTTTTCTTAAGTCCTGTCCAGAAGAAATAGACCGACGGGGTCAGTAACCCCCAATAGGTCGCTTCGGTGAGGAGCATCCCAGAATAGGTAACCAAGTAGGGATGGAAGGCATAGAGGAATGCCGAAAAAACAGCTTCTTTTTTGCCGATGGCCTCTTTAACTAAATAGAATAACGGAAGGAGGGCAAGGGTGCCGAAAAAAAGGGAGAGGAATCTTCCTGCAATTTCGACGTGCGCCGAATCGGGAGAAAAAATGAAAATCAAGAAAGGGTAAAAGGGAGGGGCAGGAGAAGATAATCCTTTTGTAAAATCGCCTTTCAAAAAATCCCTTGCGATGAACCCATATTCCGCACTGTCATAGGCAATCCCCTGTGCCATCAGCACGGCGTAGAGCCTCAACGCAAACGTCACGCCGAAAAGAAGCAGAAGAATCTGTTTTTCATTGAGACCTCTTAGGGTATCGATGCACTTGCGAATCATTGACTTATGGATTTATTTCCCTTTTTCCATTCTTCAAATTAAACCAGACCAACCAAATCTCTCGTTAATATTCGAAGAATCTTCTGACTGGCTTTTCCGTCGCCAAAAGCCCCGTTTCCCTTGAGAGGCTTCCCTCGCCTTTCCCGTTGACCCACCTGCGTTGCAATCCTTTTCCCATCGCTCCCAACCAGTACGTTCCATCCGCTCTTGATGGTCTCGACCCATTCCGTTTCATCCCTTAGGGTAAAACAGGGAATCTTTAACCAGTAAGCCTCTTTCTGGACTCCCCCCGAATCGGTCAGGATGGCTTTTGCATGCTTTTCCAGATGGAGCATGTCGAGATAGGATACCGGCTCAATCCACCGGATCCATCGGCTCTCCGGAAAGAGATGATAGACTTTCATGATCTTCTTCGTCCTCGGATGAAGGGGAAGGATGACCGGAACCTTCCTCCCAATTTCATTCAACGCTTTTAAAATAGACCTGAGCCTTTTGGGATTATCCGTATTCTCAGCCCGGTGGAGCGTCGCTAAATAATAGTCCGGAGTTAAAAGACCCAACCTGTTAAGAACGTTAGATCTTTTTTCGGCCACCCTCGAATAGTAGAGGATGGCATCGTACATGACATCGCCGACGTTTCTGACGAATCTTCGGTGATCATCCCGGATGCCCTCTCTTGCCAAGTTCTTCACCGCCTGGTTCGTTGGGCAGAGAAGGAGGGTCGAAAGATGATCCGTGAGAAGGCGGTTGATCTCTTCGGGCATTTTCTGGTTATAACTCCTCAATCCCGCTTCCACATGGGCAATCGGTATATTCAGTTTGGCAGCGGCCAGAGCTCCGGCGAGGGTTGAATTGGTATCTCCATAAACGAGAACCCATTTCGGTTTTTCTTTCTGCAGCACAACCTCAATTCTCTCAAGCATGATCCCAGTCTGTCTCCCATGAAAGCCAGAGCCCACCCCGAGATGGTAGGCCGGTTTTGGAAGTTCGAGTTCTTCAAAAAAGACTTTATCCATCAAGTAGTCGTAATGCTGTCCCGTATGAACCAAGATTTCCTGGATTCGGACCCTTCTTCCCCTCGATTCTCGGATGGCGCGACTGACCGCTGCGGTCTTGATGAACTGAGGCCGCGCGCCCACAACCGTCACAATTTTCATTTCCTTGCCCATGTCAATGAAATCCCCTGAAACCCTGCCATCCGTAAAGGAGCCTGCTCTTTTTCAGGTTGGCTCAACCCCCGCCGAACCTTGTCGATAGGTTCTCCCGCAGGCCTTACAGACGGCCCTCCCGGATGCAAAACGAATCTCTTCAGCACATTGACACACCCATCCCTTCACCTTTCCTGGATTGCCGTAAACCATGGCATAATTCGGAACATCCTTGGTCACAACAGAACCCGCTCCAATAAAGGCATACTGACCAATTGTATTACCACAAATAATGGTCACGTTGGCGCCAATGGTGGCGCCTCTTCTGACTAAGGTCTTGCGAAGCTCTTTCATTCTCGATATGAAACTTCGAGGGTTGAACACATTTGTGAAGACCATGGAAGGCCCACAAAAGACATCATCCTCTAGAATCACTCCGTCAAAGATAGAGACGTTGTTTTGAACCTTGATATTATTTCCTAACTGAGCCCGAGATGCGATAAACACATTTTGACCGATCGTACAGTTCTCCCCAATCTTGGCGCCGGACATGACGTGGGTGAAGTGCCAGATCCGCGTCCCTTCCCCGATCTCCGTGGGATCATCCACGACGGATGTTGGATGGGCAAAATATTTCTTTTCCATTTCCCTCCCCTTGACCGCAGCCTCAACGACCACAACGGAGCCAGTCCTCATTCTATTCCAGTTGGACCGGAAATCCTTTTTTCCTCAAGGACTCCTGCGCCGCCATGAGAATCTTGACCACTTGGAGCCCGTCCCGGCCGCTCGTTTTAGGTTCTTTTCTCGACTCGATGCTTTGAATAAAATGCTCCGCTTCCGTCCGAAGAGGCTCAGACATCTTAATGCTCGGGATCGTAATGTCTCCAAACCTCAGACTGAGGTATTCTCCATAGGTATCATAAGAGAGGTTCTTAACCCCTTTATCGTATACCTTCAATTTCTCAGAGGCTTCCATATCATCAAAGACCGCCATCTTCCTCGACCCTACGATCGTAATCCTTCTTAACTTATGCGGATCCAGCCAGCTGAGATGGATATTCGCCATCTTTCCGTCGGCGAATTGAAGGCTGACAAATCCAACATCCTCAATCCCTTTTTGAATATAACTTTCTCCATGCGCAGTCACTGCAACCGGCTCTTCTTCAAGGAGGTGCAGGATGACGGAGAGATCGTGGGGGGCGAATGAAAGCAGAGCGTTTTCATCCTGGCGGATCACCCCCAGATTCACCCGCTGGGTATAAATGTAGTAAAGCCTCCCCAGTTCTCCGGAGGTCACCATCTCCTTCAGCCGGTCTACGACCGGGTGATAGATCAGAAGGTGGCCCACCATGAGGATTCTTTTCCTCGTCTCCGCTATTTTGAGCATCTCTTCCGCATCGCGGGTATTCAAGGACATCGGCTTTTCTACCAGCACATCCTTATCCGCCAGCATGATCTCTTTCGACAGGGAGTAATGAGAAACAGCAGAAGAAGCCACCACGACCCCTTTCACCTCCGGGTCTTGCAAAATGGGTTGTAAACTCTCAACCATCTTCGTCTGGGGGTAGGTCTTTTGCAAGGGGAGCAATTTTGAAGGGTCCTGGTCACAGACATATTTCAACCGAACCTTAGGAATTTCGGAAAAGACCCGGACGTGGTTTTTCCCCCACGCCCCAGCTCCTACGACGGCCACGCTGACCATACTGCCTCCTTCCAGAACCCGGCTATTGTCTGAAGTTTGAGGGAATGATTCTCATCTCACCCTCTTTCACACGCGGAGGATGACCCCCTGACCCAAAACCCTTTTAAGGGATCCTACGTGTTTTAACCCCTACGATTCGGTATTGAACCACCAAAAAATCGACGAACCTGTCCAAGGCCAGCCGATTAATGAGCTTCATCACTTTGCTGCCACTTCGATGGATGACCAACTTCTTGAACTCATAACCTGTTTCTCGGAACATGTCCTCGATCGTCTTGATCGTAAAAAAACGCAGATGGGTCCGGTCGAGAATGCCCATGGCCGTGTAGTCCCATCGACCTTTGAAAATCAGAGATTTCAGCACCCGATAAAAACGGATATTGGGAATGCTGCAGATGATCGCTCCCTCATCGGCTAAGATCTTTTGATGGGCACGCAATACCTTCCATGGGTCCACCAGATGTTCCAGCACGTCGCCGTAAAGGATACAGTCGAAAAACTTATCGTCGAAAGGAAGAATCTCCCTTTCCACGTCTGCCACGATGACTTCTTTATAGTATGGCTTTGCCTGTTGGGCTGCCAGCGGGCTAATTTCAATTCCGAAAATCTCTTCGAACCCTTTTTCTCTCAACAATTTTCCGGTCTCACCGATGTTACACCCCACATCCAAAATCCTTCGCGCGTCTGGAGGAATGAGGTCAACAAGGTCTACCCTTGGATAAGGGCTTCTAAAAAAATGATCCTCTTGATCTTTTTCGACCACTTCAATCCCATTGTTGCATGTTCTTTATCGGATCTCTTCTGCAAGAATTCGTGAACACCTTACCTCGCCTTCAAAGCTTCAAAATAAAATAACTCAAGTCCTTTCTCAAGAAGCGAAGGGCCCTCTTCAGTTTCATCATTTCCTTTTTGAACTTTATCGGATTCTTTCTAACCGTCCGATATTTTGCTAAATAAAGGGAGTCAAAAACCAACTCATGAATTAATCCTAAGAGAAATAAGGGCTTAAAAATCAATTTAAATGCAAAGGTTTTCTTAGGCCCTTCAAACTTTTCGAAATATCTCATCAAACTCCTGAGGCTAACCAGCAGCAACCCTTCTGGATTCTGGTTCCTGCTCTCTCCTCCCAAATGGGTAATCCGAGCTTCAGGGGTAAAATAAACCTTATACCCCCTCCCCCTGATTCTCCGGCATAAATCCAGTTCCTCAATAAACATAAAATAAGCTTCGTCCATTGGACCCACTTCGTCCAAAACATCCTTCCTCACCAGCAACGCAGCCCCGCAGACTGCGTCCACCTCTTCTGTTTTGTTAAAAGAAAAACCTTCCATCTTGAAATCCTTAACTCTTCGTCTTAGGAATGGAAGCCGTCCCAGCAGAGTGTTCTCGAAGAGGACAACGCTGAAGCCGGGAAATTTCCGGATGGAATGCTGAACAGAACCATCGTCATTAAGCAGTTTGCAGCCGATGGCTCCAGCTTCAGAGTGCCTCTCCATGAACTGCACCATCGTCTCAGGGGCGCCTTCATGGATCACCGTATCCGGGTTGAGAAAAAGAATATACCGGCCATAGGCTAACCGGAGGGCTTGGTTGTTGGCGGCTGCAAACCCTTTGTTTTGCTCATTCACGATGAGGCGAACATTCGGGAAAAGGTCTTTGACCATCTCCACAGAGTGATCCTTCGAGGCGTTATCCACAACAAAGATTTCGTAAGTGATCCCTCGAGTTTGTTGATAAACGGACTGGAGACATTCCCTCAAAACCGCTTCCGTGTTCCAGTTCACAATGCAAATGGATAGGTCAACCAATGTTCATTCCTTTCCTTCGCAGCCAGCTCACCCATTGTTTCTCAATCCCATTTTTTGAGGACAAAGTCTTAAATGCCACCCCATCAGATAGGCATAGATCGAAAGCTTTTGCCTCCATCTTTTTATGGTAAAAAATGTGAAAAGACAAGCCACGGTAAGTGTCGTCAGCTCGATCCCAAGCCTGATGAACCCTCCCACAAGAAGAAGGAACCATTGGAAATTCCCCCTATTTTTCTTAAGGAAATGATAACGGGAGGAATGGTATTCAACGCGGGCCCTCTTTTTATCCTTCTCGGCGCTCTTCCCTTGAAAATGACAGACCTCCGCCTGGGGAACATGGTAGATCTCCCAGCCTGCCCTTTTCATCCGGTAGCACCAATCCGTCTCTTCGAGGAATAGAAAATAATCCTCGTCCAAGAGGCCCACCCGTTCGATCGCTTCCCGTCTCACCATCATGCAGGCGCCAATGACGGAATCCACCTCTATGGCTTCAAGGTAATTCCTCTCTTTCCCTGGAAAGTCTTTTGGAAATAACCATCTTAAGAGACTCTTATTGAGGAGCTCGGTGGCCAGAGATGGAAAATTGGAGATAGAATTCTGTTTTGAACCATCTGAATTTAAGAGCTGGGCCCCTGCGATTCCAGCTTTGGGATGGGCGTCCATAAATGAGATCAATCGTTCGATGGCTCCTTTCGTTATCCGGGTATCCGGATTTAAAAGAAGCAAATATCTCCCGGAGGCTTTTTGAAGTCCCTGGTTAACGGCGCATGCAAATCCCCTATTCTTCTCGTTTTGGATCAGGTGTACCAAGGGAAACGCCTTTTTGACTTCATCCCCACTCCCGTCCCGGGAACCATTGTCCACAACGATGACCTCCCAACCTCCTGCCTCCTCTTCAAAAACCGATTTTAGACAAGAAAGAAGATACTCCTTCGTATTCCAACTGACAATAATGATGGACAGGTAGGCCATTTTCAATTTCTTGATAGTTCTCAACGCATCGGGTTTGGCATTCATGACTTGCTGGCCGATTCTTGGGGGGAGAGACCAAACTTTCTCCTGACCCAGATCAGTCTTCGACTCAACTTCTTCGAAATCCGATCATCACTTCCGACGACCCTTGGACCCGGAAGTTTTCCCCATTCTTCTGAATTGGCGGTCTTTTGAGCCGTGACCCATATTCCCTTCGGTCTTTTTGAATCTCCCTCCAGCGCGCAATCGAGAATTTTAAATCGACTCAATAACAGCTCTATTCCATCCGGAGTAAACCTCCAATAGTCCTTCGGGGTACGATGAATTTTAAAGTGCATGACCGTGGTCAGGATGAGAAGTCCGTTGGGGCGAAGCACGCGATGGATCTCATCGATCGCTCTCTGCGGATAAGGGAGATGTTCAAGGGATTCAAGGTTTAATACTAATCCGATCGTTTCGCTAACAATGGGTTTCATGTCCGCCACGTCACAGACCAGGTCAATGCAGGGCGGATCAAAGTCCTGCATGTCTTGTTTGATGTACTTTTTTCCAGGAAAGAGAGGCTGGTAAAAATTCGGCTCCCATCCGGCACAGGTGTCGAGGATCGGCTCCTGAAAAGGAAACCGCTCGATGACCCACTTCACATATTGAATCACTGCCTCCCTCATTTTTCTCCTTGAGACTTCCCCCCTCGATGGGACTGATAGTAATAGGCCAAGACCGTGGGTCCGTAAATCCCCATATACTGTTCTGGATGAGCCAGGACAAAGGATTCTAGCAACCTTGCAAATTCGTCAAGGATTCGCCTGTACCCTCCCTTCCCCTCTTCCCAGTGACGATCGATGGGCTCTTTGAATATCAATTTGATCTTGCCCCTTCGGTAGAGATGAATGAAGGGAATGATCGCGGCATTGGCGCGATGGGCAAGAGAAATCATCCCCGTTGGAAACCCCATCTCCTTTCCGAAGAAAAAGATCCGTTCCTTGACTCGTCCTCCTCCCGCGTCCCCGTCAAAATAGATCAGTTTGCCGGCTTGAAGGGTCTCCAATATCCTCTTCTTGTAAGTTTCTGAAAGAGCAGGATCATGGACAAAAATGGTGTTGTCCTCGACATCGTAATATCGTATCCTGGGGTGCTTCGGATGTTTGGGCGTCACTCCTTTGACGAGGATCAGGTCATATCCCATCACCCTCAACGCGCTAAAAGAGAGGTGTGGAATTCCGATATGACCTGCAATCAGGACCACCCCCCTTCCCTCTTTTAGGGCCTCATCGAGGTGGTGGAGCCCTTCTACCTCCACAAACCGTCGGATATAAGAAGTATCCATCAGAGGGATAAGATACCGCATCACCTTCCTCACCCCCCTCATTTCAAATACCCCTTTAACGATTTTCTTAACCCGTTTAGGGTCTTTTTCCTTTTCGGGATAGAAGAAGAGAACCTTGTCTTCGTATTCTCTCCTCTTCTCCTTTTTCCGGTAATAGCTGGAAAAGGCGAAGATCCTCGGGTAGATAAATACCAACTTGAATAAAAGCCATTTCATATGGAGGTCCCTCGTAACCCCGCAACCCTCGAAAGGACATCAAGGATTCGGGGTGCGTTGGCCTCGAGCGAATAGCCCTTCTCTACCGTCTTCCTCCCTTTCAACCCCATCTCTTTCCGCAACCTTTCTTCCTTGATCAATCTCAGAACGCTTTCTTTCCACTCTTCCTCATTATGAGCCCAAAAACCATTGACCCCGTCTTCGACCAAATCCCGATTCACTCCGACAGGGGTGCAGATGACCGGGATTCCGACGCTGTAGTACTGGAGAATCTTCAATCCACATTTCCCTTGCGACCAGAGATCATTCGACAAAGGCATGATCCCAATATCAAAACTCTCAAGATCCGCTTGCTCCTCTTCGGAGGACCATCTCTTCTTGATCATCGGAACACGGCCGCTTTCCAAAAACTGATCGCAAACCATCTTGAGCTGGAAATGAGGATATTCTTGGTAAAGCTTCTCGAACGTTGGAAGGAGGGTTTTCAAATATTTCAACGTGCTGCTACTCCCAAGCCAACCGATCATCGCGGGCCCCTCGGAATGGAAAGTCCGTTTTAGAGAATAATGAGAGAGATCGACAGAGGTCGGAATGACTTCCACATTTGTGTTATAAGGCAGGACTTCGGATCGCAAGAACTGATTCCCGGCGACGACGAAATCGACCCTCTTCATCATCGAGGCGAATTTGATACGCCGTGAGAAAGAGTAAGGACTTTTCGAGCCGGAACTCCGATACATCAAGGCATCATCAAAATCGTAGATGATTTTTCTTGCTTTTCTCCTAAGATACCAAAATTCCAGGGGGGGGAAGAGCCTCCGATGAACGTAAAGAACGTCATACTGGCCCAGGGTATTATAAAATTTCAGTTTATCCATCCAATGTCGTCTGTAGAAATGCGTGGAGACCTCGATGCCTTTTTCCTTTAAATAGGGGAGGTACTGAAGGACGCGGTAGCGGCAGCTGTTGACCTCCAGGCTGTGAATCAGAAAGGCAACCTTCATCGTTTATGATCTCCGGGCCAGCAGGAGGATCGATTTTGCAAAATCGATCCTCAGGAGACGAAAGACGGGCGAAAAAAGGTAAACTTTCATGGCGTATCTTAAGAGGGGATCGTTGTATAACCGAAAGAGCTCGATTGACTCAAACCGTTGACTCAAGAACAACCCTCCCAGTTCCTCATAGTGGTAGGGCGTGCGGTGACTAACATCCTTCCAATACTGGCCGGGGGTGTAGATGTTGGGAGTGGTTAAAATCACCCTTCCTCCCGGATTCAAAATATCAAAAATTCCTCTCGCCATTTCCCTGCCGCTCTCCCAATCCAGATGCTCGATCAATTCGAAGAGAAGGACGAGATCGAATTTCTCGTCCACCTGCTCGAGGGAGGTGTAGTCATGCCGGTACGTGGGGTCGATATCCAAGCTCTTGTACAGGATTTTAGGACGGAATTGCCTCAACCTGTTTTCCAGCGAACGGTCATAAGCCCCTATTTCGAGGACCCGTTCTTCATCCTTCAAGTATTTCAGGACAAAGGGCAGACGCTTCCTGACAATTTTCAGGTCCCACAGCTCGGGAAATCGCCGATGAACCTTTTCCCGCCACTGGAATTGTTCGCCCCAGTGCCCCTGACTCATTTTTCCAGAACCGCCTTTCCCTCTTCCCTTTTCTCTGCTACCAAAATCAACGTATTCCCCCCCATGATTATGACAGGGGAGAGGGTGTCCTCCAGGTGATACTTTCCCCTTGCTTCGTCCGACCAGAAAAAACAATAGAGTCGAATCGCCCAGACAATGGGAAGGAGCCATCTCATTCTCTTTTTTTCTTTATCTTTCTCCAGGGCGACGACTTTGAATCCCCAATGTTCTAGCGCCAATTTTAACAAAGGATAGGTCAGCGGCGTAAGATGAAGCATCCAGAGGTTATCAAAGCGATCCTTTCCCAATCGCTCTGGGGAAGGAATCTTAGAAAAAAGTCCTGTGACCAGAAACCTTAACCTTCGTTCGATGTTCAGATAATTGGGTAAGGAGAGGAAAAGTTTTCCCCTGGTTTTCAACAGCCGATGGAATTCGCGAATGGCGTTAAACGGATTTTCCAAATGTTCCAACCCTTCAAGGCAGGTGATGAAATCGAACGATCCGGAAAGATAAGGGAGGGATTGGCTTAAATCCCCCCTCTTGATTTCAATATCCCGGGCCGAAAAGAGAGAAGGGTCAATGTCGCAGCAGGAAACAGAAAAACCCATTTTTTTGAGTCGCGAGGCCAACGCCCCGGTTCCCGCCGGAGCATCCAGAAGAAAACCTCTCCTTTCTTTCGAAAGGGCATTGACGATCCAGTCGTGAGTCTCTTCTCGGGCCAGTATCTCTTCCATGGTCATTGTTGGAGCGTTTCATTGAAGATCGAAATCACTCGGTCAAAATTGGCCTTTTCTGAATAGATCTCCGCCTTCTCTCTCGCCCGGGTGGACGCCTTGCCTCTCCTCTTCTCGTCGAGAAAATAGGCGATCCCTCGTTTGAGTTCCTCTCCCCCATCCAGGTCACCAACCACCCAGCCTTCTTCTCCATGGCGGAGAACCCCACTCGCGCCGTTTGAAGCCGTCGTGATGACCGGAAGGCCGCTGGCTAACGCTTCTAACACCGTCAAGGAACAGGCATCGTAAAACGTCGGGTGGACGAGAATATCCGATGCGCCATAATATTTTTCCGGTTCCTGAGTGGAACCCGCGAAGATCACCTCTTTGGAGATTCCCATCTCCCTGGCCAAGCTTGAATAAGATTCCTGGCGATCCCTCCCGAGAACGAGGAGCCTGAAAGGAGAAGAATTCTCCTTCTTCATTTCAGCCAATGCCCGGATCAATGAAACCAGCCCTTTCATCCGAAAGTTGTTTGAGACGAAGAGAAGAACGAATTCGTCTCCAATCGCATGCCTGCTCCGGATCTCCTGCCGATAACGGCGATTCCGAGGGTGGAACCGCTCAAGGTCGACCCCGTTATAGATGACATGGATCCGTTCCTCAGGGACTCGATACCAGCGCATCATGTCCTTCTTCACCATGTCGGAGATGGCAATGATCGCCCGGAGACCCCTGGCTCGATAAGGGGCGTCTTCCACCCAACCGCTCACCCACTGTTTGAGGCTGAAGATCCTCCCCAGCAATTTCATCATCCGTAGGACGGGATTCTCATAAGCTCTGAGGCTCCTCCAGAACCACGCCCAGTGCACGCCTCCGTGAGGCTGAAGAATATCCGCCTTCAGTGTATTTCCTACTCCGAGGATGATATCGTAATCCCCTTTGTCCGTAGCCCTTGTCGCCCGGATCGCAAAAGAGAGAAGTCGAATACTCCTCGGGAACGGGATGGTCTTAATCGGATGGAAGATGATCCTGGGATCTTCTTCATCATGATGCTCCGTATAGACATGGACCTCATGTCCCTCGGAGGCCATCCGGGTACACAGATCCACTAAATATCTTTCGGCCCCCCCCTTCTTTCTAGAGAAGTCACGAAGGCCTATGGCAAACCTGATTTTTCTCATCCTTTTAACGAGTGACTCGAAAGATTCCGAAGCCAGCGAATCCATGAAGCCGAGTTACCGGAAGGCTGACGGAAACCGAAGGGTGCGGGGACGGGATCGGAGGTTCATGCGATTCGTTGTCATTCCTTTCATTGGTTTTTCATGAAGGAACGAATCCCTTCTGCCACCTCCTCCATCTCATGTCGCTTGATCTCCGGGTAAAAAGGAAGAGAGAGAATTTTTCGAGACCACTCGTTTGTCAAGGGAAGATCTTTCCGCTCCCATCTCAAATCATGATACGCCTTCTGAAAAGGGATCGGGATGGGATAATGAATAAGCGTCTCAATTCCCCTCTTTTTCAAGAACGCTTGAAGCCTGCTTCTCTTTTCCGTCTTGACCGCGTAAAGATGGTAGACATGTCGAACTTCCGCCTTCTCCGATGGACAGGTGACTCCTAAGGGAGACAACCTCTCTGTGTAACTCCTGGCCTTCCTCCTCCTCTCCTCACTCCATTGATCCAAATATTTTAGTTTGACCCGGAGAAGGGCTGCCTGGATCTCATCCAATCGGCTATTATGCCCTTTCAGGATGTGCTGATATTTTTTTCTCTCGCCATAACATCGAAGGAGTCTCAGTTTCTGGTCATACATTTTGTGATCCGTCACGACCATCCCGCCATCCCCGTATCCCCCCAAGTTCTTGGTCGGATAGAAACTGAAGCATCCCATGATGCCGAAGGAACCGACCCTTCTCTTTCCCAATTTTGCCCCGTGGGCCTGACAGGCATCTTCGATGACGACGAGATCATAACGGGTTGCAATGTCTATGATCGAATCCATCTCTGCAGGGTGGCCGTAAAGATGAACCGGGAGAACGGCCTTAATCCTTCGTCCCCTTCCTTTTGCCATCTGACGATTCAAGAAACGATCCAGACGATCGGGATCCATGGTATACGTTTTTGGATCGATATCGACGAAAAGCGGTTTTGCCCCCGTGAAGGAGATGGCAAGGGCTGTGGCCACAAAAGAATTCGCAACCGTGACCACTTCATCTCCCTCTCCGATGCCGGCTGCTTTCAAGGCTAGATAAAGCGCATCGGTCCCGGAGCCGACCCCGACCCCATACCGAGCCCCACAATAATGGGAAAATTCCTTCTCAAAGGCGGAAACTTCTTCTCCGAGGACAAAATGGCCCCTTTCGTAGACCCTCCGGGTTGCCGAGAGGATTTCGCCTTTGATCTTTTCATACTGCCTGGTCAGATCCAGGAATGGAACCACGATCAACCTCAATTTGGATGGCGGAATATTATCGGAAAATCAGACGACTCTGCACTCTCCGTAATCCCGCCTGCGGGCAGCCCGCCTTGCGGGACGAAGGCAAGCGCATTCCGAATTCTGCATTACCAATACTCCTTCTTATGCTTTCTGTAGAACTCAATCGTCCTTCGGAGACCTTCCCCTAAATCCGTCTTCGGCTCCCAGCCCACCATGCGTTTGATCTTCGAGATATTGGTATAATAATCCCCCGGCTCGACTTCCTTTCGCTCCCGGGTGAATTCGGTAAAAACCGCCCTGCCGGTTCCGGCAATTGCGACGATCTTCTTCGCCAGGTCGATGAAGTTGCTGGGAATACCCGTCCCCACGTTGAACACCTCTCCATAGGCCTGAGCACAAGCCGATACTCGCAAAAAACAATCGACCACATCATCCACATAAAGAAAATCTCTTAAGATCCGACCATCTCCAAAAACAGGAAGAGCTTCATCGTCGATGGCTTTACGAACAAACCAATTGACGACCCCGTATTCATCATGGGCCATTTGATGCCGGGGGCCGTATGTGTTCGTAATCCGAAGGCAGGCCCCCTGAATTTTGTGAACATCGTGATAGACGAGAACCATCTTTTCAGCCGATAGATTGGTGACAGCATAAATTCCCTTGGGGTTCGTCGGGTGATCTTCTCCCACCGGCAAGGTCACACTCGCCCCATATTCCCCCCGCGTCCCGGCAAAGATAATCTTTGCCCCCGGATTATGTTTTCGGCAGGATTCAAGGAGGACCAGGGTCCCCCGGCAGTTGATGTCCAGATCTTGAATCGGGTTGCGGATGCTGTCCACGTGATTCACCTGTCCCGCAAGGTGAAAAATAATCTCCTGCCCCTTGACCAAATAATCCATCGAATGGCCATCCCTCACATCACTGAAGTTGATCTGGAGGCGGTCGGCAATATCTTTGACGTTGAAAAGGTTTCCTCCCAGACGGGGGATCATATTATCCACAATCGTCACTTTTGCCCCCCGTGCGATCAGCTCGGCCGACAGATTGGACCCGATGAAACCCAGTCCTCCTGTCACCAAGACCTTCTTCCCCCTAAATGCTTCTGTATCAGGAGCCATTCTCCTTCTCCTCCCTAGAAATGGTCAACCCTTCGACTTCTCCGCCGGAAGGCTGGGGCTTCCCCTCCGGCTTAAGCCCGGGGCGATGGCTCAAGGTTGACCCTGAGCGGCGGGTTTTGCCCCTTCTTCACCCGATCGGCTTGTCGTTGTCGCATGGGTCAACTCCCACAACTTGGCATATTTAATAAAAACGTAGTACATGGTCGAGATGATGATAATGAACCCCGGTAGCCCGTCCCGAAATCCTGACTTAAGAAGATATTCTTTAATGAACCGAAAGGGTGGGTGAAAGAGAAGGTTGAAAAGGCTAAACTTCTCTCCTCGCTCGAGGAGATCTTCTGCTGCGATTTTAGAATACCGATCGATCGTCTGAATCTGATCCGAGATGTTTCCGTAGGTATAATGATGATACTGATGTTTTAAGACGCCGATTTTCCCATTGACCACGAGCTTGGCATGAAGTCCTCCCTCCCATCTCCCTTTCTCCCTCCGATAGAGGCGAATCTCACCGTCGGGATACCATCCTCCGTATCGAATCCATCTCCCGAGGTAATACGTGCGCCGATAGGCAAAATATCCATCCAGTTCTTTTCCCTTTCCATTCAACTCCGTCCGAATCTCTTCCGCCAATTCCGGAGAAATCTCTTCATCGGCGTCTACAAACATGATCCAGTCTTGCGTGGTGAGATCGGCGGCATACTGATACTGATCGCGATGTCCCATCCACTTCTGCCGGTACAGCTTCTGGGTGTATTGCTTGCAGATCTCGAAGGTCCCGTCCTGGCTGAAAGAGTCAACGACGACCAGTTCCTCGGCCCAGGAGAGGCTTTTCAGACAACGCTCAATCGTCCTGCGATTATCCGTGGTGAGGACATACACCGAAACTGGAATCTTCCGGATCATTTTCTCTTCCGTCTCAGTTGTTGATCTGCGACTTCTTCGACCTCCTCCACGGTGATCCCCTCCATGCACCGGTGATCCGTAGGACAGACCCTTTTCCAACACGGGCTGCAGGGTGCATCTTTGCTAACCACCACATGCCCCTCTCCCCAGGGCCCCGTGCGAAGGCGGGGGGTGGGCCCAAAGAGAGCCACGACAGGGGTGCCGACCGCTGTGGCGATATGCATGGTTCCGGTGTCATTGGTCACCAGCAGCGTACAACGTTCCAGAAGGGCCGCCAGCTGGAGCAACCCGGTTTTCCCGGTTAAATCGATTCCCTTCGCGCCCAAATGACGCAGGACTTCGTAAACGATCGGACGCTCTTCCACCTTCCCGA
>Ga0335084_10002279_pt1 | contig 18435 bp, 20 predicted proteins | sample Lox_Sample_44_FD_206721 | JGI IMG/M metagenome (GOLD analysis project Ga0335084, IMG submission 206721) | Soil microbial communities from Loxahatchee National Wildlife Refuge, Florida, United States - Lox_Sample_4.4 | ecosystem: Environmental > Terrestrial > Soil > Wetlands | place: USA...
CTGGCAAATAAGCAGGAACTCGATATGGGGATCAATCCGCCAACTTCAAGCTTGGGCGTCCTTCGCCTTGGCGACCGTCACCAGGGCGGGACGGATGACGCGGTCGTGCAGGCTGTAGCCCTTCTGGAGAACGTTGATCACGGTGTTCGGCTCCTTTTCCGAAGGGAGCATGCTGATCGCTTGGTGCTGGTGAGGGTCGAACTTCTCCCCGGCCGGGCTGATCTCCTTGAGCCCCGCCTTCCCGAACACCGTGTTCAGCTGCTTCAGCGTCAGCTCGACACCGTTCTTGAGCGATTCCAGCGAGGCGGAGTCAGCGGCAAGAGTTGCCTCGAGGCCGTCCTTGACCGGCAGCAACTCTACGGCGACGGACTCGATCGCGTACTTGTAGGCGTTGGCCAATTCCACCGCGGTTCGCTTCCGTATGTTGTCCGCATCGGCTTTGGCCCGAAGCCAAGCGTCATGGTGCTGCTGCGCCTTTGCTTCGGCCTGGCGCAGGAGCTCGCTCGGTTCGGGCGCCGATGCGTCGGGGTTTGGAGCCTCCTGCCCTGGCGGTTTTCCGGCCGGGGCGTCGCCCGTGGCAGTCGGCGAACTGGTTTGATCTGGATCAGGCATACGGTCTCCGCAAGATGGGCTGGACGAGCGTCGCGAGGTACGGTTTTCGCAGGCGATTCTAGCTGGGGCTCGCCCGGGGGGATTTCAAGTGGTTTGGACGGCGCCGGCACCGAGCCAGCCTGCAAGATGCTGCCGCGCAATAAGGGCCAGAGCTTCTATCCAGTCGCTGCGCTCGTTGAGGCAGGGAAGCAGGCGGAATTCGCTGCCTCCGGCGTCGAGGAAGATCTTCTGGCCCTCGATTCCGATCTCCTCGAGCGTCTCCAGGCAATCGGCGACAAAGCCCGGGCAGACCACGTCCACGCGGCGGACGCCCTGCTTGCCGTAGTCGGACAGGGTCATAGCGGTGTAGGGCTCGATCCAGGCTGTTCGGCCAAACCTCGACTGAAAGGAGGTTTGCCACTCGCCTTCGGCAAGCCCGAGCTGCTCGGCCAGCAGGTGCGCCGTCCGGCGGCACTGCCGCGAATAGGGATCGCCGCGGGTGACCGTGTACTGGGGCAGTCCGTGAAAGCTCATGAGCAGCTTGTGCGGGCGACCCGACTGCCGCCAGTGCTCCCGCACCAGCCCGGCCAGCGCTTCGATGTACGCAGGATGATCGTGAAATTCCTTCACCAGCCGGATTTCCGGGATGTTGCGCGTCCGGCGCAGGAACTCCGTGGCGTGATCGAGCGTGCTCGCGGTCGAGCTCGCGGCGTACTGAGGATACAGGGGGAAGAGAAGCACCCGGTCATGCCCTTCCGATTTCAATCGGGCGAGCATCCCGGGGATCGAAGGCTCGCCATAGCGCATAGCGAATTCGACCCGGACTTGCGGCCCGAGGCGCTCGCCGAGCAATCGCGCCTGCCTCTCGGTGTGCACCCTGAGCGGGGAGCCGTCCGGCTGCCAGATGCTCGCGTATTTCCGCGCCGATTGTGCGGGCCGCGTAGCGAGCACGAACGCGTGCAGGATAGGCAGCCAAAGCACTCGGGGGATCTCGATCACGCGCGGATCGGAGAGGAATTGCTTCAAGTACCGGCGCACCGCCTTTGGCGTGGGCGAATCGGGCGTGCCGAGGTTGATCAGCAGGACCGCCGGCTCTGCGCGCGCGCCTTGCCGCGGCTGCGGCTCAGGGAGATAGCGCATGGAAGAAGCGGAGCGAAGTTCGAAACGCCGCTTCGAGGGCGGCGACGCTGCCCCGGATCACTGCTGCGAAAGCGCGCTCGACAGCAGCTTGGCGGTGATGTCGACGATCGGTATCACCCTCTCGTACGCCATGCGCGTGGGCCCGATCACCCCGACCGTGCCGATGACCTGTCCGTCGACTTCGTACGGCGCCGTCACTACGCTGCATTCGTCGAGCGGGGCGATGCCGGACTCGCCGCCGATGAAGATCTGGACCCCCTGGGCGCGGGTACTCACCTCGAGGATCTGCATGAGGATCGTTTTCTTCTCGAACAGCTCGAACAGCTCGCGCAGCCGCGACATGTTGGAAGCGAGATCGTGCGAGTCGAGCAGGTTTCTCTCTCCGGACACGACGTAGCTGTCGGTCGACTGCGACAATGCCTCGCTGCCCGCCTCGAGCGCCGCGGTCATGAGCAGCGTCATATCTTCCCTGAGCTGCTTCATCTCTGCCCGGATGCGGCCGCGGATCTCGTCGAAGGTCAGGCCGGCGTAGTTCTGGTTTAGAAAGTTCGCGGCCGTGGTCAGCTCTGCGGGAGTGTAGATCTTCTCGGTGAACAGTATCCGGTTCTGCACGTCGCCTTCCGGTGTCACGATGATCAGCAGGACGCGCTTGTCCGACAGCGCCAGAAACTCGATGTGGCGGAACGCGGGAGTCTTGCGCTTGCTTGCCACCACGACACCGGCGAAGTGGGTGAGATCCGAGAGGAGCTGCGAAGCGGCGCTGATGACCCGCTGCGGGTGATCGGGATGGAGATTGATCTCGAGCTGATTGATCTCGATGCGGTCCAGTTCCTTCAGCGTGAGCAGGGTGTCAACGAAAAACCGGTAGCCGCGGTTGGTGGGAACCCGCCCGGCGGACGTGTGGGGACTTGCCACAAAGCCAAGCTGCTCGAGATCGGCCATCACGTTGCGGATCGTCGCCGGACTCAGGTCCAGGCCCGAATAGCGCGACAGGGCGCGCGAGCCGACCGGCTCACCCTCGGCGATGTAGCGCTCCACCAGGGTCTTGAGCAGCATCTGTGCGCGGCGGTCGAGCATAAGCAGCGATTCTACAGATATTGGCCTCGATTGAGGGGTGTTCACCTTGCGTATTCCGTCTTTTGTCGGCCTCCAACCTTCATGATTTAATGGCGACATGTCCGCATTCAAGACCGTCGCGTTGGTAGGCCGTTACCGGTCCGCCGGTGTCGCGAAAGCTCTCGATACCCTGGGTGAGTACCTACGCAGGCAAGGGCGTACCGTCCTGGTGGAGAAGGAGACTGCCGCGACCAACGGCGTGACCGGTTTTCCGGCGGCCGGCTACGACGAGATCGGTGCTCGCGCCGACCTCGTAGTGGTCCAGGGGGGCGACGGGAGCATGCTCAACGCAGCGCGAAACCTGGCGGGCCACGACGTGTGCCTCGTCGGGGTCAATCAGGGACGCCTCGGTTTCATGACCGATATCGCATCGTCCAAGATGCTCGACGCAATAGGCGAGATTCTCGCCGGTAGGCACGCTGTCGAGGAGCGCACCCTGCTGGCAGCCGAGGTGCATCGTGACGGCGCGGCCACGCTTGGCGCACTCGCCCTCAACGATGCCGTGGTGAACAAGGGCTCGGTCGGGAGGCTGATCGAGTTCGTCGTGAACATCGACGGCGAGTTCGTCTACGACCTGCGCGCGGACGGCTTGATCGTGGCGACACCCACCGGGTCGACTGCCTACGCGCTTTCCTCCGACGGGCCGATCATGCAGCCGGGCGTTCCCGGGTTCGCGCTGGTGCCGATCTCCCCGCATACCCTGTCCAACCGCCCGATCCTGATCAGCGACCGCTCGGTGATCGAGATTTCACTCAAGCGGGGGAGCGACGCGCGGCTCCACTTCGACGGCCAGATGCAGCACGACCTTCAGGAGGGTGACCGCGTCGTCATCCGTCGCGCGAAGCACACCATCAAATTCGTCCATCCTCCTGGCTACAGCTACTTCGCGATGCTGCGCGAAAAGCTGCACTGGAGCGAAGGACTCTGACCCAAGATGCTGGTCAATCTGTCGATTCGGGATTTCGCCATAGTCGACCGGCTGGAGCTGGAGTTTCGGGCCGGATTCACGGCGTTGACGGGTGAGACCGGCGCCGGGAAATCGATACTGATCGACGCCCTGTCGCTGACGCTCGGCGATCGCGCGGGGAGCGAGCAGGTCCGCTCGGGCGCGGAGCGTGCCGACGTCACCGCGGATTTCTCTATCGAGAGCCTGCCTGAGCTGGGTCGCTGGCTGGGCGAGCAGGCGCTCGAGGGCGATGCCAACCGGCTGCTGCTGCGCCGCGTGGTCGACCGGAGCGGACGCTCGCGCGGTTTCATCAACGGTCATACGGCCACCGTCAACCAACTGCGCGAAGCCGGGGAGCGACTCGTCGACATTCACGGCCAGCACGCCCACCAGTCGTTGCTCAAGGCGGAGTACCAGCGTCTGGTGCTGGACGCTCACGCGGGGCTCTCGGTGCTGGCGCAGGAGGCGGGCGATGCTTACCGGGATTGGCAGAGACTCTGCCGCGCGCGGCTGGACTACGAGCACAACGCCGCGGCGCGCGATGTGGAGCGCGAGCAGCTGGCCTGGCAGGTCGAAGAGCTCTCGCGCCTCGCGCTCGCGCCGGGCGAATGGGAAGCCATACAGTCGGAGCACGGCAGGCTCGCGCACGCGGCGAGCTTGATCGAGGGCGTGCGCGACGCGACCGACTTGCTGTCCGAGTCGGAGAGCGCCGCGCTCGTCGCGCTGTCGGGAGCGCTGTCGAGGCTGCGCCCGCTCACGGAATACGATGCCGCGCTGCGCGAGACGGTCGCTTTGCTCGAGTCGGGCGAGGCGCAGCTGCGCGAGGCCGTTTATGCCCTGCGCCACTATGCCGATCGCGTCGAGCTCGATCCGGCACGGCTAAAGGAAGTCGAGCAGCGGCTGGAAGCGGCGCACGGCGCGGCGCGCAAGCTTCGGGTGAGACCCGAGGCTCTGCCGGAGCTTCTGGTTTCCCTCCGGCAGCGCCTGAAGGACCTCGAGATTTCGGCGGACCTCGAGACGCTTGCCAAGCAGGAACAATCCGCGCGCTCGCGCTACGACACGCTCGCTTCCAGGCTGTCTATCGAGCGCGGCAAGGCGGCGGCAAGACTGAGCCGCGAGGTCAACGCCGCTATGAAGGAACTCGCCATGCCGGGGGGGCGCTTCGAAGTGGAGCTGCGCTCGCTCCTGCCGGAAGGCAGCGTTGCCGGGAACGAGCAGGTGGAGTTTCTGGTCTCGACCAATCCGGGCACCGAGCCGCGCCCCCTCGCGAAGGTGGCGTCCGGGGGCGAGCTATCGCGCATCAGCCTCGCAATCCAGGTGATCACCAGCAAGGCGGCAGCGGTCCCGACCCTGATTTTCGACGAGGTCGACGCGGGAATCGGCGGCGCGGTGGCCGAAGTGGTCGGCAGGAAATTGAGGACGCTCGGGGAAGAGCGCCAGGTGCTGTGCGTCACGCACCTGCCGCAGGTCGCGGCCCAAGCGCGCGAGCAATGGTCCGTCGCCAAGGGCGCGGAGGCCGGCAGCTCTCGCAGCCGCGTTGCGGTGCTCGATCAGAAATCTCGAATCGAGGAAATCGCGCGCATGCTGGGCGGCGTTGCGATCACGGCGACGACGCGGAAGCACGCGGCGGAGATGCTGGGCTTGCGGTAGTATTCGGAGTACGAGAAACATCAGCCTTGGGGGGCAGCAATGCGCGAGGCAGCTTTTCAACGAGGTATGGGCCAGGTCGTTCTGCTTATCGCAGTCGCCGTTGTTCTCGCCGTCGGGTATGTCGCGATAGATCTCTACACTGGAGGCCAGAGGGACATGGCGGTGGTCGAAACTCGCGGAGTGCAGATGGCGTCTGCTCTGTCGGCGTTCAAGCGCGATCAAGGATCTTACCCCGATGTGCTCGACAAGCTGGTGCCCAAGTACGCCCTCGCGGTGGCCAAGTGCCCGGGTGGCACGCCGATGGCATACGTCCCTTCCGCTGGGGAATACGTGCTCTCCTGCTCGCACGTGGTCTTCAAATACATGCCGTACAACTACGACTCACGCTCGAAGAGCTGGAGTGGCTGACCTGCCGGAGAACGTCGCCGAGCGGGTTTGTGCGGGGAGGGCCTTTCCGATAGAATTCAGCGCTCTCCAGGCGCGTAGCTCAGCTGGCTAGAGCATCACCTTGACATGGTGGGGGTCGTTGGTTCGAGTCCAATCGCGCCTACCAATTTGCCGTTGCAGACGGCGGCGAGGCCGCCGTTCTAACTCCGCGCGTTGGAACGTGCGCAAAGCGACGTTCGACGCGCGGTTTGTGTTTCTGGATTGACCGATGCCCAATATCCGTCTCCCGGACGGCTCAGTCAAAGTCTTCTCCAGTCCGGTCACCGTAGCGGAGATCGCGAAGGCGATCGGCCCTGGACTCGCGCGCGCGGCCCTCGCCGGCAGGGTAGACGGCAAGCTGGTGGATGTTTCTCACCGGATCGAACGCGATGCCGCAGTCTCGATCGTGACGGAGCGCGACAAGGAAGGCGTCGAACTCATCCGGCACTCGACCGCGCACCTCCTCGCCTACGCCGTGAAGGAGCTCTTCCCGGCGGCACAGGTCACCATCGGTCCGGTGATCGAGGACGGCTTCTACTACGACTTCTCGTACAAGCGCGCGTTCACCCCGGAGGATCTGGCCGCGATCGAGAAGCGCATGTCCGAGTTGGCCGCAAAGGACCTCCCGGTGACCCGCGAGGTGTGGCCGCGCGACAAGGCGGTCGAATTCTTCAAGTCGATCGGCGAGCACTACAAGGCCGAGATCATCTCCGCCATTCCCGCGGGCGAGGAAGTCTCCCTGTACCGGGAGGGCGACTTCATCGACCTGTGCCGCGGCCCGCACGTTCCCTCGACCGGCAAGCTGAAGGTTTTCAAGCTCATGAAGGTTGCCGGTGCGTATTGGCGCGGCGACTCCAAGAACGAAATGCTGCAGCGGATCTACGGTACGGCCTGGGCCAAGAAGGAGGAGCAGGACGCCTATCTGCGCATGCTCGAGGAAGCGGAAAAGCGCGACCACCGCAAGCTCGGCACCCAGCTCGATCTTTTCCATCTGCAGGAGGAATCCCCCGGCATGGTGTTCTGGCACCCGAACGGCTGGGCGATCTGGCAGCAGGTGGAGCAGTACATGCGTCGCGTCTACCGTGACAACGGCTATCTCGAGGTGCGCTGTCCCCAAGTGCTCGACCGCAGCCTCTGGGAGAGATCCGGTCACTGGCAGAACTACAAGGAGCACATGTTCACGACGGAGTCGGAGAAGCGCGACTACGCGATCAAGCCGATGAACTGTCCCGGACATATCCAGATCTACAACAAGGGGCTGAGGAGCTACCGTGAACTGCCGCTGCGTTACGGCGAGTTCGGGGTGTGCACGCGCAACGAGCCCTCGGGGGCGCTCCACGGCATCATGCGCGTCCGCGCCTTCACGCAGGACGACGGCCATATTTTCTGCACCGAAAACCAGATCAAGCCGGAGGTCACGGCATTCACGGTGCTGCTGAGGCGCGTGTACGCCGATTTCGGGTTTACCGAAATCCTGTACAAGCTCGCAACGCGTCCGGCTAAGCGCGTCGGCTCGGACGAGGTCTGGGACAAGGCCGAGAAGGCGCTGCGGGCCGCGCTCGAGGAAGGGGGCATCGCCTTCGAGACATTGCCCGGCGAGGGGGCGTTCTACGGTCCCAAGATCGAATATCACCTCAAAGACTCGATCGGTCGCTCGTGGCAGTGCGGCACCATGCAGGTCGATTTCTCCATGCCCGGCCTGCTCGGTGCCGAGTACGTGGCCGAGGACAATGCACGCCGCGTGCCGGTCATGCTGCATCGGGCGGTTCTGGGCTCGATGGAGCGTTTCGTCGGTATCCTGGTCGAGCATTACGCCGGGGCGATGCCCTTGTGGCTCGCTCCCGTGCAGGTGGTCGTGCTGAACATCTCTGAGGCCCAGGGTGCCTACGCGTCGGCCGTTGCCGCGCGCCTGAGAGGCGCCGGCTACCGGGTTCAGGCCGACTTGAGGAACGAGAAAATTAGCTATAAAATTCGCGAACATAGCTTGCAGAAGCTGCCTTACCAGCTGGTCGTAGGAGAAAAGGAAAAGGCAGGCGAAAAGGTGGCCGTGCGCACCCGTGCCGGCGAGGATCTCGGGCAGATGGGACTGACCGAGTTCATCGCGCGCCTCGAATCGGAGGCTGGGCCGGGCGGTACGGCTTAATTTTTCACGAACACGGAGAATCGAACATCGCCACGGACAGAACGCAGCGCATCAACAGCGAGATCAACGCGCCCGAGGTGCGGCTGATCGGAGCAGCCGGAGAGCAGGTCGGTATCGTTCCGATCGCTCAGGCATTGAAGATGGCCGAGGAAGCCGAAGTGGACCTGGTGGAAATTGCGCCTCTCGCCAAGCCCCCGGTCTGCAAGCTGATGGACTACGGCAAGTTCAAGTACCGAGAGGCGAAGAAGGCTCACGAGGCGAAACTCAAGCAGAAGCAAATCCACGTAAAAGAGGTCAAGTTTCGCCCCGGAACGGACGAGGGCGACTACAAGATCAAGCTGCGCAACCTGATCAAGTTTCTGGACGAGGGCGACAAGACCAAAGTCACCTTGCGCTACCGGGGCCGGGAGATGGCACATCAGGAGTTCGGCGTGCGGCTGATCGAGCGCGTGAAGCAGGATCTGGAACCGCACGCGGTGGTGGAGCAGTACCCGAAGATGGAGGGCCGGCAGCTCATCATGGTGCTGGCGCCCAAGAAGGGCAAGAAGGAAGTGAAGAAACCGGCGGCAAAGCAGGTGAAGAAGGATCCAAAACCCGTGGTCGCGTCCTAGCGCGCCACCGCGACAGAAGAAGTGGTGTTCGGGCTCGGCAAGCGCTTCCACAGGAAGCCGCCCGCCGCCATGACAAAACAGGAGTCAAGCAATGCCCAAGCTGAAGACCAAGCGTAGCGCCGCGAAGCGTTTCAAGATCCGCTCCGGCGGCAGCATCAAGCGCTCGCAGGCGTACAAGCGCCATATCCTCACGAAGAAGACCACCAAGAACAAGCGGCACCTGCGCGGTACGGCGGAAGTGCATTCCACCGATCAGCAGCATGTCCGCTCGATGCTGCCGTACGCGTAGAGGAACGAATTCCCGGCGAGGGAAGCCTCCCTCGCTTTTCCGGATCCATGCCGTCGCAAAGGGGCGGCTGCCTAGGAGATATTCATGCCACGAGTCAAACGCGGTGTAACCGCGCACGCCAAGCACAAGAAGGTCATTCGCCAAGCCAAGGGGTTCCGCGGCCGGCGCGGCAACGTCTTCAACATCGCCAAAGAAGCGGTGATGAAGGCAGGACAGTACGCGTATCGCGACCGCAAGCAACGCAAGCGCCAGTTTCGCGGTCTTTGGATCGCCCGCATCAACGCGGCCGTGCGCGAGCACGGCATGACTTACTCGGCGTTCATGCACGGCCTGAAGAAGGCCTCGATCGAAATCGATCGCAAGGTGCTCGCCGATCTGGCGGTCGCCGACAAGACCGCTTTCGCGCAGCTCGCGGGCCAGGCCAAGGCCAAGCTCGCCGGGTAATGCCCGGCTGTGGACGCCCTCCCGCGGGGGCGGGCGGCGCGCAGCGCGACGCTCCTCCGCGAGTGGAACAGTTCATGACCGACCTCGACAAACTCGTTTCCGAAGCGATTGCCCGGTTCGGTAGCGTCGATGATGCAGCCGAGCTCGAGAGAGTCAAGGCGCGCTATCTAGGCAAGTCGGGTGCGATTACCGAGGCAATGAAGGAGCTCGGGCGCCTCGCGCCAGCCGAGCGACGCGAAGCCGGAGCCAGGATCAACTCCGCCAAGGATCGCATCGAGGCGGTTCTCGCCGAGAGGCGCGAAGCCCTGGCTGCAGCGCAGCTGGATGCGCGCCTCGCCGAGGAGGCGCTTGACGTTTCGCTTCCCGGCCGCGGCAAAGGCATAGGGAGCATCCACCCCGTGGTCCGCACTTGGCAGCGGATCGAGGCGATTTTCGGCTCGATCGGCTTCGACGTCGCCGACGGACCGGAGATCGAGACCGACTGGTACAACTTCACCGCCCTCAATCAGCCCGAAAACCATCCGGCGCGTTCCATGCACGACACGTTCTATGTGGAGGGCGGGTTGCTCTTGCGCACCCATACGAGTCCCATCCAGGTTCGCTACGCGCGTACGCACAAGCCGCCGATCAAGGTGATCGCCCCCGGGCGCGCCTACCGGGTGGACTCGGACGCCACGCATTCGCCGATGTTCCATCAGGTCGAGGGCCTGTGGATGGACGAGGACGTCAGCTTCGCCGACCTGAAGAGCGTCTATATCGATTTTCTGCGGTCCTTCTTCGAGACCGAGGACCTGCAGGTACGCTTCCGCCCGTCCTTTTTTCCCTTCACCGAGCCGTCCGCGGAGATAGACATGATGTTCGGCTCCGGTCCGAGTCAGGGGAAGTGGCTGGAGATTTCCGGCGCCGGGCAGGTGCATCCCAACGTGGTTCGCAACTATGGCCTCGACCCGGAGCGGCATATGGGCTTCGCCTTCGGTTCGGGCCTGGAACGTCTCACCATGCTGCGCTACGGCGTCGACGACCTGCGCCTGTTTTTCGAGAACGATCTGCGCTTCTTGCGGCAGTTCGCCTGACCCATGCAGTTCTCCGAGCGCTGGCTGCGCAGCTTGGTCGATCCGCCGCTGGGATCGGATGAGCTCGCGCGCCTGCTCACGATGTCCGGCGTCGAAGTCGAGAGCTGCCGTCCGGTGGCGCCGCCGTTCTCCGGCGTGGTCGTCGGGCAGGTGCGATCGGTGCAGAAGCACCCCAACGCGGACCGGCTGACGGTGTGCAGCGTGGACGCCGGGACCGGCACATCCCTTGTCATCGTATGCGGCGCGCCCGGCGTCGCCGCGGGAATGAAGGCGCCGGTCGCGTTGGTCGGAGCCGATCTGCCGGGGGGACTGGTGATCAAGGCGGCTTCGATGCGCGGAGTCGAGAGCCGCGGGATGCTGTGCTCGGCGCGCGAGCTCGGCCTGTCGGACGACCACAGCGGACTGCTCGCATTGCCCGCCGACGCGCCGCTCGGTCGCGACGTTCGCGAGGTGCTGGCGCTCGACGACCGCGTGTTCACGCTCAAGCTCACTCCCAACCGCGCCGATTGCCTGTCGGTCCTCGGTGTCGCGCGCGAGGTTGCGGCCCTGACCCGGGTGAAGCTTCAGGCGCCCGAGATACGGCCCGTGCCGGCTGCGATCGACGTGAAGCTCCCGGTAAAGATCAGCGACCCGCGCGGCTGCGGCCGGTTTGCCGGCCGCGTGATCCGCAATGTCGACGCTTCCGCCGCCGCCCCCGCGTGGATGAAGGAGCGCCTGGAGCGCGCCGGGCAGCGCTCGATTTCCGCACTGGTCGACGTGACCAACTACGTCATGCTCGAGCTGGGACGTCCGCTGCACGTCTACGATCTCGAGAAGCTCGCCGGCGGCATCGACGTGCGCTTCGGCCGCAAGGGCGAGCGCGTGAAGCTGCTCAACGACATGACGGTAGACGTGGACGAGTCCGTGCTCTGCATCACCGACGACTCGGGTCCGATAGGGCTGGGCGGCATCATGGGTGGCGACTCGACCAAGGCCGATCTGACCACGCGGAACATCTTTCTGGAGTCGGCGTTTTTCTACCCGGAGGCCGTCGCCGGCCGCGCGCGCCGCTACAACTTCACGAGCGATGCGTCGCACCGCTTCGAGCGCGGTGTCGACTTCGACAACAACGTCGCCGGAATCGAACGCGCGACGCGATTGATCCTGGACATCTGCGGCGGCGAGCCCGGTCCCACCGTGGACACCGTGGCGAAGTTGCCCGAGCGCAAGCCCGTGCGCATGCGCGTCGCGCGCGCACACAAGATCATCGGGATGCCCGTGCCGGAGGCCGAGATCGCCGACATTTTCGGGCGGCTAGGCCTCGCACATTCGCGCGAAGCCGCGGGCGACAAAGCGTTCGTCGTCACTCCCCCGTCCTTCCGCTTCGACATCGAGATCGAGGAGGATCTGGTCGAGGAAGTGGCGCGGGTCTACGGGTACGAGCGCATTCCGGCACGACCGCCGCGAGCCCCCGTTGCCATGCGGCCGCAGCGCGAGGCGCATCGCTCGCCGCACGCCCTGCGACAGCGGCTGGCAGACGCCGACTACCAGGAGGCGATCAATTTCGGGTTCGTCGACCCTCAGTGGGAGACCGATTTCGCTGGTGAGGGCAGGCCGATTCGCGTCCTGAACCCGATTGCGAGCCAACTGGCGGTCATGCGCACAACGCTGTTTGGCAGCCTGGTGGGAAACGTTGCCTACAACCTCGGACGCAAGCTCCCGCGCATCCGGGTATTCGAGCTGGGGCGCGTATACCTGCGCGATCCCGCGGGCAAGGAAGGCGATCTCGACGTCGCCGGGGTCCGGCAGCCCCTGAGAATCGGCGCGATTGCATACGGCCCTGCGCTGGAGGAGCAGTGGGGCGTTCCGTCCCGCAACGTGGACTTCTACGACGTCAAGGCGGACCTCGAGGCGCTCCTCGCACCTCGGGCGGCGCGCTGCGAATCGGCGCCGCACCCGGCCCTGCACCCCGGGCGCTCGGCGCGCGTGCTGCTCGACGAGGCGCCTATCGGGTGGGTAGGAGAGCTGCACCCGCGCTGGCAGCAGAAGTACGGCCTACCTCTGCCCGCCGCCCTGTTCGAACTGGACGTCGAAGCCTTGGGCGAGGTCGGCCTGCCCCGGTATCGGGACGTGTCGAAGTACCCGCCGGTCATCCGGGACCGGGCCATGGAATTCGACGAGAGTCTCCCCGCGGCCCGAATCCTGGAGGAAATCGAACGGAATCGGCCCCCTGTAGTACAGGAAATACGCTTGTTTGACTTTTACCGGGGTAAGGGTGTAGAAAGGGGTAAAAAAAGCCTTGCGTTTCGGGTAGTTATGCAAGATACTGCAAGGACGTTGACCGATGCGGAAGCGGACGCCGCAATGGCGCAACTAACTGAGCTTCTTGCCGCGAAATTCGGTGCTAAATTACGTACTTAAGTAATGAAGTGGAGGGGGTTTCACCCCTCCAAGGGAGCAGAAATGACGCTGACGAAAGCCGAGCTGGCGGACATGCTTTTCGAAAAGGTCGGCCTCAACAAGCGAGAGGCGAAGGACATGGTCGAAACGTTCTTCGAAGAGATCCGCCTTGCGCTCGAAAGCGGCGAGAGCGTAAAGCTGTCGGGGTTCGGGAATTTCCAGCTTCGAGACAAACCGCAGCGGCCTGGCCGCAACCCCAAGACCGGAGAAGAAATCCCCATTACGGCACGGCGCGTGGTCACTTTCCACGCCAGCCAGAAACTGAAGGCCCTGGTCGAGCAAACGCATGGAAAGCAAGGCGACCAAGGATAGCCTGCCTGCGATCCCGGCAAAGCGCTACTTCACCATCGGGGAGGTAAGCGAGCTGTGCGGGGTCAAGCCGCACGTCCTGCGCTATTGGGAGCAGGAATTCACCCAGCTGCGCCCGGTCAAGCGCCGCGGCAACCGACGCTACTACCAGCACCACGAGGTGCTGCTGATCCGCCGCATCCGCGAGCTGCTCTACGAGCAGGGCTTCACCATCAGCGGCGCTCGCAATCGCCTCGACGAGAGCCTGAGCGCCGCACCGGCGCGCTCGCTGTCCTCGACTTCCTCACCCGCCCGCGGCGCGGAGGCACGAGGAGTCAACCTCTCTAACCTGAAGCAGGAACTGAAAAGCGTCATCGAACTGCTGGCCGAGAAGGCATCGGGTTCGGCCCGCTGATATACTCTCGCGACCTCGGGGCGTAGCGCAGCCTGGTAGCGTACCTGCATGGGGTGCAGGTGGTCGCGAGTTCGAATCTCGCCGCCCCGACCAATTCATAAAATCAATAAGTTGTAGCAACACTTTCAAGTTCTCGCCGGCAGCCTGCCGGCCTTCTCCGCGTCACCTTCCAAAGTAGCTTTCTGAACGCCATCGCTCGGAAGCCCGTGTGGATATTGGCTTTGCGGGCGATGCGTGTTTTTCTCATCGAGCTGTGGAAGCGCACCTGCTATCTGGACTGGGGACTGCTTCTGCCCTATCGACGAAGTGAGCGCGTTGACACGATCGGTGTGATCGCCTAAGATGTATCTACATGTAGATACATCGGGGACGCGATGGCGACGAAGAGTTCGAGGATGGAACTCATGGTATCGAAATGGGGCAACAGCCTCGCGGTGCGCCTGCCGGCCGAGTCGGCCAAGAGGATCGGTGTGGGCGAGGGCGATACGCTCATTGCCGAGGTCTCGCCCGACGGGCGCCTGGTTCTCGCCCCCGAAGGCCGTGCGATCGGCAAGGCTGAGTCGCGCCGTCTGCGTCAATTCCTTGCACGTCAGAAGGAGACGGCGCCCGTGGTCGGGGAGATGCGCCGCGGCGCGCGCTACTGATGATTTACCTCGACACGAGCGCCTTGGTTCCGGTCTTCATCCGAGAGCCGAAGAGCGAGGCGGTCATCGCCTGGATCGAGTCCGCCGGTGAGCGGCTGGCAATCAGCGAGTGGTCGCTGGTCGAGTTCGCTTCCGCCGCTGCCGTCAAGGTGCGCACCGGCCAAGCGGCAGCGAACCTGGCGAAGCAAGCCACGGCGCGGGTCCGTGAATTCGCGGACAAGTATTGCACGGTAGCCGTTCCCGGGCGCGAGGAATTCCGCCGCGCGGCCGAGTTGGCGGGTGACGAGGCGCTGAAGCTGAGGGCGGGTGACGCGCTTCACCTTGCAATTGCCGGGAGTCTCAACGCACAGGGGATTCTTTGCCTAGACGAGGCGATGATCGAGAGCGCCAAGTTACTCGGGATGGGAATCGTAACGGTTTGACCGTATCGGGTGCTGCTCCGCCTAGGGGACGCGGCCAAACAAAGCAGAGGTAAGGCGCCGTAACCGGTGATGAACAAGCCGTCGAGACGGTCTGCGGTATCTCAGTGCTGTGGACATGCTTTGAGATCGGCTTGCGCTGCCAAAGCTCCTCGTGATAGAAACGAGTCGGATGCTCCGCAAACAATCATCGATTCGAGTCGGTTCCTGGCTGGCGCTACTTGCCATGGCGTTCAATGCGCTGTGGCCAGTGCTTGCACATGCCAAGCCGGCAGAGGGCGGCGGGTCGGCAAGCGAAGTCTGCACTTCGACAGGAATAAGATGGATCGCAGCTGACCGCAGCGGGCAACTACCTGCGCAGAAGAGTTTCGTACCGTATTGTGAATTCTGTTCACTCGGCGCGGACCGTGCACCGCTCCCATCGTCTCCCGCAATCGCACCCATCCGGGTGTCGATCGCCATCGCCGTCATCGCGCCAAACGAATTGGCGCCCGTCGATTCACAGGCCTCCCATTCCCAGGCGTTTCCCCGCGCCCCTCCGGTCCTCTCGTAGTCCCTATTGAGCAACGGTGCCTTCGCATTGACGCGAAGGTGCTTGATGTTTCTTGTTTCGGTCCAGGAAGCTGTTATGCCGGACGCATTGAAGGTGGTCATTCGCGCGTGGGCGCTCGTCATCGGGTTGGCATTGCTCGCGGCATGCGGCCGCGAGGGCGTCACTTACTCTGGCATCGACGTCACAGGGTCGAGCTTTGGCAAGGATTTCCGACTGAGTGATCCTGACGGCCGAGAGCGGACGCTGGCGAATTTTCGCGGAGAGTACGTCATGCTGTTCTTCGGGTTCACTCAGTGCCCGGATGTCTGCCCCACGGCACTTGCGCGCGCGGCTCAAGTCCGCAAGCGGCTCGGTGCCGACGGGGACAGGCTGCAGGTGATCTTTGTTACCGTAGACCCGGAGCGCGACACGGCCGCGGTGCTGCGGCAATATACCGCCGCGTTCGACCCTTCGTTTCTGGGATTGAGGACCGATCTGCAAGGCACGCGAAAGGTCGCAGACGAATTCCGCGTCTTCTACGAGAAAGTGGCGACCGGCGGTTCCTACACCATAGACCACTCCGCGTTCACCTACGTGTTCGATGCGCAGGGCAAGCTGCGCCTGATGTTGCGCCAGGACGAGACCGCCGAGCAGTACGTGTCCGACCTTCGCATCCTCATGAAATCCGTATCGTCCTAGAAAGGCAATGCAATGAAACGCCTACTACTTGCTCCACTTCTGTTCGTTACCACCGTCTCCACCGTCTTCGCGCAGGTTACAGTGAAGGATCCGTGGGTCCGCGCCACGGTCCCCGCGCAGACTGCGACGGGTGCGTTCATGCAGCTGAACGCTGTCACGGGTGCGCGGCTGGTGGAGGCACGCTCGCCCGTGGCACGCACGGTCGAGCTTCACGAAATGGCCATGGTGAACAACGTCATGAAGATGCGTGCCATCCCAGGGATCGAATTGCCCGCGGGCAAGACTGTTGACCTCGGGCCCGGCGGCTATCACGTGATGCTGATCGGTCTCAAGAAGCAGATCAAGGAAGGCGACACCGTTCCGATCACGCTCGTCGTCGCGGGTAAGGACGGAAGACGCGAAACCATCGAAGTGGCGGCGCCCGTACGGCCACTCCATAGCGCGAGCGGCGAGGGCGTGCACATGCACTGAGGTGCCGGGTGATTCTGGTGTCGCAGCGGCCCCGGCGGGACTAGTCAGAAGCTGAGCCATGAGGTGGTCGCGAGTTCGAATCTCGCCGCCCCGACCAAGCCTTTCAAGCACTTAGCGGATTTCCCGCGCGGTGCTCAAATCGCACTGCGGGAGTTTTGCGGGAGTTTCAGCCGGGCTGCCAGACCACCAGGCCGGCGACAAAGCGCGTATGGTCCGATTCGGTGCGGATGATGCGATCGACCGTCTCTTCGTCAACTGTGGCGTAGAGGCCAGGCATCACCCGCACGACTTGTCGCCCGGGCTGTTCTTGCCCTCGACGAGCGCGAAGAGGACCACCGGCGCGCCGCGGTCGGGCGCCCCGCTCCACGGACCCGCTCTCGCCGTCTCCGTGAGGCGGTTTGACGTAGATCAATCAAGCACGCCGAGCCTACTGTCAGCATCGATTTGGCTTATGGCAGCGGCAGAGCAGAAAAAGCCCCGCATCGGTCTCGCGCTCGGCAGCGGCTCCGCGCGCGGCTGGGCGCACATCGGCGTCATCCAGGCGCTGGAAAAAGCGGGCGTACGGCCCGACATCGTCTGTGGCACGTCGATCGGCGCATTGGTCGGCGCCGCCTACGCGGCCGGCGAGCTCGATCGCCTGGAGAGGTGGATCGTCGGACTTACATTGGGCGATGTCGTCGGCTTGATGGACGTGGGCCTGAGCGCCGGCGTGCTGAAGGGCGATCGCGTAATCGACTTCTTCAGGCGCGAGGTCGCGGATCGTCCTATCGAATCTCTGGCGATGCCGTTCGCCGCGGTGGCGACGTCGCTGCGCACCGGCGCGGAAGTATGGCTGCGCAGCGGCTCCATGCTGGACGCCGTGCACGCTTCCATTGCTCTCCCCGGACTCTTCGCGCCGGTGAGGTCGCAGGGAGACTTGCTCGTCGATGGCGGGCTCTGCAACCCGGTGCCCGTCTCGCTTGCGCGCGCGATGGGCGCCAATATCGTCATCGCGGTCGACCTCGGCTCGGACGTGCTCGGCCGCCGCTTCCGGGCGCCCCCAGCGCCGGAGCCGCCAAGGGGCGGCACCCAGAAGTGGATGCGCGAGCTGCAGCAGAACTTGAGCCGCCTTGCCCCGGCGAAGAGGCCCGACGAGGCGATGCCTTCGATCATCGACGTGCTGGCGAGCTGCATGGACATCGTTCAGGTGCGCATCGCGCGCAGCCGCCTGGCGGGCGAGCCGCCAGAGGTCATCGTCGCGCCGCGCCTCGCGCGCCTTCGCCTGCTCGATTTTCACCGGGCGAAGGAAGCGATCGAGGAAGGCCATCGTGCCGTGGAGCGCGTGGCGCACAACCTCGCCGTGCTCAATGAGAATGAGGTGTGAGCCGACAGACGACCCCAACACCCCAACAGGTAGGTCGTGGCGGATTCGAACCGCCGACCAATGGATCAAAAGTTGAAGTACTTCGCCCAAGTGTTTGAGGGGCTGTGCGTTTCCAACCCAATCCTAACGCGTCCTTGCACGCCGCACGCTGCGAGCGGATACTTGCCGCTATAAGAAGGGGATGTGGCTACCGAGTCATCTCTCAAGGAGGGAGGCATGACCAAGAAAGCCGCAATCGCACTTGCATTGATCATGCTGCTCATCGTCGCATGGGGGCTGTTTGGCGAGGGCGGGGCCACCAAAATCGTGATCAACGGAGAGGACCTGACGGGGCCGCTCAAGGGCGCCGTTGGAGCTGCCGGCCTGATCATCGCCTCGATCGCTCTTTTCTGCGCGGCGATCTTCCTGGCTTTTGTCTTCGCAGGGGTCGGCGTTTTCGTGCTGGGAGGCGTAATCGTCGCCGGACTGGTTTTGGCCGGATTTACGTTCCCGTTCCTGCTGTTCATCCTTGTTCCTCTCGCCATCGTTTGGGTATTCGTCGCCATCGCGGGGCAGGGATCCTGACTGCAAGGGAAGCGAGAGATGAAGCCCTGGACTGTCGCAACTTACCAAGGGGAGAACACGTATGAACCTGATCGAGAAACAACTGGCCGGCATTCTCTTTCGCAACTGGTGGGTACTGCTGCTGCGCGGTCTCGCCGCCATCGCCTTCGGCGCCCTGGTCTGGTTCCAGCCC
>Ga0335084_10002281_pt1 | contig 18434 bp, 20 predicted proteins | sample Lox_Sample_44_FD_206721 | JGI IMG/M metagenome (GOLD analysis project Ga0335084, IMG submission 206721) | Soil microbial communities from Loxahatchee National Wildlife Refuge, Florida, United States - Lox_Sample_4.4 | ecosystem: Environmental > Terrestrial > Soil > Wetlands | place: USA...
GTACTCATCGAGGCCCGACGGAATAAGCTGCTTCATGCTCAGCCGGATGAGCCGCTTCTCGGTATCGACGGCGAGCACCTGCGCCTTCACTGGCTGCCCGACTTTTAGTACATCCTGCGGATGATTAATCCGCTTCTCGGCACTGATCTCGCTGATGTGAACCAAGCCCTCGACACCTTCGGTCAACTGCACGAAGGCGCCGAACTTGGCGATATTTGTGACCGGGCCTTCGATCGCCGCGCCAACGGGAAACTTCTGCGCGACATCGGACCATGGATCTCCGAGTGCCTGCTTGAGTCCAAGAGCGATGCGGCGCTCGCCAAGGTTGATGCCGAGAATGACGGCATCGACGGTTTCCCCTGTTTTTACAAGGTCACTGGCGTTGCGAACGCGCTTCGACCACGACATCTCGGAAATATGGATCAATCCCTCAATGCCCGGTTCGAGTTCGACGAACGCCCCGAAATCGGCGATGCGACTCACCGTGCCGCGCACGCGCTCGCCGACCCTGTACTTTTCCGGCACCACGTCCCAGGGGTGCGCCAGCAGTTGCTTCATGCCGATTGAAATGCGGCGCTTATCAGGGTCGATTTTGAGAATGCGCGCCTCGATCTCTTGTCCCGGTGCGAGCACGTCGGAGGGCTTGTTGACGCGGTGCCAGGAAATTTCGGCAACATGCAGCAGCGCATCGACGCCCCCGATATCGACAAAGGCTCCGTAATCGGTGAGGCTGCGGACGGCTCCTCGCACCGTGTCGCCTTCTTTCAGTTCTGAATACCGGCGTTCCTTGGCCGCTGCCTCTTCTTCTTCCGCGATGATGCGGCGGTCAACGACCACGTCTTCTTCCGTGACGTCGAGTTTGGTGATCCGGCAGCGGATTTCCTGTCCGACGAGCCTTTCCATCTCCGCCGCATCGCGAGTCCCGGTGCGTGAAGCGGGCATAAAAGCGCGAACGCCAACATCAACTGTCACGCCGCCCTTCACCACCCCGGTAACGGTACCCACGATCGTCGATTTCTCGGTGAAGGCTTTCTCCAGTGCCTCCCAGTCGGTGGGGCGCTCGATTTTTCCTTGCGTGAGTTCGTAATAGCCTTCGGGATCGCGGCCTTTGACTGTGACCAGCAATTTGTCCCCAAGCTTGGGTGGTTCGCGAAACGCCTTCAGAGGCAGAATGCCCTCGCTTTTGAAACCGATGTCCACCAAGACCGAGTCGGCTGTAATGGCAACCACCACGCCGTCGCGCGCCTTGGAAGCTTGCTCAGGCTTGCGAGCGTGGTACTTTTCGTATTCCGAAAATGCCTCGGCAAAAGACTCGGATGTCTCCGAGACAGGTTCGCTGCTCGTTGGCGACTCAGGGGTGTTCGGATCGGACATGAGAGCTAGCCGCATTTCGCGGCGTTCATCTTAAGATAACACTGCGGGATTTGCCGTGCCGCCTCAGGCAGGTCCAATCTTCGGTCCCTGGTTGGGGTGCTTAGAGAAGTTCTTGGACTGGCGCCGCGCATCAGCGCTGCCTTCTCCGGCTTTTCTTCCGTAGCGGCTCTAGCCGATGAGGAAGGCATCGACTTCTTCCCAGCAGCCCCCAGACATCATTGCCCGAAACCTGTCGGGTAACTAGTGCATTGGAATGTTGTAACATCGTCTCAATGCGTGTAACCTTGGCTTGCATTGTGTAAGTGGCCTGCAGTTAAGCTCTGGCGGTCAGGAGCCACGCTGGCCATCTGTTATAGTCAACCGTTCTGAACTGTGCGGCTTGCAGCCTGTGGGGTCACAGGCTACGCAACTTCCAAAAAGCTTGCACCGATCCAGGAATTGGCGTCCAAAAGAGGCAACAAAAATAGCGGGCGACCAATCTAATAGTCTTTCCCGAGGAAAGCGTTGAGTTCTGTTATCACTACAGAGGCTGTTCCCGCACCTTCTTTGCAGCGGAGGCTGCCCCTTCAGCGGTACGCCTGCTATGCGGCATTGCTCCTTGCATTCATGGCAATGGCTGCAATTCGTGTCCGTCTTCGAAACGCCCCCCTCGAGCGCGATGAGGGCGAATATGCCTACATGGGCCAACTTATGCTCCATGGCGTCCCTCCGTACGAAGTCGCATACAACATGAAGCTGCCGGGAACGTATGCCGCGTATGCCTTGCTGATGGCGGTGTTTGGTGAAACTACAGCCGGCATTCGGCTCGGTATGATCGTGGTGACGACTGCGACAGCCTTTCTTGTTTTTCTTTTGGGAAAACGTCTGCACGGATTGATTGCCGGCACGGTAGCAGGGGTTACGTACATCTTTCTGGCCATTCGTCCGTCCGTCATGGCGATTGACGGGCACGCGACGCACTTTGTTGTCCTCGCCGCTCTCGCGGGCTTGCTCCTGCTGCTCCATGCGATGGAACGCCAAAAACCGCTTTTGTTCTTCGCGAGTGGGCTGGCATTTGGTGTGAGCTATCTCATGAAGCAGCCAGGAATCTTGTTTGGCGTGTTCGCCGGGGTTCATTGGCTCTGGAACGAGGCAAAGCGGCCATTTCTGTGGCGGCGGGTATTACTCCGCGGCTCGGCCCTTTTACTGGGTGCCGCCCTGCCCTATGGGTTTACCTGCCTGGTGATGGTACATGCGGGAGTATTTCAGACTTTCTGGTTCTGGACCTGGCGTTACGCGTTGGAGTATGGGACACTCACCAGTCTTTCCAATGCTTGGATCTTCTTGAAGGCCACTCTTCCTTGGGCCGTACGGCCTCTGGTGCTTTGGGCTCTCGTACTTCTTGGCCTTGCCGCCCCACTCTGGAGTCGCCGCGCACGGGCTCATGCCGGGCTCGTTGCCGGGTTCTTTATCACGGGATGGCTCGTCGTCTCGTCCGGGTTGTACTTTCGGCCTCACTACTATATCGCCGTTCTGCCTGCCGCCGCGGTCTGCGTAGGAATTGCTGTCGAGTCGATGCAGTCGTGGCTCATGACGACAAATTTCAAACGCCTGGCCCTGATACCAATTTTGTATTTCGCTGCTGCATATTGCGCATCCGTGCATGGGCAGTGGAAGACATACCTCAGCCTGGAGCCTGCGCAGCTAACCACGAAGATGCACCTGGTTCAGGTGTTCGCGAAGGCAGTGGGCGTTGCTGAACTCATTCAATCCAGTTCCTCCCCCGGCGACCAGATTGGCATCATCGGCTCCGAACCCGAGATCTGCTTTTACACCCGGCTCCGCTGTACCGGCGGCTACTTGTACATGTACCCCCTCATGGAAAAGCAGAAGTACGCGAAGGAAATGCAGGACGATCTCAGAAGCAGTTTCGAGCGCAGACATCCGCGCTTCCTTGTCTATGTTGATGCAGAACGATCCTGGGGCTGGGAACACACGCTTCGCGATAACCGCGCTTTCTTCGATTGGGCTTGGGCCTATTCTCATTCAGGCTACACGTTGGTGAAAGAGGTGCCGATCCCCAGCGACTATGAGGAGGTGAAATCCGATCATTTGTGGGGTGATCGTGCTCAACTGTACCTCTTCGAGTCAACCGATGAGCTCGCCGCGCCGAAAGCTCCTTCCTCACCCACTAAGGTGTCGTCGAAAAGTTCCCACGGAATGACGAGATGAGAGCCTTGAAGACCCACGTCCACGTTCGCCTGCTTCCTTGACACCCTGCTTTTCTGCCCGTTATTCTTAAATTTTGCTCCCGAGGAGACTTTCGTCTCTGTGCGCACTTCCGCAGGCCTTTGCGGTGATCGGGTGGGGGCGGCGGAGGTTCCCATGCTCATCGAAATTCAGGAACTGCAGCTTCACTCCCTCGATTTCCGGGAGGAGTTCAGTCCCGGTGTGATCGACCTCGGCTCCGACGTCCGGCAGCGCTCGCCGTTATGCAGCCAGGGCCACGCAGAACTGGTCGAAGAGCACCATGGCAAACACAAGATCGTGCAGGACATTCGGCTGAAAGGAAGCCTGGAAACGAGCCTGGAGCTGGCTTGCGCGCGCTGCGTCGAACCGGTCGTGCAAGAGGTAAGTCGGGATTTCGAATTGCTGTACCGCCCGCTGGGAACGGACGCGGGACACGAAGAGCTCTCGGTGACGGATGCCGAGGCGGAAATCGGCTACTATCAAGGCGAGGGCGTGTTGCTGGAAGATGTTTTGCGCGAGCAGATTCTCCTGGCCGTGCCGCTGAAGATCGTGTGCCGTGAGAACTGCAAAGGCTTGTGCCCCCACTGCGGAAAGAATTTGAATGAAGGCAAGTGCTCCTGCGAGACACACGAAGACGATCCTCGCTGGGAAGCCTTGAAGAATATTCGAGAGAAGCTGGAACAATAGAACAGTTCTCAGTTCCCAGTTCTCGGTTCTCAGTAGAGCCAGTGTGCTGAGCCCGCTAACTGAAACTGAGAACTGAGAACTGAGAACTTAAGAAATGCCCAATCCAAAACGCCGACACTCCAAAGCACGCACGGGAAACCGCCGTGCTCACGACTCCCTTGCCAAGCACTCGCTGAGCGAGTGTCCCAATTGCCACGAGCAGAAAATGCCGCACCGCGCCTGCCCGAAATGCGGACACTACAAAGGGCGCGAAGTCCTCGAGGTCGAAGAGAAATCTTAGTTTTTTCACTCCATGCCTAGCGTAATCGCCCTGGATGCGATGGGGTCCGACAAGGCGCCGAAGCCGGAGATTGAAGGCGCCCTGCAGGCGGCGCGCCACGATGGCGCGCATGTAGTCCTGGTGGGGCCGGAACCACGTCTGACCGCGGAACTCGCGCGCTATCCAGGGGCGCGGCGGCTGGGCCTCGAAATCGTTCATGCCGGAGAAGTGATCGCCATGGACGACAAGGTCGATGTCGTACGCGCCAAGCGCGATTCTTCCATTCGTGTGGGACTGCGTCTGGTTCGCGACGGTCGTGCCGACGGCTTTGTCACCGCGGGTAATACCGGCGCAGCGATGGCAACGGCCAAAATGGTGCTCGGCGGCCTGCCGGGAGTGGATCGTCCGGCGCTGGCGGCTGCTTTCCCAACGGTGATGAATACGGCCGCTGTGCTGCTCGACGTTGGCGCGAACGTCGATTGCAGCCCCATCAATCTCGAACAATTCGCGGTTATGGGCGACATCTACTGTCGTGCGATTTTCGGCATGAAGCGGCCGAGGGTGGGGTTGCTCTCGATCGGCGAAGAAGAAGGCAAAGGCAATGATCTGACTCGCGAAGCGTTTCGTTTGCTCAAGCAGCTGCCCATCAACTTCGTCGGCAACGTGGAAGGCCGCGACCTGTATAACGGCCACGTCGATGTCATCGTGGCCGACGGCTTTGTCGGCAACGTGGCGCTGAAGACGTCAGAAGGAGTCGCCAGGCTGGTCCGTGCGACCTTGAAACAGACTCTGAAGGCTACAATCACCCGGCAAGTTGGCGCGCTGCTCTCCCGTAACGCTTTCGCAGATTTCAAAAAACGGCTGGATTATTCGGAGTACGGCGGCGCACCGCTTTTGGGCGTGAAAGGCGTGTGCATCATCGCGCACGGATCGTCGAATACGAATGCGATCAAGAACGCCGTGCGCGTGGCTTCGGAATTTGCGGAAGGCAAAGTGAACGACACGATCGAACGGGAATTGGCGGGATTGCGCCGAGCCGTCGCAACCCAAGAATCTCTTTAACGGTGGCTCGAGATTTTGGGCCACCACTTATGGAACTCTCAAAGATGTTGGTGGTGAGACTGCAGAACCTGGACATCCAGGGTCGCACCTGGTTTCACTTCTGCAATCTGACCTCTGACTTCTGACTTACATTCATATGACAAATACTGGTTCCGCCATCGCATTCCTTTTCCCCGGACAAGGTTCTCAAGCTGTCGGCATGGGTAAGGAACTCGTCGACAACTACGCCGTCGCGCGCCGGACCTTCGAAGAAGCCGACGAAGCGCTCGGCTACAAACTTTCGCAACTATGTTTTGAAGGCCCGGAAGAAAAACTCCGGCTCACGGAGATTACACAACCGGCGATTCTTACGGCTTCGGTTGCCGCCCTGCGCGTCCTGACCGAAAAAGGTCTCGCTCCAGACTTTGTCGCCGGACATAGCCTGGGCGAATACTCTGCACACGTCGCCGCCGGAACGCTGAGTTTTGCCGATGCCGTGCGCACGGTCCGCAACCGGGGAAAGTACATGCAGGAGGCTGTACCGGTCGGGGTCGGCGCTATGGCGGCCATCCTAGGTATGACGCTCGATCAAGTGGGTGCAGTGTGCCGCGAAGCGGCGGAGGGCGAAGTCTGCCAGCCGGCCAACATCAACTCACCCGAGCAAGTGGTCATTTCAGGCCATGCCGCCGCCGTGGAGCGAGCGATCAAGATTGCCTCCGAACGCGGCGCGAAGAAGGCCGTGAGCCTCCCTGTCAGCGCCCCTTTCCATTGCACGCTGATGCAACCCGCGCAGGATCATCTAGCCGCCGATCTACGAGTGGTGACTTTTCAGACCCCGCGAACTCCAGTCGTCTGCAACGTCGACGCCGTCGCTGTGACTTCGGCAGAATCCGCCCGCGATGCTCTCACCCGACAGGTCACCGGAGCAGTGAAGTGGGATGCTTCGATTCGCCTGCTGATCGAAAAAGGAGTGAACCGATTCGTAGAAGTTGGCCCGGGAAAGGTCCTCTGGGGATTGATGCGGCAGATCGATCGCTCGAAAACCTGTTTCACGGTCGGTGACGAAGCGACGTTGCAGAAAACGATGAGCGCGATTTCCACCGCTGTAGTCTAGCTACAACGTTCTCGCGCTTTGCCCCTTAGTACGGATACACCGTGACCGTCTTATCCTTCTTGTCAACGAACATCCGAGCGTGTTCGGCGCGTTCGTTAACAATAACCTCCACGATCACGCCGCGGTCGGTCGCCGCCGAGCCATATATCTTGTGCGACTTGACCAGGCCCCACTCGCCGCCCGGTCCCCAATCACGATAAAAATCGGCATAAGGATATTGGGCATACTTCTGCAGATGCTGCCGAAAATCGCGATCGTGGAAGTAGATGCCGTACGCCGTTTCGTAATCTTGCTTTTGCAGCGCGTCGAAGAACTTGTCGACGATATGCTCTTCCGGCCAATTGCGATAAAGCCATCCCAGTCCGGCCAACACCAGAATCGAAACTACAATGACGGTGATTTGGATCCTTCGCCGTCGTATCTTTCTCGGATCGTACTGCTCAGCATCCAGCAGGGTCATGGTATGTCACTAGCATAACGGATTCTCATTACACCAAGGTAGGACTTCCCCGCCCCGCTGTGCCCTCGGATGAACAAAGAACCTCGCACCCGGGAGGACGGGAATCATTCCGGGAGCTTGCTCTACGAGCGCTCTTGGTTCCTTCCGGCCCAATCGTTCCATTTTGGTGGCTGGCCGTTTCGCTCTGCTGCTGTCCTCTAAAGCGCTCCCTGAATCTGCCGATGTGAACTGCGTCAGCCAATAACAGTGGTTCGGGGCTCAGCCTATCCGCGGACCCGAAGCGGCGGAACTATGGGCAAAGTGCGAGCGCTTATCGTGGATGATTCTTCGGTAATGCGCAAAATTGTTGAGCGCTCTCTCCGGCAGGCGGGGATCGATCTGGAGAAAGTGGTGGAGGCCGGGAACGGGGCGGAAGCGCTGGGAGTCCTGCGGGACAACCCGGTCGACCTCATCCTCTGCGACATCAACATGCCAGTGATGGACGGACTGGAGTTTGTACGCCAACTCGGCTCGGTCGAGAACGCCAAGAATGTGCCCGTCGTGATGATTACCACGGAAGGCAGCGAGTCCTATGTAGTGCAGGCGCTTTCTTCCGGCGCGCGGGGCTATATCCGTAAACCCTTTACTCCGGACCAAGTGAAAGAGCACGTTCTGCCCGTACTGGAAAAGAAACCATGACTGTCAACGTGTCCATCGCTACCCGTTCGAGAGAAGAGAACTGGCTTCCGATTCTCGAACTCTCCGTGCAAGAGGTCTTCGAGATCATGCTCGGATGCCGCTTAGAACCCGCTGCGAGTTCCGAATCCAAGCCTCCCGGCGAGTTCACCGCGATGATCGGCTTGGCCGGAGAACTCTGCGGTGTCCTTACGGTTTGCTGCGGGACACGCTCGGCAAACCTAATTGCGGTTCGCATGCTGGGCGCAGAACTGGTCACCTCCGAAGAACAGGTATGGGATGCGCTCGGAGAAATCTGCAACATGATCGCGGGCAATTTTAAGAACAAACTGTCCGGTACCGACGGCCACTGCTTGCTAAGCGTGCCCACCGTGATTACCGGCGGAGAATACAACTTTCATGCCCTTGTCGATGGTCGATCGCTGGAAACTACCATGCTCTTTGAGGGCGCTCCGATCGCAGTTCGCCTGGAACTGCACAGCTAGATTCGCCACGATAGGAAGACATTGCCCGACACTGACCTTTGTGACTCGGCAGAGTTTTCCCAGGGCGCTGAAACCTAAGGCGATTCTTATCTAGCGGCTTCCTCTGCGCTTGTAATCCCTTCAAAACGTGTCTCTTCCCCTCGACATCGCAACTTGCAGAGTGGCTTTCCGCGTGCTTCTTTTCTTCGCGAAGGAGAACCTGTGGACAGCGGATTCTATGCAGCCTGCGCCGGATTGCGAGCCCAGAGCCAGGCTCTTGAAGTGGCGGCGCACAATCTCGCCAATCTCAACACCGTCGGTTATCGCGGACAGCAGACTTCGTTTCAATCATTGTTGGCACTAGCCGGCTCCGCAGCTGGCAACGTCCTCAACTACACGATCAACAACTTCGGTGTGCTGGAAGGCTCGCATCTGGATATGTCCGCGGGCAATCTGGAAAATACTGGAAATCCCCTCGATCTCGGCCTGCAGGGGCCCGGCTTCTTTGTCGTCAAGACCGATCGCGGCACGCGCTACACGCGCGATGGCAGCTTCCGCGTCTCGCGTGCGGGACAATTGACGACCGCCGCCGGCGACCTTGTGTTAGCCGAGGATGGCAAGACTGGAATTCGTGTTCCCTCTGGTCCGGTCTCCATCAGTTCCGACGGGACTGTATCGGCCAACGGGGCTATTACGGGCCGTATCCGCCTGGTGGAATTTCCGCCTGACACAAAGCTGGTTCCCGAGGGCGGCGCCCTGCTTGCCGCTCCCGACTCGAGTCCACGGCCGGCAAAAAAGACTTCGCTCCAGCAAGGTGCGCTTGAGTCTTCCAACGTCGAGGCCATCAGAGGAACCGTAGCTTTGATCGGCGTGCAGCGCCAGGCGGAGATGATGCAGCGCGTCCTTTCGATGTTTCACAGCGAATTTAACCGTATCGCGGCCGTCGATCTGCCGCACGTCTAGTTGCGATCGAGGAGGATGAAAATGTTTCGCGCCTTGTTTACCGCCGCCAGTGGGATGCAGGCCCAGCAATTAAACCTGGACACAATTTCCAATAACCTGGCCAACGCCTCGACCGCCGGCTTCCGCCGCCGCCGTCTCCAGTTCCAGGACCTCATCTACCAGAACCTGGTCATGCCCGGCACCGCGGCAACGCAACAGACCACGGTTGCGGCCGGCCTGCAGATCGGCCTGGGATCGCGCTCCTCTGCCTCTGAGACGATCCAGTTGCAGGGCGATCTCAGCGCTACCGGAAACCCTCTCGACCTGACCATCGAAGGCCAGGGATTCTTTCAGGTGCAGACGCCCAACGGCGAAACCGCCTACACCCGTAGCGGCGCCTTTCACCTGGATTCCGAGGGCAATGTGGTTACCGCTGATGGCGATCCCATCGAGCCCTCGATCTCGATTCCACAGGGCGCGACCTCAGTCACCATCGGCGCCGATGGGACCGTGTCGGTCACGCTTGCCGGCCAGCAGGCGGCGCAGCAGGTGGGCAATATTCAACTCGCGCTCTTCACCAATCCTGGCGGCCTCAACAGCGTCGGTAAGAACCTCTTCCTTTCGACGACTGCCTCGGGCGATCCCATCATCGGCACCCCCGGGGGCTCCGACGGCCTGGGAACCATCCAGCAGGGCTATCTCGAACAATCGAATGTCAGCGTGGTTGACGAGTTCATTCAGATGATCATGGCGCAGCGCTCCTACGAAGCGAATTCGCGGGTAGTCCAGGCTGCCGATCAGATGTTTCAGCAGGTGAACAGTTTAGGGCGATAGGAAAGGGAAAGTCGTGAAGCTGCATAGGATTCCGATCTTCGTGCTGGCATGTGCCGCGTTCCTCGTAAGCCAGCAGATGGCGCGCACGCCGATTACCCGGGATGAAGTTTATGCGGTAGTCGCCGCGGAACTGCGCGCGCGCGGTTTGCACGACCCGCTCGTGCCACGAGCCGAGAATCTCGATCTGTCCGGCGGCTTCACGGCCACCGCGAACCGGACCCTGCACATGCTCTCGGTGTGTTGGGACCGAGCAACCGACCGCGCGCAATTCCGACTGGAATGCCGCGTCCACTCCGAGTGTCTGCCTTTCATCGTCTCCGCGCGTCTCGAGCAGCACCTTGCCGTTCCGGCTTCCGATGCCTATCCCGCTTGCCAAGCCGCTTCCGCCAAAAAAGCTTCGGGCGGCGCCGCGCGCCGCGATCCCGTGGTCCGGGTGGGCGATCCGGCCACGGTCGTATTCCACGGAGACCGGATGCGCCTGGCAGTACGTGTGACCTGCCTGGAACGTGGCGCGGAGGGCGAAGTCGTCCGGGTGCGCAATCAGGATGGCCACACCTTCCGCGCCCGCGTCGCGGGCCCCGCTCTACTGGAGGCTATATCGCAATGACCGGCAAACAACGGAATCGTCTCCTGACATGCCTGGTGTTCGCGAATTTGTGCCGACTTCCGGCCTTCGCCGACGACGAAGCCTTGGCCAGGTATCTTGCTCGCGTCCGCATGAGCAACGCCGCGTCGCCAACGCGGACTCTCGGCAGCCTCTGGGTCGATTCCGGCCGCATGGCCGCGCTCAGCTCCGACTATAAGGCGGCGAACATCGGCGATCTCGTCACCATTCTCGTCGTGCAGGATGTCACCGCTTCCAACACCGGATCCGTGAGCACCGATCGCAGCCTCAAGGCCAACTCGGGCATCGATACGCTGCCGGGTAAGATCAATACCTCCGGAGTGAATCCCTTGTTCGCCCTGCACTCCGCAGATTCCCTTTCCGGGAAAGGCGCCGCGACAACCACGTCCAAGCTGCGCACCAGCCTGGCCGGGAGAGTAGTGGCCGTGCTTCCCAGCGGCAATCTCGTCATCGAAGCCGAGCGCTCCGTCACGATGAATAACGAACGCCAGAACATCGTCATTCGCGGCGTCATTCGCCCCGGCGATGTCGGCCCCGAGAACACCGTGCTTTCCAACAATATTGGCAACCTGGAACTGGAAATCAAAGGCAAAGGCGTCATTTCCGACGGCACTCGCCGGCCTGTGTCGCTCCTGCGCCTGATCATGCGGGTGCTGGTTTTCTAACGCTATGAAGACTGTCTTCCTCGTCGCTTTTTCGCTCCTGATCGGCCCGCTGAGCCGCGCCGAAAACCCGCCCATCCAGATCAAGATTCGCGATCTCACCACGGTGGAAGGCGTGCGGGAAAATCCCCTGATTGGGTACGGCATGGTCGTCGGGCTCAACGGCACCGGTGACCGCCGCCAGACCGCCTTTACCACTCAGACTCTCGCCAACATCATGCAGCGCATGGGCGTGCAGATTCCCGCCAGCCTGGTGCGCGTCAATAACGTGGCCGCTGTATTTATCACCGCGACGCTTCCGGCCTTCGCCCGTCCCGGCGCTGAGCTCGACGTCGCGGTGTCCTCCATCGGCGACGCCAAAAGCATCGAAGGGGGTCTGCTCCTGCTCACCCCGCTCTACGGCGCGGACGGCCAGGTCTATGCCGCGGCTCAGGGCCCGGTCACAATTGGCGGCTATTCTGCCGGGGGCACGGGCAACACGAAACAGGTCAATCACCCGACGGTGGGCAGAATTCCCACCGGAGCGCGCGTCGAACGCAGCGTCGGTTTCGACTTTTCCCGCCTGACCCCGGTCTCGCTTCTGCTTCGCGAGCCCGACTTCTCCACCGCCGGAGAAATCTCCGCGGCCATCAACCGCGAATTTGGCAGCGCTGTCGCGACGGCGCAGGATGGAGGCCGTGTTGAAGTCAATCCGGCGGCGACTCACCTCGAAAATCTCACCGCCTTGATGGCGAAGATCGAAAATCTCTCCGTCTCCGTCCATCGCCGCGCCCGCGTTGTCGTCAACGAACGCACGGGCACCGTGGTCATGGGTAAAGACGTCCGCCTCGGAGCGGTTTCCATCCTGCACGGGGGCATCTCCGTCCAGATCACCACCGAGTACTCCGTCTCACAACCCGCGCCGCTTTCGTATGGCAAGACCGAGGTCATCGGCCAGTCCGATGTCCAAGCTAAGGAACTCACCGCACGGCGCGTCGAAGTCGGCGAAGGCGCGAGCGTCGAGCAACTGGTCAACGGCTTGCAGGACATGGGCGCCACCGCGCGTGACGTCATCTCGATCCTACAGGCCATCAAGGCCGCCGGCGCGCTCGACGCCGACCTGGAGATCATCTGATGAACCTCACGATTTCTGGCGATCTCGCTCGAGTCCCCACCGCGACCCAGCCCGTCAGCAAGACGGAGAAGGCTGCCCGCGATTTTGAGGCAATCCTGGCGAGCACGCTGCTCGACTCCTTGCAGAAAACCTTTTCCGGCAAGACGGACGACGACGGTCCCGCCGGTTCGAGCGAGTACAGCTACATGGGGACCCAGGCGCTGGCTTCGGCCGTAGCGGCGCGAGGCGGATTTGGCATCGCCCAGCTCATTCTTCGCCATTTGACGGACACGAAGGTACCGGGCGGGGTTACACCAGGGAGTCTCCCAAAGAGCTAAAGTTTTTTTCGCGCCTGCCGATCAAACAGTTAGCCCTTGATCTGGGCCGAATGGCAGCTGACCTGCAATCACAGGCCCTGCTGCTAGGTCGTCCATTAAGGTTTGCTAACACTCTGCCGATGTAATGAGCAGAAGGGATCGGTGAGGTTTATGAGAGTCGATCTTAGAACGCACGGGCCCGAGCCGCCGGATAAATCCAAGCCCGGCCGGGCCAGCCAGACGCCGCCCCCCTCGGCGCACGAAAGTGATGCCGCCCGGGTCGACCAGGCCCGCTTCTCGTTTGATCAAAAACGAGTGCAGACACTGGAAGCTCAGGCGATGGCCCAGCCCGAAGTCCGCGAACAGAGAGTCGAAGCTCTCCGCCAGGCAATCGGCAAGGGCGAGTACGCCGTCAGCGACAGCCAGGTGGCCGACGCCATGATCGCCGAATTTGGCGCCGGGAGCCGCCGCTAGGAGTGAGCCGTGGATCCCCTGTTCACCAACCGGATCGATCCTGGGCTCATGCGGGTCATCGAAAAGCGCGGCAATGAGCGTGAAGACCTCCCTCGCCGGCGCCGTCCCGCGCCCTCCGAGAAGAACACAGAACCGGACGAAAAGCCTGATACGGCGGAGCACGAACTGGACGATTTGGCCTGAGACGTTGGCTTAACAATGCTGGTTTGACATGGACGCGGCCCTTCCCCAACTCGACGAACTGATCGCGCAGCGGCTTGCTCTGTTGCATCGTCTTGCCGAAAGCCTTGAGTTCAGCCGCCTCGCCTTGGCCCGCAACGACCTCGAAGCCATCGAACGCGGCGCCTCTCATCAGGCCGAACTCTGCCGCCAATGGAGCCTGCTTGAAGAAGAACTTCAGCGCGAATCGAGCCAGCGATCGCCGGCCGACCCCGCTGAGCCCCGGTCATCTGCTCACTTCCAGGCCGAGTGGGACGCGCTCGAAACCCGCATCCGTCATCTCACCCGTGTGCACTGGTCGCTGTTACGGCACATGCAGCGCAGCCTCGTCGTACTTAACCGCGTCGTCGAGAGTTGCGCCCCCACCTACACGCCCGCTCCCGGCTTGCTTCGCACCGACGCCCGGCTGCGGGCTGGAGGATAACCATGTCAGGTCTCTACGGATCGCTCTCCATCGCATTGAGTTCGCTGTTCGCCAGCCAGGAAGCGCTCGAAACCACCGCGAACAATGTTGCCAACGCCACTACCCCCGGATTCACCCGGCAGCGGCCTGTCCTCGTTCCCCGAGATCCTGTGCTGTTCGGAAACCTCACCATGGGCACGGGGGTCGATTTGCAGAAGCTCGAAAGCCTACGCGATCCCATCCTCGAACTCCGCCTCAACCAGGGGACGCAGGATCAGGGCAAACTCGACGCCTCCCTCGGCGCACTTCAGCAGATCGAGGCCATGTTCAGCGGCACCGATTCCGGCATCGGTGACGCCATCAGCAAGTTCTTCGACAGCGTGCAGCAGCTTTCCACCGATCCCTCCAACATGGCGCTGCGCCAGGGATTGTTGACCGCCGCCGGAAACCTCGCTAGCGCTTTCAATAACGCGGCGACGAACCTTCAGACACAGCGTGCCAACCTCGACCTGAACGTGTCCCAAACCGTCGGACAGGTCAACAATCTCACCCAGCAAATCGCGGCTGTAAATCAGCAGATTGCGAGCCTTGAAAACAGCCATCAGGATGCCGGCGCCTTTGTCGACCAGCGCACGAATCTCATCCGCCAACTCTCCGGACTTGTCGATGTTCAGGTCATTCAAACCGAACAGAGCATCGCGCTGACCACATCCAACGGAACGCCGCTTGTGTCCGGCGTGAACAGTTTCCAACTCAGCACGCAGATCGGAACCGATGGGATGCAACATATCTTCGCCGAGACCGGCGAGATTACCGCCTCCCTGACTGGGGGCAAACTGGCCGGATTGCTCGAAACCCGCGATCAGAAAATTCCCGCGCTACTCGGCAATCTGGATCAGCTCGCTGCCGGACTGGCTACCGCGCTCAATACCGCCCACCGTTCGGGTTTCGACCTGAACGGGAATCCTGGCACCGACCTCTTCGTGCCTCCACCCGCTGGCGGTGTGGGCGCGGCCACAGCTCTAGCGGTTAATATCACCGATCCCACCCTCGTGGCTGCCAGTTCCGACGGTTCCGTCGGCAGCAATGGCAATCTCGCTGTCCTCAGCGCCGTCCACGACCAGGCTGTTGTGGCGGGAGAAAAACCGCTCGACTTCTTTTCGCAAGTCGTTTTCCAGGCCGGCAGCGACACCGCCAATGCTTCATCCGATCTCAACGCTTCCAATCTGATCCTCCAGCAACTTCAGGATCAGCGAAACAGCGTTTCCGGCGTCTCGCTCGATGAAGAAGCGGCGAACATGGTGAGATATCAAACCGCTTATCAGGCCGCGGCGCGTGTGATTACAACGGTCAACGATCTGCTCGATGTCGCTGTCAACCTGGGGAGGTACTGATCCATGCGCGTCAATCCCAACCCGATGCCCGATTACCTCGCCGCACTCAACGTTTCTCGCGAGGCTGAGCAGGAAGCCATGGCCGAAATGTCTTCCGGACGGAGAGTGAATCGTCCCTCCGACGACCCCGCCGCCTCCGCCATCCTCGTCGACAACCACGACCGGACCACGCTCACAACTCGCTATTTAACGAGCCTAGGTTTGCTGCAAAGTCAGTGGCAGACTGCTGACTCGACACTCGGTTCGATCGAAACTGCCCTCACTCGCGCTCTCAGTCTCGGGGTCGAGGGTGCCAACGGCACGCTCTCCGATGCGGATCGCACTGCCATCGTTGGCGAACTACAGGGAATTCAGGATCAGCTGCTTTCCCTCGCCAACACCGAATTTCAGGGCCGCTATCTGTTTGCCGGGACAAACACCTCGACTGTGCCCTTTGCAAAAGATGCAGCTCAGCCCTCTGGAATCCGCTACGACGGCAACTCCGGCGTGAACACGGTCGAAGTCGGCGAGGGCCTGCAACTGGCCGTCAACCAGCCCGGATCGCAGCTCTTCACCGCTGCCGGAAAGAACATGTTTCAGGGAATGTCCGACCTGATCCAGGCCATGCAATCGAACTCCGGATTCGATTCCGCCATCAACTCCATCCGCGCCTCGTTCGACTACATTTCCGCCCAGCGCGTCTTCTACGGCAACACCATGAATCAGGCACAAGCGCAATCCACCTATCTGAACAATGCCAAGCTGCAACTCAGCCAGCAGGAGAACACGCTCGCCGGCGCCGACGTCGAAGCCGCCGCCAGTAATCTGGTCAATTCCGAGAATTCGATCAACGCGACCCTCAGCGCCATAGGCCGATTCTCGCAGATGAACCTGTTCGATTTCTTGAAATGAAGTCACGCGTTCACGCTGCCCAAGACGAGCCCCTACCAAGCTGCAAAGGTCCAAACTGCATACTCCGGCTTGCCGAGGTGTCGCTTCAGGCAGGCCGCGGCTTCCGCAACGTCAATAGCGTGATCTCAGGCGGCGCTCCGAGTCGAACCGGAAAACCCAAAGTCCCCAGGCCGCGATTGACGTAGAGCGCGGCTTTCGGAACTCCGCGATCTGTGGCCAATAACTCAGCGTCATCCGCGTTCGCTGATGGCTGACGGCTGAGAGCTGATAGCTGATTTCTCCCTATCGGCAGCCGATACAGCCCCGCCACAAACGGCGTGATCAGCCGTGCGGGAGTGATGTCGTGATCCACGATCTCGAATTTCACCTGACCGCCATGGGTATGTCCGGCAAGACTCAACTCAATGCCCAACTCTGCAGCGCGATGAAATGAATTTGGATTGTGCGAGAGCAAAATGTTCGGCATGTCGCGACGCACCATACGTTCGATCTCCTCGAGCATCGGACCCGTGCGCTCGACGCTCGTCATGTGGTCGCGCTGATAGTCGACTCCAATCAGGTTGAAGCGGCCGCCGTTGTGCTCGATGACGGCGCTCTCGGCGCGCAGTAGCCGCATGCCCTTTTCGAGAAACAGGCGTTGAGCGTCGGTTTCAGCCTCGGCGTAGATTTCATGATTGCCATTGCATCCCCAAACGCCAAGCGGCGCGCGCAGACGGCTCAGTTCGGCAATGCAGGTATCGAGCGGATCGCCATGGCCGTTGATGAAGTCGCCGGTAACCACCGAGAGATGCGGCTCGAGTTCATTCGCCATGTCGACGGCGCGCGCGATCTCTTCGGGCGGCATGTAGGGGCCAATGTGGATGTCGCTGAGCTGCGCAATGCGCAGGCCGTCAAGCTCGGGCGGTAGGTTCGGGATCGGCACATCGACGCGCTCGACCGTGTAGCAAAGTCTGCCGGCAGCAAAGCCATATGTTGCCGCAAGAAAGGGCGCGCCTCCGGCAAGCACGGCGGCGTATCGGAAAAAGGTCCGGCGTGAAGGATTGTGTTGAGCTGACATTGTCCCGGACCGCAATTGGGCCGCCCGGTTGGTAAGCCACTCAATTCCATCTACTGACTTCACCGCCAGGAACGCGAACAGCGAAGTCACCAGCCACAGGCTGGCAACGGTCAGGGGCGCCCTGCCAACAAGGCGCGAAAGGAACCGCCCGAACAGCGGATCGAGAAGCGAGGCAAAGACCAGGATGGCGAGGCCAATCAAAACCGATCGCGACAGAATCTGAGCTGCGCCGGGCGGAAACGTCGCAATCCACCGCCACGCCCGCAGGAACCAGAAGCGCTGGATGGCGTAGACCAAGCCGAGAAACAGGGCCAGGAAGAAAATGCGTATGAGGATCAGAGCAGGCTCCGTAAAGAACTCATTGACTTAGATGCAAAGCGAAGCCGGCGGGGCTCAGTCAACGACCATGAGATTACTAACCTGCAGGTTGCCCTGCCCGCAACGTCGCAACTTTCTCCCTCGCGCTTTGCACGGCCCGCTTCACATGCCGGGGCGCCGTCCCTCCCGGGACATCGTGCAGAGCGAGCACCTCAGTAAGGCCAAGATATGAGGGGAAGTCGGACTTGAAGCCCTCGTGAATCGAGTGCAGGTCGCCAAGGGTAAGGTTTCTCAGCTCGCACTTGCGCTCCACACACAGCGCCACGGCCTTGCCGACAGCTTCGTGCGCGAGGCGTGAAGGGACTCCGCGCTCGACGAGATACGCGGCCGCCGCCCACGCGTTCATGAATTCGGCCTGCGCGGCATGCTCCATTCTGCCGAGATTGAATTCGACGGCACGCACAAACCCGGTCACAAGCGGCAGCATTGAAAGCACAGTGTCGGCGGCGTCGAACAGCGGTTCCTGTGTCTCCTGCATGTCCTTGTTGTAGGCGAGCGGCAGACCTTTTACCGCAGTCTGAAGTGCTGTCGCGCCGCCTATTATGCGTGCGGACTTGCCGCGGACGAGTTCGAGCAAGTCGGGGTTCTTCTTCTGCGGCATGGCGCTCGATCCGGTCGAGTAGACTTCCGGCAGTTCAACGAAGCCATACGCGGGCGTCGCGAACAGAATCATCTCTTCGGCAAAGCGGCTCAGGTGCAGCGAGAGGAGCGAGATCGCATGGACGAACTCGATGGCGAAGTCGCGGTCGCTGGTCGCATCCATACTGTTGGTAGTGATGCCGTCGAAGCCAAGTTCTTTCGCGATGGCGTTCCGATCAAGGGTGAGCGTTGCGCCTGCGACT
>Ga0335084_10002282_pt1 | contig 18432 bp, 16 predicted proteins | sample Lox_Sample_44_FD_206721 | JGI IMG/M metagenome (GOLD analysis project Ga0335084, IMG submission 206721) | Soil microbial communities from Loxahatchee National Wildlife Refuge, Florida, United States - Lox_Sample_4.4 | ecosystem: Environmental > Terrestrial > Soil > Wetlands | place: USA...
CGTCGCCGCCTACGGCAAGGTGAAGACCGCGGCGCAACAGGGGCGATCCATGCCCGAAGGCTGGATGATCGACCACCAGGGCAAGCCGCTCACCGATCCGAAGCGAGCCGCCGACGGCCTGCTCGTTCCGATCGGCGGCTACAAGGGCTACGGGCTCGCGCTGGTCATCGGCCTCCTCGCGGGGAGCCTGAACGGGGCGGCGATGGGCAGCGAGACGATCGACTTCAACGCCGACGACACCACGCCCACCAACACCGGGCACGCCCTCGTCGCGCTCTCGATCGCCGCTTTCGGCGACATCGACGACTTCAAACGCCGGGTGGACAAGCTGGTGCGCGAGATCCGCAGGTCGAAGCCCATGCCCGGCGTGGAGCGCATCTGGCTCCCCGGCGAGCAGAGCCGCGCGAAATTGGAGGAGCGCACGCGGCTCGGCGTTCCCATCCCCGGGCCCTTGCGCGCGAGCCTGGACAAGCTCGCGGCGGAATTGAAAATAAAACCGCTGGAAGGCTGATCAGTCGTATCCCGCGACGACGATCCCGAACCCGGTTTGCAATACTACGGCGTTGCCCGATGCGATGTTGCTCGGACCGAACAGGGGAGGAACGGCGTACCCAAAAGGCTGAGCGAACAACGTCGTATCCAGCGTGCCGTCCGGGTTGTAGCGCAACACCAAAGCCTGCGAAAAGCCTCCGGATCCCGTGTTTCCCGACACCAGAATCCGGGTGGTCGTCGCGGCTGGAGATTCCAGCGCCACCGAGAACGCGTTGTCGAATTTTCCGCTTTGTCCGACGTCGGTCGTGACGATGCCCGTACTGTTAGGCCCGAAGGTCGTGTCCAACGTGCCATCGGCGTTGTACCGCACGAGCGAGATGTCCGACGCGTCGGCCGAGAAATTGACGTTCGCGTGCCCCACAACGACGATCTTGTCGCTGCCGTCCTGCATGATCGCAACCGCGTTCCCGAAGTTGTTGCCTCCACCACCGATGTCGGTGGTGACGATGCCCGTAGCGGGGGCCGGGCCGAAGGTGTTATCCAGCGTGCCGTCCGTGTTGAAGCGCAGCACCACCTGGTCGCTAGTCCCGGTGACGACGACAATCTTGCCCGTCGACTGCAAGGCAAGCGCCGGAGACATCGCAGCAGTATTGCCTAGGCTGGTCGTAGTGGTACCACCTGTGCCAAAAGCAGGATCCAGAACCCCCAGCGACGTGTAGCGGTAGAGAACGATGTTACCGGTCTGGGAAGCTCCAGCGACTATGATTCTCCCGTCGCCTTGAAGGGCGAGCGCACAGGTATCCCCCACGAGCCCGGGACCGATCGATGCGAGCACATAGCCCTGGCCCGAGGCCGCGTTGAAACCCGCCGTGTCGAGCGTGCCGTTGGCGTTGTAGCGCAGGAGCGCAATGCCCGTGGTGTTGTTGGAGGCCGTGAACGTGAGCGCCGCGACCAGGATCTTACCGTCCGGCTGGACCGCGATCGCCGAAGCGCCGGCTGCAACGCCCGCTAGAGTCGTGCGGACGAGGCCATTGGTTCCGAAGCTCCCGTCGACCGAGCCGTCCGTGTTGTAGCGAACCAGGGCGATCACGCCCTGGCCCGCAAGGCCGGAGCTGCCCCCGGCGAGGATCTTGTTGTCGAGCGGCTGGACCGCGGCCGCAAGGGCGAAATCGAACAACCCGGGATCGATGTCGGTGATGGCGACGCCTCTTCCTCCCGCAAAAGTCGTATCGAGAACGCCGGCCGGGGTGAATCGCATCACCGCGAACGCGGTGGTCGGGCCTGTGCTGCTCGAGTTATTGCTGCTGCAGTCCGCCAGCACCAAACAGGCGGCGATGAGCGGCAAGGTCACTCGCCGCAGGGACTTCCGGTTCATATCGGCTCCTTTCGCAGTGCGGAGCTTAGTGCAAAGCGGGCATCTCCGTGCATTACAATTTGTAACCTTGCAGCCTCCCTGCGCTTGACAGCGTTCGGAATCGCAAGTCCCGACGCGTTCACGACTCGGACTTCCGGAGCGGCGACATGAGCACATCGATCCAGACGGTGCTGATCTACGGTTACGGCGTGATGGGCCGGGGCGTGGCCAAGACCTTCGCCGACGCGGGTTTCGCGACCTTCGTGAAAAGCCGGCGTGCGGGCAGGCTCCCGGACCTCCCGGCGAATGCGACCGCGACCGAGCGACTGCCGGAGAAGGCGCCCGACCTCGTCATCGAGTTCGTTCCCGAGGACTCCAAGGTCAAGCAGGCCGTGTACGCGGAGCTGGAAGCCGCCTATGGCGCAAACATGCCCCTCGTCGCGAGCGGCACGTCCGGACTCGATCTGGTGGAGCTGTCGCGCAAGATGAAGCGGCGCGAGCGCTTCCTCGGCGTGCACTACTTCATGCCGGCGGACGTCGCGCCGGTGGTCGAGGTGATGGCGGGGCTGGCGACGCCGCGCGAGGACGTGGACCGCGTCGCCGACGCGCTCAGGCGCACCGGCAAGGAGCCCGTGGTGCTCTACAAGCCGATCGTCGGGTTCCTCATCAACCGCCTGCAGCACGCCATCCTGCACGAGGCCTACTACCTCATCGAGGCCGGCGTGGCGACGGCGGAAGACATCGACCATGCCGCGCGCCGCATGCTCGCGCCGCGCATGTGCCTGAACGGCCTGATCCAGCAGAAGGACATCAGCGGGCTCAAGATCCACGCCGACGCCCAGGAATCGATCGTGCCCAAGCTGTTCCACAACGCGACCCCGAACCCCATGCTCCAGACCATGGTCGCCCTCGGCCGCACCGGGCTCTCGGCGGGCAAGGGCTTCTACGACTGGAACGGCTGCGACGCCGAGGCGGTGCGCAGACAGGCCTCGAGCCAGCTCGCGAAGCTCCTGGAGTTCCTGAAAAGCGGCATCGGCGCCCCCGCCCCGCGAACGCAGCCGAAGGGCCTGGCGCGCTCCTAGTACGGCAGACCGACGTAGTTCTCCGCGAGCGAGGTCATCGCCGCACGCGAGCCGACGAGGTATTCGAGCTCGGCGGCCTGGACTTTCTCCCCGAAGGGACCGTCCTCCGGGAAGCGGTGGAGCAGGTTGGTCATCTCCCAGGAGAAGCGCTCCGCCTGCCACACGCGCCGCAGGGCGCGCGCCGAATAGCCGTCGAGCGCGGCGGTCGACCCCGATCCGTAGTACTGGATGAGCGCCGTCGAGAGGTAGTGAACGTCGCTCGCCGCAAGGTTCAGGCCTTTCGCCCCGGTCGGCGGCACGATGTGCGCCGCGTCCCCCGCCAGAAACAGGCTGCCGAAGCGCATCGGCTCGGCGACGAAGCTGCGCAGCGGCGCGATGCTCTTCTCGATCGAGGGGCCGGTGACGAGCGCCTCCGCAGTCCTCGGATCGAGGCGCTCGCGCAGCTCCTCCCAGAAGCGATCGTCCGGCCACTGGTCGAGGTCTTCCGCGAGCGAGCACTGGACATAGCAGCGGCTCCGCGTGGGGGAGCGCATGCTGCACAAGGCGAAGCCGCGCTCGTGGTTGACGTAGATCAGCTCGTCGGAAACCGGGCGCGTGTCCGAGAGCACGCCGAGCCAGCCGAACGGGTACACGCGCTCGTAGGTGCGGATCGCCGCGGCCGGAACGCTCTTCCTGGAAATGCCGTGGAAGCCGTCGCAGCCCGCGATGAAGTCGCACTCGACCTCGCGATCGCGCCCGTCGGCGTGAAAACGCACGCGGGGACGCGCCGTATCGAAGTCGCGCAGGCTCACATCGTCGGCTTCGTAGACGGTCTTCGCGCCCGCCGCGGTGCGCGCATCCATCAGATCCTTGGTCACCTCGGTCTGGCCGTAGACGATGACCTTCTTTCCGCCGGTCAGCCCGGAAAGATCGATGCGGTGTCGCACGCCTCCAAAAAGGATGTCGAAGCCCTCGTGGACCAGGCCTTCCCGCCGCAGGCGTGCGCCCACGCCGGCGCGATCGAGCATCTCGACCATGCCCTGTTCCAGCACCCCGGCACGGATGCGGCTGAGCACGTACTCGCGGCTGCGATGCTCGATGATGACGGTGTCGATTCCGGCGAGATGCAGCAATTGTCCGAGCAGCAGGCCGGACGGACCCGAGCCGATGATGGCGACTTGCACGCGCATGGGATGTTCTCCTCGATCCGACATGTCTTATGACCTTGGCTGACCCGGCTTGAGCAGCGCCGCGATCTCCGCCGCCACCAATGGACTGAGCGTCCCCTTGGCGATCGCGAGCGGGATCGTGCGCAGGCTGAGCAGCCGGTACAGAGCGAGCGACTCCGGCGCGGTTCTTGCGAGCGCCTCGAGGTGCCTGCGGATGGTGCCGGTGTCCCCGCGCGCGACCACGCTGCCGAGCGCGCCCGGCGCGCCGAGCTTCTCGACATTGTCCACCGAGCCGCGCAGGAGCGGCAGCAGGGCACGCAGCGCGTCTCCCTCGGCGATGCCGAGCTTCTTCCACAGCGCGACGGTTTCCGCGATGAGCGCGACGACGAAAGCCCCGGAGAAATTGGCCGCGGCATGGTACAGGGCGCGACCGCCTTCGGGCAGCCGCAGCGGCCGCGCGCCGAGCGCACGCGCCAGCCGCTCGAGCTCCGTGGCGAGCGGCTCGGTTCCGGCGATGGCAACGGCGCAGCCGCGCATGTCGAACGACTTCCCGGGCTCGCCGAACATCCGCAGCGGATGAAAGCCGCCGACCTGCGCGCCCTGCGCCGCGGGCTTGCGTAGCAGATCGAGGTCACCGGCTCCGCTGCAATGCACGCAGGCCGCACCTGCGCGCCAGCGAATGCCGGATGCGACCGTCTCGATCGCGTCGTCCGGCACGGTGAGAAAAACGAGGTCGGCGCGATCCGCGGCTTCCTGAGGCGAGCACACGCGCGACCCGGAAACGCGGCGCGCGAGCCTCCGCGCGGAGGCCGTGCTGCGGCTGGCGACCGCGACCACTTTGCGGCCCGCGCGCGCGAAGTTGAGCGCGAGGCCCGTGCCGACTCTTCCCGCGCCGACGATCCCGAGCTTGAGTTTCTTTCCCGGCATTTGTTTCCAATTGTACGGCGCCGTCGCCTCCAGGCGACAAGCTGGATTGCAGTCAACCCCCGCAGTGAACCCGCGTTATGGAGTTCGTGTCCATGGCAACGGGCATTTCCTTCATATCCCAGGAGTCACACATGAAAAAGCTGATCGCAGTCCTGATGGTTGCAACGTTCTCCGCCGCGGCGCTTCCCGCTTCCGCACAAGCCCCGGCGACGCCCGCACCCGCCGCCACCGCTCCCGCGGCTCCGGCCACGCCCGCGAAGTCGAAGGAGCACAAGCGGCAGAACAAGAAGCACAAGGAGAACAAGGGCAAGACCGAACCGAAGAGCTGAGTAGTCCGAGCGTACTTCGGCTGACTCAGTGCCGTAGCTGTACAGGAAAGGCGGGGCCTCCCGCCTTTCCTTTTTGGAGAGGATACAATCGCAGCCGCGCTTGAATTGCCTCGCTTCGGCCCCATTTTGCCGCTACCTAGCTGACACGGAGTTCGGACCATGAAACGCATCGTTCTGTTGATCGCCACCAACCTCGCCGTGGTGCTGCTGCTGTCGATCGTCGCGAGCCTGCTTGGCGTGGATCGAATTCTCACGCAGAACGGCCTCAACCTGGAGTCGCTGCTGTGGTTTTCGCTGCTGATGGGATTCGGCGGCGCATTCATCTCGCTCCTCATGTCCAAGCAAATCGCGCTTTGGTCCACCGGCGCGCACGTCATCAGCTCGCCCGAGGGCGCGCACGAGCGCTGGCTGGTCGACACCGTGCACCGGCTGGCCGACAAGGCCAACATCGGCAGGCCGGACGTCGCGGTCTACGAAGGCGAGCCGAACGCCTTTGCCACGGGGGCATTCAAGAATTCCGCGCTGGTGGCGGTGTCGACCGGCCTGCTCGAATCGATGAGCCGCGAGGAGATCGAGGCGGTGCTCGGCCACGAGATCACCCACGTTTCCAACGGCGACATGGTGACGCTCACGCTCATCCAGGGCGTGCTCAACACCTTCGTGTTCTTCCTGTCGCGTGTGGTGGGCTTCATCGTGGACAAGACGGTGTTCCGCACCGAGCGCGGCGTCGGGCCGGGCTTCTACATCACCGTGATCGTGTGCCAGATCGTCTTCGGGATCTTCGCCTCGATGATCGTGATGTACTTCTCGCGCCGCCGGGAGTTCCGTGCCGACGCGGGCTCGGCGCACCTGCTCGGTACGCCGCAGCCGATGATCGGCGCGCTCATGCGCCTGGGCGGCATGCAGCCGGGCGCCCTGCCGCAGTCGCTCGCTTCCGCCGGCGTCGCCGGCTCTCCCGGCTGGGGAGCCCTGTTCGCGAGCCACCCGCCGATCGAAGCGCGCATCGCCGCCCTGCAAGGGCGAGGCTGAGGAGCCCTTATCCGGGAGGCCGCAAGGCATAGCGGCCGTCCTTCTCCCGCGCAAGTCGCCCCGCCTCGCGCAGCGCTTCCAGCGCGAGCACCACCTCGCGGCCGTCGCGGCTCGCGAGCGCCGCCATCAGCGCTTCGAAAGTCTTCGGCCCGTCGGCGAGCGCCGCCTCGACCGAAGCAAAGCGTTTGCCTTCGAAGCGAGGCGGCTCAGGAATGGTGGCCTCGATTCCACTCGAACCGCCGAAGGGAAGCGTCAGGTCGAACCCGGCTTTGGCGCCGGTCCTGGCGCCGCGCAGCGAGGGATCGAGCGGCAAGGTGCGGAACCCGCTCTGCACCACGAGATCGCGGTCGGCCTGGAAGCGCGTCGCGAGCGCCCAGTCCATCTGCTCGTCGGAAAAAACGTCGATATCCGGGTCGACGACGAACACGTGCTTGACGTTGGCGAGGCAGCCGAACGCCGCCGCGATGGCGTTGCGCGCCTCGCCCGGCACGCGCTGGCGCAGGGCGATGCGCAGCGTATACATGCCGCCGCTCGAAGGCGTCACGTAGACGGCCCTGACCTCGCGCACCGCGGTCTCGAGCGCACGCCACACCATCACCTCGGTGCGCAGCGCGTTCAGCTGCGCGGTATCGGTGCGGCCGAGGCTCCTCCCGCCTATGGTCGCAGTCTGGAACAACGCGTCGCGGCGCCGCGTCACCGCGGTCAGGTGGAACACCGGGTTCTGCTTCACCGCGCCGTAGTAGCCGAGGAACTCGCCGTAGGGGCCTTCGGCCTCGACGTGGCCGCGCTCGTCCAGATAGCCCTCGAGGACCCATTCGGCGTCGGCCGGCACGCGGATGTCGCAGCTCACGCACTTCACCACCGGCAGCGGCGCGTCGCGCAGGCTTGCGACCAGACCTAGCTCGTCGACCGGCAGGCGCATGACCGCGGCGACATAGTCGACCGGATGCGATCCGACGACGAAGGCGACCGGCAGCCGCTCGCCCCGCTTCGCCGCAGCTTCGTAGAGAGCGCGCAGGTCGGAAGGCGAGTTGAGATCGACCCCGGCTTCGCGGCGGCCGCGCAGCATCAGGCGGCGCACGCCCACGTTGGTCCAGCCGTTCGACGCGTCCACGGTGAAATCGATCGCGGCGGAAATGTACGGCCCGCCGTCCATGCCGTGCTGGAGATGGACGGGCAGCGCGGTGAGATCCGCCTGATCGGCCGTGAGCACGACCGCCTGCGCGGGCGCCGCCTCGCGCGGCACTTCGACGGTCTGGGGCGCCGAGCGCAGCCGGCGCAAGACCTCGGCGAGGAGCTTCTCCGGCGCGACGCCGAAGGCGCGCGCCAGCCGCGACCGGCCGCCCATGACGTTGCCGGCGAGCTCCGCGCCTTCCTTGCCGACGCGCTCGAAGAGCACCGCCTTGGCGTTGCCGTCGAGCACCTCGGCGACGCCGGCGAGCTCGGTGGCGGCAGGCCTCACTTCGAGCTCGTCCGCCTGCCGCAGCTCCTCGACGAAACGTCTCAGCCTGAACCGCTCGAGGTCGATGCCGGTCTCACGAGCGCTGGCCTTCACCGATTTCCTCCTCGCCGAATCAAGGGGTAATCGTACCACCGCGGGACGCGGCGCCCCGCGCATTGCGGCGCCCTGGCCCGCGGTCTACACTAGTCCGCACAACGACGGCCCGGTTCACGCGGCTGCACACCCCAAAGGAGGCTCCATGGCACGCATCAAGTTCGCCGTCGACGGCAAGGCGGTGACGGTCAATGCCGATCCCAGCATGCCGCTGCTCTACGCGCTGCGCAACGATCTCAAGATGAGCAATCCGCATTTCGGCTGCGGCCTGGCGCAGTGCGGGGCGTGCACCGTGCACCTCGACGGCGAGGCGGTGCGCTCCTGCGTCATGCCCGTCTCGGCTGTAGCGGGCAAGAAGGTGACCACGCTCCAGGGACTGGGCACGCCGGAGAAGCCGCATCCGCTGCAGGCCGCCTACGTCCAGGAGCAGGTACCGCAGTGCGGCTACTGCATCAACGGCTGGATCATGACCGCCGCCGCCTATCTCAAGAAGAACCCCAGGGCGAGCGACGCCGAGCTGCGCAATGCGCTCGCGGGGCTGAAATGCCGTTGCGGCACGCACGTGTCGATCCTGCGCGCGATCAAGCGCGCCCAGACGCAGCTGGCGTGAAGGAGACGACCATGAACGCACCGCTTTCCCGCCGCGAATTCCTCAAGGCCTCCGGCGCGCTGATCGTCACCGCGGCCGGGCCCACGTTCGTCGGTGAAGCATTGGCACAGACCGCTTCCGTCTCGGCCAAGCCGGCGCTGCTGCCGACTGAGCTCGACTCCTGGGTGGCGATCGGCGCCGACGGACGCGTCACCGCCTTCTTCGGCAAGATGGACATGGGCCAGTCCCTCGACATCGCCATCGCGCAGATCGTCGCGGACGAGCTCGATGTCTCGGTCGACAAGGTGGACGTCGTCATGGGAGACACGGCCCTCACCTGCAACCAAGGCGGGGCCTCGGGCAGCACCGGCATCTTCCAGGGCGGGCGCCCCCTGCGCAACGCCTCGGCCGAGGCGCGGCGCCTGCTGGTGCAGGCGGCCTCCGGGAAACTCGGCGTGCCCGCGGGCGAGCTGCGGGTCGACGACGGCGTGGTGAGCGCGGTCTCGGATGCGTCGAAAAAAGTGAGCTATTCCGAGCTGATCGGCGGGCGCTACTTCAACCATCAAGTCGAGTGGAACAAGCAGACCGGCAACCCGATGGACATCAAGGTGCAGGCGAAGCCGAAGGCGCCCTCGGAATACCGCGTGGTGGGCAAGTCCTTCACGCGCCGCGACCTGCCGGGCAAGGTCTACCGTACCGAGAAGTACGTCACCGACGTCTCGCTGCCGAAGATGCTGCACGCGCGCGTCATCCGTCCGACCCGCGCCGCCTGCACCGTGGCGAGCGTCGACGAGGCCTCGATCAAGAAGGTGAAGGGCGCACGCGTGGTACGCGACAAGGATTTCGTCGCGGTGCTCGCCGAGCACGAATGGGACGCGGTGCGCGCATCGCGCATGCTCAAGGTCGACTGGAACCACGCCAAGGAGGCTCCTTTCCCGGAGATGGCCGCGCTGCACGACCACATCCGCAAGGCGCCGGTGGTCAAGCGCGAGGAAGGGACCAAGAAGGGCAATCTCGACGCGGCATTCAAGACCGCGGCGCGCGTGATCGAAGCCGAGTACGAGTGGCCCTTCCAGTCGCACGCGAGCATGGGGCCGGCGTGCGCGGTGGCCGACGTGCGCTCGGACGGCGTCACGGTGTGGTCGGGCACGCAGAAGCCGCACTTCACCCAGCTCGGCGTCGCGAGGCTGCTCGGCCTCCCGCCCGAGAAGGTCCACGTGATCTGGGTCTACGGTCCCGGCTCATACGGGCGCAACGACGCAGGCGACGCGGCGCTCGACGCCGCCATGCTTTCGAAGCTCGCCGGGCGCCCGGTGCGGGTGCAGGGCATGCGCAACGACGGCATCGCCTGGGATCCGAAGGGACCGGCGTGCGTGCACCGCGCGCGCGCCGCGCTCGACGCCTCGGGCAAGGTCGTCGGCTACGAGTTTGTCTCGAAGGGCTTCTCGCGCATCAACATCCAGACGAACGAATCCGACCCCAGCCACAGCCTGGTGGGCATGTCGACCGGCTTTCCGCCGAAGCCGAACGAGGGGTTCGGCACGCCCGCGGAGACCTACGCGTTCGAGAACAAGCTGCTTGCGTGGGAGACGATACCGCCGCTGCTCGACTCGTGCTCGCCGCTGCGCACCGCGCACCTGCGCGACCCGGTCGGGCCCGAGATCCATTTCGGCAGCGAGCAGTTTATCGACGAGCTCGCCTTTGTGGCGAACGAGGACCCGGTCGCGTTCCGGCTCAAGTATGTCGCCGCACCGCGCGACGCTGCCGTGATCAAGGCGGCGGCCGAGAAGGCGCTGTGGCAGCCGCGCTCGGGCGCGCGCGAGCGCTCGGGCGAGGTGCTGCAGGGGCGCGGCATCGCCTACGCGCTGCGCGGCGGCACCATCGTCGCGGCGGTCGCCGAGATCGAGGTCGAGAGGAAGACCGGCCGGATCCGCGCAAAGAAAGTCACCGTCGCGCACGACTGCGGGCTGATCATCAATCCGGAGGGGCTGCGCTACACCATCGAGGGCAACGTGGTGCACGGCTTGTCGCGCACCCTGTTCGAAGAAGTGCGCTTCGATCGCGACAAGGTCACCAGCGTCGACTGGATGAGCTACCCGATTCTCGACATCAAGGACACGCCGGAAGCGATCGAGGTGGTGCTGATCAACCACCCCGAGATCGCGCCTACCGGGGCGGGCGAGCCGACGATCCGCGTGATTCCGGCGGCGGTCGCGAACGCCTTCTTCGACGCGACCGGCGTGCGCATGCGCAAGGTACCGCTCACGCCGGAGCGGGTCAAGGCGGCGCTGGCGCGGGCGTAGGCGTCTACTTCGGCGAAATTCCGAAGACCCTCTCGAATCGCTTCGAGAAGCGCGGCCACGCGTCGGGGTTGATCAGCCGCGGCGGGCGCTCGCCCCGCAGGATGCCGAGCACCTGCTCGGCGTTCCAGTCGCGCATGTTGTCGCGCGAGTCGTGCGTGATGCCGGCGGTATGGTGCGTGGCGATGACGTTGTCCAGCGCGAGCAGCGGGTGCGACGGCGGCGGCGGCTCTTCGTTCCAGACGTCCACTCCCGCGCCGGCGAGATGCCCCGACCTGAGCGCCGCGGCGAGGGCCTGCTCGTCCACGATCCCGCCGCGCGCCGTGGTGATGAGGTAGGAGCCGGGCTGCATCGCGGCGAGCTCGCGCTCGCCGATCATATTCCGGGTCTCGTCGTTGTGCGGACAGTGGATCGAGACGAAACGCGACTGCGCGAGCAGCGTCGCGAGATCCACCTTCCTCGCCCCGCGTTCGCGGATTTCCTCGGCATTGAGGTAAGGGTCGTACGCCAGCACCTTCATCTGCAGCCCCGGGCTGCACAGGCGCGCGAGGCGGCGGCCGGTGTTGCCGATGCCGATGACGCCGAGCGTGCGGCCGCGGGTGTTCCAGCCCTTGAAGTCCTCGCGCGGAACGCCCCGCCCGGCGCGCAGGGAGCGGTCGGTCTGCGGGATGTTCTTGGCGAGCGAGAGCATCATCGCCAGCGCGTGCTCCGCCACGGCGTCGGCATTGGCGCCCGACTGGTTGACCACGAGCACGCCTGCCGGCGTGCACGCCGCCACGTCCACCGTGTCGTAGCCCGCGCCGGTCGTCGACACCGCGAGAAGCTCGGGGCAGCGCGCGAGCAGCGCCGCGCTGCAGCGGTACTCCTCGGGCAGCTCCTGGCGCGTCGAGGTGATGCAGTACACGTGCGCGGCGGACAAGGCTTTCCAGTTGTCCGCCTCGGGCGCGTCGTAGGACAGCCGGTGGAAGGAAATCCCGGGCTCCTTCTCGAGGCGGTCGGCGACGTTGGGACGCTTGCCGTCTTCGAACCAGACGACGGTCTTGGGGGGTCGGGAGTTGGGCACGGACGCTATGATAGTGCACTGATGCAGCCGTACAGAGCCCTATCCGCCGCGACGCCACGGGTGCTCGGCCTCGTCCCGCCGATGACCCAGCTCAACACGCCCTATCCGTCCATCGCCTACCTGACCGGCTTCCTGCGCTCGCGCGGGTTCGATGCGCGCCAGGAGGATCTGGCACTCGCCCTGGTGCTTCGGATCTTTTCGCGCGAGGGCCTGGCCGCGCTGCGCGGCGCGGCCGAGGCGCAGCCGCCGGCGCGGCGCTCGGCGCCGGTGCGCCATTTCCTGGGAGAGTACCCGCGCTACGCGGCCACCGTCGATTCCGCGATCGCCTTCCTCCAGGGGCGCGATCCGACGCTCGCGCACCGCATCAACACCCGTGAGTTCCTGCCCGAAGGCGCTCGCTTCGATCCGCTCAAGGCCTACGTCGCGCGCGAGAAGGGCGGGGACCCGCTCGCCTGGGCGTTCGGCGCGCTGGGCCTCCAGGACCGCGCGCGCCACCTGGCGACGCTCTACCTGGACGACATCGCCGACGTGTTGCGCGACGCGGTCGACGAGCGCTTCGAGTTCGTCCGCTATGCCGAGAAGCTTGCCGCAAGCCAGCCCACTTTCGAGCCGCTCGCGCGTGCGCTCGCGGCCGCGCCCAATCTGGTGGACGGGATGCTGGCGACGCTCGCGCAGGAGTCGCTGGCGCGCCATGCACCGGACGTGGTTCTGCTCTCGGTTCCATTTCCCGGCTCGGTCTACGCGGCGCTGCGCATCGCGCAGGCGGTCAAGCGCAAGGACCCGCGTGTCGTCACCGTGCTGGGCGGCGGCTTCGTCAACACGGAGCTGCGCGGGCTGCGCGAGCCGCGGGTTTTCGACACCATCGACTACGTGACCCTCGACGCGGGCGAGCGGCCGCTGCTCGCGCTCCTCGAGCACCTGCAGGGCCGGCGCTCGCGCGAGCGCCTGGTGCGCTGCTTCCTGCGGGTAGACGGGAAGGTGCGCTACGTCAATTTTCCCGAGCCCGACATCCCCTTCGACGAGACCGGCACGCCCACCTGGGACGGCCTGCCGCTGGACCGCTATCTCTCGCTGCTCGACATGCTGAATCCGATGCATCGCCTGTGGAGCGACGGGCGCTGGAACAAGCTGACTGCGGCGCTCGGCTGTTACTGGAAGAAATGCACTTTCTGCGACGTGGGCCTGGACTACATCTCGCGCTACGAGGCGGCCTCGGCGAAGGTGCTGGTCGACCGCATCGAGGCTGTCGTCGCCGAGACCGGCCAGACCGGATTTCACTTCGTCGACGAGGCCGCGCCTCCCAAGGCCCTGAAGGCGCTCGCCGCCGAGCTGCTGGAGCGCGGCGTCTCGATCTCCTGGTGGGGCAATGTGCGCTTCGAGAAGACCTTCACGCCCGAGCTCTGCCGGCAGCTGGCCAGGAGCGGCTGCATCGCGATCTCCGGGGGCCTCGAGGTGGCCTCGGACCGGCTGCTGAAGCTCATGAAGAAGGGCGTTACGGTGGACCAGGTGGCGCGCGTCACCCGCGCCTTTGCCGACGCCGGGGTGCTCGTGCACGCGTACCTGATGTACGGCTTCCCCACGCAGACGGTGCAGGACACGGTGGACGCGCTCGAAAACGTCCGCCAGCTGTTTGCGAACGGCTGCATTCACAGCGGGTTCTTCCATCGCTTCGCCTGCACTGTGCACTCGCCCGTGGGCAAGCGCCCGCAGGACTTCGGCGTCACGCTCCTGCCGCTGCCCGAGAGCCCTTTCGCGAGGAACGACGTCGCCTTCATCGACCCCGCCGGCGTGGACCACGACCGGCTCGGCCGCGCGCTGAGGAAGGCGCTCTACAACTTCATGCACGGCGTGGGGCTGGAAGAGGACGTGCGCCGCTGGTTCGAGGACGAGTTCGAAGGCAAGCGCCTGCCCAGGCCCACCGTCGGGCGGCAGCGGATCGCGAGAGCTCTGTCAGGACGGAAACTCCGCGTCCGCGCTTAGCCCCCCGTTTCGGCCCCGGCATATTGCACTAGAATCCTACGTTCGCCTGGAGAACCTCCTATGACGAAACAACTCCTCGCCTTCGCCCTTGCCGCGCTGAGCGGGCTCGCCGCGGCGCAGTCCTTCCCGTCGAAGCCGATCCGCATCCTGGTGCCCTCGCCGCCGGGCAGTTCGCCCGACATCCGCGCGCGCCAGATCGGCGCCCACATCACGCAGTCCCTCGGACAGCCGGTGATCGTGGAGAACCGGCCTGGCGCGAACGGCATGATCGCCGCGCGCGAGACGGCGCGCGCCGCGCCGGATGGGTACACGCTGTTCCTCGCCCTCATCAACAACGCCATCGGCGACGCGCTCAAGCCCGATCCCTGCTGCCGGCTGAACCAGGAGCTCGTTCCCATATCGCGATTCACGATGACGCCCCTGGTGATGGTGGTAAACCCTTCCGTGCCGGCGCGCTCGGCGAAGGAATTCATCGAGCTGGCGAAGGCCAAGCCTGGCGCGCTCACCTACGCCTCCGGCGGTCCGGGCAGCATCAGCCAGCTGGTGGGCGAGTGGGTCAAGTCCGATGCGCAGATCAAGGTGCTGGAGGTGCCCTACAAGGCGGTGAACGCGGAGATCCCCGATCTCCTCGCCGGCGTCGTGCAGACCGCATACGTGGTGCCGCAGGTGATCGTCGCGCACGTCAAGTCCGGCAAGCTGCGCGCCCTGGCCGTGGCCGGTCCCTCGCGCCTCGCGCTGCTGCCCGGCGTGCCGACCACCGCGGAAGCGGGGCTCCCCGGCATCGAGGCTATCGTGTGGAACGGGATCTTCGCCCCGGCCGGCACCCCGCAGCCGGTTCTGCGGATCCTGCACCGCGAGATCGTGAAGGCCTACAACGCCCCGGACGTCAAGAAGCAGGTGCTCGATACCGGCTCGGAAGTCGTCGCCGACACGCCGGAGGAGTTCGCCGCGTTCGTGCGCTCCGAGGGCGCGAAGTGGACCAAGGTCATCCGCGACGCCAGCATCAAGCCGGAGTGAAGGCGCACGCCGCCGAATTCCGCGCCGAGCCCTACTTCCACACCAGCTTGCTGACGTCGACCGGCGCCCGCAGCTTGCCGAGCTCGCGCTGGACCCTCTCGAAGAACTCGAGATCGGAGAGCTTCACCTCGACACCGTAGTCCGGCAGCACCGGCGAGGCGAAGCCGATGTACTTGGCGAGGATCTTCTTCGACTCGTCTGCGTTTTTCGCGCACCACTCGATCGCCTCGGCGTAGGCCGCCCGGAACGCCTGCACCGCCTTGGGGTTGGCGGCCGCCCAGTCGTTCCTCGACAACCACAGCACCGCGAGCAGGTCCGGGTTCACCTCGCCGACGTAGTCGGCGATGGTGAAGGCGGTTCCGTCGGAGAGCATGCGCGAGCGGAACGGCTCGATGGTGATCACCGCGTCGATGTTGCCGCTTTTCAGCATGTCGCGCTGCTGCGGGAACACTACCTCGACCAGCGTCACCTGGTCGCGGGTGATCTTGTTGTCGTGCAGCCATTTCTCCAGCATCTCGGTGAGCATGGTGTTCAGTCCCGGGCTCCCGATCTTCTTGCCGCGCAGGTCGGCGGGGGTCTTGATCGAGAGGCCGGAGCGCCCCAGCAGCCCGGCGATGGGATTGCTCTTCTTCATGCGCGAGGCGCCCGCGATGGCGACAAGCGGCAGGCCGCCCTCGGCGGCGTGCAGCAGGTTGGGGCCGGTTCCCATGCCGATCTGCAGATCTCCCGAGATGATCGCCGGGGCGACGTTGGGTGCGATCTGAATGCGCGTGAGCGTCGCGTCCAGCCCGTGCTTGTCGAAGAAGCCCTTGTCCTTGGCGACGAACAGCGGCGTGAAGTCGGCCGCGCCGATGTAGCCTATGTTGGCCTTGGGCTGCTGGGCCGATGCGGGGAACGCCGCCAGCGCGGCGATCAGCGAAGCGGCGAGAACGATGCGATTCATGTCGAGACCCTCCTCAAGATTTGTCGGTCACCCTGTTGTTACGCGGGCGCGCCGCGCCAGCGCAGCAGCCGCCGCTCGAGCAGCACGATCCCGTGATTGATCGCGAAGCCCATGACCCCCAGTGTCACCACTCCGGCGTACAGCTCCGGGCTGCGAAAGGAGCGCTGCGCGAGCAGTATATTCTGGCCCAGCCCGGTCTGCGAAGCCTGCATTTCCGTGACGACGGCGAGAATGAGCGCGATCGCCAGGCTCACCCTCGCCCCGGCCAGGATGTCGGGGAGCGCGTTGGGCACGGCGATCTTCACGAAGGACTGCAGACGGGAGAGCCGCAAGGCCGCGGACACATCCGCCAGCTGCGGCTCGATCGACACGAATCCGTGCAGGCTGCCGAGCAGCACCGGCCACACCGCGCCGAAGGCGATGACGGCGACCGTCATGGCGTTGCTGAGGCCGAAGAACAGTATCGCCGCGGGGATCACCGCGGAGGCGGGAAGCGGCCGCATGAATTCCAGCAGCGGCTCGAGGTAATCGCGCGCGGCGCGCGAGAATCCGATTGCCGCCCCGAGGACCACGCCCGCGAGCGATGCGAGCGCCCAGCCGTAGAACATGCGGTAGGCGGTCGCCTCGAGCGGTCTCCACAGGTCGCCCTGGACGAGCTGCCGCCAGAGCTCAGCCAGGGTGCGCGAGGGCGAGGGAAAGAAAGCCTGGGAAATGAACTGACGGTCGGCGAGCAGCTGCCACAGGACGAGCAGCGCCGCCGCGAAGAGCACCGCGCCGGACAGCCGCGCCAAGCGCTTCATGGCTGCACCCCGGGCCCGAAAGCGCCGTGCCATCCGCCGAGGGCGCGCGTCAGGAGGGCGTTCAATCCCCAGCCGAGCAGGCCCAGCCACAGGAGCTGCGCGTACATGAGATCGGGCTTCAGGGACTGCTGCGCGATGATCATGCCGTAGCCCAGTCCGTACGGGTTCATGACGATCTCGACCGTGACGGCGACGATCAGGGAGATGCTCACCGCCACGCGCAGCCCCACGACGATCCGGCCGAGGGCGGCCGGCAGGATGATCTTGCGCAGCCGCGCAGCGAAGCCGAGACGCAGCGTCTGCGCCACCTCGAGGAGGCGCGGCTCGATGCCGCGCACCGCGGCGACCGTTACCAGCAGGATCGGCCATATGCAGGCAAAGGCGACGACGCCGGCCTCCATGCGCAGCCCGAAACCGAAGAACAGCAGCGTCAGGGGCATGAGGGCCACGGCGGGAATCGGCCGCAGCGCCTCGATCGAGGGGCCGACCGTGCGCTCGATCGGCGGCGAGAGCCCGAGGATCGCACCGACCAGAATCCCCGCGGCGGCCGCGACTGCGAATCCGGAAAGCGCGGCCTGGACGGTCTGCCAGGTCGCGAGCAGGATCGTGCCGTCGACCAGGCCCCCGGCCAGGGCTTGCGCGATGTCCGACGGCCGCGAGAACGTGTCGATCGGCAGCAGGCCCGCGCGGCTTCCCGTTTCCCAGAGGAAGAACCCCAGGGCGGGGAGCAGAGCGCCGCGCAGGATGCGCTTCACGCGCGGTGCCCCTGCAGCAGGCCGAAGAGGCGGTGGCGGTGCGCGAGGAAGCGCCGGTCTTCCCGCGTCTCGAGCTGGTCGCGGGGCCGCGGGATCCCCACTTCGATCATTTCGGCGATCCGGCCGGGATTGCTGCCGAGCACGATGACGCGATCGCCGAGGTAGATCGCCTCCTCGAGGTCGTGGGTGATGAAGACGACGGTGGTGCGAGTCTCGGCGACGAGGCGCGCGATCTCGTCCTGCAGCTCCTGGCGCGTGATGGCATCGAGCGCGCCGAAGGGCTCGTCCATCAGGAGCAGCTTCGGCTGCTGCGCGAGACAGCGCGCGATCTGCACGCGCTGCTGCATTCCGCCGGACAGCTGGCTGGGGAACTGGGCCGCCGCGTGCTCGAGCCTCATCTTCGCCAGGAGCGCCTCGATCCGCCTGCCCCTCTCCGGGTCTTCGGTCCCGCAGGCTTCCAGGCTGAGCGAGATGTTTCCGGCGACGGTGCGCCAGGGGAGCAGCGCCTTCGAGTAGTCCTGGAAGACGATCGCCCGGTCACGGCCGGTCCCGGCAAGGCGTCGTCCCTGGAAGAGGACTTCTCCGGCGGAGGGCGCGAGCAGCCCGGCGAGCAGGCGGATGAGCGTGGTCTTGCCGCACCCGGAGGGGCCGACTACACAGAGAAACTCGCCGGCGCCGACGTCAAAGGAGAGGTCCGAGAGGACCTGGCGGCCGCCGAAAGCGACGCACACCTTCTCCAGCGAGAGTACGGTGGCCGGGCTCTCGCGCATTTCCGGACGCGCGCTACGCGCTGCGGCTGCCCGCGATGGCGGCGCCTGCGAGGGCTCCCCCGCGCGAGGGCGAGTTGAAGCGCCACTCCGAGAAATTCCCGGGGGACATCACGAAGCGGCGCGCGCGCCACTTCGCCGTGACCATGTCCTCGTCGGCCGCGTACTCCGCCGCGCCGCCCAGCGGGCTCTTGAAATACCAGAAGCAGGCGGAGGACGGGTAGTGCCGCCCGGGCCCCGCGTGGGTCTCCCAGCCGCGCGCCGCGAGCGCCTGCCCGCCGCCGATCACCTCGTGGATGTCG
>Ga0335084_10002284_pt1 | contig 18425 bp, 15 predicted proteins | sample Lox_Sample_44_FD_206721 | JGI IMG/M metagenome (GOLD analysis project Ga0335084, IMG submission 206721) | Soil microbial communities from Loxahatchee National Wildlife Refuge, Florida, United States - Lox_Sample_4.4 | ecosystem: Environmental > Terrestrial > Soil > Wetlands | place: USA...
GCGCCGCTGGGCGCTGCTCGGCGTGCAGTCGCATGTCACCGATCTGGGTGCGCAGGATCAATGGTTCCGACTTGAGAGCCACGACGCGCGCGCGGTGCTGCGCGCCGCCGGCGAAGCAGCTCTGTTCACCGAGGTCGAGCGCCGGCTCGGCTTCTATCTGCGTGTGCTATGGGCGCGGACCATCACGTTGCGCGCGACCGCCAGCAAGGCGCGGCACGAGGCGTCGAGCGAGCGCGGCCGACGTGTGATCATCACGGACGGTGAGATCCACATGCCCGCGGCATTGGATATCTTTCCCGGTCACGACGGCGTGGCGGCTTATCGCGCGGCAGCCGCCCATGCCGCCGCGCATCTCGCCTACTCCACGGTGCGCTTCCCCATCGGCGAATTGAAGCCCGTGCAGATCGCGCTGGTCTCGCTCATCGAGGATGCCCGCGTCGAGCAGCTTGCAATGCGCGAGCTCCCGGGTTTGAAGCGCCTGTGGCGGCCCTACCACGTCGCCATGCCGAGCGTCGCGAAGAGCGCGGTCTCGCTGATGGCGCGGTTGGCGCGCGCGCTGCTCGATCCTGCGTATGAAGACGACAACGCCTGGGTGCAAAAGGGCCGCGCGCTGTTCGAGGTGCGCCAGGCTGCACTCGGAGATCCCGCGATGAGCCGCGAGATCGGCGTGCTGCTGGGGAACGATCTCGGCCAGATGCGCGTGCAGTTCAACTTCCAGACGTATGTGGTCGAGCCGCTGTACCGCGACGATAACAGCTTCCTCTGGGAGACGAGCGTCGGACGCTCGCCCAGCGAGGACCCGGACAGCGCAACGCAGGCTGTCCATCTGACGCCGAGCGCGGATGGGGAGCCGGTTGACCTCGAGGTTGAATCCGACTCGGGCAGCGAGGGCGAACAGCCCGACGCGGGGGACAGCTCTGATGCAGCAGACGAGCACTCCGGCGGCGAGATCGATGTCAGCCTTGCGTATCGCTATGACGAGTGGGACTACGCGATCGCGCTGGAGCGCCCGGCGTGGTGCACGCTGCTCGAGCGCCGCGCGCGCACGGGCGACCCGCGCTTGATCGACGAGGTCCTGCTACGCAATCAGGAAACGGTGAACCGGCTCACCAACCTGATCAAAGCCGCACAGATTCAGCGCCCGCTGCGCCAACGCAGGCAGCTCGAGGGCGACAAGCTGGATCTGGATGCAAGCGTCGCTGCGATGGTCGACCTGCGTTCCGGACGCACACCCGATCCACGCGTGCACGAGCGGCGCGGCCGCAGCAGCCGGGATCTCGCGGTGCTCGTCCTGCTGGATTTGTCTCAATCCACGAACGACTATGTGCCCAGTGCCGGGACCACGGTGCTGAATCTGGCGCGCGAAGCCACTGCGCTCCTCTCCGATGCGATGGAGAAGATCGGCGACAGCTTCGCGATTCACGGCTTCGACTCCAACGGCCGTCATGAGATCGAGTATTACCGCTTCAAGGATTTCGACGAGCCGTATGGCGAGCAGGCGCGCGCACGCCTGGCTGGCATGACCGGTCAGCTCTCCACGCGCATGGGCACGGCGCTGCGTCACGCCGGATTCTTTCTGCGCCATCGGCGTGCGGCCCGCAAACTGGTCCTGCTGATCACCGACGGCGAGCCGCACGACATCGACGTGCATGACCGCAAATACCTGGTGTTCGATGCCAAGCATGCGGTCGAAGAGCAGACGCACTATGGCATCGCCACGTACTGCATCAGCCTCGACTCCCGCGCCGACGAGTATGTCCGGCGCATCTTCGGCGTACGCAATTATCTGGTCCTCGATCATCTGCGACGCCTTCCGGAAAAGCTGCCGGCGCTCTATTTGAGATTGACTCACTAGTGTGCTGTCGCTCGCAAGCGTCAATCGCGACGTATTTCTCATGCGCTTGAGACGAGCTTGCTAGAATACCGGCGCAGCGGCTGGCTAAGGCCGGTCGCGGGACTTCACTCACATTTGCGGCCATGGTATTTCTCTGTGTTCTTGCGGCGCTGGTTCTCGACCAGCTGCGCCCGATCCTGCATCCCACGGTGTTCGAGCTGTGGTTCACGCACTATGCCAACCGGTTGTCGCGGGATCTGAACGCGGGTCAGCCGGTGCACGGGACGATTGCCTGGTTTCTCGCCGTGGCGCCGTGGGTCGTGGTCGTGGTGGTGTTGCACTACGGACTGGCCGCGCTCAACCCCGTCCTGGGATGGATCTGGGATATCGCGGTGCTGTACGCGAATCTCAATTTCAAGCGCGCGCTGCAGGATTACTCTGCGCTTGCCGAAGTTCTGAAGAGAGGCGCCCTGGACGAGGCGAGGGCGCTGCTCGCGCGCTGGCGCGGTGAGCCGACATCGAACTGGACGGAAAGCGAGATCGCGCGTGCATCGATCGAGACGTTGTTCATGCGTGCACACCGCGATCTGCTCGCCTTGATCGCATGGTTCGCTGTACTCGGGCCGGCCGGCGCCGTGCTGTACAAGTTGTCCGCGCTGCTCGCCGAACGCTGGGGGAGGCGCCGCGGCGAAGAGTTTCGCGCCTTCGGCCGCTTCTCGGCGCGTGCATTTCATGTCATCGACTGGATTCCACTGCGCCTCACGGCCATGGGGTTCGCCATCGCCGGTGACTTCGAGGATGCCGTGCAATGCTGGCGCGCACAGTTCCGCTCTTGGACCGATCCCGATGCCGGCGTCATTCTGGCGAGCGGTGCCGGTGCGCTCGGCGTGCGACTGGGTGGTCCGCTGCCGCGCGATGGCGGCGTGATCTACCGGCCGGAGCTCGGCACGGGTGACGATCCCGACGCCAACTATCTGCAGAGCGCAATCGGGCTGGTGTGGCGCACGCTCGTCACCGGGATGATCGTGCTGCTGCTGATTACCATCGCCTATCTGATCCGCGTATAGCGGTCCGTTCATTGGTGAGCTCTCGCGCCAGACGGCGGTAGAGCTCCAGGCGCCGCGTGCTGATCTCTGCGCGGTCCGCTGCCGTAGCCACCGCACAACCGGGCTCGCCGCAATGTCGGCAATCGGCGAAGCGGCAAGTCCCGAGGTACGGACCAAATTCAACATACGCTCGAGCGAGCTCAGGCAAGGTGAGATGCGACAAGCCAAACTCCTGCATGCCCGGAGAATCGATCAGTGCGCTCTCCGCATCGAGGCGGTAAAGGCGCGAATGCGTCGTGGTGTGACGTCCCGAATCCAGCGCGAAGGACACGTCGCCGATGCGCGCCGCGGCCTGCGGAACAATGCCGTTCACGATGGTGGATTTGCCCATCCCGGACTGCCCGACGAGAACCGACAGCTGACCATGCAGATAGGGCAGCAATGGACGCGCGTCGAGCTTCGCGGTGAGCGGTAGCAAGGTATAGCCGAGCTCCCGGTACAATGGCAGTGTATCCAGCGCGCTCGTCTGCTGTTCTGCGAGATCGAGCTTGTTCATCACGATCAGCACGCCGATGCCCTGATGTGCGGCGGCGACCAGGCAGCGATTGAGCAGCTCTTCGTAGAAGGACGGCACCGTCGCCAACACGATCACCATCTGCGTGACATTGGCTGCGATGACCTTCTGACGATGGCGATCGCTGCGAAAGAGCACGGTCCGGCGCGGATCGACGGCGTCGATCACACCTTGGCCGGCGGCAGTGCGCACCACCACCACCCTATCTCCGCATGCAGCCAGGCTGCGCTTGCCACGGGGAAAGCACGTGAGCACCTCGCCTGGGATCTCGACCAGGTAGTGACGGCCATGGACCGAGACGATTTCACCGTGCAAGAGCGGCTGCGCGCTGAGGCTCAACTATCCGACCGAAGAAGACGAGGTGAGCCGCATTCTACGCGATCGCCTCGGTGCAATATGCGGGCTAAGGCCGTCAGCAATGCAACTGGCGGCAGGCGCACTGCCGCTTGTCGAGAATCACCTGGTGTTCTTCTTCAACGCCCCCACCAGGCTGCTCATCGCGCGATCGATCAACGGCACATCCGCGAGGACCACTGCGCGTGCCCCCCGCAGCTCTTGTGCGAGCTGTAACAGCGAATACTCGCCGACCTTCTCACCGCGCCGATCGACGAACAGGTAAGTGCCTTTCAGTGGGCTAATGTATGACAAGCGGGCCTGCATGTGCTGCTCGCCGTCGCGAAACTCGAGCCAGTCGCCGGCTTTGAGACTCTTGACCGCCTGACCATATTGATCGCTGGTTCCGGCGTCCGCATCATTGCTCGCGGCATTGCCGAAGCCGGGCAGATCCGAGAGGCTGATCTCCTCGACCTCGATCTCGCCATCGCCGAACGGATTGCTGATAGTGACGCTGGAGAATTCCAGCGCTGCGGCCGGCTGCGCATCCTCGTCGGCCTCAACCGCTGCGTCAGCCGTGGCAGGCACCGGCGATGCCGCTGGCATTGAAGGGAGCGACGGTGCGGCGAGCACATGTTCGGCGACGGGCTGCGTCGCTTCACTCGGGTGGCCTGTGAGCGCCCCCAACCCGAAATCGAATGCTGGAATGCTCGGGATCGCCAGCTCGGGCGCCGGATGCATCGGCTCTATCGCGGGCGCCGGCACTACTTCCTCGCTGAGCGTCGGAACTGATCTTGGCTGTACCGCCGGCTTCGCGACTGCGCCTGACATGGCCTTCGTGTGCATACGCATCAGCCGTGTGAAGAACTGCTTGCGCTTTTCTTCGGGAGCGTTGATCGACTGCAGCCCGACCTGCAGGCGCTTGAGCAGCCCCGGCAGCAGATGCGCGAGCTTGCGGCGCTCTTCCACCGACGGCTTGAACGTCACACTCCAGATCAGATGATCGATGGTTTCCAGCGCGCTCTTCCAGGCGTCGCTGTCCTGACCGTGGCGCGCGTAGGTGAGCAGCAGCAGCTTCACCCATTCGTCGGCGAGGAACTTCTGGATGAGCTGTGGCATCTGGGTGGCCTGCGCCCGGTTCTTGATCTCCAGCTGCGCCATCGCCTTGCCTACCTCGAGGCGCTCTTTGTACGCGATCTTGCGTGCCATCTCCTTGGCCGCAATCTCGGCGCGCTTGTTCTCTTCGCGGATGACAGCGAGCAGCTCGGCGTGCAGCGTCTCGAAGATATCGACGTTGTCGACAAAGTCCTCCAGCAGGCGCGCGATGATGCTTTCGATCTGCTTGTAGAGCGGCGAGCTCTGGTCAAAGCTCTCCTCGAGTCCGAGCGCGAACTCGCCCAGGGTATCGAGCATGCGGCGCGCTGGATGTGACTTCCTGGAGAAGAACTTCTTGTCGAGCACGGCGACCTTGACCACCGGAATCTGCAGCCGGCCGATCAGCGCTTTGAGCGCTTCGGGCACGCGCTCGTCACCGAATATCTGATCGAACAGCATAGCGACGATGTCGATGGTGACGCCATCGGTCTGATCGACCTGATCCCCGAGGCCGGAGGATTTGAGGCTGCGGATCACGTTGGTCCTGCCCGAGATCAGCGCCGTGAGATCGATGTCCGACAAGCCGCCTGGCAGCGCCGCGACATCGCCGTGCTGAAGGCGGGTGAGCGAGCCGATCAGCTCGGCGCCCTGCAGATAACGCTGCGGCAGCGGGACGCCGTCTCCCGCGGGCGCGAGCGGCATGCCGCCGGGCATCCCGGCCCCCACGGGCACGCCGGGCAAAGCCGGCACACCGAAACCGCCTGCCGATCCGCCGCCGGGTGCTACCCCGCCATACGCGGCCGATGTTCCACCGCCGGCGCCTGCCGTCATGATCGGCGGGAAGCCTGGCACCTGTACGAGGCCGGCGCCCGGAACGCCGCCTGCCGCGCCGCCTGGGATGCCGGGCATGCCGGCCATACCGGCGCTCATCGGAGTCGCCTGTGCGTTGCGAGCGAGCAGCGATTGCAGCACTGAGAACAAGTCCCCGTCGCTCGCGCCGGCTTCGCCGCCATAACCCGTGTCCGCGAAGTCCCCGCCTGGCATTGCCATTGGCATACCCATTGCCGCCATGGGATTCACGCCGATTGGCATCCCAGCCATCGCCGGCGCGAGCACACTATCGGGATCGGGGAGTCCCGCGGCCGGGTTCACGCCGGGCCGACGTCCGATCGCGCCCGCAGCGCGGCGGATGCCGAAGCGGATCTTGGGCAGAATCGAGCGCTGGATGAGCAGCGCATTGATGTCCTTGTAGATCGAGCGCACATCATCGAGCACGTGATCGTCGAACAGCTTGTGGAAGATCATGCGGATCTTCATGCTCGGCTCGAGATTGCGGCAGGTCTGCTTCCAGGCGCTGCACAGCGCTTGCGGGCTGAACGGATTACCCTCGCCCTGCAGGTTGGCGTCGCCGATCAGCACGCCGATCCGCTGATCGAGTGCGTTGAGCTCTTCCTCGCAATAGCGGCGCAGCTTCGCCGCCATGTCGTTTACCTTGAGCGTCTCCTCGAGGTCCTCATCGTTCACCAGACCGAGCTCGAGCGAAGACAGGTCGAACTGGCTGAACTGGTCGCGCTTCACTTCGCGCTTGGCGCGACGCTCGAACTCGGACAGATACGTTTTCTGGAATTGCTCTTCGATGGTCTTGCGCTCGGCGACCACCTTGTCTTTGGCGGTGATGTAGAGATTGCGCAGCTCGCGATCCATCACCTGGTCGGCGAGTCCCCACAGCGTCTCCTCGGCTTGGTCCAGCATCGTCGTCACCGACTGAGACTGGCGATCCAAGGCGAGCTTCTGGCACTCATTCAACAGCCGCTCGAATTGCGCTGCCTGAGGATCCGCGGATGTACGCTCGAAATCGCGCATCGGAATGACGTTGGACGAGGTCTTATTGCTCATCGGTTTTCTACCTCCCGCCGACACGGCTGCTGTTTGCGCCGCGCATCTGCAAAGGACGGCCAAGAGCAAGCGAGCGCGGGTCTTCAGCGGCGGGAATGGCAGAGCTACGAGTGGCAGACCAACAGGTGCAGGCGTGAGACATCCCTCCAGCACCTGGCAGTCCCGCTGTCGTAGAGCACGTGCGCCCCTTAGACCGGTGACTTTGCGCCCCCACCTTTCGATGGGTTTACCCTTGAACAGCTGCCTGACAACCGGGCCGCCCGTTCGACCGCGCCCCGACTACCAGCCGCGGCCATTGCCTGCAGGAAAGGGCCAAAAGCCTTCTCCTGCCATCCTTATTATCAGCAGGGAACCGGCAAACTTTAGGAGGTTTACGCGCGAGGCGCGGGTAGGGTGGCTGGTCAACGGGGACCCGGCCGCCACAAGGCGGGATTCAAGCGCAGCTCCTGCCGGTAGAGCGCGAGAAAAGGTGCCGGATCGCCACCCAGGGGGTTGGAGTTCTTGACCTGCTCCTGGTACAGGACTTTGCGGTCGAGCTCTGCTTCATCAAGCACATAGCCGTGTGCCTGCATGCAGTCGCTATAGGCGTCGGCACGCCGGTGCAATACGCTCTCCCGGGTGTCGAAGTCAGTGGCGCTTACCGCATTGGCAGCTTGACGACATTGCGGCACATCGGGCACCCCCGGGTTGGGTTTTTTTTCTATCCAGGCGCAGCCGACGGCCATCACCAGGACTGAAAGCACCGCAAATAGCGTCAGGGGTCTGAAATAGCGCGCCACGTCATTTGCCTCGAATCTGATTTCGCTGCCACGCCGATCATCGGCGATCGCTGGCAACCGCCTTCTAGTGAGCGGCCAGCGACTGCAGCTTGGCTATGCGGATGCTGGCGGGGGGATGCGAGTCATAGAATGCCGAGTGCAGCGGATCGGGCGTCAAAGTCGCTGCATTGTCCTTGTACAGCTTTACCAGAGCGCTCATCAGCTCGCGCGCCGAACTGTAGCGTGCAGCGTATTCGTCGGCCTCGAACTCGTGCTTGCGCGAGTACATGGCGACCAGCGGCTGGAGGAGGAACGTGAATACCGGCACCACCAGCACAAATAGAAGCAGTGCCATGGCATTGGATGCGGGATGCGCAACGCCCAGGCCTTGATAGAACCACGCAGCATCTTTGAGCTGACCGAGCAGCCACAGGAACAAGAGGCTCACCGCGAAAGTCCATGCCATGCGCCGCACGACATGATGCAGCTTGAAGTGGCCGAGCTCGTGAGCGAGCACCGCTTCGATCTCGTTTTCGTTCAAACGCGAGATCAGTGTGTCGAAGAAAACGATGCGTTTGGTCTTGCCGAAGCCGGTGAAGTAGGCGTTGCCGTGCGTGCTGCGGCGTGAGCCGTCCATTACGAACAGGCCGCTCGAGCGAAAGCCGCATTTTGCGAGCAGTGCCTCGATGCGCTGCTTGAGCGAGCCGTCCTGCATCGGCGAGAATTTGTTGAACAAGGGTGCGATGAACGCCGGGTAGATGGCCATCATGAACACGCTGAAACCGACCCACACAAGCCATACATAGAACCACCAAAGCGAGCCCATCCGGTCCATGAGCCAGAGCACGGCCAGAATCAGCGGTACGCCGAATGCCGCGGCGACCGCGGCCGACTTGGCGAGATCGGCAAGCCACATGGCCTTGGTCATCTTGTTGAATCCGAATCGCGCCTCGATGCTGAAAGTGCGGTAGTAGCTGAACGGAAGGTCGACCAAAGCGCTGAAAATTGCGAACAAAGCGATGAACGCGGTTCCGCGCAGGATATCGCCGTGAAACCAGTGCGCGGCCCAGGTATCGAACGTCTGCAGCAGCCCGCCGAAGGTGAACAGCAGCAGGAGCAGCGCGTCGACGATGGTGTGAATCATGCCGAACTGCGTTCGCAGCCCACTGTAGTCCGCGGCCTTCTGGTGTGCTTCCAGTGTGATCTGCGACGCGAATTCGTCGGGCACGGCGCTGCGGTGCCCGCGGATAAAGGAGATGTGCCGCCTCGCCAGCCACAGGCGCGTGCCGGTGGCGATTGCCAAAGCCAGCAGGAAGAGCGCGCTGAATGTGTTCATCTCGTGTAGCCAGTGGTTTTTGATCGCATGCAGCCTGCGCCTATGACACAATGGCGGGCTCGAAAATTTCCTAACGGGGTCGACGGCCGGTCAGACGCGGGTGTCCGCGCATGGTTGGCAGCGGTCCACGCTTGAACTTCCAAAATTATGGCACAGGACGCAAGCCGGCTCATCTGGATCGACCTCGAGATGACCGGGCTCAAGCCGGATACCGACCGCATCATCGAGCTCGCTATCGTTATCACCGATGAGCAGCTGGAGCCTGTGGCCGAGGGGCCGGTGCGTGTGGTGCATCAGGGCGATCACGTGCTCGAGGGCATGGACAGCTGGAACAAGGCGACGCACGGCCGCTCCGGGTTGATCGCGAAAGTGAAGGCGTCGTCTTTGTCGGAGGCCGACGTCGAGGCGGAGATGATCGATTTTCTGAGCGCGTACGTACCCGCGGGCGCCTCGCCGATGTCCGGCAACTCCGTATGCCAGGACCGCCGTTTTCTCGCGCGGTACATGCCGCGGCTCGAGGCGTATTTCCACTACCGCAATCTGGACGTGAGCACGCTGAAGGAGCTTGCGCGCCGCTGGAAGCCGCAGCTGATGTCGGGCCTGGTGAAGCAGGGCAAGCACGAAGCGCTCGCGGACATCTACGAATCGATCGAAGAGCTGCGCTACTATCGCGAGCATCTGCTCAGTCTGTAGGGCAATCCCAATGTCATTGACGCCCTGATGCAGCTGTAGCGCATGCTTCCTAAGAGCACGAAAGGCCCCGCTTGCGGGGCCTTTCAGCAACCGGTGTTGCGACAGCCTGGAGGAAAATCAGGCGGCGCGCTTACGCGAGACGGGGGCGCCCTCGCCGGTGGCAGCCGCAGTCGCTGTGGCGAGAGTGCTGTCGGTGTAAGCGGCAACCTGCTTGCCGGCCTTGCTCAGCACGTCGTAAGCCTGGTTGGCGGCGGTCAGCGCGGACTTGATGGCCGCGAATGCGAATTCGGAACCCGTTGGGGCGGACTTGGCGGCCCGGTCGATCGCCTCCGCCACGTTCTTGTTGATCTCGGCGATCTGGGTCTCGACCAGCTTGCTCACTTCGGTCTGCGTCTCGGTGGCCCAGCCATATACCGCGCGGGCATAGCCAGCTGCCTTTTCGGCATTGGCCTGCGCAAACGAAGTCTGCATAGAGGCGAGTTCCTGAACATCCTTGATGGAGGTGAGCGCTTTGATCTGTGAAACCACATCGGCGCTCGCGGCCTTGGCAGTCCGAACATTGAGCTCGAACAGTTTCTCAGTGGCCTCGGCGGCGGTTTCGGTGAAGCGCAGGGCTTGCTCGAAATTCAGTTTGGCCTGCGAAGTGACATCTTCAGGGACGTTGAAGAGCATTGTGGAGTTCCTCTTAGCTGGTTAATTGGGGCCCCGATCGGGGTGTTTGCTGCACTGCAATAAGGCGCCATTGTATTGATTCCGTTGAGCCTGTCAACAAAAATCGGTAAATTTTTTACAGTGTATCCCATGGCGGACAAAGACCGGCACAGGAACAAGAACACAGAGATAGTAAGGACTAACGGGTGAAGCTTCTGGAAAGGAAAATCAGCGAAAAAAAGCGGCCACTGACGTGGCCGCCTTGACTCACCGGATCCTCGGCCGGCGCTTACAGGCGTTCGTAAATTGCTGCGATGCCTTGGCCGCCGCCGATGCACATGGTGACCAGCCCATACCGACCTCCCGTGCGCTGCAGCTCATAGATTGCCTTGACTGTGAGGATGCAGCCGGTTGCGCCGATCGGATGGCCAAGCGCGATTGCGCCGCCGTTCGGGTTGAGCTTCTTCGAATCGAACCCCAGCTCTTTGGCGACTGCGCACGCCTGCGCGGCGAACGCCTCGTTCGATTCGATGACATCCATGTCGCCGACCTTCAAGCCTGCGCGTTCCATCGCCTTCCTCACCGCCGGCACCGGGCCGATGCCCATATACTTCGGATCTACGCCTGCATGCGCGTAAGCGACCAACCGCGCCAGCGGTTTCAGTCCCCTTTTCTCGGCCATCTTGCGCTCCATCAGCACCACGGCGGCGGCCCCATCGTTGATGCCCGATGCGTTTCCTGCCGTGACGCTGCCGTCCGCTTTGAACACCGTCTTCAGCTTGGCGAGCGATTCGAGGGAGGCGTCTGCACGCGGATGCTCATCGGTGTCGACCGTGACTGATCCTTTGCGCGTCTTCATCTCGATCGGCAGAATCTGCTGTTTGAAATTGCCTTTCTGAATCGCGTTTACCGCGCGGCGGTTGCTTTCGAGGGCGAGCTCGTCCTGCTGCTGACGCGTGATCTCCCATTTGGTGGCGACGTTCTCCGCGGTGATGCCCATGTGTACGGTGTCGAAGGGGTCGGTCAGCGCGCCCACCATCATGTCTACGATCTGCGCTTCGCCCATGCGGGCGCCCCAACGAGCCGAGGGCAGAAGATAGCCGCCGCGGCTCATCGATTCAGCGCCGCCGGCGAGCGCGACATCGGCGTCACCCAGCTTGATCGCCTGCGCAGCCGAGACGATGGCCTGCAGTCCGCTGCCGCACAACCGATTGAGCGTGAGGGCGGGTGTTTCCTTCGGCAAGCCGCCGTTGATGGTCGCCACGCGAGACAGGTACATGTCTTTGGGTTCGGTATGGATGACATTGCCGAACACCACGTGTCCGATATCTTCGGGCGCGACTTTGGCGCGGCTCACCGCCTCGCGCACCACTCGGGCTGCCAGCTCGGTAGGCGGCAGATCCTTCAGCGCACCGCCGTAGTCACCGATCGCAGTACGTACTCCGCTCAAGACTACTACTTCGCGTCCTGTCTCCATTTTGAATCTCCTTGAAACTCGACTCGAGTGCCCGATTTTGAATCGCGGGCATTGACCCCATAGTTTACCGGATAAGAGACCCTCAAGGCTCGCCGCGCACCTTGTGCATGGCCCGGCGCGTGCGTTTGGTGGGCCTTCCACGGATGTAAGCGTCGGGATGGGCCGCAGGTTCTAACCGCGCTTGCGCACGGGCCTGTTTGCTTTGCTCAGTCTCCTCGAAGAGCTGCGCCGCCTGCGTGGCCGGTCCCCGTTTTGCTGAAAGCGCTTTGATATGCACGACGTACAGCGCACTCGGGGTGCGGATCTGCAGCTCGTCGCCGATCTTGAGCGCGCGTGCCGGCTTTACCCGGGCGCCGCCCAGGAGCACCTTGCCCGATTCCACGGCTTGAGCAGCTAGCGACCGCGTCTTGTAGAAGCGAGCCGCCCACAGCCACTTGTCGATGCGCGTGCGCTCATCGTCACTCCGGGCGATTGCGTCATCCGCGCTTGCGGGTGTCATGCTAGTGTTTTGTGCTGCGCACCCGGGTGATGAATTCCGCCGCAAAGATCTGCTCGGCGTCCACCGAATCGAAGCAATAGTGCCGGTTGCAGAACTCACAGTTCACTTCTACCGAGCCGCGCTCCTGCAGGATCGACATCACCTCATCGCGACCCAGCAAACGCAGCATGTTGACCACGCGCTCCCGCGAGCAGGAGCAGCGGAAGCTCATCACACGGGCCTCGAACAGGCGGATGTCCTCCTGGTGGTAGAGGCGATGAATGACCTCGCGCGCTGGCAGCTCGAGAAGCTCATGCGAGCTCACCGTTTGCGTAAGCTGGATCGCACGATTCCAGGTTTCGGCATCGCTCTCGCCGGACCCGGGCAGGCGCTGTAACAGCATTCCGGCTGCGTGCTCGCCATCTGCGGCGAGCCACAGGCGCGTTTCGAGTTGCTCCGATGTCGCCATATAGTGCTCGAGGGCGCCGGCCACATCGCCGCCTTCCAGCGAAACGATACCCTGGTAGGTCTGCTTTGCATCCTCCGGCGCAATAGTGATCACGAAGCGGCCGCTGCCAACCAGCCCGCGGAAGTCGCCTCCCTGCAGCGGGTCATCCCACTTCGCGGTGGCGCGCATGGTCTGGTCGCTCGTGCATTCCACCACCAGCAGCTTGACCGGCCCCGAGCCCTGCACCTGCAGAATGAGCGAGCCGGTGAATTTGATGGTCGAGGACAGCAGCGCCGCAGCCGCCATGAGCTCGCCCAGCACATCGCGCAGCGGCAGCGGATATTCGTGCCGCTCCAGCACAGCACGCCAGGTTGCGTCGAGATGAACGATCTCGCCACGCACAGGCGCACCATCGAAGACGAAGCGCTGTAGGCAATCGGGGGATGTGTTCATTTGAGATCTAAACGTAGCAGGCGGTAGCTGACCGCGTAGCATGTGCGAAAAACCCGCAGATGGGGTCGGCCGTTGCCACAATAAAGTCCCGACGCTCAAACCGGAAGTGGCTTCACTTGCTGCGCTCGTAGAGCTGGTACTCCTCCTTGTTGTCACCGGGCCGCGCGCCCTCCCAGATCTTGTGCCAGTGCGGGCTCGGTACGAAGATGTAGTTCCGGAAGCCCTGGACCAGAAGCACGTGACAATCGCGCTTGCGGCTCGGCTGGTTTTCGCGGTAGGTCACGATGCCAGCAAAATACTCCAGGAGTGCGCGCTGCGGCTCCCCGAGGTTGTAGCTGGAAACGCAGTCATAATGTTTCGGTAACACCGCGTGCAGCGAATAAATCATCGAGCGGTAGCTCTTGCCCGCGTCAGCGTAGTCGACGAACAAGATCAGCAGCAGCCCCCACACCATAGTGGCTCCGCTCGCCCAGAAGACCAACGGGCGTTCAAGGCTGCGGCGTGTGCACGCGAGAATCCAGAACCAGCCCGCGGTATAGAGCAGGCCCAACGTCAATTCGACCCAGCTGAAGGAGGAAATGTATCCCGGTTCCATCCGCAGCAGATGGCGGTGGAGACGACTTGGAACCTCCAGGTCCAGAGCGGTCCAGTAGAACCAGCCAATCAGCAGGAAGAACCCGAAGAACAACACGGAAAACCAGAGCAGTGCGTTGGAGGCGCCGCGTCGGAGCGTGAGCAGACCCGGCACCGCGAGGACCGCCAGCGGAGCGAGCATCGGCATCGCATAAAGGTCGCGTGCATCGCGTGATATTGAGAGCACTACGAAAATCACCAGGAATGTGGCGAGCGGGAGATGCAGAGCGGGATTGTTCCGCACCTCGCGCCGCCGGCTCCAGACCGCCCATGTGGCAAGCGGCCACGAAGGCAACGCATACCAGACCAGGACACCAAGGTACTGGCCGGGGACGGATTTCGGACCCAGGTTATTGCGGCCGAGAAAACGCCCCAGGTTATTGGTCCAGAACCATTCGTCGAAGAGGTGTGGCGAGCGCTGGTACAGCAGCCAAGGCCAGATGACGAGGAACGGCAGGGCAGTGACGAGGGCCACAGCGAGCGTCTTGGCGTAGTTGCGCGAGCGCCACGCCGGGAATGCCGCGGGGAGAACGAGGCACAGCAACCCGAAGCAGCCTGGCGCGAGCAGTCCCTTCGACATGAACGCTACGCCAACGCCCGCGCCAAGCCCCAGGCCGCCGATGATCGGCCGACGCAACGACAGCGCCAGCCCGTAGAGGCCGAGCGCAAAACCGGTGAGCTGGGACACGTCGGTGATCATCTGATGTGACCGTTCGACCAGGCCAACCGATCCGAGCAGGAGCAACACTGCGATCCAGCCCTTGCCATGTCCGTGCAACTCGCGGGCAGTCAAGCCTACCAGCATGAACGTGAGCGTCACGTAGAAGCCGGATGCGAGACGGGCTGCATCATGGAGCGGCAGCAGCCACCCGAATGCTTTCGCGAAGATTGCCGCGGTCATGTAGAAGAGCGGGGGTTTCTCCATGAAGGGCTCGCCCGCGAGTGTCGGGACGATCCAGTCGCCGCTCTGGATGATGTGGTACACGAGCCCGAAGCTGTACGCCTCGTCCGGCTTCCATGGGTCATGACCGGTCAGCCCGGGGAGGATCCACGCCAGACAGAGCAGGCAGGTGAAAGCCACCGGATTACGAGCGGCGAGGTCGAGAGAACCGCGCTGGCCGGTCTGTGGGGGGAGCGCCATATACCCTGCGCGGGACAATTGTTGTTGTTTCACGAGACCCGAAGTTTAGCCTCAGGTCTCCGGATGACGCAAAGCGCTCCGTTAGGCAATAAAAAAAGGCAGCCGAAGCTGCCTTCCGGGTGACTCGAACAAGCCAAGCGCTCAGGCCTTTGCGCTGTCCTTGGAGGCGGGCGTGCCGGTCTTGGCGGCGGCGCCGGTCTTGCTGTAGCGCTGACGGAATTTTTCCACGCGGCCGGCCGTATCCAGGATCTTCTGCTTCCCCGTGTAGAACGGGTGGCACGCGGAGCACACTTCCACATGGAGCTCACGACCCAGCGTGGACTGCGTCTTGAAGGTGTTACCGCAGCTGCAGATGACGTTGATTTCCTTGTAGTTCGGGTGGATCTTTGGCTTCATGTCGACTCCTTTGCGCGCCTTGGCGGGCAACGCGATGCTCCGGCAAAAACGGCGGATTATCCTCGCCCGGCCCTGATCTGACAAGCGTAGGTGGGGCTCAGCCGGGCCAATACAAGGTTCAATACCGATCCGCGATTCTAAGAGAACCTTTATCCCCGTCGCATCGAGTCGAAGAATTCCGCGTTGCTCTTGGTCGCCTTGATCTTGTCGAGCAGGAATTCCATGGCCTCCAAGTCGTCCATCGGGTAGAGGAGCTTGCGCAGGATCCAGACCTTCTGCAGGACGTCCTGCCGCAGCAGCAGCTCCTCGCGCCGCGTGCCGGACCGGTTCACGTTGATCGATGGATAGATGCGCTTCTCCGACATGCGGCGATCGAGGTGGATTTCCAGATTGCCGGTGCCCTTGAACTCTTCGTAGATGACATCGTCCATGCGCGAGCCGGTGTCGATCAGCGCGGTGGCGAGGATGGTGAGCGAGCCGCCTTCCTCGATGTTGCGCGCTGCGCCGAAAAAGCGCTTCGGGCGTTGCAAGGCATTGGAATCGACACCACCGGTGAGCACCTTGCCCGAGGCCGGTACCACGGTGTTGTAGGCGCGCGCCAGACGCGTGATCGAATCGAGCAGGATCACCACGTCTTTCTTGTGCTCGATCAGCCGCTTGGCCTTTTCCATCACCATCTCGGCGACCTGCACGTGGCGCGTGGCCGGCTCGTCGAACGTCGAGGACACGACCTCCCCCCGCACGGAGCGCTGCATCTCGGTCACTTCCTCGGGCCGCTCGTCGATGAGGAGCACAATGAGGATCACCTCGGGATGATTCGCGGTGATGGCATGCGCGATGTGCTGCAACATGACCGTCTTCCCGGCTTTGGGCGGCGATACGATCAAACCGCGCTGGCCTTTGCCGATCGGCGCGATGATGTCGATGATGCGGCCGGTCAGGTTTTCTTCGGATTTGATTTCGCGCTCGAGGTGGAGCGGTTCGGTAGGATGCAGCGGGGTGAGGTTTTCGAAGAGGATCTTGTTCTTGGCGTTCTCGGGAGGCTCTGAGTTGACCTTGTCCACCTTCACGAGCGCGAAGTAGCGCTCCCCGTCCTTGGGCGTTCGAATCTCTCCTTCGATCGAATCGCCCGTGTGCAGGTTGAACCGCCTGATCTGGGAGGGGCTCACGTAGATGTCGTCGGGCCCGGCCAGGTAGGACGTATCCGGCGAGCGCAGGAAGCCGAAGCCGTCCGGCAGCACCTCTAGGGTGCCTTCGCCGTAGATGCTTTCGCCTTTTTTCGCCTGGTTCTTGAGCAGCGCAAAGATCAGGTCCTGCTTGCGCATGCGGTTGGCGTTTTCGAGCTCGTTGGCGTTGGCCATCTCCACGAGCTCAGTTACGTGGAGGTTTTTCAGATCAGAGAGATGCATGGGAGGGGGTTTAAACCAACAGGGCGAACGAAAAGGGGAAGGTGACGACGGGGGAAATACGACACGCCGATATCGGCTTGGGAAACGGCCCGCTCTACCTGGGCAGCCGCGCGAGGACCTTTTGACGGCGGGCCCGCACGATCTGTCTGCTTGCTAAGCGATATCGGCCAAAGAGGTTAAAGGCTTTAGATGGTGCTGTCAATAAAGGCTGTTAGCTGCGATTTGGACAGGGCGCCCACCTTGGTGGCTTCCACGTTGCCGTTCTTGAAGATCATCAGTGTTGGAATACCCCGAATCCCGAATTTAGGCGGCGTAGCCTGATTTTCGTCGATATTCAGCTTGGCCACCTTGAGACGCCCGGCGTATTCCTGCGCAACCTCGTCGAGGATGGGCGCGATGTTCTTGCAGGGGCCGCACCATTCCGCCCAATAGTCGACCAATACCGGGACGGAGGACTGCAACACCTCCGGCTCGAACGTGTCGTCAGTGACATAGTGTATGTGTTCGCTGTGTATGTATTCACTCATGGTGAGAGGTGAGCCCTTCATTCAGATGACAAGTCGTGATCGGGAGCGCATAGCAGGTCGCCGCCGGAGCGCGGCTACCCAGACAGGTGAGGCGTATGCTATCCAAAATCAAGCGCGCTTGGAAGCTTTGCGCGACCCGGCTACGGTGCGGTGCATAAAAGGATTCTGCTAAACTTTATTGTTTTTGGGCCCGGTTTTGGCCGGTCCGCCGGCAGTTCATCGCACGCAGCGCGCAAATCGAAACCTGCCGAGCTATTCGAGGACATGCCTGTATGACCTATGTTGTCACCGAATCCTGCATCAAGTGCAAATATACCGATTGCGTGGACGTATGCCCGGTCGACTGTTTTCACGAGGGCCCGAACATGCTGGTGATCGATCCCGACGAGTGTATCGATTGCACGCTGTGCGTGGCGGAGTGCCCAGTGGAGGCGATCTTCGCGGAGGACGATGTGCCGGTGGACCAGCGTGGCTACACGGCGCTCAACGCGGAGCTTGCCAAGGCCTGGCCGGTGATCACCGAGAAAATCGACGCGCCCGAAGATGCGGACGAGTGGGCCAAGGTGAAAGACAAGAAAGCCCTGCTGGAGAAGTAAGCCCCTTGATCCGCGGGGCTGGCGCGGGCTCCTGCTCGCGCTGTCAGCAGATCCGAGGCGTGCGAGCGGCGCGTCTCCTCGCAGCAGTACCGACGTGTACAGCGAGCTGATTCGACATCTGGCGCGTGGCGCCACCGTAGTCACCCCCAACCGCCGGCTGGCCGCTGCTGTGCGCAGCGCGTTCGATGCTGCACAGAGCCAGGATGGCCTCGCAACCTGGCCGGCCGCGGATGCGCTGCCCTGGAACGGCTGGCTGGAGCGCGCATACCGCGATGCCTTGTTCAAAGGCGCGACCGCGCAGCTGCTCGCCACCCAGCAGCAGGAGAATTTTCTGTGGTCGCGGGTGGTGGAGCATTCGGCCGAGGCAGGTTCGCTGCTCGGAATATCCGCCACCGCACAGGCCGCATTGGAGGCGTGGCGGCTCGCCCATGCGTGGCGACTGCTGCCGGCCCTGCAGAGCATGCCGCTCGCCGAAGAAAGCGCCGCTTTCCTGCGCTGGGCGGGCGCATACGAGCGCATTTGTACGGAGCAGCGCTTGCTCGATCATGCCCGCCTTCCCGATACGCTTCAGGATCTGGTGCGGGCGGGAAAGGCCGGCCTCGGGTGCAGTGTGATGCTGTTCGGTTTCGATCAGCTCGATCCGCAGCAGCA
>Ga0335084_10002285_pt1 | contig 18421 bp, 16 predicted proteins | sample Lox_Sample_44_FD_206721 | JGI IMG/M metagenome (GOLD analysis project Ga0335084, IMG submission 206721) | Soil microbial communities from Loxahatchee National Wildlife Refuge, Florida, United States - Lox_Sample_4.4 | ecosystem: Environmental > Terrestrial > Soil > Wetlands | place: USA...
CCTTGGCGACCGCCTGCCCGCCATCCTTCGCCTCGCCTGATGGCCGACTATCGAATTGGACTCACCGGCGGAGTCGGCAGTGGCAAGAGCACCGTCGCGGCAATGCTGGAGGGGCTCGGCGCGGGACTGGTTGACGCCGACGCCCTGGTGCACGACCTGATCGCCCCCGGCGGCGCAGCAGTCGAAGAGTGCCGCGAGTGCTTCGGCCCGGCCGCGATCGGAGCCGATGGCGGTCTGGATCGAGCCTGGATGCGCGCGCGCGTGTTCTCGGATCCCGAGGCGCGTCGTCGCCTCGAAGCAGTGCTGCATCCACGCGTGCGGGCCGAATCGGAGGCGCGGGCGCTCTCGCTCGCCGGTAAGGTGCCCTACGTGGTGCTGATGATTCCGCTGCTGGTCGAATCCGGTAACTGGACGGGGCGCGTGCAGCGTGTCCTCGTCGTCGATTGCACCGAAGCGACCCAAGTCGAGCGCGTGTGTCGCCGGCCAGGCATGACTCAAGCGACTGCGCGCGGCATCCTGGCAGCACAGGCGACTCGCGCCCAGCGCCTCGCCGCCGCCGACGACGTGCTGTTCAACGAACTGCCGCTGCCCGAACTGCAGAATCGCGTCGAGGCCTTGCATGCGAACTACCTGCAGCGCGCCGCGTAGGGCGGCCGCAGTCGCCTGAATGTCGGCGTGTGATATCGTCGAATCGCTTCTGCGCCGACAGCGCCCATGTCGATTGACTCCCAGGTCCTGTACGAGTATCCATTCAGCGAGCGCATACGCACTCTGCTGAGGCTCGAAGACCTCTTCGACAAGCTGCTCTACTTCTGTGGCCAGCAGCACTCATATTGTCACCACACGGCGCTGCTGACGCTCTTCGAGATTCTCGAGGTCACGTCGCGCGCGGACCTGAAATCGGACCTGCTGCAGGAACTCGAGCGGCACAAGCAGACGCTCAATGCGCTGCGCAACAATCCCCAGGTGTCTGAAGCGGCGCTCGCCGGCGTGCTCGCCGACATCGATCAGGCGCAGCAGGCATTGAACTCCACTACGGGCAAGGCCGGTCAGCACGTTCGCGACAACGAGTGGCTGATGAGCATTCGCAGCCGCGCGATCATCCCCGGGGGGACCTGCGAGTTCGACCTGCCGTCGTATCACGCGTGGTTGACCCGTGACGTTGACAGCCGTCTGCGCGATCTGCAGGCCTGGGTGCAACCGATGCTGCAGTTCCACTCGGCACTGGGAATCGTGCTCAAGCTTCTGCGCGAGACGGCGCATCGGAGCCGGCAGACCGCCGCGCAGGGCGCTTTCCAGCAGATGCTGCAGGGTCGCACCTACGCACTGCTGCAGGTGCGCGTCGACGGCTCGCTCGGAGCGATTCCGGAGATCAGCGCCAACAAGTACATGCTATGGATCCGGTTCACGACGCAGGACCGCGACCTCAAGCCGCGCTCGGTCGACCGCGACATCCCGTTCGACCTCGCGCTCTGCGCCTTCTGAGCAGGAGGTGGCTACGGTCCTGTGCCCGACCTGCGGCGCTTCGGTCGCATGGTCCGCGCTGAGTCCGTTCCGACCTTTCTGCTCCGAGCGCTGCAAGCTGATCGACCTCGGCGCATGGGCTTCGGACCGCTACGCCATCAGTGCGCAGCCCACCGACGAGGGCGACGAGCCGGACGACGATCCGGAACCTTGTTAGTTGCCAGGCCAGGCCGCACGCTGGAGCGCGATGCCGTGCGCTCCGCAAACTTCCGCCTGCGCCAGATCGGATGAAGCGAGACCGCCAATCGCAAAGAGGGGCACGCTCGCGTGCGCCGCAACTGCAGAAAAGCGCGCCCAACCGATGCCGGGCTGCCCCGGATGCGACGCGGTCTCACGCACCGGACCGAACACCGCGAGATCAACGCCCAGCGCCGCCGCGCGCTCGAGCTGATCGGAGTCGTGAACCGATGCGCCGAGCCACGCACCCTGCGGCCGTTCAATGCAGGCGTCCAGGTCACGCGCGGTCAGGTGCACGCCGTCGGCCGCATCTGACCACTCCATGGGATGCCGGCTGCTGACCAGCAGTCGGCCACCCGCCGCGCGCACGCGCGCCAGTGTTTCGCGGAAGATCGGCTCGGCCGATCTCGCGTCGAGTTCGGGCTCACGAAACTGCAGCAACCGCAGCCCGGACGCAAGCTGCCGCTGAAGCCGGGCCAGGAATCGGTCGGCCCCCAGCCGCGTCGCGTCGGACAACGCATACACCGGCGGCAGGTCGAGCCACCGCAACACCGGCAACGTCGCCGGCAGCAGCGGCGCGGGCAGGTCGTCGAGCGCGCAGAAACGGAACGCCTGACCTTCGCGCGCATGCGGCTCGCCGCGCCATTGCCGCACCCTGCAGAAGTGCAGGCGGACGTACGCATGCGGATAGTCGAATTCGCGCACCACCCAGGGTTGCGCGGCGCCGATGTCGATGCCGAGTTCTTCGTGCAGTTCGCGAGCCAGCGCCGTCGCGACCGCTTCGCCCGACTCGAGCTTGCCGCCGGGGAACTCCCAGTAGTGCGGATACGGCTTGCCTTCAGGGCGGCTTGCCAGCAGGAAGCGCCCATCCGCGCGGAACAGCACGCCGACGGCCACATCGACCACCGGCCGCGCGCTCATCGCTGCGGACGAGCCTTCTCGAGCAGATGCCGGCCGGCGAAATCGCGCGCGAACTGGGCGGCAACGCGCCCCGACCGCGAGCCGCGCTGCAATGCGTACTGCAGCGCCTCGAGGTGTGCAGACCCGTATTCGCTCGCCGGAACCTTCAGCGTGCCGAGCCAGTGATCGACGATGTCGAGATAGTCGTCCTGGCGAAACGGATAGAAGGTGAGCCAGATTCCGAAGCGCTCCGAGAGCGAGACGCGCTCCTCGACTGCCTCGCCCGGATGGACTTCGCCGTCATCCTGGTGCTGCGCGGCTAGGTTGTCCCGCATGAATTCCGGCATCAGGTGCCGGCGGTTCGATGTGGCGTAGATCAGCACGTTGTCGGCGCGCCCGGCGACCGATCCGTCAAGCGCGACCTTGAGTTCCTTGTAGCCGGCCTCGCTGGCGTCGAACGAGAGGTCGTCGCAGAAGACGATGAAACGCTCCGGCCGGCCGTCCAGCAGCGCGACCAGATCGGCGAGGTCGACCAGGTCGCGTTTGTCGACCTCGACGAGCCGCAGCCCGCGGGCCGCAAAGGCATGCAGGCAGGCGCGGATCAGGGAGGACTTGCCAGTGCCCCGCGCACCGGTCAGCAGCACGTTGTTCGCCGGCAGGCCGTGCACGAACTGTTCGGTATTGCGACGTATCGCCTGCTTCTGCGGGTCGACATGCTGCAGGTCGTCAAACGCCATCAGCGCGGGGTGAGCCACGGCCTCGAGCGTTCCGCGTTCCATGCCGAGATACCGCCGCTTGCGCCAGCGGAACGCCGTCGATGTCGCGAAGTCCGCCGATGCGCTGGGCGGCAGCAGCGCTTCGATCCGTTGCAGAGCGTCCGCCAGCCGCGCGATCGCCGCATCTGCATCCGCCGCAGCCGGGACGGTCGTCGCTGCCAAGCGTCGACTCATGAGCGGTAGTCCGCGTTGATCGAGACGTAATCGTGCGAGAGGTCGGTCGTCCAGATGCGGCTCGAAGCCCCTCCGCGTCCGAGGCGCAGCTGAACGACGATTTCAGACTGCTTCATGACACGCTGCCCGTCTGCCTCGCGGTATTCCGGATGCCGCCCGCCGTCGCTGACGACATGCACGTCGTCCAGCCACATCTGCACTGCCGCGGGATCGAGATCGGGCACGCCCGAATTGCCGACCGCAGCCAGTATGCGGCCCAGGTTCGGGTCCGAAGCGAAGAATGCCGTCTTGACGAGCGGCGAGTGCGCAACGGCATACGCGACCCGCGCGGCTTCATCTTCCGTACGCGCCTGGTCGACCCAGACCTCGATGAACTTGGTCGCGCCCTCACCATCACGCACGATGGCCTGCGCGAGATGCTGGGCGACATCGCGCAGACCCTGGAGCACCGAGACGTACGCCGCATCGTCGGCATCGTCCAACACGACCGGGCCGGAGCCGCTTGCGATGACGACGAATGAGTCGTTGGTCGACGTGTCGCCGTCGACGCTGACGCGGTTGAACGTCTGGCCGGCGACCCTGACAGTCATCTGCTGCAGCAGCGCAACCGGGACGCGTGCGTCCATCGCGACGAAGCCCAGCATCGTCGCCATGTCGGGCCGGATCATGCCTGCACCTTTGGCGACTCCGGTGATCGTCACGTCGCCGCGCGTCGTCGCGACGCGGATCGACACGGCCTTCGGCACCGTGTCGGTGGTCATGATGGACTCGGCCGCTTCGAGCCAGTGTCCGGGGGCCAGGCGCGCGATCGCGCTGGGGAGGCCGGCGATCAGGCGCTCGACCGGCAGGGGTTCCATGATCACGCCGGTCGAGAACGGCAGCACGGCGGCGGCGGGGCACCCGATATGTCGTGCGACAGCCGCACACGTCGCCTGTGCCGCCTCGAGTCCCGCGGCTCCGGTGCCCGCGTTGGCGTTGCCGGTGTTCACCACCAGCGCGCGAATGCCCGCGCCGCCCGCGAGACGCCGGCGACAGACCTGAACCGGCGCTGCGGCGAACCGGTTCTGCGTAAAGACGCCGGCGACCGTCGCGGTGGGTGCGAGGCGGATGACCAGCAGGTCCTTGCGTCCCGTCTTGCGTATGCCTGCCTCCGCCCAGCCCAGCTCAACCCCCGGAACGGGCAGCAGGTCTTCGCGACGCGGCGCAAGGAGATTGACGGGCATGGCTTCGCGGACTCAATTGCCCGAACGTTAACGTAACCCGATGCTCAGACCGCGTGTCGCGGGGGTTCGGTGGCGGTCAGGCGAGCTTCCCGTGGCACTGCTTGTACTTCTTCCCCGAGCCGCAGGGGCAGGGATCGTTGCGTCCGATCTTGTCGCCGAACCGCTTGAAAGGTTGTGCCTTCGCCGCCTCCGGCTCGTCCGGCAGCGTAAGCGCTTCGACGTCGGCCGGTTCCTCGGCCACAGCGGGGCCAAAGTCCACGTGCTGCGCGCGGGCGCGCTCGACGCGGCGCTCGCTTTCGGCCTCGATCCGCTGTTCGGCCTGCTGCGCCTCCTCCTGAGACTGGATGCGCACGTTCATCAACACGCGCACCACGTCCGCGCGCACGCGATCGAGCAGCGAGCCGAAGAGCTCGAAGGCCTCGCGTTTGTATTCCTGCTTCGGCTGCTTCTGCGCATAACCGCGCAGATGGATGCCCTGGCGTAGCGCATCGAGCGCCGTCAGGTGCTCGCGCCACGACTGATCCAGCGTCTGCAGGACGATCGAACGCTCGAATCCGGAAAACGCGTCGCGTCCGACCGTCGCGACCTTGGAGTCGTAGGCCGCGTCGGTGGCTTTCAGCACGTGCTCGAGCAGGTCCTCGTCGCTCATCGACTCGGCCTGGTCGAGCATCTGCTTCAGCGCCAGCTCGATCTGCCAGTCGCCGGCGAGCGCCGCCTGCAGGCCGTTGACGTCCCACTGCTCCTCGACCGATTCAGCCGGAACGAAGCTGCGGAACATGTCGGTGAAATAGCCGCGGCGCAGGCTTGTCACCATCTCGTTCATGTCCTCGGTCTCGAGGATCTCGTTGCGCAGACGGTAGATCTCGCGCCGCTGGTCGTTGGCGACGTCGTCGTATTCGAGCAGCTGCTTGCGGATGTCGAAGTTTCGCGCCTCGACCTTGCGCTGCGCGCTCTCGATCGAGCGCGTCACCATGCCGGCCTCGATCGCCTCGCCCTCCGGCAGCTTGAGCCGGTCCATGATCGCCTTCATCCGGTCGCCGGCGAAGATGCGCAGCAGCGGGTCTTCCATCGACAGGTAGAAGCGCGACGCGCCCGGATCGCCCTGGCGGCCCGAGCGACCGCGCAGCTGGTTGTCGATCCGGCGCGACTCGTGCCGCTCGGAGCCGATGATCTTCAGCCCGCCGGCACTAACCACCTGCTCGTGCAGCGACTGCCACTCGCCGCGCAGCTTCTCGGTGCGGGCTTTCTTCTCGGCATCGTCGAGCGCTGCATCTGCCTCGACGAACTGCACCTGCTTCTCGACGTTGCCACCGAGCACGATGTCGGTGCCGCGACCGGCCATGTTGGTCGCGATCGTGATCATCTTCGGGCGACCGGCCTGCGCGACGATCTCGGCTTCTCTCGCGTGCTGTTTGGCGTTCAGCACCTGGTGCGGCAGGCTCTGCTCTTTCAGCAGCGCAGACAGCAGTTCGGAGTTCTCGATCGAGGTCGTGCCGACCAGTACGGGCTGGCCGCGCTCGTAGTCGTCCTTGATGTCCTCGATGATCGCGGTGTACTTCTCCTTGAGCGTGCGATAGACCTTGTCCTGCGCATCGGCGCGAATCATCGGGCGGTGGGTCGGGATGACGACGGTTTCGAGTCTGTAGATCTCCTGGAATTCGTAGGCCTCGGTGTCGGCCGTGCCTGTCATGCCAGCGAGCTTCGCGTACATCCGGAAGTAGTTCTGGAAGGTGATGCTGGCGTAGGTCTGGTTCTCCGCCTGGACCTTGACGCCCTCCTTGGCCTCGACTGCCTGGTGCAGCCCGTCCGACCAGCGCCGGCCAGGCATCAGCCGGCCCGTGAACTCGTCGACGATGATCACCTCGCCGTTCTGCACGACATACTGCTGGTCGCGGTGGAATAGCGTGTGTGCGCGCAGCGCCGCGTTCAGGTGATGCATCAGGATGATGTTGCTCGGCGCGTACAGGCTCTCGCCCTCGCCCAGCAATCCCATCCGCGCCAGAATCGATTCGAGTTTCTCGTGCCCCGACTCCGACACGTGAACCTGGTGACCCTTTTCGTCGACCCAGTAGTCGCCGTCGCCCTTTTCTTCCTTCTGCCGCGTCAGCAGCGGCGGCACTTCGTTGATGCGGCGATAGGTTTCGGTGTGATCCTCGGCGGGCCCGGAGATGATCAGGGGCGTACGCGCCTCGTCGATCAGGATCGAGTCGACCTCGTCGACGATTGCGTAGTTGAGTCCGCGCTGGCGCCGGTCGACGACGGAGTACTCCATGTTGTCGCGCAGGTAGTCGAAGCCGAACTCATTGTTCGTGCCGTAGGTGATGTCGGCCGCATATGCGACGCGCTTGTCCTCGGTCGACTGCTGCGACAGGATGACTCCCACGGTCATGCCCAGGAAGGTGTAGACCCTGCCCATCCACTCGGCGTCGCGACTCGCGAGGTAGTCGTTGACCGTGACGATGTGCACGCCCTTGCCGGTCAGCGCGTTCAGGTAGGCCGGCAGCGTCGCCACCAGCGTCTTGCCCTCGCCGGTCCGCATCTCGGCGATCTTGCCGTCGTTGAGCACCATGCCGCCGACGAGCTGGACATCGAAGTGGCGCATGCCCAGCGTGCGCCGCGCCGCCTCCCGCACGACCGCAAAGGCCTCGGGCAGCAGCGCCGGCAGGGTCTCTCCGGCCGCGACCCGGCCCTTTAGCTCATCGGTCTTGGCGCGCAGCGCTTCGTCCGACAGGGCGGAGATCTGCGGTTCGAAGGCATTGATGCGCTCGACGCTGCGCTGGTAGGTCTTGAGCAGCCGGTCGTTACGACTGCCGAAAATCTTGGTGAGTACGCCGGAAATCATTCGGGACACGGGTCGCGCTTGCGCGTCGACGCCCAGAGGTGGCCAAGCACGCAGGCCCATGGCAGGCCGGGCTTGCGCAAAGCCAAAATTATCTCACAGGGACTGCAGCGGTCCCCGCTGCGGACGAAAGGCTAATTGCGGGCGCTGGCGGCGTTTGCAATGGGACGGGCGTCAGCCCGCGGCCCGCCGGCGGCCTGTTGCTGGAACGGGTTGCCCTCGGCGAACAGGAACTTGGCCGGATTCTGGGCGACGCCGTTGCTGTGAACCTCGAAGTGCAGGTGCGGGCCGGTCGAGCGTCCGGTCGTGCCGACTTCTGCGATCTTCTGGCCGCGCTTGACCAGCGCCCCGGATGACACCAGAAGTCGGCTGGCGTGCGCATAGCGTGTCAGCAGTCCGGCACCATGGTCGATCTCGACGACATTGCCCCACACAGGATGGTGCTCAGCGAGTACCACGACACCGCCGGCGGCCGCATGGATCGGCGTGCCGACCGGGGCGGCAAAGTCGATGCCGTCGTGCCGGGTCATTTCTCCGGTAAACGGATCGGAACGCCAGCCGAATCCCGATCCGATAAATCCATCAGCTACCGGCTGGCTCTGTGGCAACAGCGCCTTGCGCACCTGCTGTGCGCGGAGTTCAGCCTCGACCACCGACAGATAATCGGCGCGCTGCTCGACGCTGCGGGTGAGGCCTCGCAGTTCGGTGTCTACGTCGTCGAAGTTCATCAGGCTGCCCATTGCGCCGCCCCGCCCCGGCAGTTCGCGAAAGCGGAACTCCTCCGGCCGGATGCCAGCGGCGCGGGCCACGCGTTCGCCGAGGACGTCGAGGCGCAGCAGCTGCGCCTGCACCTCGCCCAGCTTCCGTGTCATGGCGAGCACGTTGTCGCGGACATACTGTTCCTTGCGCTCGGCCTGGTCGCGCGTCACGAACGCGATCACGTCGGATACGAACGGCAGCGGCAATGCGCCCGCGGCACGCACTGTCAGCAGTGAAAAGACGGTGGAGAGCACGACAACTGCGAGCGTGACCAGCACGGCGGCCGCCACGATATGCTGAGCACCGATCGTGATCGTGCGCGCCCGTGCCAGCCGGCGGTCCACCAGAATGACCTGCAACCTACCCTCCCATCCCGACGCGGCCTTCGCCGCATCGACCCCATGACCCCCAGCCCCGCCCGACCGATCGCCGACGGGCTGCGCGAGTCCCCGGGCCCGGCCGCACTGCTGGCCCGCTACGAAACCGCCCGGGCCATTGGCCGCGTCCTTCAGCCAATCGCGCGATCGGTAGCCCCGGGCATCGACCTGCTCGCGCCGGGCAGTTGTGACCTGCGCGACGGCGTGCTGTGGATCGCAGTCCGGTCCGCGGCGGAGTCCGCCAAGTTGCGCCAGGCGGCACCGCGAATGCTCGCGACACTCACTGCCAATGGCTGGCAAGTGTACGAAATGAAGACCCGCGTACAAGCCGGGATCACGTCTTACCCCGGACAGGGTACGGCCCCACCCTCAAGTCCCGAAATGGGCTATTCAGAGGCCACCGAGCAGAGCATCGGCGCGATCGAATCCATGATGCGGAAACTGCCTGAATCGCCACTGAAGCGCGCCATTGAGCGCCTTGCCGCGACCCTGCGGCGCGTAAGAACCTAGGCGGCAGCGAGCCGAGCCTGGAAAGCCGCGGGGGCTTGCCTGTCGTCCGTGAAGGTGACGATGTCGTAGGCGGTTGCGTCGGCCATCAGTGCGCGTAGCAGCCGGTTGTTGATCGCATGCCCGGACTTGTGCGCGACGTAACTCGCCATCAGCGGCCTTCCGAGCGCGGACAAGTCGCCGATCGCATCCAGAACCTTGTGCTTGGCAAACTCGTCGCCGGCGCGCAGTCCGTCGGTATTCAGGACGCGATACTCGTCCATCACGATTGCGTTCTCGAAGGTGCCGCCGAGCGCCAGGCCCGCCGCGCGCAGGGCCTCCACCTCGTTGACGAAGCCGAAGGTGCGGGCACGCGACACCTGTTGGATGTACGAATCGTGCGCGAAATCGACCTCGACGATCTGCTCGGTCGAATCTATTGCCGGGTGCCTGAAGTCGATCGAGAACCTGAGCCGGTAGCCGAAGTGTGGCTCCAGCCGCGCCCACTTGTCGCCGTCCTGGATCTCCACCTTCTTCAGAACCCGCAGAAATCGCTTCGGCGCATTCTGTTCCTCGATCCCGGCCGCCTGCATCAGGAACACGAAGCTCGACGCGCTGCCGTCCATGATCGGAATTTCCGGAGCGTCGACATCGATGTAGCAGTTGTCGACGCCGAGCCCCGCCAGCGCACTCATCAGATGCTCGATCGTCGCGATACGGACGTCGCCGCGGCCGATCGTGGTGGCCATGCGCGTGTCGACGACGGCCTCCGGCGTCAGGCGAATCTCGACCGGCGGATCGAGGTCGATCCGCCGAAAGACGACACCCGTATCGGCCGCAGCAGGCCGCAGGATCAGTTCGACCTTCGTCCCGCTGTGCAGCCCGATGCCGACGGTGCGTGCTAGCCGCCTCAGCGTGCGCTGTTTCAACATGACGCCATTGTATCGGTCGCCTTGTGCGGTGCGGCGAGCCTGTCGCGAAGGAACATCAGAAAATCGTGACGATTTGTGACTGCCGCAGGCCGATGAACCCCGAAACGTCCACCCAGCCCCCGCCGGCGAAGCCCTTGCCGACGCCATTCCCGCCGATCGATCGAGTGGCTCCTGGCGCAGCGTTCGGCTGGCTCGTCGCGGGGATCCGCGATCTGCGGCGGGCGCCGTTGCCGAGCCTGGCCTATGGCGTCGTCTTCGCACTGATGGGCTGGCTGATCGCGTTCGTCTTTCGCTACGCCTACGAGTACACCTCGGCGCTGACCGCGGGGTTCCTGCTGCTCGGCCCGTTCCTCGCTACCGGCTTCTACGACATCAGCCGCCGGCTGCAACGTGGCGAAACCGTGAGCCTCGGCGACACCATGACGGCGTGGCGCGCCAACCTTGGCGCTTTCAGCCTGTTCGCACTGGTGCTGACGATCATCATGCTGATCTGGGCGCGGGCTTCGCTGGTGACGTTCGCGCTGTTCTTCTCGAGCGGCATGCCGACCCTGGAGAGCTTCCTCGGGCGCGTCATGTCGGTCGAGCATCTGGACTTCCTCGTGACCTATTTCGCGGTCGGTGCGCTGTTTGCGGCGATCGTGTTCGCAGTCAGCGTCGTCTCGGTGCCGATGATGCTCGACCGCGGCACCGACACGATCGTTGCAGCCCTGACCAGTGTGCGCGCCCTTTTCGCCAACCCGCTGCCATTGCTGGTCTGGGCGCTGCTGATCGTGATCGTCATCGGTGCCGGCTTTGCGACCTTCTTCGTCGGACTCGTCGTGGCGGCGCCCGTTATCGGGCATGCGACGTGGCATGCCTATCGAGCGTTGGTTGCCGAAGATGTACGCGACGGCACCGTGTCGCGTACATCCGAGGCTCCGCACTAATCCGCCTGCTTCCGCAGGAACGCCGGGATGTCGTAGCGGTCGCTGCCGCTTTCCTCCAGTGCAGACACGCGGCTTTGCGCGGTCTCGCGATTGCTGCGCCACACAGCGGGTGTATCGAGATGGCTGTAGTCCGACCCGCTGCCTGCATCCTTGCTCGGCGCCACCATCATCGGCGCGTTGTCGGTGCCGGTCCGCACCACGGTGAAGGGCGCCGCCTGCTTCTTCGCCACCGCACGGCCGAGACCGGTCGCCACGACCGTGACGCGCAGCGCGTCGCCGATCGACTCGTCGCAGACGGTGCCGAAGATAACCGTCGCATCTTCCGCGGCGAACGCCCGGATTGTGTTCATGACCTCGCGGGTCTCCTTCATCTTCAGCGACTGCGACGCAGTGATGTTGACCAGCACGCCCCGCGCGCCGGAAAGATCGACGCCTTCGAGCAGTGGGCTCGCGACCGCCTGCTCGGCTGCGATCCGGGCACGATCGAGTCCGGACGCAGTCGCTGTGCCCATCATCGCCTTGCCGTGCTCGCTCATGACGGTCTTCACGTCCTCGAAATCGACGTTGACCAAGCCCGGCACGTTGATGATCTCGGCGATGCCGGCGCAGGCGTTGTGCAGCACGTCGTCGGCCGCACGGAAGCAGTCGGCCATCTCGGCGTCTTCGCCCATCACTTCCTCGAGCTTGTTGTTGAGGATGACGATCAACGAGTGCACGGTGGATTCGAGCTCGGCCAGTCCGGTTTCGGCGACCTTCATGCGCTTCGGCCCTTCGAACTCGAACGGCTTGGAAACGACCGCAACGGTAAGAATGCCGAGTTCCTTGGCGATCTCGGCGACGACCGGCGCCGCCCCCGTGCCCGTGCCGCCGCCCATCCCTGCCGTGATGAAGACCATGTGCGCGCCTTGCAGCGCGTCGGCGATCCGGTCGCGCGCCTCCTCAGCGGCCTGGCGCCCGGCTTCGGGCCGGCTGCCCGCGCCGAGGCCGGTCTTGCCGAGCTGCAGCACGTTCTTTGATGAAGAACGTACCAGCGCCTGATGATCGGTGTTGGCGCAGACGAATTCGACGCCCTGCACGCCGCGCCGGATCATGTGCTCGACCGCGTTGCCGCCGGCCCCGCCGACACCCACCACCTTGATGATCGTCCCGCGCGTTTCCGTTTCAAGAATTTCGAATGTCATCGTGCTCTCCTGGTCCGGGTTTGGTTACTGCATAGACGAAACGCGCAAGGCCAAAAGCGCAACATCAACGACGCGCTTGGCATTGCACGCTCTTACAAACGCTCCTCGTGTACGCGATTCCCCGCTACGCCGGGAATCGCACGTGCACTCGGAGCGACCTGAAAAATGGCGAGCCGCTTGAGGCGGCTCGGCGCGGCTCGCGCCTTCAACTGCAACGCTCGGACGACGCCCCGCCCACGGCGCTGCAACCGCAGCGCATAGGGCGTCGTAGCGCGACTCGCGTAAGCGAGCCGCGCGTTCATCTTCGCGGCCGCCGCCCGGCCGCCCGAAGGCGGCCGCGCTGATCAGTCCGTGCGAGGTGCACGTGCGAGCCGAAGGCTCGCGTACACCTCGCACGCCTAAAAATTTCCGACGATCCATTCCTTCATCCTCTTGAATGTCTGCCTGAACGACCCGCTTTGCTGCGCGAGCTTGCGGCCGCGCTGGCGCTGCGAGTGCGCCTCCACCAGCAGGCCCATGGCGGTTGCAAAGCGCGGGTTCTTCACGACGTCAGCGAGCGAGCCGTCGTACTGTGGCCAGCCGATTCGCGCCGGCTTCAGGAACACGTCCTCCGCAAGCTCGGTCATGCCAGGCAGCAGGCTGGTGCCGCCGGTCAGCACGATCCCCGATGAGAGGAGTTCCTCGTAGCCCGACTCTCTGATCACCTGCTGGGTGAGCGTGAAGAGTTCCTCGACGCGAGGCTCGATCACGGCCGCCAGCGCCTGCCGCGAGAGCAGCCGCGGGCCGCGATCGCCCAGCCCGGGGATCTCGATCTTCTCGTTCGGGTCGGCCAGCACCTCCTTCGCCACGCCCCAGCGCACCTTGATGTCCTCCGCATCGGGGATCGGCGTGCGCAGCGCCATCGCGATGTCGTTGGTGATCTGGTCGCCGGCGATCGGGATGATTGCGGTGTGGCGGATCGCGCCCCCGGTGAAAATGGCGATGTCGCTGGTTCCGCCGCCGATGTCGACGAGCGCCACGCCGAGTTCCTTCTCGTCGCTGGTCAGCACCGACAGCGACGACGCCAGCGGCTGCAGGATCAGGTCCTGCACCTCGAGTCCGCAGCGCCGAACGCACTTGATGATGTTCTGCGCGGCAGAAACCGCGCCGGTGACGATGTGCACACGGACTTCGAGGCGAACGCCGCTCATGCCGATCGGCTCGCGGATGTCCTCCTGGCCGTCGACGATGAACTCCTGCGTCAGCACGTGCAGAACCTGCTGATCGGTCGGGATGTTAATTGCCTTGGCGGTCTCGATCACGCGCGCGACGTCGCTCGCCGACACCTCGCGGTCTTTGATCGCGACCATGCCGCTCGAGTTGAAGCTCTTGATGTGGCTGCCTGCGATCCCGGTGAACGAATCCTTGATCTGGCACGCCGCCATCAGCTCGGCTTCTTCGAGCGCACGCCGGATCGACTGGACGGTCGACTCGATGTTGACGACGACGCCCTTGCGCAGCCCTTGCGTCGCGGCCTGACCCAATCCGATCACCTGGAACCGCCCATCGGGCAGCGCTTCGGCGACCGCGACGACGACTTTGGACGTGCCGATGTCGAGGCCGACGATCAGGTCTTTGGTTTCGGTTCTCATGGAATTCGGATCAGCGAGCCCTGGGATCGGAGGAGCGTGGTGCGGATGCGGCGAGGCCGTTGGCGTAACGCGCATCGATCTGTGCCGGGGGTCCGCCAACGCGCGCCACCACCATCGGATAGGCGGCCACCACGTCTCCCAGCCGCCGCTGCACGGCACCCGGCGTGTCGTCGCGGCCCAGTGCCATCGTGGTGGCGGCCACACCCGGGCCGCTTGCGACCAGCGACCACGAGTGGCGATCGGAGACGTCGATGCTGTCAACCGCGAGCGCAATCGGCGCCAGCGTGGCGGCGAACTCGTAGTAGCGCTCAGCCACCTGGCGCGCCTCGTCGTCAGGACCGTCGAAGGACGGAAGCGGGCCGAAGACTTCCGCCTCCGCGACGTTCGCGACGAACAGCTCGCCCCGGTCCGACAGCAGCCGGCCATCGGCCCATGCGCCGAGCGCGCGATGCTCTCGGAGCGTGATCTGCAATCGGTTGGGCCAGACACGACGCACCGAGGCCTGCGCCACCCAGGGTACCGTTTCCAGCAGGCGCCGCGTGTCGTCGAGCCGCATCGTGAAGTAATTGCCCTTGAGCCGGCCGGCGATCGCCGCGCGCACCGATGCCGCCGTCACGTGCTGAAGTTCGCCCTGCACTTCCGCGCGGCGAAAATCGAACTCGGGTCTATGCGCGATCCAGCGCGCACCCGCGAGCACCAGCAACACAGCGGCAAGGCCGAACATCATCGCGGCCGCAAGATTCATCAGTCGCGCTCTGTTCATGGCCGCCTCGCATTGTCGAGCGTCGCCATCGACAGGATGCGGACCACGAGATCCTCGTAGCTCATGCCGATCGCGCGCGCGGCCATCGGCACCAGCGAGTGCCCCGTCATTCCCGGCGAGGTATTGAGCTCGAGCAGGAAGGGCGCGCCGTCGTCGCGCAGCATCACGTCGATCCGGCCCCACCCCCGCGCGCCGAGGGCGCGATACGCACGCAGGCAGAGTTCGCTGACGCGCGCCGCGACCGCCGCGTCCACCGGCGCCGGGCAGAGGTACTGCGTTTCCTCGCTGAAGTACTTGCTGTGATAGTCGTAGTTCGCGCCGGGCGCACGGATCTCGATCAGCGGCAGCGCTTCGGCTGCCATGCCGTCGCCGAGGATCGCGCAGGTGAGCTCGCGCCCGACGATCAGCTGTTCGATCAGCACGGTAGCGTCGAAGCGGGCGGCGGTCTCGAATGCGAGCGCCAGCTCATTGTGGTCGTGGCTGGTGACCTTCGTGATGCCGATCGTCGAACCCTCGCGCGCAGGTTTGACGATCAGCTGGTCGCCCAGTTCTGCGATGACTCGCATCCAGTCCGTTGTCGCGTGGCCGATGCGGTGCGCCGGCGTGGGAATCCCCGCCTGCAGCCAGATCTGCTTGGTCGTCTCCTTGTCGATTGCGATCGCCGACGCCTGCACGCCGCTGCCGGTGTACGGAATGCCCAGCGTCTCGAGCACGCCCTGGATCGTGCCGTCCTCACCGCCACGTCCATGCAGCGCGATGAACACGCGATCGAACTTCGCAGCCTCGAGATCGGCCAGCGTCTGGGTGCCGGGGTCGAAGGCATGTGCGTCGACACCGCGACTCTTCAGCGCACCCAGCACCCCGGTGCCGGACATGATCGATACCTCACGCTCCGAGGATCGCCCCCCGAAGAGCACACCGACCTTACCGAAGGACGCCGCCGTCATTCCGCCCCGCTCCCGGCGAGACGCGCCGGCACCTGTCCGATCGAGCCCGCACCCATCGTGATCACCACGTCGCCGTCGCGCACAAGATCGTGCAGAGCCGCCGGCACGTCCTCGACCGCCTCGACGAAGATCGGCTCGACCTTGCCGGACACACGCAGCGCCCGGGTCAGCGAGCGGCCATCGGCCGCGACGATGGGTGCCTCGCCGGCCGCGTACACCTCGGTCAGCAGCAGTGCGTCCGCGGTCGACAGCACTTTGACGAAGTCCTCGAAGCAATCGCGCGTCCGCGTGTAGCGGTGCGGCTGGAACGCGAGCACCAGGCGGCGGCCGGGATAGGCGCCTCGGGCCGCAGCGATCGTCGCCGCCATCTCGACCGGGTGATGTCCGTAGTCGTCGATCAGCGTGTAGTGCCCACCGGCTGGGGCGGCGAGGTCGCCGTGACGAGCGAAACGCCGACCGACACCTGTGAACGCACCCAGTGCTTCGACGATCGCAGCGTCGGCGACTCCGAGCTCGCCGCCGACCGCGATCGCAGCGAGCGCGTTGGCAACGTTGTGACGTCCGGGGAGATTCAGCGTGACATCGAGCGGCGGCTGGCCTTCGCGCAGCGCACTGAAACGCATGCGCGTGCCGTCGGCGACTGCGTCGATCGCACGCACCTGAGCTTCGGCTGCGAAACCATAGCTGACGACCCGCTTCGAGACGAACGGCAGGATGTCGCGCACGTGGGGATCGTCGATACACAGCACTGCCGACCCGTAGAACGGCAGATGCCCGAGGAACTCGATGAAGGCCTGCTTCAGGCGCGAGAAATCGTGCCCATAGGTTTCCATGTGGTCGTTGTCGATGTTCGTGACGACCGCGATCACCGGCATCAGGTTCAGGAAGGACGCGTCGGACTCATCGGCTTCGACGACGATGTATTCACCGCTGCCGAGTCGCGCGTTGGCTCCCGCCGAGTTGAGTCGCCCACCGATCACGAATGTCGGATCCAGTCCGCCGGCCGCCAGCACGCTCGCGACCAGGCTGGTCGTTGTCGTCTTGCCGTGCGTGCCAGCGATCGCAATGCCCTGCTTCAGGCGCATCAGCTCCGCCAGCATGACCGCGCGCGGCACCACGGGCACACGGCGCGCACGCGCCGCCGTCACTTCGGGATTGCTGGCCGACACCGCGGTCGAGACGACCACGGCATCGGCGCCGGCGATGTTCTCCGACGCGTGTCCATGCGCGATGCGGGCGCCCAGCTGCGCTAGCCGCTTCGTCGTCGCGTTTGCCGCCGTATCGGAACCGCTGACCTTGTAGCCGAGGGTCAGCAGCACTTCGGCAATGCCGCTCATGCCGCTGCCGCCGATACCGACGAAGTGGATGTGCTTGACCGCGTGTTTCATGGGGCGCACGACTTGTGTACGCGCGCCTGCCGCGCGCGCGTGCACTCGTCGCGAAATAGGCGCCGCTCCTCCGGAGTGGCCGCGCGGAGCGGCGCAGTACAAAGGCACGGGGGCGGCGGCGCCGTTGCGCCACTCGGCTCGAAAGAGCGGACCACCGCGTTCGTCATGCGGCCACCTTTTCGATCACCGTGGCGACGGTCTCGGTCGCCTTGGGCCGCCCGAGCGCACGTGCGGCCTCGGCCATCGTCTGCAGCCGCACGCGATCCAGACCTGCGAGCAGATCTGCCAGGCGTTCGACCGTGGCTTCGGATTGCGGCAGGTGGATCGCGGCGCCGCGCGCCGCCATGAACTCGGCGTTGGTGCGCTGGTGCTGCGTCGTCGACACCACCAGCGGCACGAGAATGCTCGCCACGCCAGCAGCGGCAAGTTCCGTTACCGTGATCGCGCCGGCGCGGGCGAGCACCACGTCCGCCTGCGCGTAGCGCGCCGCAATGTCGTCGATGAAGGTGACGATCTCTGCCTGCACTCCGGCCTTCGCGTAGGCGCTGCGCACGGCATCGAGGTGCTTCGCGCCGCACTGGTGCGTCACCCGCGGACGCCGGTCCGTCGGGATGCGCGCGAGCGCCTGCGGCACCGTCTCGTTCAGCACCTGCGCGCCGAGGCTGCCACCAATGACGAGCAGGTGCAGCAGACCCGTGCGACCCGCGTAGCGCTGCGCCGGCGCTGGCACAGCGGCGATCTCCAAACGCACTGGATTGCCGGTCACGAGTCCCTTGTCGCCGGCTTTGCGTGCAGCCTCGCCGTCAAAGCCGCAGAGCACGCCCGAGGCGATCGGCTTCAGCAGCGTCGTCGACATCAGCGGCGCGGCGTCGGCATTGAGCAGCACGACCGGCACGCCCAGCGTGCTCGCAGCCATGCCGGCCGGCACGGCGACGTAACCGCCGGTCGAGAACACGGCATCTGGCCGGTCGGACCGCATGATCCGGCGGCTCTGCCACATCGCGCGCAGCAGCAGAAATCCGCCGAGCAGCAGCGTCTTCAATCCCTTGCCACGCAGCCCCGCAAAATCGATTGACTTGAAGGCGAAACCACGCGGCTCGACCAGCCCGCGCTCCATTCCCGCCTTCGTGCCGAGCCAGCTCACCGACCAGCCGCGGCGCTGCAGTTCGCCCGCGACCGCCAGCCCCGGCATCACATGTCCCCCAGTGCCCGCGGCCACGACCATCAGCCGTTTCATGTGGCCCCCTTGGCGCTTCGCGCCGCCCCCTCGAGGGGGAGCGAGCGCCTTCGGAGCGGCCGTGCGGCGCTCACTGGACTACCTTTCTACTGAATGTCGTGCGAGCACGGCGCAGGGTTGTCCACGGTGGCGGGCGGTCGGCGCTTGCGTCGAACCGACCGGCCGCCGCGGTGGGCAACCC
>Ga0335084_10002287_pt1 | contig 18418 bp, 17 predicted proteins | sample Lox_Sample_44_FD_206721 | JGI IMG/M metagenome (GOLD analysis project Ga0335084, IMG submission 206721) | Soil microbial communities from Loxahatchee National Wildlife Refuge, Florida, United States - Lox_Sample_4.4 | ecosystem: Environmental > Terrestrial > Soil > Wetlands | place: USA...
GCGGCAGGCCGATCTGCCCTGGCTGACAGGTCCAATGCAGCCGCGCATTTTTGGCCCCTACGAGGCGATCCGCCGCGATTATCCGATTGAGGAATATCTGGACGATCTCCGGGGATGCGGCGTGACGCAGTCGGTCTATGTGCAGACCAACTGGGCCAAGGAGCGTTTTGAGGACGAGGCGGCCTGGGTGCAACGGACCGCCGACGAACATGGTTTTCCGCATGCCATCGTCGCCTATGCCGACATGGACGTCGAGGATGTGCGCCCGCAGCTCGACCGGCTGGCGCGTTACAAGCTGCTGCGCGGCGTGCGCATGCAGCTGCACTGGCACGACAACCCGCTCTATCGCTTTGCCGCGCGCCCCGACCTTTGTGCGGATGCCCTCATCCGCGCCAACATCGCGCGGCTCGCTGATTACGGATTCAGTTTCGACCTGCAGGTTTTTTCGGGCCAGATGGTGGACGCCGCCGCGCTCGCAGAACATTGTCCCGGCGTCACCTTCATCCTACAGCATGCGGGCATGCTAGAGGATCTATCGCCCGCGGGGCGCGAGGCTTGGCGCGACGGCATGCAGCGCCTGGCGGCGTGTCCGAATGTGGTCTGCAAGCTCTCCGGGCTCGGCACTTTCATTCACCGCAACGAACCGGCGCACATTGCCGGCATCGTCGAAGAGACGGTCGCGATCTTCGGCTCCTCGCGCTGCCTGTTCGGCTCCAATTTTCCGATCGAAAAGCTGTGGACCGGCTATCGCGACCTCGTCGCGGCGTACCAGTCTGCGCTCGCGGGTTTTGACGAGAGCGAACGCGATGCGGTGCTGCGGACAAATGCGATGCGCGTCTACCGGCTGAGGCAGGACGTGCCGGCGACCACGGTGTGAGACAAGGAAAAAGACGACAGGGGAGGTGACATGGCGCTGGAGATAAAGGTCCTGGACTATGGCGATATCGAACTCGAGTCGAGTTTTCTGGTGCTCGGGCGCGACTGTGGCCGCACCCGCCGCGTGCTGACGCTCGGCTTCCTGATTCTCGGCGGGCCTTATCCTGTCCTGGTCGATACCGGCTATCGTTCGAACCAGATCATGGAAACGCTGGGCATGCGCGGGCTGCAATACCACGAGAACATGATCGAGAACCAGCTCGCGCGCCACGGCGTGCGGATGGGCGATGTGCGCTTCGTCTGCCACACCCATCTGCATATCGACCACGCCGGCAAGGACGATCTGTTCCCGATGAACACCACGGTCGTGGTCAACCGGCGCGAGCTGGAATATTCGGTCTCCGGCCTGATGCATCCGCAATATCCGGCGCCCGACATCAAGCATCTGATCGATCGCCTGCACACCAAGAGCGCGCTACGCTTCCTCGACCTCGAAATCACCGGCCCGGTCGAATTGATGGACGGCGTCTATTGCGAAGCTGCCAACGCCCACACCGAAGGATCGATGAACATTCACGTCCATACCGCCGAGGGCATCGCGACCATCTGCGGCGACGTGATCTATGACATCAACGACCAGATCGTGGACCCATTTCGGGAGATCCACGACGCCGAACCGCGTACCACCGGTAATCACGGCACCACCAAGCGCGCCGAGAAGGCCGCGATCAAAAAGCTGCTCTCGCAGTCGCGCTTCCTGCTACCGGTGCACGACCGTCCGGCAAAAGTCGAGCGCGGCATGATCGCGGGCCGGCTGCACGACCTGGTGCCAGGTCCGATCGTCCAGAGCCTGCCGCAGAGGAACTGGTTCCCCGCGTGAAAGGGTATGCCCGATGACGCACGTAACGCTACGTCCGGAATTCGAGACGCTGATTGATCCCTATGCGCCCGTCGGCCAGGTCGGAACGGGATTCGATTTCACGGAGGGGCCGATCTGGCATCCGCTCGACCAGTTTCTGCTGTTCTCCGACATGCCGGCGGATGTGCGCAGGCGCTGGGATCCGAAGCGCGGCGTCGTCGAGGTACGCCGGCCGTCGAACAAATGCAATGGGATGACCTATGATGCCGAGCTGAACCTGATCGCCTGCGAACACGCGACGTCGTCGCTGGTCCGCGAGCGGCCCGGCGGCCAGCGCGAGATCATTGCCTCGCATTTCGAGAACCAGGAGCTCAACAGCCCCAACGACGTCTGCGTGCATTCGAGCGGCGCGATCTATTTCTCCGATCCCTGGTACGGGCGCATGCCGGTCTACGGCGTCGAGCGGCCGCGACAGCTCGGCTTTCAGGGCGTTTATCGCGTGCCGCCGGGTGGCGGGCCGCCAAGACTCGTCGTCGATCGTTATCTGTTCGAGCAGCCGAACGGCCTCTGCTTCTCGCCCGACGAGAAGCGGCTCTATGTCAACGACACGGTGCAGGCGCTGATCCGCGTCTTCGATGTCGAGGCCGACGGCTCGCTGTCGAATGCGCGCGTGTTTGCCAGTGCCATCCGCTCCGAGCTCGAACCGGGCCTGCCGGACGGCATGAAATGCGACCAGCGCGGCAATGTCTGGGTCACCGCGCCCGGCGGTGTCTGGGTCTATTCGCCCGGTGGCGACCTGCTCGGCAAGGTCAGGGTGCCGGAGCTGGTCGCCAATCTCGCCTGGGGCGGCAGCGATTTTCGTAACCTCTATCTGACGGCGACGCATTCGGTCTATGCGATCCCGACCCGGGTCGGGCCGCGTCATGAGCCCTATATGAGCGCGCAGCGCGGCGCGGCGGCACCGGCTTCATCGAGCGCGACAGCGCCAAAGCTTGCCGGCGGCGACATGCAGCTCGATCCGCGCCGCTGCGCCATGATCATCCAGGACCTGCAGAACGACGTCATCATGGATGGCGGCGCCTTCGCCTCGTCAGGCGCACCTGAGCATGCCAGGCAGCAGCGCGTCGTCGACAATGTCCGCCGCCTCGCCGAGGTCGCGCGCTCGCGCGGCGTCGTCATCATCCATGTCTGGTTCGTCGTCGAACCGGGCGCGCCCGGCGTCACGCTGAACGCGCCACTGTTCGAGGGGCTGGTCGACAGCAAGGCCATGGTGCGCGGCAGCTGGGGCGCGGCGCCGGTTGCGGGGCTCGAGCCGAAGAGCGGCGATTTCATTGTCGAGAAGATGCGCATGAGTGCATGGGAGGGCACGCGGCTGGAGACGATCCTGAAAGCCACCGGGCGCGACGTCATTATCGACACCGGGGCCTGGACCAACATGTCGATCGAGCACACCGCGCGGACCGGAGCGGACAAGGGCTACTTCATGGTGGTGCCGGAGGATTGCTGCTCGACCATGAATGCGGAGTGGCACAATGCCTCGATCAATTTTGCCATGCAGAACGTGGCGATCGTGACCAACGCGGAGACGGTTGCGAAAGCGCTGGGGTGAACCGAGGGCGATGCCAAAACTGTTTCATCTGAGCTGTTCGCCGAGGGCGGAGTCCGAGTCGCTGGCGGCGGCGCGTGTGTTCGTCGATCGATTCCGGAAATCGCGCCCGGACTGGGACATCGACGAGATGAACGTTTGGCGGGACCATCTGCCGGAGTTCGAGGGCTATATCCTCGAAGCCAAATATGCCCGCATCGGCGGCCGCACCTTCACGGATTCGCAGCGCGATGCCTTTGCGATCGCCGAGCGGATGGCGATGCGCTTTGCGCTCGCCGAGCGCGTCGTGATCTCGACGCCGATGTGGAATTTCGGCATTCCCTACAAGCTGAAGCACTGGATCGACGTGATCAGCCAGCCCGGCCTGACCTTCCGCTTCGATCCGGCGCGCGGCTATCTGCCGCTCTTGAAGGACCGGCCGACCGTCGTGATCCTGGCCAGCGGCGGCGACTACGTCACCGGCCTGAGCCGCGGGCAGACCGACTTCGCGACGCCCTATCTGCGCCAGGCGCTGGGCTTCATCGGCGTCCGCGACCTGCAGTTCGTGCCGGTCGGCCCGACCAATGGCCCACCCGGTCCCGTGCGCGCTGCACGCGACAGCGCCCATCGGCGGCTCGCGGAGCTGGCGGCGCGGTTTTAGAGAATGTGAGCTTCAAAAAGAATGCTGAGCTTCAAAAGCGAGTTGAGCCTGGGTCGAGCCGTTGCAGCATCGGCGGTGGGCTCCCTCTCCCCGCACGCGACCGCACGCGGGGAGAGGTGAACCGCACGTGTGCATCTGCCGCTCACGTCTCCAGCTGCTTGCCAATCGGCAGGTTCCGGATGCGCTTGCCCGTCGCCGCAAAAATCGCGTTGACGAGCGCCGGCGCAAACGGCGGCAGGCCGGGTTCGCCGGCGCCGCTTGGCGGCGTGTCGGGGCCGGGCGGCATGATGTGCACGTTGGTCACGAGCGGGGCCTCGTCGATCCGCACCAGCGGGAAGTCGTCGAAATTGCCCTGCTGCACCTTGCCGTCCTTGAAGGTGATCTTGCCATACTTGGCAAGGCTCAGGCCCATGATCGCACAACCTTCGAGCTGCGACTGGATGCGCTCCGGATTGACATAGGTGCCGCAATCGATCGCGCTGTCGACGCGCGGCACCGTGAGCTTGCCCTTGTCGTCCACCGCGACCTCGACAATGGTTGCGATGTAGCTGACAAAGCTGCGGTGTACGGCGATACCGAGGCCATGCCCCTTCGGGACGCTCCGGCCCCATTCGCCCTTGTCGGCCACCAGCTCGACGACGCGGCGCAGCCGCGCGGTGTCGATCGGATAGCTGTCATAGGGCTCGCCGTAGTTCCACAGATCCTTCACCGAGGACAGATTGACGATCCGCGGCGAGCCGATCAACTCCAGCAGCATGTCCTTCTGGTCGCGGCCGGTGGCGTGCGCGATCTCGCCGACCATCGACTGAACTGCGAAGGCGCGCGGGATGTTCGACACCGAGCGGAACCAGCCGATCCTGGTATGCGCTGTTGCTTCCGGATTCTCGCACTGGATGTTGGCGATCTCGAACGGCATGTCGACAAGGCCCATGCCGAGTTCGAAAGCAGCCGCATGGTTGGCGCCGGCGGCAAACGTCGAGGCGATGGTTGGCGCGACGCTGCGATGCCGCCAGGCGATCACCTTGCCGTTCTTGTCGAGCCCGGCCTCGATGCGCTCGACCGACACGGTATGCAGGAAGTCGTGGCGAACGTCGTCCTCCCGCGTCCACTGCACTTTTATCGGCGCGCCGAGTGCTTTCGAGAGGAGAGCGGCTTCGAGCGCGTAGTCGCATTTCGACTTGCGGCCGAATCCGCCACCGAGCAGGGTGACGTTGACGGTGACATTGTCCTCGGGGATGCCGAGCGTCTTCGCCACGTCTTCGCGCGTGCCGCCGGGCGATTGCACCGGCGCCCAGATCTCGGCCTTGTCGCCCTTGACGTCGGCAACGGCCACCGGCGGCTCCATGCTGACATGGGCAAAATGCGGCAGATAGTATTCGCCCGTGATCACCTTGTCGGCCGACTTCAGGGCACCGTCCACGTCGCCTTCCTTGCGCACCACCAAACCGGGTTTTCGCGCGGCGTCCTCGAGTTCTGCCCGATAGGCAACCGAGTCGTATTTGGCATTGGCGCCGTCGTCCCAGGTGACTTTCAGCGCATCGCGTCCCTTGATCGCCGCACCGGTGTTGCGCGCGATCACGGCGACGCCGCCGAGCGGCTGGAATTTCGACGGCCAGGGCCAGCCCTGAACTTCCATGACCTTCTCGACACCGGAGACCTTCATGGCCTCGGCCGCATCGAACGAGACCAGCTTGCCCCCGGTGACCGGAGGTCGCGCGATGACGGCGTATTTCATGCCAGGCAGGCGGACATCGGCGCCGTAGCGCGCCGCGCCGACCGTGATGTCGCGGAGGTCGACGATCGAGACCTCGCCCTTGCCGAGATAGCGGAAATCCTTCGCGTCCTTCAGCTTCACGCTCGCGGGAGCGGGCACCGCCTCCTTGGCGGCGTCGGCTGCCAGTTCGCCGAAGCCGAGCTTGCGGCCGCTCGCGCTGTGGACGACCTCGTGATTGACCGCCTTGACCTCGCTCGCCGGCACGCCAAGACGTTTGGCCGCCGCGGCCTCCAGCATCGCGCGCGCGGAAGCGCCGATCTGCCGCATCGGCAGCAGATAATGCCGCGTGCTGCGCGAGCCGTCGGTGTCCTGGTTGCCGTATTTGACTTCGTCGCCATGGGCCTGCTGCACGCGCACGCGCGACCAGTCCGCCTCCATCTCCTCGGCGACGACCAGCGGCAGGCTGGTGCGAACGCCCGTGCCCATCTCGGAGCGGTGCGCCACAATGGTCACCATTCCGTCGGGCGCGATCGCGACGAAGACGCGCGGATCGACCACGACGCCGTGCGGCATCTTGCCCGCGCCGGTCTCATAGGCCGCCAAGGCCGGGCGCGAGAGCACGGGAGCGGCGAGCACGAAGCCGCCGGCAAGTCCGAGCGCCTTGACGACGCTGCGGCGGGAGACGTTCTCGACTCTGACCTGCTGCTGAAAGCCGCGGAGGCTCTTCGAATCTGACATGATGTTCATGGTTACACTCCCGTCGATGCGAGGTGCACGGCATTCTCGATGCGCTGGTAGCAGCCGCAGCGGCAGATGTTGCCGGCCATCGCCTCCCGGATCTGGTCGTGGCTCGGCTTCGGATTATCCATCAGCAGCGCTGCGGCCTGCATGATCTGGCCGGCCTGGCAGAAGCCGCATTGCGGCACATTGACCTGGCGCCAGGCTTTCTGCACCGGATGGTCGCCGGTCGGATGCAGGCCTTCGATCGTGGTGACTTCCCGGCCGCTCACGTCGGATATGGACGTGATGCAGGCACGCGTGGCCTCCTTGTCAATCAGGACGGTGCAGGCGCCGCACTGGGCAATGCCGCAGCCGAACTTCGTGCCCGTCAATCCCACTTCGTCGCGAAGGAACCAGAGCAGCGGAAGACTGGGGTCGCCATCCCAACTCTGTTCCTGGCCGTTAATCTTGACCTTGATCATGACCGTTTCCTCGCTCTTTTTAAGCTCACGATGCCATCCTCGCAGCCCGCGCCAGAACACATTTCCAATGTGGCGGGGCTTTGAGGATCACGCTTGGACCTCCCTTCATTCAAACGACGAGACCCGGCAGCCAGAAGGCCGTGCCGGTCCGGTTGCTGCCTTTCTCGGGAACCCGTCCCGCCTTGGATTGAATGGACTGAAGGTTTGCCTGCCTCCCAGGCACCTGATGCTACCAGAGGCTGCGTGGAATCGACTTCATAAACCTGTGTTCATATTGGATTTGGCAGTGCAAAAAGGAAAGCCTCGCCGCCGCAATGCGGAGGCGAGGCGCCAGATCAGTTTTGGCAAAGTCAGTAGGGGAGGAACGCTGGCCGAAGCGCGATGACCTTGGCCGCGCGCTTCAGCCATTTTGTTCTGGTCTAGGCCGCCTTGGCTTTCGCGACATGGGTCGCGATCGCATCCATCAGGGCCGGCGACAGGCAGTCATAGGGCTCGAGACCGAGTTCCTTGAGGCGGGCGCGGATGCCGTCCATCTGCTCCGGCTTGACCCCGGATTCGATCACCGACGACACGAAGGCCGCAAAGCCCGGCGCCGCGGAGCCCTGCTCCTGGAACAGTTCGGGATGGATGAAGTCGAGGCCGTAGAACGGGTGGTTCTTGTTCTCGATGCGGCCGTACATATGGGCACCGCAGGCCTTGCAGGCGTGGCGCTGGATCACCGCCGACGCGTCGACGATCTGCAGCTTGTCGCCGTTCTCGAGCACGGTCACGTTCTGGCGCGGCACCACCGCGACGACCGAGAAGATCGCGCCTTCGGGCTTCCAGCATTTTGTGCAGCCGCAGGCGTGGTTGTGCGCGACATCGCCCTTGATGCCGACCTTGACCTGGTGGTCCTTGCATTTGCAGACCAGGGTGCCGCCGGCAAAGCTGCCCGAGCCCTTTTTCACGCCGCTGTCTACCGACGGGTGGATGTGGACAGTCATGGGTCAATCCTCCTTGTGCTTGCTGTTTCGAGATTAGAACACGACGACCGAACGGATCGATTTGCCTTCATGCATCAGATCGAACCCCTTGTTGATCTCCTCGAGCTTGAGGACGTGGGTGATCATCGGATCAATCTGGATTCGTCCGTTCATGTACCAGTCAACGATCTTCGGCACGTCGGTACGGCCACGCGCGCCGCCAAAGGCGGTGCCTTTCCACACGCGTCCGGTCACGAGCTGGAACGGCCGGGTGGAAATTTCCTTGCCGGACTCCGCAACGCCGATGATCACGGAGACGCCCCAGCCGCGATGGCATGCCTCGAGCGCCTGACGCATCACATTGGTGTTGCCGGTGCAGTCGAAAGTGTAGTCCGCGCCGCCGTCGAGGAGCTGGACCAGATGCGGGACGATGTCGCCGCCGATCTTGTTCGGGTTGACGAAGTGAGTCATGCCGAACTTGCGGCCCCACTCTTCCTTGCCGTCGTTGATGTCGACGCCGACGATCTTGTCCGCGCCGACCAGCTTGGCGCCTTGAATGACGTTGAGCCCGATGCCACCGAGCCCGAACACGACGACGTTCGCGCCCGGTTCGACTTTCGCGGTGTTGATCACGGCGCCGACGCCGGTCGTCACGCCGCAGCCGATGTAGCAGCTCGTGTTGAAGGGGGCGTCCTCACGGATCTTGGCGACCGCGATTTCCGGCAGGACGGTGAAGTTCGAGAATGTCGAGCAGCCCATGTAGTGGAAGACCGGCTTGCCCTTGTGGCTGAAGCGCGACGTTCCGTCGGGCATTAGTCCCTTGCCCTGGGTCGCGCGGATCGCCGTGCAGAGGTTGGTCTTGCGGCTGAGGCAGCTCTTGCATTGCCGGCATTCGGGCGTGTAGAGCGGGATCACGTGATCGCCCGGCTTGACCGATGTCACGCCGGCGCCGACCTCGCGGACGATGCCTGCACCCTCATGACCGAGAATCGACGGGAAGATTCCCTCGCTGTCGAAACCGTCGAGCGTGTAGGCGTCGGTATGGCAGATCCCGGTCGCCTTGATCTCGACCAGAACCTCGCCGGCCTTCGGCCCTTCCAGGTCGAGTTCGACGATCTCAAGCGGCTTTTTCGCCTCGAAAGCGACAGCGGCGCGCGTCTTCATGTTCTGCTCCTTTCTTGATCGTCAACGCCCTTGCAGGCGTTGTCAGTCCACGCTGCGCACCGTCAGTGCTGGCCCATGCAGGAATCTTCCGCCTTGTTATAAGCGTCAGTCTTGTCTTCATGCTTTGCCGGGCGCACGCGTCCCACTGCATCGTTGGCACGGGCGCGCAGATAGATGTAGAGATCGTCCATGTAGCAGGCGACGTTCGGATTGCTGCCGAAGGACGGCATCACGTTCTCGGAGGCCGTTGTGACGTTCTTGCGGCCGCCCGCGACCACAGCGAGGAAATCCGGATAGCTCATGGTCTTGAGCGAGTCCTTCAGTGCGGGGGCGTAGGTCGATCCCATGCCGTCAGGGCCATGGCAGACGTGGCATTCCGAATGATAGCGGCGATATCCCGAATAGGTGTACCAGTCGACGGTGCCGTCGGCCTCGACCTTGTAGGTCGGGTTTCCGTCCTTGTCGTAATACTCGCCGTTGTCGGACTTCTTCACCGCGGCCGGGTCGCCCGAACCGTCAGCGAGGGCAGTTCCGAGTCCAATTCCATGTGCGGCTACGAACGCGGTCGCCGCAAACACTAAGTAAATGATGCGCAAGAGCTTGTCCTTGGCTCTCAAGGTCAGGGACGACCCGGCGCGTGGAAAACATCCACGCGCCGGAAGCGAGACGGGGCTTGAGAGCGCCTTACGGCAGGGCGAACACGGTGAGCGTGCCGCCGAGCGCCGTATAGTTGCTCAGCGCGGCATAGCCGCCGACTGCGCCGAGACCCGCGGTCGGATCGGTCAGGCCGGCCGCAAGACCGATGCCTGCCCAACCGCCGACGCCCGAGAGCACTGCGACGTACTGCTTGCCACCGTGCTCATAGGTCGTGACGTTGCCGATGATGCCGGAGGGAGTCTTGAACTTGTAGAGCTCCTTGCCGGTCTTGGCGTCGACCGCCTTCAGATAGCCTTCCAGCGTGCCGTAGAACACCACGCCGCCTGCGGTTGCGAGCGCACCCGACCAGACCGAGAACTGCTCCTTGTTGGACCAGACGATCTTGCCGGTCTTGCCGTCCCAGGCGATGAAGTTACCCATGTTGCTGTCGCCCTGGGGCGGATACATCGAGAGCGTGGCGCCGACATAGGGCTGGCCCGCGGTGTAGCTCACCTTGAACGGCTCGTAGTCCATGCAGACATGGTTGGTCGGAACGTAGAACAGCTGCGTTTCCGGCGAGTAGGCCGCCGGCTGCTCGTCCTTGGTGCCGAGCGCCGCCGGGCAGATGCCCTTGACGTTATGGTCCTCGCCCGCCTTGTCGGTCGAGGCTGCGTCCAAGACCTTCGGCCGGCCATAGGTCGGCGAGTTCTTGTCCATGTCGACGCCGGAGGTCCAGTTCACCTTCGGATCGTACTTTTCGGCAACCAGCAATTCGCCGGACGCGCGGTCGAGCGTATAGCCGAGCCCGTTGCGGTCGAAATGCGTGAGCAGTTTCTTCGCGGCGCCGCCGACCTGCTGGTCGGTCAGGATCATTTCGTTGACGCCGTCATAGTCCCACTCGTCGTGCGGCGTCATCTGGTAGACCCACTTCGCCAAACCCGTGTCCGGATTGCGGGCGAAAATGGTCATCGACCACTTGTTGTCGCCGGGACGCTGTTTCGGATTCCAGGTCGAGGGATTGCCCGAACCGTAATAGACGAGGTCGAGCGACGGATCATACGCGACCCAACCCCAGGTGCAGCCACCACCGATTTTCCACTGGTCGCCTTCCCAGGTCTTGAGGCTCGAGTCCTTGCCGATCGGCTTGCCGAGTGCGGTGGTCTTCTCCGGGTCGACCAGGATCTGATCATCCGGTCCTTCCGAATAAGCCTTCCACACTTGCTTACCGCTCTTGATGTCGTAAGCGGTCATGCTGCATTGCACGCCGAACTCGCCACCTGACGTGCCGACCAGAACCTTGTCCTTGATCACGAACGGTGCCGAGGTGCCGGTCTGGCCCTTGGAGGGATCGCCATTGTTCACGCTCCAGGCGAGGTTGCCGGTCTTGGCGTCGAGTGCGACCAGCTTGTCGTCGGCCTGATGCAGGAAGATCTTGCCATCACCATAGGACAGGCCGCGGTTCACGGTATCGCAGCACATCACGGGAATGACGTTCGGATCCTGCTTGGGCTCGTACTTCCAGACGATCTTGTTCTCGTTGGAAAGGTCAAGGGCGTAGACCTTGTTCGGGAACGGCGTATGGACGTACATCATGTTGCCGATGATCAGCGGTCCGCCTTCGTGACCCCTGAGAACGCCGGTCGAGAAGGTCCATGCGACCTGCAGCTTGCCGACATTCGAAGCATTGATCTGATTCAGCTTGGAGTAGCGAGTATTGGCGTAATCGCCCGCGGGCATTACCCAATCCTTCGCATTCTGCGACATTTTGTTCAGCTCTTCGTTGGCTGAAACGCCCCCGGCGGCGAGTGCCGCTACTGAACCAAGAAAGGTCGCCAATAGCACTTTTCGCATCGTGTTGTCCTCCCAGTTGTCGAGCCCAAGGGTGCCGCCGAGACGGCCCATTTCTTTTTTATTCGACGACACCAGTAGCGGCTTCAATAGCGGGAAACTTGCCCAAGAGCGAAACACGTTTGCTCGAAAGCGAAACGCGATGAATTTTTTGTTCCGGCGAGTCGTCATGCCGTGCGCTATTCGTCGTGCACAACGATGCGGCGGGGCGTCAATCTGCCCTGCGAAGCGCCACACGCGGAGTGATGTTTCCCTTGACGGCGCTGCAACTTAGTCGGAGGATCACCGAGGGGACGGGAGGAACACGAGAGCGAAGCCTCAAATTGAGGTAAAATCGCGTCGTGATCGGAAGTATCCCATACGGCGAGCAGCAACGTTTTGATCTCGAATCGGTTGCCCGAAATGTCCGACACCGTCCACTCACTCTCCACTGCAGGATTGACGCCGAAGCGGCAGATCGCGCGTTGGTCAGATGCGCTGACCGATTTGTGCGGGCAGTTCGACATCGATCCGCTCGAGGCCTCCACGTTCGAAGGCCGAATCAACTACACGACCGTGTCGCGGCTCAAACTGTGCCAGATCGAGGCGAGCCAGCACCGGATCGCGCACACGGTGGCGCGCTCGCCTGCGAGAGAGCATCCCTACATCAAGATCCTGTTCCAGACCTACGGGATCTCCCATTTCGAGCAGGACGGCCGCAGATTCGATCTGATGCCCGGCGATTGCCTCGCCTACGACGTGTCGTGTCCGCACAGCTTCATCAGCCCGGCGCTGACGCGGCATGAGGTCGTGATCGTCCCGAAGAAGCTGCTGCAGGAGCGCGGTTTCCGCGCGGAGAAAATGCTGGCCTGCAAGCTCTCGGCGCGCACCGGCACCGGCCGGATCGCGCACGAGGTGGCGCATGCCGCGTTCGACGAGGCCGCGCGGCTGTCGCCGATCACCGCCAATGTCGTCGCCGAATCGCTGATCGACCTGCTGCTGTTGCCGCTGCGCGAAGCCGACACGATGTTCGATCGCGTCGGCCCGGAAGCGATGTATACGCGGGCCCAGGTGTTCATCCGCGAGCATCTGCGCGATCCCGATCTCTGCATCGACCAGATCTCGACGGCGCTCGGCTGTACCAAGCGCTATCTGCACATGCTGTTCAGCGAGCGCGGCATGACGGTCAGCGATTACATCTGGCAGGCGCGACTGCAGCATTGCCGCCAGGAGCTCGAGGCGCATGCCGGCAAGACCATCACGGATGTTGCGTTCTCCTGGGGCTTTTCGTCGTCCTCACATTTCAGCCGCATGTTCCGGAAGTATTTTGGGATTGTCCCGTCAGCGATCCACAAGACGGCCCAGGGCATCCTGTCATCGGACGCCTGACGGCGGCTGCTTCCTCTTCGCGACACATTCCCGCAGGAGCTGGCGAGCGATACTCCGCTTCCGTCCGAGATCAGGCGAGCCGAAGCGCCGCTTTCCCGCGTGCTGATTCGGAACATTGCGGTTAACGATCCGTTGCCGCCTGCAGACCCTTAAATCGGAGATCTCCCATGATAGCGCGTCGCTCTGTGGTTCTCGGCCTGGCCGCCACGGTCGTGGCGGTCAACGTGCCGGCGCTGGCTGCGTCCCGGAGTGCCAGTCCGGTCAAGATGTTCGATACCGACAATGACGGCACGCTCGACCTCGCCGAGGTCAAGAAAGCCGCTTCCGACACCTTCGCGAGGCTCGATCGCGATCACGACGGCACGCTCGACAAGCGCGAACTGGCCGGCCGCCTGAGCGCCAGGGACCTTTCCGCGGCCGATCCGGATCACGACGGCACGCTCACCTCGGACGAATATCTCGCCGTCGTCGAGCAGCGCTTCAATGCGCTGAACGGCGACAAGGACGGGACGCTCGATGCCAGGGAGCTGCGGTCGGCGGGCGGGAAAGCGCTGCTGCGACTGTTGAAATAGTCGCAAGCGGCGTGCGGCCGACACTCTAGACTCTATGGTCGGTGCCGCGCAGGGCGCACGGCCGCGCCGCCGGCCCTTGCGCAAACCGCGCCGCGGTCCTACCCTTCGTGTGCGCGGTCATCGCGCCAACGACATCGTCCAATTGACTTGGGAGACCCCGAATGGCCTGGAAAACTCCAAAAATCGTCGAAGTGCCGGTGGGCATGGAAATCAACATGTACGCCTGCGCAGCGCGCAAGTAAGACGATCAGGGCGATCTGCCCGGCCCGTGGCGACAGCTTTGGGCCGTGGCAGGCGTCCTCTCTGTTTCGGCTTTGCCGAAATCCGGCGCGGCGCTTGGCGCCCGGCCCGGAACCCCGAAGATATATGCGAGGCGCAAATGCCGCCCGCATCTCGACGTCTTCATGGTTAGCAAAATCTTTCAGCCGAAATCGTTTTATCCTCACGGACCCGATTGGGACGGTGCCTGCCCGGGCTTCCGGTTCTTCACGGGGTCTTGAAACGGCCTGCTGCCACGTCCGTAGCTGACATGCTAGTTTTGGATGGCGAAAGGCTTTGAGTCCCCGCGAGGATTGCATGAATCCGATAGACCTGATCGTGACCGTGTGTGCCGTGCTCTCGCCCACCACGTGCGAGGAGACCCATCTGGTGTTTTCCGGCGGCGGCTCGCTGCGGCAATGCGCGATGGCCGCGCCGCCCTATATCGCGCAATGGGTCGGCGAGCACCCGAAATGGACCGCGGTCAGATGGCGCTGCGAATATCCGCATTCGAACGACAAGGCCGATGCGGGCGAGACCACGCCGGCGGGCTGAATCGCTGACCGGTGGCGGTCATTTGCTGCAGTCCGTCAGATCCTTGTCGCTGATCGAGAACACCGCGTCCGGCTTGATCTCGATGTCGCGCACAAGACATTGTCGCGAGCTGCCGTAGCTGACCTTCGCATCGTAGCGGCCGGGCTCGATGCCCGTGATGCGCAGCCGCTCGTCATGATCGACTTCCTTGTCCTTGTCGTTCAGGGTCTGGTTGGGACCCCAGGCGTTCTTGCCGGCCGGCGACAGCTCAAAGCCGGTGATGGTCGACGCGGTGAGATTCCAGAGCCTGATGCCCTTGCCCTGCGCGAACGACTGGACGGGCAGGAGCATCGAGCAGACAGCAAGGGCAATCAGGGTGCGTGACATCGCCATTCTCCGGGAAGGTGCTGTGTTCGGCCGATCGATACCAAAGTCGAATGCGGCCGACGCTTTTGCAAGTGTTAACCGCAGACCAGGTGCCTCGCGCCGTCAGCCACCTTTTCAGCGCAGCAATGATCGCTTAGCTTCCATGTGGGCGCGCGGAGGACGTTTATGATCAGAGCGGGATTATCGGCATCAATGGGACTCATCGTCGCTGCCGTGATGGCGGGCGCAACATCGGTGTCGGCCGAAGAGGCGAATGACTATCCGACCTCGGCGCGTGCCGAGTACGTGTTCGGCTGCCTGAAGGCCAACGGCGAGACGCGGGAGGCAATCGAGCAGTGCTCCTGCTCGATCGATGTGGTCGCCTCGCTACTGCCCTATGACCGCTATGTCGAGGCGGAGACGGTGCTCAGCATGTCGCAGGTCCGCAGCACCCTGGCGAGCCAATTCCGCAGCTCACCGCAGGCGGCCAGCCTGCTCAACGATCTCCGCCGCGCGCAGGCCGAAGCCGAAGTTCGGTGCTTCTAGCGTCCTTGTGTTTGGTCCGTCGCTTCAGTTGACTCGTCATGCCCGGCCTTGTGCCGGGCATCCACGTCTTTGCTTTACAGTGTTCAAAAGAGTGTTCAAAGACGTGGATGGCCGGGACAAGCCCGGCCATGACGACGGGGAGAAGGGCGAACGCAAAGAACGTCCGCCCGGTCGCAGCGTGCGTCACATTCCCGACTGGTCGACGTCCCATTCGTGCTCGAACACATGGCCCTGGGTGTCCCTCGCCTCGGCGCGAAAATGCTTTGCGCCGTTCGAGACATAGGTGAGGCGGATGTTGGGGTCTTCGGAAATCGAGATGCCGCCTTCGACCGCGAGCACCGGATCATCGTCCTGCGAAAGTTTTAATTGGTCGATGAAGAACGCCGGAATGTAGAGCTGGGTCAGCTGGTCCATCTGCAGGCCGGAATTGTTCGGGTGGCCGATCATGATCTGGGCCTCGCGCAGGCCGCTGGTCGGACCTTCGCCTGCCCTGGAAAATTGCCGATAGCGCATCTGGCCGATTCGGGCCTTGGCCTCCTCAGGATTTTTCGCAGCCGGTGCCGAGCAGCCGCCGGAGGCCTTGACGAAAGTCTTGATGACGTAGAGCTGGCCGTCGCTGAGCTCTGCGACCGCATGGACGTTGGTGTAGTTGTTGACGCGCACGCGGGTCGAAATCTCCGACACGCCGGCATCGGCGCCGAGCGAGAATTTTGCCGCCATCGGCGATGGATTCTGGTCGATCACGAGGGTGATGTTGCGGATGCGGCGCGTGTCGGTTGGCGCGAGTTTTGTGCGCAGGGTGACCGGTACGATCGCGGCATCCTCGGCGCGGTAGGGCATCTCGATACCAATGACGTCGCTGCCGTCATTCATCGGCCGATTACTAAAAATGTCCTGAACCAGTCCGGGCCAGGGGTCATACTCCTCGGCGGCCCCGGGACGCAGTCCCGATGCAGCGAACAGCAGGCTGGCCGCACAGAGCAGGCGCAAAAGAGATCGCGGCATGGTCGCGCTCCTCACAGGGTTCGACGCAGTCAGCGCAATATAGGAGATGATGCGGGTCATTCCCATTCAATTTCGGAAAATGCTGCCGTCGCGTTACGGGTATTGTACTCATCGAACAGTTGCCAATTCGACTTTTCCGAGGCGGCCGCGTGCGCGGCGGCGGTGATCGGCGCGCCGCGTGCGATCAGGGCGCGGATGTCTGACAAAAGCGTCGTCAGATAGCGGCGCTCATCGGCGAGCGCGGCCGGCCACGGAGCCACCGGCCCATGGCCGGGAACGACACGTTCGGCCGGGATGCTTTCAAGTTCCGCTATTGTCTTCAGCCAGCCTTTGATGCTCCCATCCATGACCGGAATGTGGTTCAGGAACACGAGATCGCCTGCCAACAGCGTCTTTGTGCTTTCGTCCATCACGGTGAGGTCGTTGTCGCTATGCGAGGTCGGCCAGGCCCGGAGCTCGAGTTTTCGCGCCCCGAGATCGAGTTCGAGCGTGTCGTCGACGAGCAGGGTCGGCGGGATGATGCGGACCGCGTCGATCAGCGCATCGCCCATCGTCCTGCGAAACGCGTCGACATAGAAATGCCCCCGCGCGGCCATCGCGGCCGGCAGGTTCCGGTGACCGACGAAAGTCGTGCCGTCCTTCGCGAAGGCGGCGTTTCCGAAGATGTGATCGGGATGGCCGTGGGTGTTGATGACGTAGCGGATCGGCTTGTCGGTTCGCGCGCGAATGGCTGTGAGGAGCTGTTGTCCCTCCAAAACGCTGCCGCCGGTGTCGATCACGGCCACGGCGTTGTCGCCGATGATGAAGCCGAGATTGGCGATTGCGCCGTCGTTCTCGCGCGTCATCAACGCCATCTCGCCCGTAAAAACGAACAGGCCGGGGGCGATCTCGCGCATGGGCAGCGCGAGCGGCTCGGCGCGCGCCAATGCGCTCGCGCCCACCAATGCGATGAGCACGAGGCTCCATGCAGGCCGTAACATCGCGCTCACGACAGTCCTTCGCATTGCAGCAAGCCCATCGGTCGGCGAGGATTATTCCTGTTGCGCCGCCAAGTCGGGGAGCATAGCATTTTTTGCAACAGGGGTTTTGCTCAAACAGGAAGAGAAATTCGCGATGACTATTTTTTTGCACCATCGCTTCTTGATCATGCTCGTTGCGGTCGCCGCGACGTTCCTTGGCCGCGATGTCGCGCGCGCGCAGAACGGCGATGCGGGCGACCTCTCGATCGAGCTCGTCGATCCCAAGGTGCTGCGGGTGTGCGAAGATCCGCGCAACATGCCGTTTTCAAATGAAAAGGGCGACGGATTCGAGAACAAGATCGCCGAACTGTTCGCCACCAAGCTGAGCAAGAAGCTGGACTATACCTTCTTCCCGCAGGCGACCGGTTTCGTGCGCGTGACGCTCGGCTCGCATCGCTGCGACGTCATCATGGGCTTTCCCCAGGGCGACGACCTCGTTCAGGGCACCAATCCGTACTACCGCACGGCCTATGCGTTGATCGCGAAGGCGGGGTCGGGTCTCGAGGACGTGACGACCCTGGAAGACGAGAAGTTGAAGGGCAAGCACATCGGCATCGTCGCCGGCACGCCGCCGGCGACCAACATGGCGCTGGCGGGATTGATGGCGAATGCAAAACCCTATCCGCTGATGATCGACACGAGGGTGGACTCGTCTGCGGAAGCGATGATCAATGACCTGACATCGGGCACCATCGATGCCGGCATCCTGTGGGGGCCGATGGCCGGCTTCTATGCCAAGAAGTCGACGCCGCAGCTTCACGTCACGCCCCTGGTCAAGGAAACTTCCGGGCCAAAACTCGTCTATCGCATCGGGATGGGAGTCCGCGCCGCCGATCAGAACTGGAAGCGGCAGCTCAACCGCCTGATCCAGGAGAACCAGGCGGACATCAACCAGATCCTGCTCGATTTCGGCGTGCCTCTGCTTGACGAGAGCGATCATCCGATCGTTGCCGCCGCGACCAAGGCGCAATGAATTTCAAGGTTGCGGGCCTCGTCATTGCTGCGCTCGCGCTGGCGCAGCCGGTGCGGGCGCAGGGCTGGGTCGTCGAACCCGACAGCTATCGCACGGAGGACTATCGCAGCCCCGTTCCGGAAACGCTGGCCGGCGCGCGCGTGCTGACGACGGCGGAGGCCGAGGCGATCTGGCGCGCAAAGAGCGGTGTCTTCATCGATGTGCTGCCGCGCGCGCCAAAACCCAAGGGGCTGCCGCCCGGCACGGTGTGGCGCGACAAGCCGCGACAAA
>Ga0335084_10002288_pt1 | contig 18414 bp, 15 predicted proteins | sample Lox_Sample_44_FD_206721 | JGI IMG/M metagenome (GOLD analysis project Ga0335084, IMG submission 206721) | Soil microbial communities from Loxahatchee National Wildlife Refuge, Florida, United States - Lox_Sample_4.4 | ecosystem: Environmental > Terrestrial > Soil > Wetlands | place: USA...
TGTACCCATGGTGACGCTTGCGGGCCGCATGACCGCCGACGCCGTCTGCGAGGACTGGGGCAGGTGAGACGTGGCGCCCTGACCGTCGCGGCCGCTGCACTCCTGATCGGCACCGTGGCGCCGGCCGCGCCTGCCCTCTTGCCTGACGCGACGTTCGAGGATACGGGCGGACGGACGCTGGCGCTGGCCGCGCTCCGCGGCCGCGTCGTCGTCATCGTCTACGGCACCAGGGGCGCGATGGACCTGCACAGCGCCTGGGGCCGACGGGTCGACGGCGACCTCCGGGCCCGCGGGGTCTATCGCGCAGACGACGCGGTGAATCAGCGTCCGGTTCAGATCCTGGCGCTGGCACAGATGGGTGGCATTCCCGGGTCCTTTCGTGGGCTGGTCCGCGCCTGGGTCAGCTCGCATGTGCCCAAGGACTTTCCCCTCTGGCTCGATTGGGAGGACAGCATGAGCGCGCTCTTCGGCGATCGCGGCGACCTCTCGACGGTCGTGATCGCGGACCGTGACGGCGCCGTGCGCCTCGTGGTCTCGGGGCCGCCCTTGGGCGCGGCCTGGAAACAGGTGAGCGATCTCCTCCGCGCGCTGACGTGATCGCGCGGCTCCTGCTGGTGGCGCTCGCCTGTGCCGCATGGCCCTGCCAGGTCCACGCCGCGGACATGGATCTCTACGTCCGCCACTGTGCGGTCTGCCACGGCCGCGGCGGGCAGGGTGATGGCCCCGCTGCCGGTCTGCTTTCGCCTCGGCCGCGCGACTTCACGGCCGGCGCGTACAAGTTCCGCTCGACGCCGTCGGGCGCTCTCCCGACCGAGGCGGACCTGGTTCGCACGCTGCGCATGGGCCTGCCCGGCACGAGCATGACGGGCTATGACGGGCTGCTCAGCCCCGAAGACATGAGGCGGCTGGCGAGGCTCGTCCTGTCGTGGGCGCCGCGGACGACTCCTCGCGCCGCGCCGGTCTCGCTCGGTGAACCACCGGCAGCTTCACCGCAGTCCGCCGAGCGGGGCCGAGCGCTCTACGCGCGGCTCGGCTGCGGTGGCTGCCACGGCGTCGACGGCCGCGGCGCGGGCTGGCGGCCCGCGGTCGAAGGGCCCGGGCTGCCCAGCCGTCCTGCCGATCTGACTCAGCCATGGGAATTCCGTGGCGGCGCCGATGCCGAGTCCATCGCGCGCCGGCTGCTCACGGGCATAGACGGCTCGCGCATGCCGTCCTTCGAGCGCGCGATGACTCAGGCCCAGGCCTGGGATCTCGCCCGCTACGTCGTCTCGCTGGCCCGCGCGCCCGCCTGGCTCGAGCGCGATCCGGCTCTGGTGCGCACCGCGGGATTGCAATCCGACCCGCTCGAGCGCGGCCGCTATCTCGTCAACGCGATGCTCTGCCCCCTCTGCCATACGCCCATCAGTCCCGAGACGGGCGCCTATCTCACCGGCCGCTTCTTGGCGGGAGGCATGCGTGTCTCCGCCTATCCGTGGGGTGTCTGGTACAGCCGGAACCTCACGCCCGACGCCGGGACCGGGCTCGGCCGGTGGAGCGAGGAGGACATCGTGACCGCCGTGACACGAGGTGTCACGCCGGACGGACGGCGGCTCGATCCGTTCGCCATGCCGTGGACGTGGTTTTCCCGCCTGAAGGAGGCGGACGCACGGGCCATCGCAGTGTACCTCAAGACCCTGCCCCCTATCGTCAACGCCGTGCCCGCGAGAGAGCGCGTCTGGCCCATGGAGGCAGTGGGCGGCAAGCTTCTCGTGCTCTTGGGGTCGGAGGCTGCCGTCGAGTTCTGGGGCGGCAATGCCGCGGCGGAGTCCGCGCTCCGCGGGCACGTGCCTGCCTCATGGCCGCGGCGGCTGGCTGCCCATGTGCTCGGCTGGATCACGCTGCTGCTCGCCCTGGGCCTGGCTGGAATGGGTCTCCGGCGATCGGGGCGACGGCGGTGGCTACTCGGGTGCGGCGCGGTGGCGCTTCTCGGCTGGATGGCGCTCGCCGCCTGGCCCCCGCTCTCCCTGATGACACCGGAATTGACGACACGCTGGCTTTTCCACGGGGCTCCGCGTGTGCCGGAGCGGCTGGATCCCGCTACGCGGGCGCTGGCGGAGCGCGGTGAATACATCGCCACGATCACACCCTGTGGCCTCTGTCACACACCGGCCGCTTCCTTTATCGGCTTCTACACAGGGCGCACGCTGGCAGGCGGGATGGAGGCGCGCTGGCGTGTCTATGGCCGCGCCGTCTCGACGAATCTCACGCCGCATGAGCGGGGCGGCATCGTGCGGGTGCCGGACGCGGCGCTGCTGCGCGCCATGCGGAGCGGCATCGGAAGCGACGGCCGCGCCCTCCACTGGCAGGCCATGCCCTGGGATATCGGCTCGCACTGGTCGGAGGAGGACCAGCGGGCGCTCGTGGCCTATCTCCGCGCCCTGCCCCCCGTCGCGGGTACGGTGCCGGTCCCCCGGGGCCCCGGATCCGGCGACCCCGCGGCCGACGCGTTCTATTTCGGCGACGCGGCGCGGCGCTAATTAGCGAGGTGCCAGAGCTTCCATGACCTCGAGCGCGCGCTCGAGGCTCGGGCCGCGCGGATCGAAGTTGGCTTCGAGAAAGAGCTCGGTCAGCCCGGCCTCGGCATAGCGCGCGACGTCCTCGCGAATCTCGCCGATGGTGCCCCAGAGCGGCCGGCGGTCCTTGCCCTGCGGGGTCGCGTGGAGCTGGAAGCTGCCGCGCGAGACGATCTGGAGTGCGGCGGGATCGCGCCCGGCCTCTTGGGCTGCGGCCTTGATCTCGGCGACGAGGGGCGCGACCCGCTGGAGCGGCACATTGCCGCCATTGAAGCCGTCGTAGGTGACGGCGCGCCGGACCACCGTGGGTCCATAGCCGCCGATGGTGATGGGCGGGTGCGGGGTCTGGACGGGCCGTGGCTCGATCCTCGAGAGGGGCACGCGATAGAACTCGCCCGTGAACTCCACGGGATCCTGCGTCCATATCGCCTTGAGGCAGCGCAGGAAGTCGTCGCCGCGGTGGCCGCGCCCCGCGTACGGCACCCCCACCGCATCGAACTCGTCCATCGACCAGCCGAGGCCGAGACCCACGTCGAGCCGGCCGCGCGAGAGCACGTCAAGCGTGGCCAGCTGCTTCGCCAGCATCACCGGCGTGTAGTACGGCATGATGAGCACGCTCGTGCCGAGCCTGATGCTCCTGGTCACGCCGGCCACGAAGGCGAGCGAGATGAGCGGATCCATCACGCGCTCGAAGGCTTTGGGCCAGGGCTGGCCCGGCAGGGGCGGGTAGTCGTTCTGCGGCTTCACCGCGTAGAGCAGGCGCTGGAAGACCCAGAGCGAATGATATCCGAGCGCCTCGGCGCGCTGCGCGACCAGCACCTGATTGTCGGGCGTGGCCCAGGCCCCGGCCATGGGCAGCGAGAATCCGAGCTTCATGCAATTGCTCCCTTCAGCGGAGGTCGCGGAAAAACGCGCGCACGTCGTCCACGAGCGCCTGGGGCTCCTCGAGGGCGGCGAAGTGGCCGCCCGAAGGCATGACCGTCCAGCGGCGGATATTGTAGACGCGCTCGGCCCACGAGCGCGGCGGCCGCACGATTTCCTTCGGGAACGCGGCGTAGGCGGTGGGCACCTCGACGCGCTGGCCGTCGCCGATGGGCCATGGGGCGTGGTAGCGCGCGTAGTAGGGCCAGAACGACGAGTTGATGGCGCCGGTGACCCAGTAGAGCGTGATATTGGTCAAGAGCTCGTCCTTCGAGAAGCTCCGCTCGACGTCGCCGCCACAATCACTCCACGTCCTGAACTTCTCGACGATCCAGGCGGCGAGGCCCGCCGGCGAATCGGTGAGGCCGTAGGCTAGCGTCTGGGGCTTGGTCCCCTGTATCCACTGATAGCCCGTCTCTTCCCGGAGCCACGTGCCGAGGTCCTCGAGATACGTGCGCTCTTCCGCGGTCGGGCTTGCGGGGCGGGGCAGGTCGCGGCGGAGCGAGAGCAGGTTCACGTGGATGCCGGCGAGTCGATCGGCGTAGGCGAGACCGAGGCGCGATGTGATGAAGCCGCCCCAGTCTCCCCCCTGGGCGGCGAAGCGACGGTAGCCGAGGACATCGGTCATGAGCGTGGCGAAGGCATCCGCGATCTCCGTCACGCCGAAGCGCGGCTGGCCCGGCGCGAAGGAGAAGCCGTAACCAGGGAGAGACGGCGCGACCACGGTGAAGGCATCGCGCGCATCGCCGCCGAAGCGCACCGGGTCGGTGAGCATGGGGATGATCTTGTGGAATTCCCACACCGATCCCGGCCAGCCGTGAGAGAGCAAAAGGGGTAGCGGCGCGGGGCCGCGACCTTCCTCGTGAATGAAGTGGAGATCGATGCCGGCGACCGGCGCCGTGAACTGGCGAAAGCCATTGAGGGCCGCCTCGTGCGTCCGCCAGTCGTAGCGATCGCGCCAGTACGCGCAGAGCTCCTTCACGTAGGCGAGGTCGGCGCCGAAGGCCCACGGCGCGCCCGGCGCCTGGTCGGGGAAGCGCGTCCGGGCGAGCCGCTCGCGGAGATCGGTGAGGACCGTGTCGGCGATGGCGATGCGGAACGGGGTTGGGGCCATGGGTGTCATCCTGTCTCCTTCCTATGCTCCGGAGCAATGCTGTGGACCTGCCGGCCCGCGCCCGGCCAGTGTAATGGCAATGCGCGGCTCCGGCCAGTGCGGATCCGCTCGACAGATTGACACCGCCTGCGCCGGTCAGTCGATTTCGGCTAAGATAGCCCGCCATGAAAGACGCTCCGATCGCCTGGGACATCACCCGGATCCTGTTCGCGGTAGTGGCGATCGGCGGCCTGATCGCCGCGAGCTTCTGGGTGCTCAGACCGTTTCTCCCCGCCACGATCTGGGCCATCATGATCGTGGTGGCCACCTGGCCCGAGATGCGGTGGGTCGAGAAGAGGCTGTGGGGCCGGCGCAGCCTCGCGGTGGCGGTGATGACGGTGGCGATGCTCGCGATCATTCTGGTGCCGGTCGGGATCGCCGTGACCACCCTCGTCGATCGGGCCGACGAGATCGCCGCCTGGACCACGTCGCTGGCAGGATTCTCGCTGCCGCCCCTGCCTGCGTGGGTGAGCGAGCTGCCGCTGGTCGGCAAGAGGATCGCGACATGGTGGCAGGGCCTCGCCTCAAAGCGTCCGGAAGAGCTTGCCGCCTACATCACGCCGCACCTCACGGAGATCGGACGCTGGCTCATCAGCCAGGCCGGAAGCCTTCTCGCGCTGCTCGTCCAGCTCATGCTGACGCTGGCGCTCTCGGCGGTCCTGTATGCCAAGGGTGAATCGGCCGCCGACTGGGTGCTGGCCTTCGCCCGCCGCCTGGCGGGAGGAAACGGCGAGCGCTCAGCCATTCTCTCCGGCCAGGCGATACGCGCCATCGCCCTCGGCATCGTGGTCACCGCGCTCGTGCAGTCGGTGGTGGGCGGGATCGGTCTCGCCGTCACCGGCGTGCCGCATGCCGTGGTCCTGACCGCGGTGATGTTCCTTCTTGGCGTCGCACAGGTTGGAGCGGTGCCGGTCCTGGTTGGCGGTGTGATCTGGCTCTACTGGCAGGACCAGACGCTGTGGGCCACGGTGATGGTGATCTGGACCATCATCACCGGCAGCCTCGACAATTTCATCCGCCCCATCCTCATCAAGCGGGGCGCCGATCTGCCGCTGCTCCTGGTCTTCTCTGGCGTCCTCGGCGGCCTGCTCGCCTTCGGCATCATCGGCCTCTTCGTCGGTCCGGTGGTGCTCGCGGTCAGCTATACGCTGCTCGTGGCGTGGGTCGGAGAGGGCCGGTCCGCGGGCGAGTGAAGCGGGCCGGGCACGAGGTGACGGCGGCTTTGCGCCGTCGCGCCGTGCCCGGCGCGAGCTGTCAAGCGCTGACGCCACCGGCATCCCGACCACTTCACACTTCTTTACACGCGTAGGTCGGGCGTGCACTCTCCTCGGCATGCGTGACCGAAATGTCACGGCAAGTTTACTTGCACGGATCGGATTCGTGGCGTAGGCTCTCACGCATGCGGTACCGACTCACGCTCGTTCCGCTGCTCGGCGTCGTGCTTCTCACGTTGGTGGCGTTCGCTCACGCGAGCCCGCCCGACCAGACGTGGCAGCCGGGCATCTACGACGACGCCGACTTTGACGATGTGATCGACTTCATCGTCTCCTTGAGCGCCGCGCCGGTGGACTCGGTCCCCGGCCTTGCCCATCGCGCTCCCGCCGTCACCGCGGCTGTCGTTGTCTGTGAGCCGCGTGTTCTTCCGCCCCGCCTGCTTCTTCCCAAGGACCCGCGCAGCCCGCCGTCCTCGTAGGGTCCGCCTGCCTTCCTGACGCGCCGTACGCACGGGCATAGCCCGGCCCGGCTCCCGTCCGGCTAGGCCGGCTCCCGATCGCACTCTCGGAGCCGCTCGGAACGCCGCTCGCTGCCGGCGCGGCCGCGTTCCGGGCACGAGTCTCGACGCGACGCGGTCTCATCCAAGGAGGAGTCTATGAACGGGTCAGTTGCTGCAGCTGCCACGTCGTCGTTTCCTGTCGATTCCGAACCGCAAGAGAAGGGGAGCCTCTGGGCCATAGTCCTGGCAGGCGGTGAAGGCCAGCGGCTCCGGCCTCTGACCCGTCACCTCTATGGCGACGAGCGGCCAAAGCAGTACGCCGCCGTCGTCGGCGCTCGATCGCTGCTTCGGCAGACGCTCGATCGGGTCGGCCTGCTGATTCCCGCCGAGCGCACCGTCGTCGCGACGCTCGCGAGCCACGGGCGCTACGTCGAGGCCGAGCTTCGCGGCGCTCCGAGGCCCCATGTGCTGGCGCAGGCCTATGATCGCGGCACCGCGGCGGGAGTCCTCCTGCCGGCGCACTGGATCAAGGCCCGGGATGCCGACGCGACGGTGGTGGTCTTTCCCTCCGATCACTTCGTGCTCGAAGAGTCCGCCTTCATGTGCCACGTGGCCGACGTGGCGAGGGCGGCCCGGCACCGCTCGGAGGCCATGATCGTTCTCGGAGCTGAGGCCACGGATCCCGAGGCGGAGTACGGCTGGATCGAGCCGGGTGAGATCGTGGCCTGGACCGCACGAGGTCCGCTCCAGCGGATTCGCCGCTTTCTGGAGAAGCCGCCGCAAGAGGAGGCCGCCGACCTCTTTCGCGCCGGCTGTCTGTGGAACATGTTCGTGTTTGCCGCCAGAGTGTCGGCTCTCGTGGAGGCGGGGCGCATCTGTGTGCCGCTCCTGCACGATCGCCTGAGCCGCATGGAACTCTTCCTCGGCACCCACCACGAGCCGTGGGCCATTCGGCAGGCGTGCATGCTGGCACCGACAGCGAACTTCTCCCGTTCCGTGCTCGAGGACGAATCGCTGTCCATGGTCGTGTCGAAAGTTCCCGAGCTGACCTGGTGCGATCTGGGCACGCCCGAGCGGGTCGCTCGGACCTTGCGCCGCCTCGGAGTATCGCCGGCATGGATCGCCAGCTAGAAGCGTGTAAGAAGTACAAACGAGAGGCGCAGTGACACCGTGTAGTTCCTTCGCTGCCGGCGTGTGTGGAGCAGATCGAGTGGCGCGATGGGCTGATTCTGGCTCGGGAAAGGCGCCTCGCTCGTGGGCATGCGAGTTGCTACACGACGGCCCATGGCGGCTTGCTGCCCGGAAAGAGCCAGCGGCTAGCAGTGCATTCCCATCTGGGCCCCAGCGATCTGGCGGTCGATCTGGGAACGTCGAACACGAGGGTCTACGTGCCGGGCATCGGCGTGGCCCTGGACGAGCCGTCCGTCGTGGCCGTGCGCGGCAATACCGTGATCGCCGTGGGGCGGAAGGCGAAGGCCATGATCGGCCGCGTCCCGGAGAGCGTGCAGGTCATCACGCCCTTGCGCCGCGGTGTCATCGCCGACGTCAGCGGGGCCCGGCACATGCTCGGGCATTTCATCAAGAGCGTCGTGGGCCGATGGCACGTCCTGCAGCCTCGGATCTCCGTGGTGGTTCCCTACGGAACCACTCAGGTGGAGAAGCGGGCCGTCGAGGAGCTTGGGCGGAGCGTCGGCGCGCGCAAGGTGTATCTGATAGAGGAGCCGGTGGCGGCGGCCCTCGGCGCCGGCTTGCCGGTGTCGGAGCCGGGCGCCCACACCATCGTGAACATCGGCGGCGGCACGACCGAGGTGGCGGTGATGTCGCTGTCCGGCATCGTCGGCTGCGAGTCCATGCGGTTCGGGGGCGATGACCTCGACGAGGCGATCATGCAGCACGTCAGGAAGGGACACAGTCTCCTGATCGGGCCGCTGCAGGCGGAGGATCTCAAGATCGCGATCGGGTCGATGCGCCGGCCCGGCGAAGAGGCGGATGACGCATCCCTCATCCGCGAGGTGAAAGGGCGAAACCTCATCAACGGCCTCCCCAAGACCATCGGCATCTCGGTCCAGGAGCTGAGCGAAGCCCTGCGGGAGCCGACGACGGCCTTCCTCAACTCTGTGCGCTCGTGCCTCGAGCGCATACCGCCCGAGTTGTCGGCCGACATCCTGGATGCCGGCATCGTCCTGACGGGAGGCGGAGCGCTGTTGACCGGGCTCGGGCCGAGGCTGCGCGCGCTGACGCATCTTCCGGTCAGGCTGAGTGAGGAGCCCACTCGCTGCGCGGTGCTGGGGGCCGGGCGGGCGCTGGAGGACCCGGCCCTCCTCCGCGCGATGTCCGGCTCCTCATCGTGAGCGGCGACGACGCTCGCGGATCCTTTCCCGTCCTCCTGGCCCTCGACCTGCTTCCGAAGGAAGAACGTGCTCGACTATTTTGCCCGCCGCGTTTCGGTCGAGTACTCCCTTCGCTCGGAAGGCGGGAAATCCTTACCCGACGAACAGGATTGCCAGCGCGATCTTCTCGATCTCACGATGGACCGTGCGAGGGTGGTGTCGGGCGCGCTTCTTGCTCTCTCCCGACCCCAGAACGTCATGGATCACCATTCGCTCGCAAATGCGACGATCCCGGCCTCATCGGCCATCGCCGCACTGGCCCAGACACTCACGGTGATCGTTCCCGCCTAACAACGAGCGGGATTCGATCGGCGATACGATTCGAAGCCTGCAGGCGCAGACCGTCGCAGTCAAGACCGTGATCGTGGTAGATAATTGCTCGTCACGGTTGCGCCGATCATTCTGACCTTCGGCACCCTCGCGGCCGTCCTCGTCGCGGTCGAAATCGGGCGGCTCGTGATTCGCCCACGTGGCCGCGACGGGGCCCCTTCCGTCAGGATCCGGCGCGAGCGGGAAGAGCCGCCGATCCCTCTGGCCTAGAAGACCGGCTTCTCGACGTAGGTGCCGAAAACCGAGCGCAGGCGGGCCACGATCTCGCCGAGCGTGGCGCGGGCCTTCACCGCTTCGATGGTGACGGGCATCAGATTGGCGTCTGGATCCCGCGCTTCGACCGCGAGCCGGTCGAGGAGGCTCTGCACGCGGGCGCCGTCGCGCCGCCGGCGCGCCTCGTGCAGCCGCGCGATCTGGCGCGTCTCCACCGCGGCGTCCACCTTGTGGATGGGCACCGGCACGGGCGCCGCCGGCTCGACGAAGCGGTTGACGCCGATGAGCGGCTGATCGCCGGAGGCGCGCCGGCGGGCCGTCTCATAGGCCGAGTCGGCGATCTCTTTCTGGAAGTAGCCGTCCTCCACCGCTTTGATGGTGCCGCCGAGCGCGTCGACCTTGGCGAGGGTCTCGAAGACACGGCGCTCGATCTCGTTGGTCAGCGCTTCGACGAAGTACGACCCGCCGAGCGGATCGATGACGTTGGCCACCCGGCTTTCCTCGGCGATGATCTGCTGCGTGCGAAGCGCGAGCTTCATCGCCTCCTCGGAGGGAATGGCGTAGGCCTCGTCGAGTCCGTTGGTGTGGAGCGACTGCGCTCCACCCAGTACCGCCGAAAGGGCCTGGAGCGCGGTGCGCACCACATTGTTCATGGGCTGGGCCCGGGTCAAGGACGCCGCCGCGGTCTGGCAGTGGAAGCGCAGCCGCATGGATTCGGGCTTCCGCGCTCCGAAGCGCTCTTTCATGATCCGCGCATAGATGCGCCGCGCCGCCCGGAACTTCGCGATCTCCTCGAAGAAGTCATTTTGCGCGACGAAGTAGAAGGCGAGGCGCGGCGCGAACTCGTCCACGGGGACGCCGGCGCGCGTCACTTCCTCGACGTAGGCGATGGCATTGGCCATCGTGAAGCTCAATTCCTGAACCGAGGTCGCTCCCGCCTCCGAGATGTGATAGCCGCTGATATTGATGGGATTGTAGCGCGCCATGTTCCGCGCCGACCAGACGATCATGTCGCGCATGATCCGCATGGACGGACGGATGGGGAAGATCCACTCCTTCTGCGCGATGTACTCCTTCAAAATGTCCGCCTGGACGGTGCCGGAGAGGCGGTTGAGGTCGAGGCCCCGGCCTTGCGCGAGCGCCACGTACATGGCGAGGAGAATCCACGCGGTGGGGTTGATGGTCATCGAGACCGAGATCGCCTCGAGATCCACGCCGTCGAAGAGCGCCTCGACGTCGTCCAGGGTGTCGACGGCCACGCCCTCGCGTCCGACCTCGCCCAGCGAGCGCGGATCGTCGGAATCGTAGCCCATGAGGGTCGGCATGTCGAAGTCCACGGACAGGCCCGTCTGTCCCTGCGCGATGAGGTAGCGGAAGCGACCGTTCGTGTCCTCGCCGGTGCCGAAGCCCGCGATCTGGCGCATGGTCCACAGCCGCCCACGGTACATGGTGGGATAGGGGCCGCGCGTGTAAGGATACTGGCCCGGCAGCCCCAGATCGTCCTGCCGGAGATCCGCCAGATCCTCCGAGGTGTAGACGCGTCTGAGCGGCAACCCCGAGAGCGTGCGGTACTCCGCACGAGACTCGGGCTGACGGTCCAGGAAGGCGCGGAGGTCCCCCGCCTCCCACGCCGCGCGCAGCGCCGCCGCCCTTGCGATCTCCTCCCGGTCGAACATTTCAGGCCTCCCTCTTCTCGAGCACGTCCCGGTAGAGGTCGCGGTCGTCGATCACCCGCCGGGCCTTGAACTCCGTGCGCGGGATCGTGCCCTGCGCGACGATCTCGACCACGGGGTGCACACCGAGGCGCGTGCGCAGCCGCTCCCGCATCCGGGCGCGCAGCGCCTCGATCCCGGCAGGGTCCGTCACTTCGGCCGAGGCCTCCGCGCGCACGAGGAGCTCGTCCATGGTCTCCCGGCGCGAGACTATCACGCGGAATTCGCCGCCGAACCCCTCGACGGCGCGCAGCGTGTCCTCGATGGCGCTCGGGTAGACGTTCTCCCCGCGGACGATGATCATGTCGTCGAAGCGGCCGTAGAGGCCGCCGGGCAGGCGCGGATAGGTCCGGCCGCACGGGCACGGCTCGTCGGTCCAGCGCGCGCGGTCGCCCGACACCAGCCGGATCATGGGCTGCGAGGTGCGCTCGAGATGCGTGTAGACCGGCGTGCCCTCTGCTCCGTAGGGCACGGGCTCGAAGGTGTCGGGGTCGCAGACCTGCGTGTAGACGAGGTCCTGCCAGAGGTGCATGCCCGTGCGATGCCGGCACTCGCCGTTGGTCATCCACGGGCTCATCTCGGCCATGCTGCCCATGTCGACGCAGATTCCGCCGAACGTCTCCTCGATGAGGCGTCTCGTCGCGGGAATCCCCGCGCCGGGCTCGCCCGAGAAAAAGAGGATCCGGAAGCCCAGGCTTCGCGGATCGACGCCCTCGCGCTTCGCCGTGTCGGCGAAGTGCAGTGCATAGGACGGGGTGCCGTAGAAGGCGGTGGGGCGCAGATCACGGGCCCAGCCCACCGCGGTGAGGGTCTGCCCCGCCACGCCGGCGCCGAAGGGGAAAGCCGTCGCACCCAGCCGCTCGACGCCAGCGAGCGCGCCCCAGGAGCCCATGTAGAGGCTGAAGAAGGAACAGATCATGACGCGATCGTCGGGGCGAATACCCGCGCCCCACAGGATGCGCGCGTGCGCTTCGGCGATACGCGCCCAGTCGTCCGCTCCGACACCGAAGACCGTCGGCCGCCCCGTGGTGCCGCTCGTGCCGTGGATCCTTGCGACGTCGCGCGGCTCGATGCCGAGGTAGTCGCCGAAAGGCGGAAGCGCGGTCTGTGCCGCGCGCAGCTCGGCCTTCTCGACGACGGGGAAGGTCGCGAGATCGTCGAGGCTCCTGAGCGTCTCCGGTGACACGCCCGCCCCTTGCCACTTCCTGCGATAGAAAGGACAGCGCTCCCACGCATACCGCACCTGCTCGCGCAGCTTGACCAGGATGAGGGCGTCACGTGCCGCGGGCTCGGCGCATTCGATCTCGGGCAGCCAGCACGGATCATCGGGAGCCGGAGCATAGGCGGGATCGTAGCGCGGCGGCCAGACTCCGAGATCCACGCCGCGCGTGCGCCGGAGCAGGCTCAGGTCGAGATCGGCCATGGATGAACGGTCAGCCGGCCGGCGGCGAGGGTGCGAGCGCGCGGACGCGAGCGACGATCTCGTCGGGCGGCGTGTCCTGGAGGATGACGTCGCTGACGCCCAGCAGGCGGAGCTCGGCCACGTCCTCGTCCGGGACGACACCGCCCACGACGAGACGGACGTCGTCGGCCCCGGCCCGGCGCAACAGCTCGAGCACCTTGGGAACCAGCGTCATGTGGGCGCCGGATAGGAGGCTCACGCCGAGCACGTCCACGTCCTCCTGTACCGCGGCCGCGACGACCTCTTCGGGCGTCCGGTGCAGGCCGGTATAAACAACCTCCATGCCCGCGTCCCTCAGACAGCGCGCCACGACTTTGGCGCCGCGGTCGTGGCCGTCGAGGCCGACCTTGGCGATCATGACGCGAAGGGGACGGTCCGGCATGGGGCGGGTCTCCGCGCGGGGGAAGTCGCTAGATGCGCGAGCGCCGGACGCTGCTCACAGCTTCCGCGCGCTGAAAGGGGAACCCGCGGCCGCACCGACCGTCGCGTCCGCGGCGGGCGGCGCGACGCTCGGGGTCGCCGAGTCGAGCACTTCGCGAACCTTGAGCGCCAGGGCATCGGGCGTGAAGGGCTTGGAGAGGAAGGCCATGCCGGCACCAAGCACCCCGTGGCGAACAATGGCGTCGTCCGTATAGCCGGACATGTAGAGCACCCGCATGTCCGGACGCACCGGCTGCAGGCGCTGGGCGAGCTCGCCGCCGCTCATATGCGGCATGACGACGTCCGTGACCATGAGATGGATCGGTCCACGGTGACGCTCGCTGATCTCGATGGCCTCCGCCCCGTGACGCGCCTCGAGGACGTGGTAGCCGTTCATCTCGAGGATCTCGCGGACCACCGCTCGGACACGCAGCGCGTCCTCGACGAGGAGGATGGTCTCGGTCCGCACGGGCGGCGTCTCGGACACGATGGCGGGATCGAGCGCCGCCGTGGCAGCCACGGGCGCGGGGCGAGGTGGCGGCGGCGGCACGGGCGTGGCCGGTCTGAGCGGCACGACGGGGGGCGGTGGCGGCGCCACTGGCTTCGTCGGCGCTGCCGGCATCGTCGCCGGAGCCGGGCGCGCCGCGGAGGCCGCCGCCGCGTGTGCCTCGACCTGCGGCAGGTAGATCCGGAAGGTCGTGCCGTGCCCCACTTCTGTCGTCACCGTGATGGAGCCGCCGCTCTGCTCCACAATGCCGTACACGGTGCTGAGTCCCAGGCCCGTGCCCTTGCCGGGCTCCTTGGTCGTGAAGAACGGCTCGAAGAGGTGCTCCTGCGTCGCGGCGTCCATCCCGGTGCCGCTATCGCTCACCTCGAGCAGCACATGAGCCCCGGCCGGCGGACTCGCCGCCCCGGGCAGCCCCGGCGCTTCGCCAGCCTGGACATTGGCGGTTCGAATGAGGAGCCGTCCGCCGTCGGGCATGGCATCGCGGGCATTGACGGCCAGGTTCATGATGACCTGCTCGATCTGGCCCGGGTCGGCTTTGACGGGGCCCAGTGCCGGCTCCGGCACGGTCACCAGGTTGATCGTCTCGCCGATCAGGCGCTGGAGCATGGTCTGCATCCCCGACACGATTTCGTTGAGGTCCAGCACCTTTGGCGCCAGCACCTGCTTGCGGCTGAAGGCGAGGAGCTGGCGGGTGAGCGTGGCGGCCTGATCGGCCGCCTCGCGAATGCCCTCGGCATTCTTGCGCAGCGGATGGGTGGGGGCAAGGCGCCGCAGGATGAGATCGCCGTCACCCCGGATGACCATGAGCAGGTTGTTGAAGTCGTGGGCGATGCCACCGGCGAGCTTGCCGACCGCGTCCATCTTCTGCGCCTGACGCAGCTGGTCCTCGCTCTGCCGCAGCGCTTCGTCCGCCCGCTTGAGCTCGGTCAGGTCGACGGTGAGGCCGCGGAGCTGCCCGGGCTTGCCCGGACCGCCGGGCACCACATGCACGATGTCCCGGAGCCAGACGACGTCCCCCGTGGCCCGGAGCGCCCGGTACTCGAGCTCGTGATCCTCGCCCCGCGCGAGCGCGGCCCGGCACGTGGCCATGGCCTTGGCGCGGTCCTCGGGATGAATGCGCGTGCTGAAAAAGTCCGGCTCGGCGAGCCAGCGCTCGGTCGGGAAACCGAGCACGGTTTTGGCGCGCTGGCTGACGAACGAGAAGCGCAGCGTGGCGGCGTCGGCCTCCCACACGATGGCGTCAAGGCCCTGGACCAGATCCTGGAAGCGCTTCTCCGACTCCTTCCGCGCCGCCTGCAGGCGCTCTTCCTCCGAGAGGTCCTCGACGATGAGCAGCAGGCGCGCGTCTTCCTGCTCCTCGATGCGGATGCTCGTGATCGTCACCCGCACCGGTCGGGTCTCGTGGCGGTGGGGCAGGTAGAAATCGAACGGCAGATCGCTCTGCGCGGTGCCCGACTGCATCACCTCGCGCGCGCGCCGCACGAGGCCCTCGGCGCGGACCAGGTCGTCGAGCCCGCGTCCCAGGGTGTCGTCACGGCGCAGGTGGAAGGAATCGAGGAAGGATCGGTTCGCCGAGAGCACGCGCAGATCCGCCGCGAGCACGAGCAGCCCCGAGGGCACCGAGGCCACGATCTTCTCGGCATAGCCCTTGAGGTTGAAGATGGCGCGCTCCTGCTTGATCTGCTCGCGCAGAAGCGTCGCGCGCTGCCCCTGGCGCCACAGGCTGAAGAGCAGGCCGGCCAGGGCGAGCGTGAGGAACCCGGCGGCGAAGCCGGCCAGCTTTCCCGCCTGATAGAAGTCCGCGAGGGCCTCCTCGCGGTCGACCTTGACGACGAGGCCCCATCCCGGGGGCACGATCCAGCGCGTCGCCTCGAAGGAGGGCACGGCGCGATAGTCGAGCATCTCTCCGAACGTGTCCCGCCCCTGCGCTGCACGCTTCGCCAGCGGCACCAGCGTCTCGAGCGATCGGTCGATCGCCGACCAGCCCGCGGAGTCGCCCTTGAGCGGCGAGACGTACGAGGGCTTGGGGCCGTCCACCCGGAAGAGCAGCGTCTCGCCCGTGCGCGTGGGCACGGTGTCGTCGGTCAGGAGAGGGAAGAGCCGGGTCTCGGGGCGCATCAGCAGCGTGACGACGCCCATGGCGGGACGTGCCGAATCCGCGCCGCCGTCGGCGAAGACCGGCACGCTCATGACCAGGAGCTTGTGGGCTCCTTCCTCGGCGAGGTCCACGCGCATGGACCTGGACTTGGCCGCGCTCACGGCGGCCTCGGGACTCTCACGGCCCAGCTCGGCTGCGCCGGTGGATCGCGCGAGCATCTGTCCCTGCGGATCCATGAGCGAGATGCCCGCATAGCCGTAAGCCGAGGCGACGCGATCGAGCTGCGCCACGATCGCGCCCCGCACATCCAGGCCGCGGCCGCCGTCGAGCATGAGCGCGCGCACGGCGGGAGAGGACGCGAGCACGTCGGCGTCGGCGCGGCGCCCCTTGAACCAGTCCGAGAGGAGGCGCGCGCGGCCTTCGGCGATCGTGGTGACACGGGCCTGCCACTGGGCGAGGGCGCTCTGGCGCTCACCTTCGATCTGGAACCAGATGAACGTGGAGATGAGCGCGGTGCCGAAGAGGAAAGCCGCCAGGTAGCCCCACGGAAAACGGTCCTTCGCCGGTCCCTGTGCGGGACGCGGCGCGCGTGGAGGAGCCCCCGCGGCACCCCGCGGACGGGAAAGGTCGTGGCGGCTCTTCATGCGTGCAGCTCCAATGAGATCACCCACTTGCGGAGCTTCCGCGAGGCTTTACGGCTCCGCCGAATCAGGTTACGAGAGTTTCGGCTCGCAGGCAAGGTTTATGCCCTCGAAAACGGCCTGCGTGAGACGACCCGAGAGCCGGACCGGACGACGAAAAGCGTCCGTGAGGCCGGATACTTAGACGTGATTGCGAAGCATGAGCTCCTTCGGATGGGGCGAGAGGTAGATCTGGTCGGCGATATAGGCCACGCCGAAGCGCGCCACGTAGTGGTTGATGAGCGTGATGGGCACCACCAGCGGCACGAGCCCGCGGCCGAAATCGCTGATAAGGTCGCCGAGCTCTTTCTTCTCCCCTGTCGAGAGGCGCTCCTTGAAGAAGCCCATGATGTGCTGGAGCACGTTGACGTGCTTGCGAGGGGTGGCGCTGACGCCGAGCGCCCGCATGAAGCCCTCCCCATAGCGCGCGAGCCAGTCGGCGCGAGGCTGGCCCTTGAGATTGCCCAGGAGGCGGCCGAGTTGCGCGTAGTCGACGGGACTGTGGGCGAGCAGCAGGAACTTGTGCGCGGTGTGGAACCCAACGATGTCGCGGGCCTTCGCCCCACTCTCGATGAGCGCCCGCAGACGCCGGTAGGCGAAGACGCGTGTGATGAAATTGTCGCGGAGCCGCGCGTCGGACAGACGCCCCTCCTCCTCTACGGGCAGGAGCGGATAGGCCGCCATCAGCCGCCGGGCGAAGAGTCCGGTGCCGCTCCGAGAGGGCATGCCCGCGCCGGTATAGACCTTCACGCGCTCCATGCCGCACGAGGGCGACGCGCGCTTGAGAATATAGCCGGAGAGCCCGAGCCGGCCGAGCGCGCCCACGCGCGCCCGCGCATAGGTGTCCATGGCCTGCGTCAGGTCCGTCCCGCTCTGGGTGGCGACGAGCCGCGGCGCCGCGGCGTCTCCCACCAGACGCAGTGTTTCGCGGGGAGCGCCCAGACCCAGCTCCATCTCGGGACACACCGGCACCCACGTGAAATGCCGCGACAGCGGGCCGGTGACATAGGCGTCCTTCTGATGGCCGCCGTCGTAGCGGACAGCCTCGCCGAGAAGGCAGGAGGAGATGCCGATCTTGATCTCGAGGTCAGGGGATCGCCAGGCCGGCGGGGAGTGGGGCTCGCGTGCGTCCGTCACCATGCGGTATTGTATCCGACATGCCTACCATCGATCCCGGACGTCTCGAGAGCACAGCGACCCGCATCTTCGAAGGCCTCGGCGCTCCGCCGGCCGATGCCGCGTGGATCTCGCATCTTCTCGTCCTCGCCAATCTCCGCGGCCACGATTCCCACGGGGTCATTCGCATCCCGCAATACGCCGAAGGCGTCAAGGCGGGCGGGATCGATCCGAAGTCGCCCATCACCATCCTCGCCGAGACGCCGGTGACCGCACGCCTCGACGGCGGCCGCGGATTCGGCCAGGTGGTGGCGCGACGGGGCGCGGAGATGGCTATTGCCAAGGCCAAGGCCTCCGGCCTCGCCGCCGTGGCGCTCTCGCGCACGACGCACGTGGGTCGCCTCGCGGACTATGCGGAGATGGCGGCGCGACAGGGACTGGTCGGCATGCTGTGGGTGAACGCCGTGCACGGGCTCAATGTCGCGCCGTGGGGAGGCGCCGCGCGGCGCCTCGGGACCAACCCTCACGCAATCGGTATCCCGGGCAAGGACGGCCCCGCCATGGTGCTCGACTTCGCGACGAGCGTGGTGGCTGAGGGCAAGATGCGCGTGAAGAAGAACCGCAAGCAGCAGGCGCCTCCCGGATGGTTCATCGACGCCGAGGGCCGCCCGGCCACCGATCCCGAGATCTTCTACGGGAACCCGGTGGGCTCGCTGCTCACGGCCGGTGAGCACAAGGGCTACGGGCTCTCGCTGGCCGTCGAGATCCTCGGCGGCATTCTCTCCGGCACGGGCCCGGCGGGTCCTGGCCCCGGCCTCTTCGCCAACGGCACGCTGATGATCTGCCTCGACGTGGAGCGCTTCATCCCGCTCGCCGACTTCCACACCCAGGTTGCGGGCCTCTTCCGCTTCGTCAAATCGGCGCCGCTCGCCCAGGGCTCCAAGGAAATCCTGATCCCGGGCGAGCCGGAGGCGCGTCTCGAGGCCGAGCGTCGTCGCGACGGCGTCCCCGTCGAAGAAGAAACCTGGAGCCAGATCGAACGCGTCGCCGCCGAACTCTCCTAGCTTTTCGCTCTGGCGTGGCGGTGGTCATACGACGGGTGGGGCAGGGAGTTCCCTCCGTAGGCCACGCTGAGTCGCATTCGC
>Ga0335084_10002289_pt1 | contig 18410 bp, 14 predicted proteins | sample Lox_Sample_44_FD_206721 | JGI IMG/M metagenome (GOLD analysis project Ga0335084, IMG submission 206721) | Soil microbial communities from Loxahatchee National Wildlife Refuge, Florida, United States - Lox_Sample_4.4 | ecosystem: Environmental > Terrestrial > Soil > Wetlands | place: USA...
CAACCCGAGCACGAAGCCGACCGCCATTCCCGACGCCACGATGATGACGAGCGAGTAGTTGCCGATCGCGTGGATCTGAGCGGTCACGAGAAAGAAGCGGCGCACCGCGGCCGGCACGTTCTTGACAAGTTCCGTGAAGAACGCCCCGTTGTGACCCAGTGCACGCAGGACGCCGAGCGTGATTTCACCGAGGCGCTGTGGAATATCCGGCAGCTTCATGCCGGCACTCCAAAATCCACTTCGGCCGAAGGCGCGGGGTAGTGAAACTTCACCGGCCCATCGACCTCGCCGCGGATGAACTGCCGCACCTCCGGTTCGTTCGACGCCCGCAATTGCTCCGGAGTACCGTGACCGACCACGCGGCCGGCCGTAATGAGATACGCGTAGTCGCTGATCAGGAAGCACTCGTCGACGTCGTGCGAAACGATCAGCGACGTCGCCCCGGTCGCATCGTTCAGACGCCGGATGAGGTTTGCCGCCACGCCCAGCGAGATCGGATCGAGCCCGGCGAAAGGCTCGTCGTACATGATGAGTTCCGGATCGAGCGCGATCGTGCGTGCCAGAGCCACGCGCCGTGCCATGCCGCCCGAAATCTCGCTCGGTTTCAGATCGGCCGCGCCACGCAATCCGACCGCATGAAGTTTCATGATCACGATGTCGCGAATCATCGATTCGGGCAGCGTCGTGTGTTCGCGCAGAGGGAACGCCACGTTCTCGAACAACGTGAGATCGGTGAACAGCGCGCCGAACTGGAACAGCATGCCGATGCGCCGGCGCATCGCATAGAGCGCCGCGCGGTTGTCAGGATCGACCGGCCGGCCGTGCAACGTGATCCGGCCTTGCTGCGGTTTCACGGTGCCGCCGATGAGGCGCAGCAGCGTGGTCTTGCCGCAGCCGGATTGGCCCATGATCGCCGTGACGCTGCCGCGCCGGAACGTGAGCGAGACGTCGGAAAGGATCACGCGCTCGTCATAACCGAACGTCACGCGATCGATATCGAGAAAGATGTCGGAATTCAATCTGGCAGCGCACCGGCGCCGCGATGCGCGGGTGCCCAATGTTGATTCGTGCTTCGGGGCAGCAGCGCCGGTCTCCCCATGGCGCCGCGACAATTGTCGCATACGCCCCGCCCGGGAAAAGCCCGGCGCGCCAGCGAAAAAGGCGCCTATTGCCGGTAGTTGTTGCGTGCCGCCGTTGCAGCGACACATTCGGGAAGATCGTAGAACAGGCCGCCGATCGCGCCTCCTCCAGCCTTGCCCTTCGTGTTGCCGTAATCCGCGAATTCTTCCTCGCAATCCGCGCGGGGCCGCTTGTCATCTTTCACGCAGGCTTCGATCTTTTCCGCACGCAGCGGCTCCAGCTTCTTCGCGCGCGCCGCTTCGCACTGTCGATCCATTTCGGCGAAGCGTTTCAGATCAGAGTCGCTTTGCGCCAGGACGCCGAGCGGCATCAGCAAGAGAACCACGAGCGGAGCAGCGCGAATCGTCATGACCATGCTTTGACCCTCCTGTGGCATGCGAGGTTCGCGCAGCGTGACAGCGTGCCGTTCACCGGGGCAGCAGCGAGGTGCCCATCAAGTACTCGTCGACGGCACGCGCGCACTGGCGTCCTTCGCGGATGGCCCACACCACGAGCGACTGGCCACGCCGCATGTCACCAGCCGCGAACACCTTGTCGACATTGGTCCGATAGCTCGAGCGCCCTTCGGTCGCAGCGCGCGCGTTTCCGCGCGCATCCTTCTCGACGCCAAAGCCCTCCAGCACCGCGGCGACCGGTGCCACGAACCCCATCGCGAACAGGACGAGCTCGGCCTGGATTTCGAACTCCGAACCCGGCACCTCGACCATCTTCGTCTGTCCCGTGTTCGGATCCTTTCTCCATTCGACGCGCACGCACTCGAGCGCACGCACGTTTCCCTTGCCGTCGTCCTTGAACGACCTGGTGCTGACAGCCCAGTCGCGCGCAACACCCTCTTCGTGGCTGCTCGACGTGCGCAGCTTGATTGGCCAGTAGGGCCAGGTCATTTCCTTGTTTTCGCTCGCTGGCGGCTGCGGCAGCAGTTCGAACTGCGTGACCGATTTGGCGCCCTGCCGGTTGCTGGTGCCGACGCAGTCCGAGCCCGTGTCGCCGCCACCGATGACAACGACGCGCTTGCCGGTCGCGAGGATCTGGTCCTTCACTTTGTCACCGGCCACGACGCGATTCTGTTGCGGCAGAAACTCCATCGCGAAGTGCACGCCCTTGAGCTCGCGGCCCGGTACCGGAAGATCCCGCGGTGCTTCGGCACCGCCCGACAGCACCACCGCGTCGAAGCTTTCGAGCAATTTCGAAGGAGCGATCGATTCCTTTGCCATGTTGCTGACGCCCGCACCCAGCGCTTTCGATTCGCCGATCAGCACTCCGGGGCGGAACGTGACCCCCTCGGCGCGCATCTGCTCGATGCGGTGGTCGATGTGGGACTTCTCCATCTTGAAGTCCGGAATGCCATAGCGAAGCAGGCCGCCGATCCGGTCGCTCTTCTCGAACAGGGTGACGTCATGACCTGCGCGCGCGAGCTGTTGCGACGCGGCCAAGCCGGCGGGCCCGCTTCCGATCACCGCCACCCGCCTGCCGGTTCTTGCCTTCGGCGGCTGCGGTTCGACCCATCCTTCGGACCAGCCGCGATCGATGATCGCGTGCTCGATGGACTTGATCCCGACCGGATCGTTGTTGATGTTCAGCGTGCAGGCGGCTTCGCAAGGCGCCGGACAGACGCGCCCGGTGAATTCGGGGAAGTTGTTCGTGCTGTGCAGGACCGTCAGCGCTTCGTGCCAATCCTTGTGAAAGACAAGGTCGTTGAAGTCCGGAATGACATTGTTGACCGGGCATCCGCTGCTGCAAAAGGGAATGCCGCAATCCATGCAGCGCGCACCCTGGATGAGCGCCTGCTCCTCGCTCAGATGATGGACGAACTCGCGCCAGTGCTGCTTGCGCGACTCCGGCGCCTCGGCTGCCTCCTCCAAGCGCGCGTATTCCAGGAATCCGGTGACTTTCCCCATCTGAGATCTCGAGTAAACGAATCAGAAACCCGTCACGCGATGCGCGTGGCCGGGCGAAACAGAAAATCGGCCAGTCCTGCGTTGCTCGGACGAGCACGTTTGCGCAGCAACCAGTCGAACATCATCGTTGCGTTGACATGGCACGCAACGATGCCGGCGATCAGGATCACCGTGGAGAGCCACGGCATCAGCGGCTGCGGGTGTCCCATGATGTGCAGCGCTACGAAAAGCGGAGCAGACAGCACCGCAACCGCCACGAATGCCGGAACGATCCAGGGCAGACCCAGCAGCACTGCTACGAAGGCGCTCGTGTGAGCGAGCAGATCGGAATTCCCGGCCCGACCGACGATCACGAAGGCGACGATGGGCCCGCTGATGGCCAGAGCCATCAGCAGGGGCCGCAGCGCGCTGCGCGGCATCACTTGCCTCGTTCATGTCCACGTCAGGCCGCGAGCTTCTCGCGCTCGGCAACCGGTCGCGCGTCGTACAACTGGCGCAGCGCGCGGCGGTATTCGTGCGGAAAGACCTTGACGAAGCGCGTGCGCTTGTTCGCCCAGTCGTGGAGGATCTCCTTGGCGCGGAAGCTTCCCGTGTAGCGGAAGTGCTTCTCGATGAGATCGCGCAACAGGGTCTCGTCGCTCTCGCCCAGGTGCCAGATTGCGGGTTCGATTTGTTCGCCCTGCTCGGCCGCGGTCAGGAGCGGCTCGAGTGCAACCATCGCCGAATTGCACCGGGCCGCGAAGTCCCCGTTGACGTCGTAGACGTAGGCCACGCCGCCGCTCATGCCGGCGGCGAAGTTTCTTCCGGTGCCGCCAAGCACCACCACGGTTCCCTTGGTCATGTACTCGCAACCGTGGTCACCGGTGCCTTCGACAACCGCTGATGCGCCGGAATTGCGAACCGCGAAGCGCTCCCCGGCGACGCCGTTGAAGTACGCCTCGCCGCTGATGGCGCCGTACAGCACCGTGTTGCCGACGATGATGTGCTCGGGGCCGAAGCCGCGGAAATCGTTCGGCGAGCGAACGATGATGCGGCCGCCTGACAGACCCTTGCCTGTGTAGTCGTTCGCATCGCCGACGAGGTCCAGCGTCACGCCGTGCGCAAGGAAGGCGCCAAAGCTCTGGCCCGCCGTTCCGTTGAACTGGATGTGGATCGTGTCGTCAGGCAGACCCTCGTGCCCGTAGCGGCGCGCGACGTGGCTCGACAGCATCGTCCCGACGGTGCGGTTGATGTTGCGGATCGGGCTGATGAAGCTCACGCGCTCGCCCTTTTCGAGGGCAGGCCGCACCTGCTCGATCAGCTTGTTGTCGAGCGCACGGGCGAGGCCGTGATCCTGCTGTTCGCAGCGATAGCGGGCGACGTCGGGCGGCATCGGCGGCGCGTAGAAAATCCGGCTGAAGTCCAGTCCACGCGCCTTCCAGTGTTCGACGCCCTTCTTGGTGTCGAGCAGGTGCGTCGCCCCAATCAGTTCGTCGAACTTGCGGATGCCGAGCTGCGCCATGATCTCGCGCACCTCTTCAGCGACGAAGAAGAAGAAGTTGACGACGTGCTCGGGCTGGCCATTGAAGCGCCGCCGCAGGACCGGATCCTGGGTCGCCACTCCGACCGGACACGTGTTCAGGTGGCACTTGCGCATCATGATGCAACCCTCGACCACCAGCGGCGCCGTCGCGAAGCCGAACTCGTCGGCGCCGAGAAGCGCCCCGATCACGACGTCGCGCCCGGTCTTCATCTGGCCATCGACCTGAACGGCAATCCGTCCGCGCAGCCGGTTCAGCACGAGCGTCTGCTGCGTTTCCGCAAGGCCCAGTTCCCATGGCGTGCCGGCATGCTTGATCGACGAGACCGGCGACGCGCCGGTGCCGCCGTCGTGCCCGGCGATCGTCACGTGGTCCGACTTCGCCTTGGCAACGCCCGCTGCGACAGTGCCGACTCCAACTTCCGAAACGAGCTTCACGCTCACGCTCGCATTGGGATTGCCGTTCTTCAGGTCGTGAATCAGCTGCGCCAGGTCTTCGATCGAATAGATGTCGTGGTGCGGCGGCGGCGAGATGAGTCCCACGCCGGGCACCGAGAATCGCAACTCGGCGATGTACTCGCTCACCTTGTGGCCGGGGAGCTGACCGCCTTCGCCAGGCTTCGCTCCTTGCGCCATCTTGATCTGCAACTGGTCCGCGCTGACCAGGTACGCGGCCGTCACACCGAAGCGGCCCGATGCGACCTGCTTGATGCGTGAGCGCAGCGAGTCGCCCTCCTGCAACGGCTGATCGACTTCGACCCGGTCCTTGCCGAGCACGCCGGCGAGCGTCTCGCCTTTCTTGATCGGAATCCCCCGCAACTCGCGCTCGTAGCGCCGCGGATCCTCGCCGCCCTCGCCCGTATTGCTCTTGCCGCCGATGCGGTTCATGGCGATCGCAAGCGTCGTATGCGCCTCGGTGGAAATGGAGCCGAGCGACATGGCGCCGGTGGCAAAGCGCTTGACGATCTCCTTGGCCGGCTCGACCTCGTCGAGTGCAATCGCCTTCTTCGGGTCGACGCGGAACTCGAACAGGCCGCGCAGCGTCATGTGGCGGCGGCTCTGGTCGTTGATGATCTGCGCGTATTCCTTGTAGGTCTGATATGAATTCGAACGCGAAGCGTGCTGCAGCCGTGCGATCGCATCGGGCGTCCACATGTGCTCTTCGCCGCGGACGCGCCAGGCATATTCGCCGCCGGCGTCGAGCATGTTCGCAAGCACCGGGTCGTCGCTGAAAGCAGCTTTGTGCATGCGCACCGCTTCTTCCATGACTTCGAACAGGCCGATGCCGCTGACCGCACTCGGTGTGCCGCTGAAGTACTTGTCGATCAGTTCGGGCCGCAGGCCGACCGCCTCGAAGATCTGAGCGCCGCAGTAGGACATGTAGGTGGAGATGCCCATCTTCGACATCACCTTGTTCAAGCCCTTGCCGATGGCCTTGATGTAGTTCTTGACGGCTTTTGCGGCATCGATGTTGTACGAAGGATCCTGCGCCATCGCGGCGAGCGACTCCAGCGCAAGATACGGGTGCACCGCCTCGGCGCCGTATCCCGCCAGCAGCGCGAAGTGATGCACCTCGCGCGCGGATCCGGTCTCGACGATAAGGCCGGTGGACGTGCGCAGCCCAGCATTGATCAGGTGCTGATGCAACGCGCTGGTGGCGAGCAAGGCGGGGATGGGGACGTGGGCTGCGTCGAGGCGCCGATCGGAGACGATCAGGATGTTGTAGCCTGCCCTGACCGCGTCGACCGCCTCGGCGCACATCGAGGCGAGCCGCGCTTCGACGCCCTCCTTGCCCCAGGCGATCGGATAGCAGATGTCGAGTTCGTAGCTGCGGAACTTCGCCGATGCGAACTCGCTGATGCCGCGGATCTTGGCCATGTCCTTGAAGTCGAGGACCGGCTGCGAAACTTCGAGCCGCATCGGCGGGTTGATGTTGTTGATGTCGAGCAGGTTCGGCTTCGGACCGATGAAGCTGACGAGCGACATCACCAGTTGCTCGCGAATCGGGTCGATCGGCGGATTGGTGACCTGCGCGAAGAGCTGCTTGAAATAGTTGTACAGCGACTTGCTGCGGTCCGAGAGCACTGCGAGCGCCGAGTCGTTGCCCATCGAGCCGATCGCTTCTTCGCCGTCGGCGGCCATCGGGGTCAACAGGATCTTCAGATCCTCCTGCGAATACCCGAACGCCTGCTGGCGGTCGAGCAGCGGCACGTCGAGCCGCGCGGCAGAGCCGGCGTCCTTCTTGCCCGGCAGGTCGTCAAGCTTGAAGCGAATGCGCTTGATCCACTCGCGGTACGGCTTGTTGGCCGCAAGCTGGGTCTTCAGCTCCGCGTCGTCGATGATGCGGCCCTGCTCGGTATCGATCAGGAACATCTTGCCGGGCTGCAGGCGCCACTTCTTCACGATCTTGTGCTCGGCGATGGGCAGCACCCCCATCTCCGAAGCCATCACGACGATGTCATCGTCGGTCACTAGGTAACGCGCGGGACGCAGCCCGTTGCGGTCGAGCGTCGCGCCGATGCGCACGCCGTCGGTGAACGCGATCGCGGCCGGGCCGTCCCACGGCTCCATCATCGCTGCGTGATACTCGTAGAACGCACGCCGCGATTCGTCCATCAGCGTGTGCTGCTCCCACGCCTCCGGAATCATCATCATCATCGCGTGCGCGAGCGGGTACCCTGCCATGGTCAGCAATTCGAGGCAGTTGTCGAAGCACGCGGTGTCGGATTGCCCCTGATAGATCAGCGGCCAGAGTTTCGAAAGGTCATCGCGCAGCACGGGGGATGCCATCACACCTTCGCGCGCGCGCATCCAGTTGAAATTGCCCTTGACCGTGTTGATCTCGCCGTTGTGGGCGATCATCCGGTAGGGGTGGGCGAGTTCCCACGATGGGAACGTATTGGTCGAGAAGCGCTGGTGCACCATCGCGATCGCCGATACGACACGCGGATCGGCGAGATCGCGGTAATAGCGACCGACCTGGTCCGCAAGCAGCAGGCCCTTGTAGACCACGGTGCGCGTCGACATCGACGGCACGAAGTATTCCTTGCCGTGCTGCAGGCGAAGCTTCTGGATCTTGTGGCTTGCGGTCTTGCGGATGATGTACAGCTTGCGCTCGAGCGCGTCCGGCACCATCACGTCGGGCCCGCGGCCGATGAAGATCTGACGGATCACCGGCTCACGCTCACGCACCAGCGGCGACATCGGCATGCTGCGATCGACGGGAACATCGCGCCAGCCGAGCACGACCTGGCCTTCGGCGCGCACCGTTCGCTCGAGCTCTTGCTCGCACGCAAGCCGGGAGGCGTTCTCGCGCGGCAGGAAAATCATTCCGACGCCGTATTCGCCGGGCGGAGGAAGCGTGACACCCGACTTGGCGAGCTCGGCGCGATAGAACGCGTCGGGTACCTGGATCAGGATGCCGGCGCCGTCCCCGCACAGCGGATCCGCCCCGACGGCGCCTCGGTGATCGAGGTTTTGCAGGATCAGCAGCGCCTGCTGGATGAGCGCGTGGCTGCCTTTGCCCTTGATGTTCGCCACGAAACCGACGCCGCAGGCGTCGTGCTCCTGTGTCGGCGAATAGAGACCATGGCGCGCCGCCCCGTCCAAGGCGCGCGAAAGCTCGGTTTCAGCGCTCATCTGACCCCCGGGTAAGATGACCCGACTCTACTGCGTCGCACCACCTCCCTCAAGCACTAAAAAAGGGGTCAGATACCATTTTCGGTTGCATCGCCAAGAGGCAGAGATTAAATGGGGACACATTAGCTATGGCGGACGTGTCCGAGGGCGGCCGCGAGGGCGAGGAGCCGCGAATTCGGGATGGCTCCGCTGCTGGCTCTCCAGCTGTTCGCCCGTAGTCAGCGCCCACCCTCTGTTCGTTCCCCGTCGAATCTGATCGAAGTCCTCGCTGGGAAGCGGCGCCTCGAACAGCTGCTGGTACGCCGACTGGCGCTCGAACGGGGTGTTGCCGAGCGCCCAGAACAGCGCGTGATCGGTGATGAGTGGATCGACGAGCCGCCCAACGTGGTGCGCGTTGCTCGACCACCGATACTCCTCCGGGGCTGCGGCGAGCCCTGCGCGGACCGGATTGAGCTCGATGTACCGCATGCATGCAAGGAGGTATCGATCGGCAGCCACCACGGCCGAGCGAAAGCGCCCTTCCCACAGCGTCCCGGTCCGCTGGTGCCGATCGTTGAACCAGCGCACGTAACGCCGCCCGAGGGCTTGCATGAAGCGGCTGATGCCTTCGTCCGCATCCGGCGTCGCCAACAGATGCACGTGATTCGTCATCAGCACGTACGCGTGCACCGCCACGCCCTGAGCGGCGCTGATTTCGTGCAATAGGTACAGGTAGCGCTGATAGTCGGCCACGTCGGCGAACACCAGCTGGCGGTTGTTGCCGCGCTGGATGACGTGGTGCGGGAAGCCCGCCGCCTTGCTGCGAGGAAGCCTAGCCATCGAGGGATTCTGGGCGTCGAGCCCGGAAAATGGTATCTGACCCCAATTAGACCTCGCCGACGGCGAAGAGTCGGCGGTGCTCGCGGATGGCGTAGCGATCGGTCATGCCGGCGACGTAGTCGGCGATCGCGCGGGCGCGATCGGACTCGGCCCGTTCACGATAGTCGTTGGGCAGCAGGCGCACGTCGTCCCAGAACGCGGTAAACAACTCGCGCACGATGCGACGTGCCTTGTTGGTCATGCGCGTCACCTGGTAGTGCCGGTAGAGGTTCTCGCGCAGGAAGGTCTTCAGTGCATCCGCCTCCTGGCGGATCGGTTGCGAAAACGCGATCAGAAGGCCAGCGCTGCGCACGTCCTCGATCGTCTTCGGCGCAGCGGCTTCGATCCGGCGCGACGACTCCTGCACCAGATCGACGATCAGCGCGTTGATCATTCTGCGCACGGTCTCGTGAATCGTCCGTCGCTCGGGCAAGCGCGGGAACGCCGCCCGCACGGTCGCGGCGTGGCGCGCAAACAGCGAAATTTCGTCGAGCTGCGCGAGCTGCAGCAGCCCCGAGCGCAAACCGTCGTCGACGTCGTGATTGTTGTAGGCGATCTCGTCGGCTAGGTTGGCGATCTGCGCCTCGAGCGACGGCTGGCGGCGCGCGATGAAGCGCTGGCCGAGTTCGCCCAGCTTGCGCGCGTTCTCGAGCGAGCAATGCTTGAGGATTCCCTCGCGCGCCTCGAACGTGAGATTCAGGCCATTGAACGCACCGTAGCGTTCCTCGAGCTCGTCGACTACGCGCAGTGATTGCAGGTTGTGCTCGAAGCCGCCGTGCGGCGCCATGCACTCGTGCAGCGCGTCCTGACCCGCGTGTCCGAACGGCGTGTGCCCGAGATCGTGCGCAAGCGCGATCGCCTCGACGAGATCCTCGTTGACGCGCAGGGCGCGCGCGATGCCCCGCGCGATCTGCGCCACCTCGAGCGAATGCGTGAGACGGGTGCGAAACAGATCGCCCTCGTGATTCACGAACACCTGCGTCTTGTATTCGAGGCGACGAAACGCGGTGGAGTGAATCACCCGCTCGCGATCGCGCTGGAACGCCGTCCGCCGCGGTGCCTCCGCCTCGACGTGAACCCGCCCGCGCGATTCAGCCGAGTGCGCTGCGTAGGAGGCGAGGACCGATTCGACGTGGGCGCCCGGGCCGCTCACACATAGCCCCCGGCGGTCAGCGTCGCTTCGAGCACGTCGTCCGGCACGGAGAGTTGCGTGGCACGGCCGATGCACTCGAGCACGATGAAGCGGACCTGTCCGGCCTGTGCCTTCTTGTCGCCGCGCATCCGCTCGATCGCAGCGCTGCGCGCCAGGCCCGGTATTCGCACCGGCAGCCGCGCCGAGGCGACCGCCCGCTCGATGCGTCCGACGACCGCCGCGTCGACGAGTCCGAGGCGACGCGAGAGATCCGCAGCCAGACAAAGACCGCAGCCGACCGCCTCGCCATGCAGCCATTGGCCGTATCCGGCGACTGCTTCGATCGCGTGACCGAACGTGTGGCCGAGATTCAGCAGCGCGCGCTCGCCGCTTTCGAACTCGTCGCGCGCGACGACTCCGGCCTTGATCACGCACGAACGCGCGACGACCGGACCGAGTGCGGCGCCGTCGCACTCGACCAGGCGCGGCATCGCCGCTTCGACCTGCGCGAAGTAATCCGCATCCGCGAGCAAACCGTGCTTCACGATCTCGGCGAGCCCGGCCGAAATCTCGCGAGCCGGCAGACTGCGTAGCAGATCCGTATCGGCCACGACTGCGCTCGGTTGGTGGAAAGAGCCAATCAGATTTTTGCCCGCGCCGTGATTGACGCCCGTCTTGCCACCAACCGATGAATCGACCTGCGCCAGCAGCGTGGTCGGCACCTGCACGAAGCGAATGCCACGCATGTAGATCGCCGCGGCAAACCCCGCGATGTCGCCGACGACACCACCGCCGAGCGCCACCAGCACGCTGCGCCGGTCGGCGTGCGCGGCCGCGAGCGCATCGATCACCCGCGACGCCGCGGCAAGGTCCTTGCCCGCTTCGCTTGCCGGCAGCACGAAACGTTCCGTCCGCGCGACCGCCTCGAGGGAACGTGCCACGCGATCCAGATACAGCGCTGCAACCGTGGGATCCGTCACGACGAGGATCGATGTCGGTCGCAGCGGCGCGATCCACTCGCCGAGCCGATCGACGAGGCCGGAACCGACGTGGATCAGGTACTCGCGACCCGCGAGGGCGACGGGCACCTGGATCACGGCATCGGCGGACGACAGCGGCGCGTTCATCGGTGCGATTCTACGAACCTGCGCGCAACGACTGGAGTTCGGCGCTTTCGAGGATCCGGCGCACGAGCTTCTTGGGACTTGCCATCGACGAGTGGAATGTCAGATGTGCGGTTTCGGCGTAGAGCGGCGCGCGCTGTGCCAGCAGCGTGACGATGCGTCCACGCGGATCGGCCGTCTGCAACAGCGGCCTCGACTTGTCGTGGCTCGTGCGGCGTGCGATTTCGTCGGCACTGGCCTGCAGGTAGATGACGAGACCGCGCGAGCGCAGATTGTGGCGATTGTCCTCGCGCAGGATCGCGCCCCCGCCAGTGGCAATGACGAGGCCGCGGCGCTGCGTGAGTTCATCCAGCAGCGCGCTCTCGCGGCGCCTGAAACCCTCCTCGCCCTCGACCTCGAAGATCGTGGTGATCGGCACGCCGCTGCGCGCTTCGATCTCGCGGTCGGCGTCGATGAAGCCGAAGGCGAGCGCACGTGCAAGCAGGCGCCCGATGGTCGACTTGCCTGCGCCCATCATTCCGATCAGAAACAGCGATCCGGGTTCGGTCTCCACGAACCCAAGGTTACCGTTGTCACGCCGACAAAAACAAAGGCCGCCCGGAGGCGGCCTTCGTGTGGCGTCCGTGCCGTTGCTAGCGAACGGCCGTCGTGACGCGCTCCGACACGACGCGAGGCGTGATGAAGATCATCAGCTCGGTGCGGTCGTTCACCTTTGCGCGGTTCTTGAAGAGCCACCCGATGATCGGGATGTCGCCCAGCAGCGGAACCTTCGTGGTCGTGACACGTTCGGTCTGCTCGTAGATACCGCCCAGAACCACCGTGCCGCCGTTTTCGACGAGCACCTGTGTCTGCACCGCCTTGGTGTCGATCGCAACGCCGGCGCCGCCGGTCGCAACCGCGCTCGGCGAGTCCTTGTTCACGTTGACGTTCAGGAAGATCGCACCCTCGGGCGTGATCTGCGGCGTCACTTCGAGCCGCAGCACGGCCTTGCGGAACTGGATCTGCGTCGCACCGCTCGACGTTGCGGCCTGGTACGGAATTTCCGTGCCCTGCTCGATGTTCGCCTTCACCTTGTCCGCGGTGATGACGCGTGGGCTCGAAACGATCTTGCCGCGTCCGTCAGCCTCGAGCGCCGTCAGCTCGAGGTTAAGGAGGCGCGTCACGCTGCTGTTGAACAGCGTGAGGCCGATCGTTCCTGGCGAGAATCCACCGAGCCCCGCGGCAGGAAGGTTGACGAAGTTCGGGTTCGTGACCGTGGTGCCGCCGATGGTGATCGAGTTGGCGCCGCTGGCCGCCGAGGAGCTGGGCCCGATCGAGCTTCCCGCACCACCGTTGATCCACTCGCCGTTCGTGATCCGCGCGAAACCGAAGCGGGCACCGAGGTTCTGGCTGAAGCGGTCGTCGGCTTCGACGATGCGCGCCTCGATCAGCACCTGCGGCACTGGAACGTCGATCCGCTGCAGCAGCCGGCGCACTTCCTCAAGCCGCGATGTGGTGTCCTGCACGAACATCTGGTTGGTGCGCGGGTCGACCATCACGCTGCCGCGCTTCGAGAGCAGGCGCTGCTTGTCGTCGACCAGCAGACGGCGCACGTCATCGGCCTTCTGGTAATTGACGACGAAATTCTCGGTGCGCAGCGGCTCCAGATCCGCGATCTGGTTGCGCGCTTCAAGCTCGAGCTTCTCCTTCGCCGCGATTTCCTCGCGCGGGGCAACGATGATCACGTTGCCGTTCTTGCGCATGTCGAGGCCCTTGCTCTGCAGGATGATGTCGAGCGCCTGGTCCCACGGCACGTCCTTCAGACGCAGCGTGATCGAGCCCTGCACGGAGTCGCTGGTGATGATGTTCAGGTTCGTGAAGTCGGCGATGACCTGCAGCAGCGAGCGGACGTCGACGTTCTGGAAATTGAGCGAAAGACGCTCGCCCTGATAGCCCTGGCGCGTGCCCTGGAACAAGCGCGTCGGATCTTCCTTGACCGGCTTCACCTCGACCACGAAGCGGGTGTCGCTCTGGTATGCGTTCTGCTCCCACAAGCCGCGCGGCTCGATGACAAGCCGCGTGCCGGAGCCCTGCTGGAATGCGTTGACTTGCGCGACCGGCGTGCCGAAGTCGGTGACGTCCAACCGGCGCCGCAGCGACTCCGGCAGCGACGTGTTCAGGAAATCGACGATGACCTGGTTGCCCTGCTGCTTGATATCGACGCTGGTGTTCGGATCGGTCAGATCGACCACGACGCGGCCTTCACCGTCGGGGCCGCGGCGGAAATCGATGCCGCGCAACGCACGCGCACCTTCGGTGCTCGCAGCGGGCGCGGTCGCGGCCGCTGCGGCAACCGGCGCCGTGTCCTGCGCGCGGAAGCTGGTGGTTTCGCCGGTGGCGCCGAGCGCAACCACGATGTTGGTGCCGTCGACCGTGATCTGGTGCGTCACTGCGCGGCGCAGATTGAGCACGATGCGCGAGCGTCCTTGCGCCTGCACGACATTCACCGAGCGCAAGTCGCCCTGGTTGATGTCCACCATGTTGCGGCCAAGATTGTTGGTCGCTTGCGGCAGATCGATCGCGATGCGCGCCGGATTCGCCACCGAGAAGCTGGCCGGGGTACCGGTCACAGGCTGCTTCATCTGGATGGTCAGCACGACGCTGTTGCCAGTCTGCGTCGCGTCGACACGTTCGATGCTGTTGCCCGATTGGGCCCAGGCCAACGCTGGAGCGACCGCGACCAACGCCGCAGCGAACGCGCTCACAGCCGCGTTTCGGATCGATTTCAAGGTCCACCTCATCGTTTGCTCCCCTGGGCCGTACGGGTCATCGCTTCTTGCAGTTCGAGTTTTGCGGGCCGTTCGACCCATTCGCCGGCGGCGTCTTGCACGATTTCCTTCAATTGCAGTTCGTTTTCGCTGATGCGGGTGATCAGGCCGAAGTTCTGCCCGACGTAGTTTCCGACCCGCACGAGGTGGGTCGCACCATTGGTTTCGAGCAGCGCGACGTTGGTGCCGCTCTGCCGCATCATCCCGACCATCCGGATCTGGTCGAGAGGAAATCCTTCCAGCGTCTCGCGCCGCCGATCGAGATCAGGCTTGATTGCGCTTGCGCTCACGCGCGCCTGCTGCTGCCGCGCAACGGCCATCACGACCTTCTGCGGATCGAACGGATCGACCAGCGTGCGCGCTTCATAGGCATACGGCGCGAACTCCTTCGGCTCGGGCACGGGCTGTGTGGTCGGCTTCATGGTCTGCCTGACCTCGGCCATCCATTGCTGGATCTCGACCTCGTTGGAGGAAGTGCAGCCGGCGATTGCCACGATCGCGGCCGGCAGGAACAATATCGGGACGCGTTTCATGAGAGCCTATTTTTTCGCCGCCGCCTGGCGCGCCTTGCGCTGGTTGGCGACCTCCTCTTCGTCGAGGTAGCGGAAGGTCTTGGCCGTCGCATCCAGCGTCAACGCACCGTCGCGTGCTGTCTGCAGGCTGAGATTGTTCAGGGTGACGATGCGAGGCAAATTGGCGATATCACCGGTAAACGCACCGAGATCGTGATAGCGGCCTGAGACTTTGACCGCGATCGGCAACTCGGCGTAGTAGTCCTTCAGGTTGGTCTGACCGGGGCGGAACAGTTCGAACTGCAGGCCGCGGCCGATTCCCGCCTGGTTGATGTCCGACAGCAGCGCGTCCATCTCGGCCTTGCTCGGCAGCTGCTTCTCGAGCGTCAACACGTACTGGCTGACCTGTTCCTTCTGCTTGCGCAGTTCCTCGAGATTGATCGCCTGCTGAAGCTTCTGCTTGTACTGGTCCTTCAGGTTCGTCTCTTCGACGCGCAGCCGGTCGAGTTCGTCGATCTGCTTGCTCCAGAAGACGAACCATCCGAACACCGCACAGACCACGATGGCGAAGATCCAGACCGCCACCCGCGGCGCCAGCGGCCACGAGCCGACGTTCTCGAGCGTCAGGCCCTTGAACTGAGAGATCACATCACGCGCATTTGCCATTCTTGCCTCGGGAGCGAAACCTCAGTACGTCACTTCTTGACCGCCGCCGCAGGGCGGGCCGGCTGTCCTTGTGACGCCAACTGAGCCCTTTCCGGCGTTGGTTTGAGAAAGAAGTTCAGCGAGAAATCGAACAGCCGGCGTTGCACGCCCTGCGGAGTCTGGGCGGCGATCTTGATCTCGATCAGTTCGGGCCGCTCGAGGTACTTGGAGTTGCTCTGCAGATTGCGCAGGAACTCGGAGACGCGCTCGTTCGAAGCAGCCCACCCCGTGATGTTGACCTTGCGATCTTCCTGCTTGAACCCGCGCAGGTAGATGCCTTCCGGCGTCTGCTTGCTCAGTTCGTCCATCAGGTAGACGGGCAGGTTGCGGTCCGCTTGCAGGTCTTCGACCGCGCGCTGACGCGCACGCAGCGCATCGATTTCCTGGCGCAGGTTGGCGACTTCCTTGATCTGCACGTCGAGCTTGCGGTTTTCGCCGGTGATGAAGTTGTTGCGATCCTGCTGGCCGCCGATGTAGCCCTGGAGCACCGACCAGACGAGCCCGACCAGCACGAAGCCGGCCGCAAAGCTCATCAGCGTCAGGAAGTAGAACGTCTTCTTCTGCCGCTCGCGTCGTGCCTCGCGATGCGGCAGCAGGTTGACGCGAATCCTCATTTGTCGAACCTCCGCATCGCCAGGCCGCACGGCGTCAGCAGCGCCGGCGCGTCGAGGCGCAACTGCTTTTCGCGCACGCTCGCCGCGACTTCCATGCCCTTGAAGGGCGAAGCGACCGAGGTCGGCACCTGCGCGCGCTCCATCAAAGCATCGGGCAGTCCGGTCAGAACCGCGGAACCACCAACCAGCATGATCTGATCGACGCGCGTGTAGGGCGTCGATGTGAAGAAGAACTGCAGCGCGCGCGTGATCTCGGTCACCGCGGTATCGATGAACGGGCGCAGCACCTCGTTCTCGTAGTTGGTGGGCAGATCGCCGCTGCGCTTCTTCTGCTCGGCCTCTTCGACCGGTATTCCGTAGGCGCGCGCGATGTCGCCCGTGAGCTGCTGCCCACCGAACGGCTGTTCGCGCTCGTAGATCGCTTCGCCGTCGTGCATGACGGTGACGCTGGTCGTATTGGCCCCGAGATAGAAGACGGCGATGACGAGGCCCTCGCCACGATTCGGCAGCTGCTCGATGACACGCTCGAGCGCCGCTCGCATCGCATACGACTCGACGTCGACGACGGCAGGCTTCAGCCCCGCCGCTTGCGCAACCGCCATGCGGTCCTCGACCTTTTCCTTGCGCGAGGCGGCGATCAGCACTTCGACGTCGTCCGGCGCATTCGGAATGGCGCCGAGCACCTGGAAATCCAGGCTCACTTCATCGAGTGCGAACGGGATGTATTGATTGGCCTCGCTCTCGACCTGCATCTCGAGTTCTTCCTCGCGCAGGTTGGCGGGCAGGGCGATGCGCTTGGTGATCACCGCGGAGGCGGGCAGCGCCATCGCGACGTTCTTGATGCGTGTGCCGGCACGACGCCAGGCACGCTTCACTGCTTCGGCAACGACGTCGATCTTGTCGATATTGCCGTCGACGACAGCGCCGCGCGGAAGCGGCTCGATCGCGTAGCGCTCGAGTCGCATCGTGCCGCCGACATCGGACAACTCGACCAGCTTGACGCTGGACGACCCGATATCGAGCCCGACCAAGGGCGGCGATTTAGGAGAAAAGGGCAACTCGAAGGCCAAGGTGGCGCTCCCCAGGTCGTATGACGGGTCGAAAGCTGCAAGCCGGACTAAGGACAGAGGGAACGAAGCTTGCCTAGGACCGCGTCCGCTCGAGCCACCGAAAAGGCGGGTTCGAACAGCGCATTTTCCTTATCTTTCGAGTGTTTATGGCATTCTTATTCGAGGGTACTTGAAAATCCTAGCAACATTAGCGAAAACGGCACAAGCCCCACAAACGGACGAGTTGGCTGTGGTTTCGGTACCAAATCAAACGTTGCGTTGCTTCACGCGTGCGGCGCCCTCACAGAGGCACAGACGCGCGAGGATGGCAAACTTTGCGCTGCCTATAATCGAACCAATAGATCGGCCCGGCCCGTGCGGATTTGATGGTGCCTGCCGCACGCACAGGGCCCGATGGTTGCGCCCTCACGCCTTTCTCCTGTGTCCGAGACCTCCGAATCGACTGACCGCGCACTGCTTAGCTGGCCGCCTTCGCGCCGGTTCTGGCTGACCGCGGGCGCGGTGGCTGTCGGCGGGTGCGCCACGGCCTTCCTCCTCATGGTGTTCGCGTTCGCGGTCGCCTACGCGCACCTGCCGACGATCGAAGCCCTGGCTGACTACCGCCCGAAGATCCCGCTGCGCGTCTGGACCGCGGACGGAGTGCTGATCGGCGAATTCGGCGAGGAGCGCCGCGACTTTGCGGCGCTGCGCGATGTTCCGCAGTTCGTGAAGGACGCCATTCTCTCCGCCGAGGACGATCGCTTCTACGAACACTCCGGCGTCGACTACGGTGGCATCGCGCGAGCGGTGTTCGCGAACTTCATCACCGGGCGGCGCGGTCAGGGCGGCAGCACGATCACGATGCAGATCGCGCGCACGTTCTACCTCACCTCCGAAAAGTCCTATATCCGCAAGCTGTACGAAATCGCGCTTGCGCTGAAGATCGAGTCCGGCCTCAGCAAGGACCGGATCTTCGAGATCTACCTCAACCAGATCTTTCTCGGCCAGCGGGCGTATGGATTCGCCGCGGCTTCGCAGACGTATTTCGGCAAGAAGTTGACTGACGTGTCGGTCGCCGAAGCCGCGATGCTGGCAGGCATCGCACCCGCACCGTCGGCGTACAACCCGATCTCGAGCATGCGGCGGGCCAAGACGCGCCAGCAATACGTGCTCGGCCGCATGCTCGCACTCGGCAAGATCGACCAGGCGACCCATGACGCGGCGCTCGCGCAGCCGATTCGCACGCGCGCCTACGCGCAGTCGTTTACCGACACCACCCGCACTGCTCGCGTGCACGCCGAGTACGCATCGGAGATGGCGCGCCAGCTCATGTTCGACATATTCCGCGACGAGACCTATGCGCGCGGCCTGAACGTCTACACGACCCTCGTCAGCAACGAACAGCAGGCCGCG
>Ga0335084_10002290_pt1 | contig 18409 bp, 20 predicted proteins | sample Lox_Sample_44_FD_206721 | JGI IMG/M metagenome (GOLD analysis project Ga0335084, IMG submission 206721) | Soil microbial communities from Loxahatchee National Wildlife Refuge, Florida, United States - Lox_Sample_4.4 | ecosystem: Environmental > Terrestrial > Soil > Wetlands | place: USA...
CGCCGCGCGAGCAGCTCGTTCGCGAGCTTGCGGTCGGTCTCGGCGTCGCGCAGGCCGAGGAAGTGGAGCATGAAGAGATGCTCGGCGATCATCGTCGCGTTCGACTCCAGCTCGCCGACCCAGTACCCCTCCGGACGCTGCAGCTCGAGCAGCCGCCGGGTGCCCCGCTCGAGCGCGGTGTCGAGCGCGGTCGCGGACTCGGTCGCCGTCATGCCGCCACCTCCTCTGTCCTTGTGCTCATGAGCACTTGGGCGGCTTCGAAACCGCTGCGGACCGCGCTCTCCATCGTCGCGGGCCAGCCGGTGTCGGTCCACGCGCCGGCGCGGACGACGTTTGCCCTACCCGTCTCGGTGCCCCGGCGGCGGGCGGCCTGGCCCGGGCGCCCGGCCACCGTCGCCTCCGGCTCGCGGCTGACGCGCGACCAGAGCACCTCCGCCGACCCGAGCCGCGAGACCAGCTCGCCCGAGATCAGCTCGACGAGCTCGCGCCCGCGCACCTCCAGCAGCTCCGGCACCCCGCTGGAGACGACGGTCAGGTACTGGCCGCGCTCGGGCCGGTGCCCCGTCAGCGCGCCGCGGTCGAACACCCAGTGCGCGGGGCTCGAGAGCAGCGCGGCAAGGGGATGGGGAAGGAGCTCCCGGTCGAAGAGCAGGTGCACGCTCACGATCGGCGAGCTCTCGAGGTCGGGATCCTCCTCCTCGAGCAGGCGCGCGCTCTCGGCGGCCGGCAGTGCGACGACGAACCCATCCGCCACGACCCGCTCGCCGTCCGCGAGGACCGCGGCGCCGGGCTCGAGCGCAACGACGCGCGCGCCGAGGCGGACCTCCGCGCCGTGCGCGAGCAGCGTCTTGCCTGCCGCGTCGCCGTGCATCTCCCCAAGCGGCGCGGTCGGCAGCAGCAGGTCGCCGGCACCCTTCTCCCCGAGCAGCGCGGTCTGGACGGTGAAGAGGCCGAGCGCCGCGCTGGCCTCGGCGCTCCGCAGGTTGAGCGCCGGCCGGATGAAGACGTCCCAGAAGCGCTCGATCACGCGCTCCCGGGAGCCGAGCAGGGCGGCGAAGGTCTCGCCGTCGTGCGCGGCCGGATCGAGCCGGCGCAGCCGCCCGAGCGTCCGGACGATCCCGAGGCGGTCGCGCAGCGTCAGGTGCCGGTAGCGGAGCAGGTCGAGCGGGCGGTCGGAGATCACCGCGACCCGCCCCTGCTCGTCGAGCACCGGCAGCTCGAGCGCCCGCCGGTCGAGCGAGCCTGACGAGCCCGCGAGAGAGAGGAACTCCTGCCACCCTGTGAAGCAGCCGAGCCCGATGTGCTGGCCGTTGTCCGGCGGCGGCGAGGGGTCGCCCTCCCGTTCCGGCAGCGTCTGCACGGCGCCGCCGAGGGTGGGGCGCGCCTCGAGCACCGTCACCTCGTGACCCGCTTCGACGAGGCGGAGCGCGGCCGCGAGCCCGGCGAGCCCGCCGCCGATCACGGCGCTCCTCATCGCCAGAGCCCTCCGCCGACGATCCTGAGCTTCTCGAACGGCGAGAGGTGCGGCGGGCCGGCGAAGACGTCGTAGCCGGAGGCCTCGATCCGGTCGAGCGTGGCGCGGTAGAGACCCGCGAATGCGCCGACGCAGAGCGCGCTGCGCCGGTCGAGCTGGTCGAGCAGGTGGAGCCCGTCCTCCAGGTGGACGCGGGCGCGCGCGGCCTGGAACCCGAGCAGCGCCTGGAGCTGCGGGGTCATGATCCCGGTGCCGATCTCCTCCTCCGCGACCCCGAAGGCCGCGAGCTCCTCGGTCGGGAGGTAGACGCGGCCGAGCGACCAGTCCTCGGCGACGTCGCGGATGATGTTGATCAGCTGCAGCGCGACACCGAGTGTCTCGGCCAGCTCCGGGTCGCCGCCACCGTAGACCGGCAGGCAGGCGACTCCCACCGCGCCCGCGACGAGCCGGCAGTAGCCGCAGAGATCCTCGAAGCTCGCGTACCGCGTGACCTCGAGATCCTGCAGGCCACCCTCCACGAACGCATGCAGGGCCGCGGCGGGGATCGGGTAGCGCCCGCGCGCGTCGGCCAGCGCGACGAGCGCGAAGTCGTCGCCGGGAGGCGAGTCGAGGAGCACGTGCAGCTCCTCGAGCCGGGCGCGCTTCTCCTCGACGCGGAGCTCGCCGTCGGCGATGTCGTCCACACGGCGCGCGAAGGCGTAGATCGCCGCGATCGCGCGCCGCTTCGGCCGGGGCAGCACCATGATCCCGTAGGCGAAGTTGCGCGCCCGCCGGCGCGTCAGCCGTTCGACCTCGGCGTACGCCTCCGCAGTCGTCGTCACCGGAAAGCCTCCCACGCGAGCCGCGCCCGCGACGGCTTCGGGCGCCCCGTGAAGATGTCCCAGTCCGCACGCTCGAGCGCCGCGAGCGCCGCGAGACCGCCCCTCGCGAAGAGCCCGACCCCACGCCCGATCCGGCCTCCGATGCGCTCCTGGAGCAGCGCGCCCGAGGCGAGCAGCCCACGGGCGCGCTCCGCCTCGAACCCGAGCAGCGCTCGGAGCTCGGGGCTCGGCCCGTCGAGCCGCTCGACCCCGAACCGCCTCCGGTCCTCGGCGGGAAGGTAGATCCGCCCGAGCGCGAGATCGCGCGGCACGTCCTGCAGGAAGTTGACGAGCTGGAGACCCGTGCACACGTGATCGGAGGCCTCGACGAGATCCGCCTCGCGGCTCCGCCGCAGCAGCCCGAGGACGAGGTGGCCGACCGGGTCGGCCGAATGGATGCAGTACCAGCGCAGGTCCTCCCAGGTCTCGTACGACGCGACTCGCTGATCCATGCGGTTCGCCTCGATCAGCCGTAGAAACGGCTCGGGTGGGAGGTCGTATTCCACGATCGTCGGCTGGAGCTCGACCAGCACGGGCCAGGTCGGCCGGCCCCCGTAGCAGAGAGCGAGCTGGCGCTCCAGCTCGTCCAGCGCGGCAGGCCGGTCACCGTCGATCTCGTCGCCGAGGATGTCGACGAGGCGGCAGTAGCCGTAGACCGCGCGCAGGTGCGGCCGCAGGGCGCGAGGGAAGAGGAGCGACGCGACGGGGAAGTTCTCGCCCCTCGCCCGCTCCTGGACGGCTGCCGTGTCCATCGCTAAAGGTTCGCTAGTTCGACGCGGAAGTTCAATCCGCGTCGGAGGGGCTTGGTAGGTTCCCCGCGATGGCGACGGAGGACCGGCCGGAGCCGGAGCAGGTGCTAGGCCCGGCGGCTCTCGCCCGCTACGCCGACCTTCTCGCCGTCACGTGCCTGGCGCTCGAGCCGGACGACATCCTCTTCCTCGGGGCTCATCCAGAGCACCGGGAGCTCATCGTCGCGCTCGCCGAGTCCGCCTACCGCGCGGGCGCCAGGCTCGTGGACATCACCTATGACGAGCCGCGGGCGGCGGCCGCGCGCGTGCGGTACGCGGCGGACCGGCACCTCGGCCTGCTGCCGGACTGGCACGCGCGCCGGCTGCGGGCCGGCAAGGGCCCCGACCGCGCCTCGCTCTTCGTCGTCGGGGAGGCCGACCCCGGCGTCTTCGACGGGCTCCCGCCGGAGCGTGTCGCCACGGACTCCGCGCGACGGATGCAGAGGATCCGCGACGTCGCCCTCGCCAGCCTCGACGGCCGCATCCGCTGGACGGGCTGCGCCTGGCCGACCGCCTACTGGGCCGGGCAGGCCTATCCGGGCCTCGAGACAGCCGACGCGAAGCGACGGCTCGCGGAGGACATTCTCTGGTTCTGCCGGCTCGGGCCCGACGACCCGGCCGACGGCTCCGGCTGGGTCGCCCACGCGACGATGCTCGCGGAGCGGGCGCGCGTCCTCACCGAGCTCGGGCTGACCCGGCTGCGCTTTCACGGCCCGGGCACCGACCTCGAGGTCGGGCTCTCGCCCGGAACCGTGTTCGTCGGAGGCCGGCGCCGCGACGCCTACGGCCACGTGATCTCCGCGAACGTGCCGACCGAGGAGTGCTACACGAGCCCGCGGGCGGGCGCCGCGGCCGGCACGTTCCGGTGCTCGCTCCCCCTCTCCTTCCGGGGCCGCCTGATCGAGGGGATCGCGGGGGAGTTCCGCAGCGGCCGCCTCGTGCGGCTCGAGGCGGGCACCGACGCCGATCGTGACTTCCTCGCGGCCTTCCTCGACAGCGAGCCGAACGCGCGCCGGCTCGGGGAGGTGGCGCTCGTGGACGCGAGCTCGCGGATCGGACAGCGCAAGCGGGTCTATTTCAACACCCTGCTCGACGAGAACGCGGCTGCGCACATCGCCTTCGGCGCCGGCTTCGGACTCACGCGCCGTCCGGACGCCCGGCGCGGCGTCAACCGCGCGAACCTCCACATCGACGTGATGATCGGCACCGACGACCTCGAGGTGACCGGAACCGCGGCCGACGGGAAGACCGTTCCGCTGATCGCCGACGGCGTCTGGCGGATCTGAAGGATCGGTAGCTTCCCCCGATGCTCGGGGTACCCCTGGTGGGTATATTGGATCCATGCCCGAGACTGTTCGGCTCCCGATCGAAGGGATGTCCTGCGCCTCCTGCGCCGTGCGCGTCGAGAAGGCGCTGAACCGGCTCGACGGCGTCGACGCGTCGGTCAACTACGCGACCGACGAGGCCACCGTCCGCTTCGATCCGGCGAACGTGCGACTCGACGACCTGCTCGCCGCGGTCGAGTCCTCCGGCTACCACGCCTCGCTCCCGGCCGACGCCCGTCCGGGGGAGGATCCGGCCCGCACCTGGCGCGAGCGGCTCGTCGTGTCCGCCGTCCTCACCGTCCCGCTCGCGGTGCTCGCGATGGCGCCGCCGCTCCAGTTCCGCGGGTGGGAGTGGCTCGCGCTCGCGCTCGCGACGCCGGTCGTGTTCTGGGGAGGCTGGCCGTTCCACCGCGCCGCCGCGCTCAATCTCCGCCACCGCGCGGCGACGATGGACACGCTGATCTCGCTCGGCACGCTCTCGGCGTGGACGTGGTCGGCGGTCGTCCTGCTCGCCGGGGTCGACTCCGACACGTACTTCGAGGTCGCCGCCGCGATCACCACGCTGATCCTGCTCGGCCGCTACCTCGAGGTCCGCGCGCGCCGCCGCTCGGGCGAGGCGATCCGTGCGCTGCTGGAGCTCGGCGCGAAGGAGGCGCACGTGCTGCGCGACGGAGAGGAGGCGCTCGTCCCCGTCGACGAGCTGCGCCCCGGTGACAGATTCGTCGTCCGTCCCGGCGAGAAGATCGCGACCGACGGCGTCGTCGAGCTCGGCGAGTCCGCGATCGACCAGTCCATGCTCACCGGCGAGCCCGTCCCCGTCGAGGTCGGTCCCGGCGGCGAGGTCGTGGGCGCGACGCTCAACACCTACGGGCGCCTGGTGGTGCGTGCGACGCGGGTGGGAGCCGAGACCGCTCTCGCCCGCATCACCCGGCTCGTCACCGAGGCGCAGGCCGGCAAGGCGCCGATCCAGCGGCTCGTCGACCGCGTCTCCGCCGTCTTCGTGCCGATCGTGATCGTGGTCTCGGGCGCGACGCTCGCCGGCTGGCTCGCCTTCGGCGGCTCCGCCACGGAAGCCTTCAGCGCGGCGGTCGCGGTCCTGATCATCGCCTGCCCGTGCGCTCTCGGCCTGGCCACGCCGACCGCGCTGATGGTCGGAACCGGCCGGGGCGCACAGCTCGGGATCCTGATCAGGGGCCCGGAGATTCTCGAGCAGACCCGCTCGATCGACACCATCGTGCTCGACAAGACGGGCACCGTCACGGCAGGGACGCTCGAGCTGGCCGAGGTCGTGCCGCTGAACGGCGCCTCGCGGGCCGAGGCGCTCCGGCTCGCCGGAGCGGTCGAGGGCGCGAGCGAGCATCCGGTCGCGCGCGCAGTCGCCTGCGCCGCGCAGGCCGAGCTCGGGCACCTTCCGCCGGTGACCGGCTTCCGCAACCTGCCCGGCCTCGGTGTCGAGGGCGTCGTCGAGGGTCACGCGGTCCGCATCGAGCGCGGCGTCGTCGCCTGGGACGGCGTCGACCGGGCCGCGCTGGTCGTCCGGGACACCGTGAAGCCGACGAGCGCCGAGGCGATCCTGGAGCTCGAGGAGCTCGGCCTCACCCCCGTGCTGCTCACGGGCGACACCCGTGAGGCCGCCGAGCGGATCGCGGCCGAGGTCGGGATCGCACGCGTGCTCGCCGGCGTTCTCCCCGAGGGCAAGGCGACGGAGGTCAGGCGGCTCCAGGAGGCGGGCGCCGTCGTGGCGATGGTCGGCGACGGCGTCAACGACGCGCCCGCGCTGGCGCAGTCCGACCTCGGCCTGGCGGTCGGCACCGGCACCGACGTCGCGATCGAGGCCTCCGACATCACGCTCGTCTCCGGCGACCTGCGGGCCGCCGCCGACGCGATCCGGCTCGCCCGCCGGACGCTTCGCACGATCAAGGGCAACCTCTTCTGGGCCCTCGCCTACAACGTGGCCGCGATCCCGCTCGCGGTCGCGGGGCTGCTCGACCCGATCGTCGCCGCAGCCGCGATGGCCTTCTCCAGTGTGTTCGTCGTCACCAACAGCCTGAGGCTGCGGCGGTTCTCGAGCAGCCGGGAGGGAATCGCATGACCCACGGCTACGTCGACCAGAAGGACGCGCTCGTCAAGCGTCTCCACCGGATCGAAGGGCAGGTGCGCGGAATCGAGCGCATGCTGGAGGACGAGCGCTACTGCATCGACATCCTCACGCAGATCGCCGCGGTCAACACTGCGCTCGAAAGCCTCGCGTTCCAGCTCCTCGACGCTCACGTGAACCACTGCGTCGCCGACGCGATCGCCTCGGGCGACCGCGAAGGGGCGGCTGAGAAGACCCGGGAGCTGCTGGCGGCCGTCGAGCGGTTCTCGCGGACGCGCTAGGCGGACGGCGCGGCCGGAGCGGGTGGCTCCGAGCCGCCGCCCTTCGAGCCGCCGCGCATCCTGTCCCAGGTCGCGCGAATGTCGGGCCACTGCGTCGTGCCTCCGGCGTCCGGAAACTCCGCCAGCGTCTCGCGCCGCAGCGACCAGACACCGAACGCGATGAGTGCCGCAGCGAGCAGGATCCCCCACCACTGCTGCAGCGCCGGAGTCGGCCCCCAGAGGATCAGCAGCAGGAACAGGACAGCCACGACGCCCCACACGACGCCGATCCGCTCGTTGAAGGCCGGAGCCAGCCAACGGCGGATCGCGACCGCCGGGCGGGTCGAGCCTGCGAGCCATGCCGCGATCACGACGAAGACGCCGTAGAAGATGAGCGCCCAGGCAACGTCGGCCAGCAGCGTGCTCCCGATCAGCCACGCGTGCCTGACCGCCGTCTTCTCCGTCTCGGTGTGCACGAGCGAGGAGACGATCTGGTTCTCGACAATCCGCCGCACGACGAGCAGCACGATGCCGACGATCACCAGGCTCCAGCCGGTCGCCCGCAGCGCCGCACGCCGCCAGCCCTTTGCGAGCCAGATCGCGAGGCTGTAGAGGACGAGGACGAGGACGATGAGGAAGACGCTGAGCACCTTGATCGTCTTCACGGTGTCCTGCACGAGCTTCAGCTGGTTGGACTTGAACACGACCAGCCGCCCCGCGTCCGGCGAGACCTGGGCGCCGAGCCCGAGCCGGTCGGCGAGCTGCTGCACGATCGGGTGCAGATCGAGCACGACCTCGCCCTCCTGGTTCTGGACCGCGCCGGAGCTCTTCCCGTTGATGATCTGCATGAAGCTCTTGTGGGCCCGGTAGGTGACCTGCTGGAACACGTTCTGCACCTGGGGCTGGGCGAGGATGTCGCTGGCGGCCCGCGGCGCGAACTGGCGCAGGAGCCCTGCGGCGGGCCCCGAGAGCGACTTCGTCTGCTTGGGCAGGATCTCCTCCAGCTGCCCCTGCACGTCGACGTTGTTAAAGAGCTGGTCGGTCATGTAGACCGCGAGCGCGTCCCTGATCTGCTTGTCCTGGAGCATCGAGACGCTCGCGTCCGAGAACGCCTGCGAATTCAGCGCCTGGCGCTTGACGTAGATCGTCAGCGAGGAGACGAGCGTGACGATCGCCGCGAGGACGATGATCGTCCAGACCCAGACGCGGTGTTTCTTCGGGTTCGTCACAGGCGCGGCAGCGGCCATCGCCGAGGGACACTAGCCCATCCCGATCTAGACTGACTGCCGTGGCGACCGAGGATCCGATCAGCTGGCTCCGCGTCCCTGAGGGGGACGAGCTGCCGGAGGAGGTGCTCGAGCTCTGGCGCCCGTCGCTCGAGCGGTTCGGCTTCGTCCCGAACGTGCTGCGCCTCTTCGCGCTTCGCCCGTCCCACCTGCTGGCCTGGAACGCGCACTACGAGGAGGCGATGAAGGGCGACTCCGGGCTCACGAAGGCCGAGCGCGAGATGATCGCGGTGGTCGTCTCGGTCGCGAACCGCTGTGCGTACTGCATCGCCGCGCACTCCGCGGCGCTGCGCAAGCTGACGAAGGACCCCGCGCTCGCCGACGCCGTCGCGTCCGACCACACACAGGCTCCGGTCGAGCCGCGCGTCAAGGCGATGCTCGACTACGCCCTGAAGCTGACCCTCCGGCCGGCCGAGATGGAGGAGGCGGACGTGGAGGCGCTGCGCGAGACCGGCTGGCATGACGAGGACGTGATGGACATCGCCGAGGTGACCGGGTTGTTCAACGCCTCGAACCGGATGGCGAGCGGCCTCGGCTGGGTGCCGAACCCCGAGTTTTACGTGCTCGGACGGTGAATCCGTCCCGGCGCGAGCTACCGTATAGGGACCGTGAGACTAAGCCGCATGGTCGTCGTGATCGTGGCAGCAGTCCTGCTCGGCGCGCTCGCCGGCGGCGCGGGCGGCGGCAACCAGGCCGTGGTCAAGAGCGTGAAGAACAGGATCCTGGGTGAGACGATCCTCGTCACGACGAACGGGATGACGCTCTACCGCCTCAGCGGCGAGAAGCAGGGCGCCCTGAGCTGCGCGACGCCCGCCTGCTTCGCAATCTGGCGGCCGCTCTGGATCGCGCCCGGGACGACGCCGACCGGCGCCAAGCACCTCGGTACCCTGAGGCGCCCCGACGGCCGCATCCAGGTCACGTACAAGGGCGGCCCGCTCTACACCTACGTCAACGACAGGAAGACGGGCCAGGTCAACGGCAACGGGCTGAAGGCGGGCGTGGCGACCTGGCAGGTGGTCGTGACGACCGGGAAGGGCAGCCCCGCCCCGGTGCCCAAGCCGGGTCCCGGGCCCGGCTACGGGAACTAGAGGCTTGATGTGAAATGCGGCCGGGCCGAATTTCACATCAACCCTCTAGCGAGGCGCCCGGACCGGCGCCTCGAGCTCGGAGAGCGCGCGCCTGATCCCGCGGGTCGCCTGAGCGATCCGCTGCTCGTTCTCGACGAGCGCGAAGCGGACATGGCCTTCGCCTCCGGGACCGAAGCCCGCCCCCGGGCTGACCGCTACGTGCGCCTCGCGCGCAAGTCGCACCGCGAATGCCTGGGAGCCCTCGGCGCGGTACGGCTCGGGAATCTCCGCCCAGACGAACATCGTCCCCCGAGGCGGCTCTATCTCCCAGCCGATCCGCGCCAACCCGCGACACAGCGCGTCGCGGCGGCCGCGGTAGACCTCGGTGATCTCGAGCGGGTACCCCGGCGCCTCGTTCATCGCGACGATCGCGGCGATCTGGATCGGCTGGAACGTCCCGTAGTCGAGGTACGACTTCAGCCGCGCCAGGGCGCCGACCACCTCGGCGTTGCCGACGAGGAAGCCGACGCGCCAGCCCGCCATCGAGAACCCCTTCGTGAGCGTGTAGAGCTCGACCGCGACGTCCGTCGCGCCCTCGACCTCGAGGATCGACGGCGGCCGGTAGCCGTCGAAGGCGATGTCCGCATACGCGAAGTCGTGGGCGATCAGCACCTCGTTCTCGCGCGCGAACGCGACGGCGCGCTCGAAGAGGCCGGGCTCGGCGACGGTCGTCGTGGGGTTGTGCGGATACGAGAGGACGATCACGCGCGGGCGCGACGGGGCGCTCGCGAACGCCTCCTCGAAGGCCGCGAAGCCGCCGTCGACGCGCGCCTGGACGACGGTCGCGCCGGCGAGCACGGGCGCGTAGGTGTGGATCGGATACGTCGGCGTCGGCACCACCGCGACGTCGCCCGGCTCGACGAGCACCCACATCAGGTGCGAGAGCCCCTCCTTTGCGCCGATGGTCGTCAGCGCCTGGGTCTCGGGATCGAGCTCGACGTCGAAGCGGCGCCTGTAGAGCTCGCAGACCGCGGCGCGCAGGCGCGGGATGCCGCGGCTCGACGAGTAGCGGTGGTTTCGCTCCTTCGCCGCCGCCTCCTGGAGCTTCGCGACCGCCTCCGGCGGGGACGGGAGATCCGGATTGCCGAAGCCGAGGTCGATCACGTCCTCGCCGGCGCGGCGCAGCTCGAGCTTGAGCCGGTCGATCTCGGCGAAGGCATACGGCGGCAGCGCCGAGATGCGGCGGAAGTCCACCGTTACGCGATCTCCTGGAGCGAGAGCGGCGCGGCGAGCTCGGCGGCGAGCGAGACGACCTCCCCGACGACGACGAGCGCGGGCGACGGCAGCCCCGCCGCAGCCGCGCCGATCTGCGAGAGCGGGGCGACCGCGGTCTGCTGGCCGGGCAGCGTCCCCTCGGCGACCACGGCGGCGGGCGTCGCGGGGTCGGCCCCGTGCTCGACGAGACGGCGGGCGATCCTGGGCAGCTGCGCGAGCGCCATGAAGAAGACGAGAGTACCGCGCGCCGCGGCGAGCGTGGCGTAGTCGAGCGAGTCCGCGTCGTGGCCCGCGACGACGGTCGCCTGCGAGGCGACCCCTCGGTGGGTGACCGGGATCCCCGCCGCGGAGGGCACCGCCGCGAACGACGAGACCCCCGGGACGACCTCGACCTCCATGCCCGCCCTGACCAGTGCGAGCGCCTCCTCGCCGCCGCGTCCGAACACGAACGGGTCGCCGCCCTTGAGCCGCACGACGTCGAGCCCCTTGCGCCCGTAGGCGACGAGGAGCTCGTTCACGCGGGCCTGGTCGAGCGGGTCGCGGTCGATCACGAGTGCGTCCTCCGGCGCCTCCGCGACGAGCTCCGGCGAGACGAGGCGGTCGTGCACGAGCACGTCGCAGGCGCGGATCCGCTCCAGGCCCCGGGCCGTGATCAGCCCCGGGTCGCCTGGGCCCGCGCCCACGAGCCGGACGGTCATGCCAGCGCCTCCTCGACGAGCCGCGCGAAGTACTCGCGGCGGTCCTCGTAGGTCGGCAGGTTCCGCTTCGCCCACGGTCGCAGCGCCTGCAGCCGCTGCGCGAGCTCGGCGTAGTCGGGCCCGATCTCCTCGCCGATCTGCGTCCGGATCCTCTGCGCGAGCGCCGGAGAGGCGCCGCCGGTCGAGACGGCCACCGCGATCGGTCCCTGGCGATGCACGGCGGGCAGGATCAGCGAGCAGAGCTCGGGCACGTCCACGACGTTGCAGAACAGGTGGCGGTGCTCCGCGTCCTGGTGGACGCTCGTGTTGACGCCCGTGTCGGAGGTGGCGGCGATCACGAGGAAGCGGCCCGCGAGGTCGTCCCGCTCGTAGCGGCGTGGGAGCCACTCGACGTCGAGCTCTCGGAGCTCGGGCTCGATCTGCGGCGCGACCACGGTGACCCGTGCGCCGCAGGCGAGGAGGCCGTGCACCTTCTCCAGCGCGACGGTGCCGCCGCCGACCACGAGCACGCTCTTGCCCTCGAGGTCGAGGCAGGCCATGTACCACTGCTTCGGCTCAGACACCGACGCTCGCAAGCCGTGCGCCCTGGCGGTCGAGCCGCACGGTGAGCTCCGTGCCTCCGGCCGTGAGCGAAAGGGTGAACGCGCCCGGGCCGAGCGCCTGGACCGAGACCGACTCGAGCTCCCGGCCCTGGAGCGCGCGGAGCGCCTTGCTCACGTCACGGGCGCTGGCGCCGAGCTCGGCTCCACGGGGCAGCCGGCGGTAGAGGCGGAGCGCCGCCTGCTCGCCGCCCGGCCCGTAGAGAGCCCGGATCCGTCCCGCCTGCAGCCCGAGCTCGACGAGCTGCTCGAGGGTCTCCTCGCTCTCGGCGGGCACCTCGCCCTCCTCGATCCCGGCGATCAGAAACGCGAGCTCGTCGCGATAGCCGGAGTCGGCCGCGACCGCGAGCACGCTCTGCGCCTCTGCGAGCGCGACCTCCCGCTCCTCGCCGGCGAGGCTAAGCGTCGTCATCGTGGGCGCCTTCGCCGAGGATCGCGTGGAGCTCGTGCTCCATCCCGCCGGTCTCGATCGCGCAGTGGATCCCGCACTCCTTCGGCGCGTTCGTCTCCCACCACCAGCGGCCCGCGCGCGACGGCTCGCCGGGCGCGATCGCGCGGGTGCACGGCGCGCAGCCGATCGAGGAGTAGCCCTTGGCGTAGAGCGGGTGGGTCGGGACGCCCTCCTCGCGCACGTAGTCCCAGACCTCGTCCTCGGTCCACTCCGCCAGCGGGTTGAGCTTCACGATCGCGCCGTGGTCGTGGTCGATCTCGATCTTGCGGATGTCGGTGCGGCTCGCCCACTGGTCGCGGCGCAGCCCCGTTATCCACGCGTCGAGCCCGGCCAGGTGGCGGGTGAGCGGCTGGACCTTGCGGATGTTGCAGCAGAGGAGGCGGTTCTCGACCGAGCTCTGAAACAGGTTCGGGCCATGCCTGCCGACGAGCCGCTGCACCTGTCCCGCGTCCGGCGAGAGGAGCTCGAGCCGGAGGCCGGGATAGCGGTCGCGCAGCTGCTCGATCAGGTCGTAGGTCTCGGCCGGGAGCCGGCCGGAGTCGACCGAGAAGACGGAGATCTCGGGGTCGAGCCGGTACAGCATGTCGATCAGCGCGACTCCGTCGATCTGGAACGCGGTGGAGAGCGCGATCCGCGGCGCGAACCGCTCGAGCGCCCACTCCAGGAGCTCCTCCGGGTCCTGCCCCTCGAACTCGACGGAGAGCTCCCCCGCCTCCAGCTCGTCGATCAGCTCCACACTGCTCATGCGGCGGCCTCCTCCTTCGCTTTGGCGGGCTCGCGGCCGGCCAGGACTCCCAGCTCGTCGTCGGAGAGCCGGTGGGTGAATGACGCGAACTGCTCGTCCGCTCGGCGCTGGTCGATCCAGCCGCCGACGAGCCCTGCCACCGCCTCGTCGAGCTCCTCGCTCGGCACGCGCCGGAACACGGGCCGCGCGATCGCCGCGTCGGGCCCGAGCCCGCCGCGCAGGAAGATGTCGTAGGCCTGCCTGCGCTTTCCCTCGTCGTCGCGCACCGTCGTGCCCTGGAAGCCGAGGTCGCCGACCCAGTGCTGCGCACATGCGTGCGGGCAGCCGTCGAGGTGCAGGCGCACGCCCGCGACGCCGTCGCCGAACCTCGTCTCGAGCCCCTCGATCAGCGAGCCGAGTCGCGTCTTCGTCTCGGTGACGGAAAAGTTGCAATGAGGCTCGCCGGTGCAGGCGATCGAGGCGCCGCGGATCGCGTTGCCGTCGAGCGGAAAGCCGAGCCCGCCGAGCGCCGCGACGGTCTCGTCGACTCGCTCCTGCGGGATGCCGGTGACGACGAGGTTCTGCTGGCGCGTGATCGCGACGTCGCCGCCGTGCGCCTCCGCCAGCTCGGCGACGCGGATCATCTGGTCGCCCGAGACGAGGCCGAGGTGGACCGGGACGCCGATCGCGGCACGGCCGTCGCGCTGCGCCTGGACGCCGAGGTGGTCGGCGAGCGGTCCTGGCGGCTCGAGCGTGTAGTCGGGCAGCGCGTAGCCGAGGCGGCGCTCGAGCTCGGCGCGCATCCCGTCGGCGCCGTAGTCGTCGACCATGAACTTCATCCGCGACTTCACGCGCGAGACGCGGTAGCGGAGGTCCTCCTTCCAGGCGTCGAGGAGCGCGCGGAGCACGGGCAGCGCCTCGTCGGGGCGGACGAACACGCCGAGGTCGCGCGCGAGCCGAGGCACCGAAGCGAGGCCGCCGCCCGCGGTGACGGCAAAGCCGGGCTCGCCGTCCCGCAGGACGCCGACGAGGGCGATGCAGTTGATCTCCGGCGCGTTGCAGCGGTGCGCGCACGCGGAGATCGTGATCTTGTGCTTGCGCGGCAGGTCCGAGTAGTCGGGGTTGCCGTAGAAGAACTCGGCGGCCTCCTCGAGGATCGGCGTCGCGTCGAACAGCTCGTCGTGCGCGAGCCCGGTGAGCGGGCAGCCGGTGATGTTGCGAACGGCGTCGCCGCAGGCGCCCGCGGTCGTGAGGCCGGCCGCCTCGAGCACGGAGAACACCTCGGGCAGCGCCGCCAGCTCGAGGTAGTGGAGCTGGACGTTCTGGCGCGTCGAGAGCTCGCCCTCGCCGCGTCCGAAGCGGTTCGAGACCTCGCCGATCGCCCTGAGCTGCGGCGGCGTGACCCGCCCGCCGGGCAGCTTGATCCGGAGCATGAACGTGCCGATCTTCGGCTTGTCGTGGTAGAGGCCCCACCACTTGAGCCGCACGAGATCCTCCTCGGCGACGCTCTCGTAGCCCGACGCGATCAGCGCGGGCAGCTCGCCGAGGATCCCGAGCGGGCTCTTGTCGCGCTTCAGCCGCTCGACCGGATTGCGCTTGTAGACGAGCTCCCAGTCGAGGGTTTCGGGGGTGCGCGATGCTCTGGCCTCTCTCGCCATCTCGTCCTCTCTCGGCTGGGTGTGAAGGGTCGCTAGCCGACGACGAGGTGGCGGGAAGCCACACACATCATCGCGATCGAAAAGGCCTTGCCTGCGACCATGCGGCCGACCTTACCTAAAGCGGTATAAAAAGTAAAGCGACTTTTGTTAGGAAAGTCCGGCGCGGTAGACCTGGCCTTCGAGCTCGCGCCCCAGCACCGACTCGAGCCACTCCGCGACCCCGATCAGCGCGCCGAGGTCGACTCCCGTCTCGACCCCCTCGCCGTGGAGGAGGTAGACGAGGTCCTCCGTTGCGATGTTCCCCGTGGCGCGCGGCGCGAACGGGCAGCCGCCGATCCCGCCGACCGACGCGTCGAAGAGGGTCGCGCCGGCCTCGAGCGCCGCATACGCATTCGCGAAGCCGGTGTTGCGGGTGTTGTGCAGATGGACCCCCACAGGGACGCCGACGCCCACGGCCAGGAGCTCCTTGACCTGGCGCGGGACGCCGACGCCGATCGTGTCGGCGTAGACGATCTCGTCGGTGCCGCCCGCGACCAGACGCTCCGCGAGAGCGGTCACCCGGCCGGGGTCCACGGGCCCCTCGAACGGGCAGCCGAAAGCGGTGCTCAGCGTGACCGTGGCGCGGATCCCGTCCTCGTGCGCGCGCGCGAGAATCCGCTCCGCGGCCGACGCCGCCTCCTCCACCGACGCGTTCGCGTTCTCCCGGCTGAAGCTCTCCGAGACGGCGACGGTGAGGTGCGCCTCCGCGAGCCCTGCGGCCGCCAGCCGCTCGTAGCCGCGCTCGTTGAGGACGAGACCCGCGAAGACGACCGCGGAGCCTGATTCGAGCGAGGCGACGACCTCCTCCGCACCGTCCATCTGCGGCACGCGCTCGGGGCTGACGAAGCTGACCGCCTCCACGCGCGGCAGCCCGACCGCCGCGAGACGGTTGCAGAGCTCCGCGCGAACCGACGGGGCGAGCGTCTGCGGTTGGCTCTGGAGCCCGTCGCGCGGACCGACGTCGCAGATCGTGACCACTAAGTGATGCTAGCCGGGTGGGGGCGGCGGCGGACCGCCGACGACGCCGCCCGCGTGGACCGGCGTGCCGTGGAAGCAGCCGAGCGTGTACGGGTACTCGGCCGTGGCGACGTAGTGGTAGATCGTGACCTTCCTCCCGCGCAGGATCACGGGGCCCGTCGTCCCGTGGCAGGCGTCGAGGTCGGCGTTACCGAGCACCCTGCCGCCGTCGCCGAGCGGCCCGTAGATCGGGTACCCGTCGAGCGCGTAGCCGACGAGCGAGGAGTGACGCCCCGGCGGTCCGGACGAGATGCACGAGGTGAGCTCGTGGTAGTGGTAGGCGCCCTGCTGCTGAGGGTGGCCGCCGCAGCGATCCTGGACCTCGTGCGCGACGGCGTCACGTCCCATCGCGTCCAGGCCGTCGAAGAGGTACGCGCCGCTCAGGAGCACCCCGATCGGCCCGCCCGGGAGACACGACGGCGACGGTGCGGCCTTCGGGCTCAGCGGGAGCCTGACGTCGAACGACTGCGCGCGGATCGAGTTCGGGTTCCGGTCGTAGAGGTAGGCCGGGTCGCCGGAGGCGATCGGGAAGACGCCGGTGGGATGCGAGGGCAGGTCGTTCGTCGTGATGTGGATCGCGCCGCCCGCGGCCGTGATGGTGAGCCTGCGGGCGGGCCAGGAGACGGCACCCTGCACCGTCGACTTCGCGTCCGGGTCGAAGGTGTTGCCGTGGATCCAGGGCCCGTCGGCGAACGCGCCCCCGCCGCCTGCACCGATCCCGCAGCTGAAGATGTAGCCGGCGCGCGGGCCCGCCGAGATCTTGCCGTCGCCGAGCGGGAGCTGCTCCGAGCCCGTCGCGTAGGCAGCGCCGCCGAGTGCGGCCAGCAGGAAGAGGGTCAGGAGGAAGGCTCGCCGCAGCACGCCCGGCGAGTTTCGGCGTGTGCGGGCACCGCCTTGACCCCTCGAACGGGCCTCGGCCGCGACTCCCGCTCGTGGAGGGAGCCGCGGCCGGAGGGGTGCGGGTCACATGTTGGGACAGTTGGCGTTCGTCCCGGTTCCCGTCGACGGCGTCGACGGGGTGGTCGTGGTCGCTGCGGGCGTCGTGGCGGTGGTCGACGTCGAGCCGGACGCCGCGTTGGCGATTGCGGCGCCGCCGCCGGCGATGACACCGGTCACGGCGAGAGCAGCGAGGACGTTGCGTACGCGCTTGTGCATCTCTGACTAACCTCCTTTCCTCGGTGATGCGACTACGCCCAGTAGACCGCTGCCGGCTGGGAATGCCGTGAGACGCGGCGGAGAGTTCGCTAAGACCTTCCCGGTGGCGCTCGCGGTGCTGTGCCTCGCCGCGTGCGGCGGGGGAAGCGGCAAGCTCGTCTCGATCGGCGAGGGGCTCCAGGGGCCGTCCGGTACGAAGGCGACGCTGTACGCGAGCGGCTTGCCGCTGATGTCGGCATTCGCCTTCGATGGGCAGGGTCGGCTCTGGGTGACGACCTCGGGTGCGACGACGCACGCAACCGACGGCGTGTTCATGGTCGCGGCGCCGGGCGCGAGGCCGGTCAAGGTCGTCTCGGTCCGTGGCCCGCTCGGGCTCGTCTGGGCCGGGCCCCGGCTGATCGTCAGCTCGCTGGGAAAGGTCACCGCCTTCGGCGGGCTCACGGGAACGCGCTTCGCGACGCGGAAGACGATCATCGACGGCCCCGCCCCCGGCGGCGAGAACAACAACGTGATCCTCGCCCCCGGCGGGCGCCTCGTGATGGGCGTCTCCGCATCCTGCGACCACTGCGTGCCCGCCTCCAAGTGGTCTGGCGCGATCGTCGGCTTCCGGCCCGACGGCAGCGACCTGCGGGTCTTCGCTAGCCGGATCCGGGCCGCGTACGGCCTTGCGTACTACCCCGGCACGAGCGACCTCTTCGCGACGATGAACCAGCGCGACGACCTCGGCTCCGACACGCCCGGCGACTGGCTCGCGCTGGTGCGACAGGGCCAGAGCTGGGGCTTCCCGGCCTGCTACGGGCAGCAGACCCCCGCGTGCCGGCTCTTCCCCTCACCGGTCGCGGTGCTCGACCCGCATGCGGCGGCGGGCGGAGTCGCGATCCTCGGCGGGGCGGCGATCGTGAGCGAGTGGCAGCTCGGCAAGGTGCAGCGCGTCGTGCTGACGAGGAAGGGGTCCGGCTACACCGGCGTCGCGGAGCCGTACCTGACCGGGCTGAAGAATCCGCTCCCGCTGCTCGCGACCGCGAGCGGCGACCTCCTCGTCGGCGACTGGCAGACCGGGAAGATCTACCGGATCGCACAGGGCTGACACGGACCGGTATAACGAATCGGTGGCCGCCTCCGCCCCGCCGTGCTCGCACCTGGACACGATCCGGTTCACAGACCTTCCGGACCCGCTCCTCGGCTGCGAGGAGTGCCTGAAGGTTCCCGGCAGTTGGTGGGTCCACCTGCGGATGTGCCTCGAGTGCGGCAAGGTCGGCTGCTGCGACAACTCGCCGAACAAGCACGCGACGAAGCACTTCCACGAGGTCGGGCACCCGCTCATCCGCTCGGCGGAGCCCGGCGAGGAGTGGCTGTGGTGCTACGCGGACGAGGTGTTCCTCGGCTGATGGCGGGCGACTGGCCCGACCTGCCGTACGCGGCGTGGCGCAACACCCGCGACACGCTCCACATGTACCTCCAGATCATCGGCAAGGTGCGCCTCGCGCTCGCGCCGATGGAGCCGCAGTGGGGGCAGGTGCCGCTCTACGTCACCGCGCGCGGGCTCAACACCTCGCCGATCCCCCACGAGAACGGCGTCTTCGACATCGACGTCGACCTGATCGAGCACGCGGTGTCCGTGCGGACGGCGAAGGG
>Ga0335084_10002291_pt1 | contig 18408 bp, 17 predicted proteins | sample Lox_Sample_44_FD_206721 | JGI IMG/M metagenome (GOLD analysis project Ga0335084, IMG submission 206721) | Soil microbial communities from Loxahatchee National Wildlife Refuge, Florida, United States - Lox_Sample_4.4 | ecosystem: Environmental > Terrestrial > Soil > Wetlands | place: USA...
GAAGAACTCGGTAGCTTCGGGCGCCGGAGCAGCGGGCTTGCTGATCAGTCCGACATCAGTGGCGATTCGCTGCAGGCGTGAGCGCATATCGCGGCGCATCGGCACAAGCGGCAGACGGTAGACTTCTTCGATCCTGCCCATCATCGCGAGGACTGCCTTCACCGGCAGCGGGCTTGACTCAATGAAGTTCGCTTGCATCAGAGCCAAATATTTGCGATTCAGGCTGCGCGCGGTGGTCCAGTCGTTGTTCAGCGCTGCGCGGGTGAGCGTCGCCATCTCGTGCGGGATTTCATTGGATGCTACGGACACGATCCCGACGCCGCCGAGCGCAATCACCGGTAGTGTGACCGCATCGTCGCCGGAGAAGACTAAGAAATGCTCAGGTACGGAAGCGATCGCTTCCGCGATCTGGGTCAAGTTTCCGCAGGCTTCTTTCACTCCGACAATGTTGGGAATCTCGGCGAGCCGCACGAGCGTCGCGGGTTCGAGATTGGCCGAAGTACGTCCGGGTACGTTGTAGAGAATCACCGGCTTGTCGCCGACGGCCTCTGCGATGGCCTTGAAGTGGCGGTACTGTCCCTCTTGCGTAGGCTTGTTGTAATAGGGATTTGCTGTGAGGATCGCGCTGACGCCGAGGCGGGTGGCAAGTTCTTTGGCCTTCTCGACCGCGTCGTGTGTGGCGTTCGAGGTGGCACCGGCGACGATGGGAACACGTCCTGCTGCAACTTCAATCGTTGTGTCAATGACGTGCAGCCATTCGTCGTGCGTGAGAGTCGGTGTCTCGCCTGTCGTGCCACAGGGCACAAGGAAATCGATGCCAGATTCGATTTGCCATGCGACGAGATTGCGCAGAGCCGCGTCGTCGATGGATCCGTCTTGATGAAAGGGAGTTACCAGCGCGGTGCCGCATCCACGAAGTTGCATAGGGATAAGATACAGCGAATAAGAGCGCAGGGAAAACCGGTGTGAGCACGCTCACATAGGCCACACAAAGTTGGTGGCTTCAACTCTGGGACTGCTCAAGCTCGACGTACTCCGGTTCGAGCCAGATCGAGTCAGTGAAAGGCTCCTTGCCGAGCACTCCGCCAACGTGCAGTTCCAAGCCGTGAAATCCAGCGATCGGAAATGAATGGCCGACGCATTTCTCAAACCGAGTTCGTGTCTTGAGATCGCCCTCGGGAAGGTCCCCAGGAATTGACATGACTCGAACTTGATCGCCAATCCTCATCGATAACTGATCTCACAACTCGCGCCAAACATCCTTGAAATCGTAAAAACCCTTCTTCCCAACCAGCCATTCAGCTGCGCGTACCGCGCCCTCGGCGAAGCCGCGTCGCGATTTGGCATCGTGGCTTAGATAAATCCGGTCGGCGCCAGATTCGAAGATCACTTCATGGAAGCCGACGACTTCGCCTTCGCGGAACGAAGTGATTTCTAGACCCTCATGCTTCGGGGCCGCTTCACGAATCACTTTCTGCATCGCCATGGCGGTGCCGGAGGGAGCGTCTTTCTTGTGAACATGGTGACGCTCGAAGATCTGCCCGTTGTAGTCGTGATTCAATGCCGCTGCGGCTGCCCGGGCAGCATCCAAAAAGAGGTTTACTCCCACAGAGAAGTTGGCCGCATAAACGAATCCGGTCTTGTGCTTCTCCACCAGGGCACGTACGCGATCGAGTTCCTTGGACCAACCGGTGGTGCCCACGACCATGTTCTTCCCTGCGCGCACGCAGGCTTCAATGTTTGCGAGGATGCAGTGCGGTGCGGTGAAGTCGATTACGGCTGCGACGTCCTTCAGGCCATCGGCGGTCAGCGCGGCGCCATTTGCATTTTCCTTCGCTCCGACAACACGCATGGAATGTTTGCGCTCGGCAGCGACTTCCGCTACCAGCGATCCGGTCTTGCCTCGGCCTAAGATGAGGAGATTCATCGCCTACCTTGGAAGATTTAACCACAGAGGGTACAGAGCTGCGGGAAATACCTGATTGCACCTTAGATTCGCACAGCCATTCTTGGGAGTGCGATCAGTGAAGATTTCATACGACAACACCCTCGATTCGCCCCGCATCCCATAACAGCGCCGCGGAAGGGAGCACTGATGGATCAAAATCGAATGATCGTTCTGATCGTAATAGCGCTTGTTGCAATCGTCGTGATCGCGGCAATTGCATTTGTGGCGTCACGGAAGCGGCGTAGCCAGAAGTTACGAGAACGTTTCGGGCCGGAATACGACCGCGTCCTGCAGCAGGAAGGAGATCCGGGCAAGGCCGAAGGCGTACTGGAATTCAGGCAGAAGCGCAGAGAAGGGTTTCAGATTCGACCACTCTCCGCCGGCGACCGCTCGAGCTTCAACATTCGCTGGAATGAGGTTCAGGCGCGGTTTGTAGACGATCCGCGGGGAGCGGTAACCGTAGCCGACAGCCTTGTCACTGATGTGATGCAAAAGCGGGGATATCCCATCGGGGAGTTTGACCAAAGAGCCGCCGACCTTTCGGTGGATTATCCCGGGATCGTCGACAACTATCGCGCTGCGCATGACATTGCCTTGCGCCACAGTGCCGGGAAAGCCAGCACGGAGGATCTCCGTCAAGCAATGGTGCATTACCGTGCACTGTTCCAGGAACTGCTTGGTGAGCCTCCAACCGAAACCAGAATCGAAAGAAAAGGAGCTTAGGAATGGCAACGCCGCTGAGAAAGGAACGTCCGGAGTTCGATGATGAGGAGGAAATCACGACGGCAGATCTGGCGCCGGGAAAGAAGCCTGTTTCAGACATCCGCGGTCTGCAAGCAGTTGCAACTCAGCAAGACAAGGAACAATTTGAGCCAACCACCAATCCTCTTTCTGCGAGTAACCCACCTGTGGCGAATGCGGGACGGACGGATGGAGGCACTCCGTTATTTCCAGGCGCTGAGTTGGAAGGGCTCCGCACCAGATGGAAGGAAATTCAGACCGCATTCGTGGATGAGCCGCGCAAAGCAGTAGAGCAGGCCGATGGACTCGTGGCATCGGCGATGAAGCGACTGGCGGAAGTGTTCGCGGAAGAGAGATCTCATCTGGAACAGCAGTGGGATCGGGGAGACAACGTCTCGACGGAGGATTTACGGGTCGCATTGCAGCGATATCGGTCGTTCTTCGACCGGTTGCTTTCGGTGTAGCAAGGCATCAACCACGAAGGGCACGAAGGTTCACGAAGGCTTTCCTTTGTTAACTTCGTGCCCTTAGTAATTGATGGGGTTCGTCTGCTCGCAATTACGCGAAGACTTCGGGGTCAATTTCAGCGAAAAAGGTCTTGTGCAGGCGCTGGATTACTTCGGGCACTTCGTCTTCTTCGATCACGAACGTCAGATTAATTTCTGACGCGCCTTGGGAAATCATCCGGATTTTCTTGTCGGCTAGCTCGCGGAATACGTGAGCCGCGATCCCAGGCGTTTCGCGTAGATTTTCTCCGACCAGGCAGACGATGGCCTTGCGTCCTTCGTATTTCACATCCGCCAGCTTGGCGAGGTCGGCCGCGAGGGCAGGAATTGCCTGATTCGAATCCACTGTTAGCGACACGCTGACTTCTGAGGTCGAGACCACGTCGACGGCCACTCTATGGCGGTCGAATGCTTCGAAAATGGTTCTCAGGAATCCGTGCGCAAGCAGCATTCGAGGAGCGGCTACGTCGATGATGGTGATGCGCTTCTTGGCGGCGATCGCTTTGAAGGTATTTTTTGTATGGGGGGCTCGAGTAGTGATGCGCGTTCCTTCGCACGATGGATTGCGCGAGTTCAGCACATAGACCGGGATGTTCTTCTGAATTGCTGGCAGAACGGTGGCCGGATGCAAGACCTTAGCCCCGAAGTAAGCGAGCTCGGCGGCTTCGTCGAAGCTGATGACCTTGATTCGGCGGGCTTCCGGACAGATACGCGGATCGGTAGTAAGAATGCCGTCGACATCGGTCCAAATCTCGATCTTATCCGAGCCCAAGCCCGCGCCGAAGATCGCTGCTGAGAAATCGGAGCCGCCGCGGCCTATCGTCGTGGTAATTCCAGAGCGGTTAGCACCGATGAATCCACCCATCACCGGGACTCGTCCAGCCTTCACGAGCGGCAGCACCTTTTCCTGAAGCCTCAGGTTCGTATCTTCATACTGAGGAACGGCACTCATGTACGCGCTATCGGTGACGAGTACATCTCGGGAATCGACGTGGGCACCCTTCAATCCGCGAGCTTCGAATGCGGCAGCAACGATCTTGCTCGAGAGCATTTCGCCGAAGGCTGCGACGTGGTCAGTGGTACGCGGTGTGATTTCTCCAACAGCGGAAATACCCCGCAGAAGTTCGTCAAGGGACTCGAAATCCTGGCCGAGCTCGGAATGAAATTCAGTGAAGCGCGCGGTGCCGAGGAGTTCGCTGGCAGTATTGTAGTGCCGTTCCTGCAGTGATCGGCAGAGCTTGAGGGCAGTCTTGCGTTCGCCTTCTCCGGCCGCACGCGCCATCGTAAGAAGGGTGTCGGTGACCTTGGCCATCGCACTGACCACGACCACCGGTTGTTGCGCGAGTCGTCCTTGGACGATCGAGGCAACGCGGTCGATAGCTTTGGCGTCTTCCACGGAGGTTCCGCCGAATTTCATAACGATCATCGGCGAAACTCCGAAGGCGAGCTCTGATGCAGAGCGGCCGTCAGCACTCGGCACTCAGCACTCACCGGGGCTGATTTCCTCATCCAAGATACCCTTTGGCTTTCAGCAATTCGGCATTGAGGACAGCGGCTCCAGCGGCGCCACGAATTGTGTTATGCGATAGCACGGTGAACTTCCAATCCAGAACGCTGCACGGGCGAAGACGCCCGACTGCCGTTGTCATTCCAGCACCCATATCGACGTCGAACCGCGGCTGCGGACGGTCATTGGCCTCGAGGTAGACGACAGGCTTCTCGGGAGCACTCGGCAGTCGGAGTTCCTGCGGTTCGGCCTTGTAGCTGTTCCATGCGGCGATGATTTCCTCCGCCTTCGCTTTCTTCTTCAGGCGAATCGAGACTGACTCAGTGTGTCCATCTTCGACGGCGACACGGTTGCACTGCGCGCTCATGGCGAACGGTCCGGGAATAACCTTGCAGCCATTGACACTTCCAAGCAGCTTCTTCGTCTCCTCCTCCATCTTCTCTTCTTCATTCTTGATGAAGGGGATGACGTTGCCGAGGATGTCGAGCGAGGCGACGCCGGGATATCCCGCCCCGCTGACGGCTTGCATCGTGACCGCCATGACGGTTTCGAGGCCGAATTTCTGATGAATTGGAGCAAGAGCGAGAACCAGGCCGATCGCCGAGCAGTTGGGATTGGTGACGACGTAGCCTCCTGATTTCTTGCGCCAGCCCTGAATGTCGATGAGCTTGATATGGTCGGCGTTAACTTCGGGAATAACCAGCGGCACGTCCTGCTGCATGCGCAGCGCGCTGGAGTTCGAAACGACCGCACAGCCGGCGTCAGCGAAACGAGGCTCGAGTTCGGCGGCGATGGACGAATCGAGAGCGGCAAAGATAATTTTCGGCGCGCCATTCGGTGTTGCTGGGGAGACCTTCATCTTGGCAACAGCCAAGGGAATCTCTGTCTTCAACCGCCACCGTGCTGCTTCCGTATACACCTTGCCTTCAGAGCGGTCAGAAGCGGCGAGCCATGCCACTTCGAACCAGGGATGGTGCTCCAGCATCTGGATGAATCTCTGTCCAACGACACCAGTAGCGCCAAGAATGCCGATAGGAATCTTCTTGTTCATATGGGTACTTGGAATTTTATAACAACCGGCCGGCCGGTCTCAGATTTCCGCCCTGACTAAGGTCACTCGAGATTTACTTACGATGAACGGGCTCACTGCTGGTGGAGTACTCCGCAGTGAGCGGTCCAAATTTCTTCTTCTCGGTGTAGAGACGCCAACGGCGAAAGACAATGCGGAGACTCGCCATGACTGGGATTGAGAGATAGATGCCGAGGATACCCGCGATCTCGGCCCCAGCCATCACTCCGAAAATCGCAGCCAGCGGATGCAGTTCCATGCTCTCGCCCATGATATGGGGAGAAGAGACGTAGTCCTGAACCCCCCTCCAGACGATGAGGAAAACGATGACCACGAGCCAGTGCGGGTAGCTGGTAAGGATAGCCACCGTGACTATCGTCAGCGCGGCGACAAGCGGACCGATCACCGGAACGAACTCCAGCATTCCACCGACTGTTCCGAGGACCAGCGGGTAAGGAAAGCCCATCGCTCCAAGAAAGGCGGAGTAGACAACTAGAGAAAGAGCTGCCAAGGTCAATTGCGCGCGGATGAAGTGGGCCAACATCTGGTTCAGATCATTGAGCACGTTCTCCAGGAATTCCCGTTGGGGGCGCGATTGAATGGTAGACAGCAGGAAACCGCTGAAGGCGCGCCCGTCTTTCAGAAAAAAAATGGAAAGCAGTGGGACGACAAACAGCAGCCACGCCTCTTTGGCGACATCGGCGGTTCGCAGGCCGACCCGCTGAGCGAGGTTGGTGATGTCGTCTTGATGGGTGACCAGGAAACCTTGCAGCGCGACGACTGTGTTGTGACTCCAGCCGTGCTGTGTCTCCAGATTGCTTGTAATCTCGCCCGAACTGAGTTTTTCCAGCAGGCCCGGCAGAGCGTGGCCGAGGCGGCCGGCGTCACGTGTGACCTTGGGCCCGACAATCACGAAGAACACGACCACCAGGGCCAGCAGGAGCGTGTAGATCACCGCGATGGCCCGCACCCGCCCCTTGAGCAATTTCTCAAGGTTGTTCACCAGTGGGCTCACCAGGTACGCAAAGAAAATGGCGAACAGGAAGGCAATCAGTGTTTCGCGGGTTACATAGAGAAATCCGAGCCCCAGCGCGAACAGCAGCACCGTGACCAGGACCCGAGCCGTGCGTGAGTCAGTCAGCAGCAATAGATTTTCCAGGGCAATCTCGTTTCTGCCGCCGGGCGGGTATCGTCAGTCCCGGACCACTTCTGTATTAACGGCAGGAATTGCCACCCGTATGAGCTTAAACTGATCCTGATCGTCGACCCAGAGTTCCCAATCGGTATCCTCACCCTTTAGATTCAAGCGCATCAGATTACGTTCAGCGCCGCGGATCGTAACTTTTTCCTTGCCTACTAATTGCAACTGGACGTGCATCGAAGTTCGATCTTGCGGGACGAGGACACCGAAGTCGCCCGGATCCTGTTGGCATTTCACACTGTCGGCCTCGCGCTTACAGGCGGAGGCAAGGTAGCGCCACACCAGAACCTCGCGGTGCACAAAGAAGTTGTTGTCGAGGATGGCGGACGTGTTCGGCATCAGGAAGGGCTGCTCCGCCGGCTTGGACGATGGCAACGAGATCTTTTCAAGGAGGAACTCGTTGTTGGGGAGAACGGTTAACGAGCCGCCTGAAGATTGGCTCCATTCGTAGCGCACTAGCTCGCCGTTAGCCGTGATTTCCAGATCGGATTTCTGGGACGTGGGGTCCGCGCCGACCGTCTGCTTCAATTGCGACTTGATCGAACTCGAGGCCGTGAGTTGCTCAATCGAGAATGTCTCAGTTGCCACGCGGTCGCCCTTGACGAAGACGCCGAACGAGCCAGAGTCGACGGTTTGCACGCCCGCCTTCCCCTGACCCTTTTTATCGCGCGGCTGAGCCGGGAATGGCAACGAGATGGCAATCAAGAAAGCTAGAGCCCGTAAGATTCCTGCGTCGAACTTCACTCGACTTCTCCTTGTTCAGTACGAATGCCCATCGGCTGCAAAGCAAGGCGCTCAGCGATCTCGGCGGCGATCTCATCAACCGAACGGCCGCTGGTCTGAATCCGCAAAGGCGCTTTCAGATACGCCTTCCGCCTGGCCTCATAAAGCTCATGGAACTGGTGCTGGCTGCGAAGGAGCGGCCGTTCCGCGCCTGACGCTGCGGCCTGCGTGCAGCAACGCTGCCATAGCTCTTCGACAGGAGCATCCAGAAAAACAATTGGGACTCCGGACGCCTTCATCAAAGACGCATTATTTTGCTGAATAAACGCTCCTCCACCCAATGCTACGATTCGGAAACTTCCGGCTCGAAGTTCCTCAACGACCGCAGTCAGGGCGTGGTGCTCTGCCTCGCGAAAACCAGATTCACCGGCCTCCATGAAGATGCCAGCGACGGTGCGGCCTTCCCGCTGCTCAATGCGATTGTCCAAATCTTCAAAGACCCAGTTGAGGCGCTGCCCAAGGGCATGGCCCACGCTGCTCTTGCCAGCTCCCATGAATCCGACAAGGAAGACAGCCTTGCTCGTCGATTTGGCCGCAGGCCGGCGTGGAGAGCGCACACTCCCACGACGTTTACTGCCAACCGTTTTTCCAGAACGCTTTTTCAACGATCCGGTTTTCTTTTCTGAGCTATTCGGCAGCGCGTTTTCTGAGGTGGATTTTACCACTGACACTGCGCATCGCTACCGTCGATGAGATCGCCGCGCGTCCCATGGTACCCCATAAGGCACTTCCCGTCTTCACCACGAAAGAAGTGTGTTCCTTAGGTTGCAGAGGGATGTCGTCGTGAACTTCGCCACGCACAGAGCGTGCATTTACGTCGGCGGATGTGGTCTCTGGCACTACGGCTTCAATATTCCCGCTGTAGCTGGTGAAGCGATAATCCCCGCGATCGCCGAAGTCACCGGCGTAGGTAATTTCGCCGCTGGTGGAGACAACCTGCACAAGTGGTCCGTTCACGCCCTTGAGAGTGACGTTGCCGCTGAGAGAATCCACTTCCACATGGCCGTCTTTGATATTGGTGAGGGTAACCGGGCCATTGAGCGTCTTCACATGCACGTGAGCATTGCTGATATCGCGGACATCAACGTTGGCTCCGGCACCCTCTAGTGTGAGATCGCCACGCATCCTTTCAGCGCGCAAAATACCGGAACTGGAGTGGAGAGTAATACTGGCGTCCGCTGGCGCAAGAATCTCATAATCGACGCTGCCCGACTGGGCATCCGCGCCTGGCAGCAAATGAGACTGGATCTCGACACGATTGCCCACCAGCGCGTTATCAACTTCAACTTTGTCGGAAGACAACACCGCATTGATAATTACGACATTTCCGGTCGAGGGCTTCACGGAAACGGAGCCATAAGGGTTGCTGACCGAGACTCCTGCTTTCGCTCCCACGTTGAAACGAAAACTCTTGTGGGTCTCTGCCAGCAACGTTCCGGACATCACAGATCCTGCCAGAACCGCGCTGATCGTCGCGAGTTGAATTGTGCGCCCGCTCATATCACTCCCCAATCATGCTTGACGAATCGCACCAGCCAACGCTGGCATTTACAACTGCTACTGCAGCGAACGATCCAGAGCCAACTCAAAGAGCATGGCCTTTTCCTGGTAGGCCTCCATCAACGAGCGGCGAGCATCTTCGTCGTTCGGATCGGCGGCTACAATGTTTTTAGCGTCCTGAATGTACTCGTTGACCCGGCGAAGACTATCCGTGTATTGCGCTTGTAGATCAGGGGATTGCAGCGCAACCTGCTGCAGCAGGTCTTCGTCCTTCAAGCCTGCCACATCCGAATCCACGGTAACGGCGGGTCGGATATTATTAGTCAAGTCAGGAGGAGTGCGAGAAATCTGGTGCAGATAAATGCCCAGCGTGATTAACAACAATGCGGCCGACGGCGCAAGCCAGCGCGCCCAACTCCACTGGCTGCCGAAGGATGGCAGAAGAGAGTGACTCCTGCGCTGCGGACGGATCAGACCCTCTTGCCGCAGCGCGATTTCAATCGAATTCCAAACTCGCGGACTCGGCTCGTGCGAGGCGCGCAGTTCGCCTCCTGCAGATGCGATCACCAGGAGCTCGGCAACCAGGGTGGCACATTCGCGACAACCTTTGAGATGCGCCCTTTGTTCGGGACTGCTGGCGTCTTCGATTTCCGCCAGACTCTCTTGCAACTCAACGCAAGTCATGCAACTCTCCCCAAGCCTCTGCTGCCTCAGTGTACCGCCGCTTCAAGGATTCCTGCAGCCTTACTGGTTCAACTACCAGTCTGCGCTGGTTCGTTTACTTACTTTGTTGCCTGTACGGGCCCTTCAGGATTTCTCCGCTTTTTCGGCCCGATTCATCTTGAGCAGATCGCGCAGCTTCATGCGCGCTTTGTGCAACTGGGATTTGCTGTTACCGATGGAGCATCCCACCATTGCCGCAATTTCATTATGTTCATAACCTTCGACGTCGTGAAGCACAAAAATCGTTCGATAACCAGGAGGCAGGTCTTGCACTGCCCTCTGCAACTGCAAGCGGTCAATCGAGCCTGCCAAAGCGATGTCGTCCGCCCCGAAATCCTTCTTGGGGGTATCTTCTTCGCCGCCTTGGGTCGTCTCCTCTAGAGAAACCACCGGAAGACTCTTCTTCCTCAGGTGCATCAGCACCACGTTCACTGATAACCGATGCAACCATGTCGAAAAAGCTGACTCGCCCCGAAACGTCGTAATCTTGCGGTAAAGCTGGAGGAACGCCTCTTGGGTCAGATCCTCAGCCTCAGCCGTATTCGACGTCATGCGGAGGCAGAGCGAATATACACGCCGCTTGTGCTTGTCATAGAGAGCTTGGAAGGCTTCGGGGTCTCCAAGCTTCGCCTTCTCGATAAGCTCAGCCTCGGCGTTGTCGCCAGCCAGTCGCTGTTCAGGGTCGGTCAAGTCACCTTTTCCGGCCGCACCCTGTGAGATGCGGCTAACTATCTTTACGTTGTATGGCTTGCGGGCCGTAGCGGTTGCACTAAAGTAAGTCATGGATTCAATTTATGAGAGCATTTCTACCATTCTTTGGATGCGGCCACCTCCCTTCCACATACCTCGAAACCCTTGTGAAGTACGGAGGTTAAACGGTAGTGCTCTCTACCTATTTAACCCTATCCCAAATTTAGAGTCGCGTTCTTCGAAAATTGGTAATTTTTGAGTCTCTAATTCGTCACCTAACTGGCCGTTTTCGCGGTCGTTATAGTCTCCAACCCATGCCCATGAGGACCTAATTCTCGCTGCCGCAGCAGGAAGGCAAATGTCAGCCCTGAGAATCCCAGAATGGAGAAGATCCACATCCCCAGGTTGTAGCCCGCAGGGTTTTCAGCCCCAGCGTGTCTGTAGTCATTTGCGGCGCCCACCATGAGGTTGAAACCAGCGAGGCCGATGTTCTGAATCATCGTCATGAGGCCGTAGGCAGTGCCCAGTTTGGACTGCTCCACCAAATAAGCCACAGAAGGCCACATGACGGCTGGAATCAGGGAAAAAGCGATGCCCATCATTGCCATAGTTAGGAGCAAAATTGGCGGCAAATGATGCGCCACAAGAGCGAAATGACCATCCGCCGACGATGGCAGGTACACCGTCACGTAATGAGCTGACCGAATGTAAGCCATCATGAGATAGACCGGGATGAGGAGTAGTGATCCGAGCATCATCAGAAGGGCGCGCTTCCCCAACTTGTCGACAAATAGTCCGAAGAGGGGGGTGCCGAACATCGTAAATAGAGTCAGCATGCCGACCAGATCGCCGCCGGCCTCGCGCGTGACGTGGTGCGCGTCCATGAAGAATTTATAGGCGAACGTCTCGAACGGGAAGATTGCAGAATAGAACGTGATGCAGAGAGCGACGATATACCAATAGGAAAGCCCGAAGGCCTTAATGTCGCTGAAAACGACTTTGTCAGTTGCCCCGGCCGCTCCGATCTCGAATCGCTTTTCAGCATAGACCTCAAGAGCCCAGTAGATAATCGCTCCGATGATGCAGAAAGCTCCGAAACCGACGGAGATGAGCAGGGGATTGCGCCAGTACGTGTATGCGAATCCAGCCCAGGATGGGGATTGCTGCGCCAGAAGCGATCCGGCGCGGGAGATCATCAGGTTGATGCCAAACGCAAAGCTGAGTTCCTTGCCGCGGAACCACTTCGCAACGGCAGTGGTCACGGCAACAATAAGAGATTCGGCGCCCAGACCGAAGACGAGGCGGCCCGTCGCCATGACAGGCAACTTGGCGGACAGAGACGTCACTCCAGCGCCGATGAAGCAGAGGGTTCCAAAAATGAAGATTGCCTTCCGGGTCCCGATCCGATCCACGATGTAGCCGCCGATCAGAACCATGACAACGTTCGGAATGCTATAGATCGCCTGCAGGAGACCGATATTGGAATCCGAGAAGCCCAGTTGTTTGGCAAGCAGATCGGCAATCGGCGCAATGCAGTCGTAGACGTAATAATTGCCGAGCATCGTCAGGCTGACGAAGACCAACACCAGCCAACGAAATGGCCGACTGGGTTCAGGACGCTGGTTGTCCGGCATGCGGGCTCTTTTCTAACACTGCGGATTTCGAATTCACAAACGGAGAAGATTAGCAGAGTGCATCAGAGTTCGCTGAACTTAATCTCGGAGTGACAAAGCGCCGTGGTGGAAAACCACCAGAATGGTGGTACGTAGCCACCAGAGCAGCGCGGCAGGTAACAACCATCGCCACCGTACCCGCGCTAATCCATTCAGATTATTCGAATTTCAAAATCGCCATGCCCTGTGTGGGCATGGCACTTCGCCTGCTGCGCCTCCTCCCGACGTGTTCGCACCGGGGCTGGATGTTTTGACAGCTACTCCAGACGGTGAACCCATCTCGAAGGAGATCTCCCATGCGTTTCTGCGCTCGTGGTGTGTCCTTTGTGTCGCTGCTCGCGTTCGGCTTCGTCGCTCTGAACGGTTGTAATACCCTCAACCCACTATGCGGGAGTGCGCGTCCTGCGCCCCAGATCTCGTCCATCGCTCCTAGCACAGTTAGCTTCACGGATGTGCAGGACGGTTTTACTTTGACGGTGAACGGCAGCCAGTTTGTCTCGGCGTCACAAGTGGTCATCAATTCGACGGCGCTGGCAGCAACCGTTGTCAGTCCCCAGCAGATGAAGGTAAAACTTTCGACGGCTGTCATCCCGGAACCCGGGTCCGTCAAAGTGATGGCAACGACTCCGAGCGGAAATTCCGGCGACGTCGGTTGCAAGAGCGGTGGCGATAGCAGCGTGCTGACGCTTACTGTCAACTAACTTTCACTGCACCGCGGAATGAAGGGAGTCGGTGTTGTTCGAGGAGCCCTAGCTTCCCACGTAGCGCGCGTATAGGCTTCGGGCTATCGCGGTATCCGTGGTGCCTTTGATAATCGCTCGGCCATCGGGAAACAACGTCATCTCGTACGGCTCGTGCCAGAACTTGAGCACGAAATCGTTGTGACGGACTACGCCATGAGGTTGAAGACGCCGATCCATTTCCGCAAAGTCGATGGGGCGTTGGCGTTCATGGATCTGGACTGAATTCCGGCCGCAAAGCGTGATATGAGGCCGAGCCTCACCGGCAAGGTGAATGAAGTCGCGCTCGCTGCAGGCACGGCAACCGGACCGAGGTTTCGACGCCGAGATCTCGGCGCGCTCGTTGTTCCACAAATCGAAGGACAGCAAGGTTCGACGTAGCGAAGGCGAACCCGCACCACCGACGAGAAACTTAAGTGCTTCGGTCGCTGCGATGGAGGCGACGAGATTGACCGCTGAATTCAGAATGCCGGAGGTTTCGCAGGTTTCGACCATCCCCCGCGGCGAATCCGGAAAGATGCACGAGAGACACGCGGTCCGTCCGGGCACGACGTTCAGTGTGACGCCATAGCTTCCCACGGCAGCTGAATAGATCCACGGAAGGGAGCGCTCTACGGCGTAGTCATTGATCAAGTAGCGGGTTTCAAAGTTGTCAGTACCGTCGAGGATCAAGTCCATCTCTGCCAGCAAAGTCTGAACGTTGGAGGGAACGAGATCATCCACGTGAGGATGGACCGCGATTTGAGAGTTGAAGGCGGCAATCTTGTGCGCCGCGGCGATTGCTTTCGGGAGCGATTCAGCGGCGTCCGCTTCATCGAAGAGAGATTGGCGCTGCAGGTTGCTCGGCTCGACATAGTCGCGGTCGATGATGCGTAGAGTTCCGACTCCGGCTCGTGCCAGCAATCCAGCCAGCGCCGATCCCGTCGCGCCGCAGCCGACGATGGCGACGCGGGCGGCTGCTAATTTCCGTTGACCGTCTTTGCCGATGCCCTGAAAAAGGATCTGCCGCGAATAGCGCTCGTCCACCGAAGAATTCCGCGCGGGTGCGTTGTTATTTTGATGATCGGATTGTGCTTGCTGTGCCAAAGAGGTCAACCAGTCTTGCCCCGCAAAACCTTTATTATAAGTGGCTGGGCTGCGCGCGGAAGTTTCGAGGTGGCGGCTTTAGCGGCGTTGCGAATTGACGAACGAAAAAGGGCGAAAGCGCCAGAGGCTCGACGCACTTGTCGATTGCGAGTGGCATGTCCGGCAGACGCTTCCCCGGAGCCCGTACAACGACCAATCGGTTGCGCTCCATCGAAGTCGGTAAGCGCCTGATTGCAAGGATACCTTTGCCCAAACGGTATGCGACATTCCTGACCGCGATGATCCTGCTCTGGCCCGCGGTTTTGTCGCAGCGTGCCCAGGCGCAAGCAGGCGGGTTCAAGGAGATTCTTCCCAGTCCACTTGACGCGGGCAAAGGACGCTTCATCCCACAGGATTCTCCGCTAGCCGGTCTGCCTCAGGAAGGAAGGACAGTCCAAGCTATTGAACTGCCACGAGTCGCGGAACGCGATCGAGCCCATTTGCTTCGGCAGATTCCGCAGAAGACGGGAGAGCCGCTGCAAAGGGATCTGGTGCGCGAGAGCATCCGCGCCCTGTACGCGACGGGCCGTTTTGCCGACATTGAAGCCGAGATCAAGCCGTCGGGTGGAGAAGTTGTGCTGTCATTTGTTACATCGAATAACTACTTTGTGGGTGGAGTCGATGTCGAAGGAGCGCCGACGCATCCCAATGCAAACCAGATTGTTAACGCCTCAAAATTTCAGCTTGGAGAGCTCTACAAGCAGGACAAACTGGACCGCGCTCTGGAGAGCCTGCGTCAGTTGATGGAAGAGAACGGCTATTACAAGGCCAAGGTGACGGCGGAAACTACCTCGAATCTGACCACGCAGCAGGTGGACATCCTGTTTCACATCGATGCCGGTGCGCCCGCACACGTGGGAGAAGTGAAGGTGACCGGGTCTGCTGGCCTTTCTTCGCCGGATGTGCAACACATTGCTCACATGAATACGGGCGACCGTGTGACGGCGGGCCGAATCAGCGACTCGCTGCAGCGCTTACGCAAGAAATTTCAAAAACAGAAGCGTGCCCTGGCTCAGGTTTCAATTGCCGATCAGACGTACCTGCCGGACCGAAATGTCGTGAACTTCACTTACCAGATCGATCCCGGACCGACCGTTGTGATCACCGTTGAAGGCTTCAGGATCGGTAAAGGAGTGCTCAAGAGGGAAATTCCCGTTTACGAGGAAAACGCGGTCGACGACGATCTGCTCAACGAAGGCAAGCGCAACCTTCTCGACTATTTGCAGACAAGAGGTCACTTTGACGCCAAAGTCGAACTCAGGAAGCGAAACGATCCCACCACTCTGAAGATCATCTACGTCATCGATGCAGGGCCAATACATAAGCTAGCCTTCATTGAAATCACCGGCAACGAGAAGTTCCTGGATACAGCCAAACTTCGCTCCTATCTGCAGATTCAGACGGCGAGGCGTTTCTTAACCCATGGACGTTACAGCGAGTCCTTGCTCAAAAGCGACGTAGCGACCCTGGAAGGCCTGTACAAGTCGAATGGCTTTCGCGCAGTCAAAATCGACACGAAAGTCGACGATAACTATGAGGGTACAGAGAACAAACTCGCTGTGCTCATTCACATCGAAGAGGGCGTACGCACCAAGGTCGGTGACGTTAAGGTAGTCGGCAATCAACAAGTCAAGACCGAAGAATTGCCGGAGTTGAACGCGCAAGGTGGCCAGCCCTACTCGGAACAGAGTCTCGCCAGCGACCGGGAGAGAATCCTGAGCTATTACTTCGATCACGGATTCCCGAACGCTGCGCTCGAGATCTCAACCAATACAAAAGAGCCAAATGTGGAAGACGTGACGTACACCATTCAGGAGGGGAAGCGCTTTACGGTCGATCAAGTGATGGTCGATGGTTTGGAGCATACCCGCAACTTTGTTGTGCAACGAGATCTTCAGGTTCACTCGGGCGACCCGCTAAGCCAGCAGGACTTGCTGAATACTCAGACGCGGCTTTACAACCTCGGCATTTTCAGCCAGGTCGATGCGGCGGTGCAGAACCCGGATGGCAACGATCCACAGAAGAACATCCTGGTCCGATTGCGGGAAGCAAAGCGCTACACCTTCACATACGGTGTTGGACTTGAATTTCAATCGGGACAGCGGGCCGGTCCTACAGAACCGCAAGGCCAGACCGGTGTAAGTCCACGTGTGGAATTTGATGTTACCCGGCTCAATTTTGCCGGGCGAAATCAGACCATTGCATTCCAGTCACACGTCGGCCGATTGCAGCAGCGGGGTCTCATCAGCTATACGATTCCGAAGCTATTCGATAACGATAAGTTCAAGCTGGTATATACAATCTTCTACGACAACAGTCTGGATGTCGCGACGTTCACCTCGCAGCGACTGGAAGGGAAAGTGGGCCTGCGCCAGCAGATCGGCAACACCGGGAACGAACCGGGCACTCGTCCGGGCCCAAGCTCCATTACTTACCGCTTCGATTTTCGGCGAGTGGAGGCGCGTGATTTCGCCAGCACGTTTAACCCGGGTGAAATTGCCGTATTGTCGCTTCCGGCACGTGTTGGTGGACCGGGTTTCACCTTCATTCGTGACAAGCGCGATAACCCACTGGAGAGTACGAAAGGGAATTACTTCACTCTGGACGGATTTACCGCCCTAGGGTTCCTGGGTTCGGAGGCGGATTTCGCCCGGGTTCTGGCGCAGAACTCCACGTATCAGGCCTTTGGAGGAAAGGGCAAGGCTGAGCGGCAGTTTGTCTTTGCCCGTTCGACAACGATCGGGATTCAACAGCCATTCCGTGGAACCAAGGTCCGGCCCCCGGGTGCCTGTACCACGGATCCGAATACGAATGAGTCATCTTGCATAGGTTTCTCCCTCATTCCGCTGCCGGAACAGTTCTTTGCTGGAGGCGGCAACTCTCATCGCGGATTTGGGTTAAACCAGGCAGGGCCACGGGATCCGTCATCTGGTTTTCCGGTCGGCGGTACGGCTCTGTTCGTCAACAACCTGGAACTGCGTTTCCCGCCAGTATCTTTGCCCTATCTGGGACCGGGCTTCGGTTTTGCAGTGTTCCATGACATGGGGAACGTTTTTACGGCTCCGCACGATGCATTGACGGGACTGTTGCGCTGGCACCAGGCTGATCCGGCCCAGTGCTTGCCCAGTAGTACAACGAACACCCAGTGTATTACCGACTTTAATAACTCTGGCTATGATTACACTTCGCATGCGGTGGGCGTCGGCGTACGATATAAAACACCCTTAGGTCCATTGCGGTTTGACTTTGGATACAACCTGAATCCGACTCGCTACTTCCAGTCGATCAGCGATGTGGATTCGAATACAACCACTGTCGTGACCCAGCGTCTGCGGCATTTCAGCATATTTTTCAGCATAGGCCAGCCATTTTGATGACTCGGATTCAAGCGATAAACACGACTACTCTAGCGCTCTTGCTGGCCCTTCTTGCGTTTGCGAGGGTGGCGGGCGCTGGCGAAGTCATCGACCGGATTGTAGCAATCGTGAACGGCCACATTATCCTGCAGAGTGATTGGAATGACGCCCTGCGCTACGAAGCGCTGCTGGACGCCCGTTCACTCTCGCAATTCACTGACGAAGAACGTCGTGCTGTGCTGGATCGACTGATCGATCAGGAACTTCTGGGCGAGCAGATGAAGTCAGCCTCGTTTCAGCATGCGACCGAACAAGACGCGGCTGCCCAGGTCGCGGATGCGCGAAAACTCTACTCGCAGGCTACGACCGACGAGGGTTGGCAGGCAGTGCTTGCCAAGTACGGTCTGACAGAAAAAGTTCTGCTCTCCCATGTCCAGCAAGAGATCGACTTGATGCGTTTGGTGGACGCCCATCTTCGTCCGACGGTGCAGATCGATTCCAAAAGCATCGAGGCCTATTACCGCGAAAAGTTTGTTCCGCAACTCAAAGAATCGGGTAGCGATGAATTGCCCCTCGCCGATGTTACGGCTCAAATTCGCGAGTTGCTGACCCAGCAAAAGGTTAGCGAGTTAATGGTTTCCTGGTTACAGTCGCTCCGTTCGGAAAGCAATGTGAGCGTGTCCGGCGATTCCAGGGATGGAGTTCAGACGCGGTGAACCAGCCCGCCCTCAGAGCCCGGCGCTGGTGGAAATATCTTCTGATCGCGGCGGCTATTGGCGTCGTTGCCGCCTTGGGCGCCCTCTGGTACACGACAACCAACTCCTTTCAGGAATACGTGCGTCGGCG
>Ga0335084_10002292_pt1 | contig 18408 bp, 13 predicted proteins | sample Lox_Sample_44_FD_206721 | JGI IMG/M metagenome (GOLD analysis project Ga0335084, IMG submission 206721) | Soil microbial communities from Loxahatchee National Wildlife Refuge, Florida, United States - Lox_Sample_4.4 | ecosystem: Environmental > Terrestrial > Soil > Wetlands | place: USA...
ATTGATTCTCTTTTTGCCTCCCCTTCTCTTCCATCAGCTTTTTCCAGGATTCAAATCGATCCCTCCTAAATGTCAACCATTCTTGCCGTAGCTTGAGTCTTTCTGCTTTGAGTTCGATTTCTTTCCTTCTTAGCTCCAGATTTTCATTCTTTTGTTTCTGGTAATTCTCCTATTAGGAAATCTACCATTTTCTTACAAAAACTATCGTCCCTATTGTCGCTATCTTCGGAATCCTCGCCCTCCGGACTTGCCAGGATTGATTCGAGGGTGAATTTCTCATCCCCATCGTTTCCAATAGGCTTGTACAAGCTCTCCTCTCTGTATTTCTTATTCATGTACTGTTTTATGGCCTTGCTTCTAACCCTCTTGATAATGGGAGTAATTTGCTCCAGGGTTCGGGGATTAGATTCAAGAATATTCACCCAGACATCCTGAAAACTATCTTCGTACCGCTCCAAGAAAGGTCGCAGATAATCATTGACTTCGGTCTCATTCAAATTCATGCCCATCACCTTTTCGAACAACCTGCAGGCAGACGAAGAGTTAACAAAGCCATTAAAGAAAACAAGAAACGGGGTCCTTACCCAGTGTTGCCAAATATTAAAACGGGGCACTTCACTGGCACATAGCTTTGCAGCAGAAAATTATTTGCAGGCATCAGCAGCAAGATATTTCCTCTACTCTTATGTCATGCTTAAATTTCTTTTAGGATTTTTTGGGTGGTTTTATGGTGGAGTTTGGCGACCTTCTTGAGTTCGTTAACTCCCCTCTTCATAATGATGTCCAGAGCCGGTTGAATTACCCGACCAGACGCTCCTTTGGGTAAGACGATTCCGTACTCTTGACTCAATTTCTCCAGACGGAACAAGAATCGGTCACGAGCAAGAATGGAAGCTGCCGCTACGGCAGTATAGCGTTCAGCTTTGTGGGTTTGGATAAGTTTTAATTTCTTGCCCTTCTCCATAAGTTTCGAAAGTATGAACCTCTCGTTGCCAAACTGGTCAGCTATGGCATAAGAACAAGGGTTTTTTTCAAGAAGGCTCTCAATCGCCCGCGCATGTCCCCATGCTAAGAGGTGATTGAGATTCTTTCCCTCTTTTTTAAACTGATCATATAATTCATTGTATCGTTCTGGCGATATCTCGACTTCAATAAATTTCCCATTGCATACGATTCGAATTTCTGCTGCGAGCTCTTGGCTACGCTCATCGGGCAAGAGTTTGGAGTCTCTAACTCCTAGGGCCTCCAGTCTTGCTGCGGCGGATTCATCCAACCAGACACCCGCGACAACCATCGGACCAAAATAATCTCCCTTTCCAGATTCATCTGTTCCAATATGCGGAAACGGGATCTCTTTTTGTAAATTCCCAATTGATTCTTTTCCAGAGATGAGGCCTCCTTCAGGTTCGTGTCTTATGTAGTCGTCAACCGAAAGCTCGTCATTCGGGTATCTCAAATTATACAAAGTAATAATGGCATCAACAATGTTCTTATACAAACTTCCGCCGATGCCCTGGAGTTGTAATTTTCCGTTTGTATACTGTTTTACGACTATTCTCTCTTGCCCATCTTCAAAGCGGTAGGAGTAATCGCAGTACTGCTCTTCGCGGCTTCCCGTCGGTTTTAACTCTTTCAACTTTTCCCTGATCTGGCGCTTAAGTTCAGGATCCTTGAGTAAAAGGGGTTTTAGCGTGATCTTTTGAACCGACATTCTTGCCCTTCCCAATCTTTCTTAAGAACGATCTTTCTATCGGAGGCTATTCAACCCCGTATTGACGACGGTAAGAGAGAATATAATTCCTTACATCCTTCCTGGTCTTATAGATTCCAAAGTGCCCTTCACACAGAATATCCGCATCGAGGTCGAGTAACTTCTTCGTTGACCGGCCATAATCCTCGAGGTTTGATCCAAACTCCTTTAGAATCGGGCCATGGAGGTCCTGTCCGAAAAGGATTCGTTTCCCGTCTTTATCCAGATAGATGCCTATTGATCCGGGAGTGTGGCCTGGGGTGTGAAGGCAAACGATCTTTTGCTGGCCGATCGTCAGCACCTCTTCAGGCAAATTGAATCTTACATCAACTGGCGTTGGTGGAAAAGTTGTTTGATACCAATCGGCAGCAGTCAAGATCGAATCTCCGTCCTCCAGCGGTGGCGCATCCAATTTATGGATATAGATTTTTGAGCCAAATCTCCTCCTAATTTCTGGGGCACCTCCAATATGATCTATATGACAGTGGGTTAAGATAATCTTGCTCAAATTTTTGTATTCTAATCCTATATTATTGATATTATTTATTATTTTATCGACACTCCAGCCTGCTCCGGTATCAATCAATACCAATTCGCCAAGATTCATAAGATAGACGCAACCATCTCGACCATCCGTAATTTCTGGGCCTCCGACAATAAAAATATCCTTTACAATCTCTGATGGTCTCACTTATTTCCCCTTCAACTCTTCCTTAAGCCTTCTATAATCCGCCATTGTAAAACCATCCCACTGACAGGGCAGTATCGAATTGTTATGATATAACGGTTCATTCTCAAGGTCAAATCCTGAAAACTTCTTTGCTTTTTCGAATAATGGAGTGTGGGGAATGGGCGAATATTCCACCAGCATCGGGTTGGCACCGGACTCTTTCACAAAGGTAATTCCTTCTTCCACCTCCCCTGCCCTTTGCCCTGGCAACCCCACCAGTAAATATACTCCGATTTCTTCACCCGAATACCCTGCCCGCTTTAAGTTCTCAATTGCCTGACGAAATTGTCGATTATCTACCTTACCTCCGGTCTCAATCTGAGTTGCATCGTTTGATGTTTCAAAACCCAGACGGATTGTCTTGAATCCACTCCGAAACAAAAGGAAAGCTATTTCATCATCAATTTCTCTAATATGGATGGCATTGGGGAGGTGGAAATTACAGGAGATTTCCCTTTTAATCAATTCTCTCATTATAGGAATGAAATGTCTTGACCGTTCGACCAGAAGCGCATCATCATAGAAAGCGATATTCTTGACTCCGTAATTACTTGTCCAATACTCAATTTCATCAACCACCCTGGAAGGATCCTTCCGTGAAAACCCTTTTTCCAGAAAAGGAGAGGCGCAATACGTACATCTAAACGGACATCCTTTGGAAGTAGTGATGCAGATATAATTGAGTTCGGGATAAAGATCGAAAGCAGGGTAAGATATTGAATCTGTATGGAACTCGGATTGCCGAATGGGGAACCGAGTTATTTCAGAAATCAGCTTCAATAGATCGAGCTGCCCACTTCCATTAAAAACGATATCCACACCCGAATGCTTTTTGGCATGCTCATTACAGAGAGTTGCATAAATTCCACCTAACATTGTGGGGACGTTTTCAAAGAATTTCTTCGCTATTTCAATAACTTTGAACACTCCCGGATACCAATATGTCATCCCTGAAGCGAAGCCGATAAGGTCCGGCTTTTCTTCAAGCATTGAGAGCCTTTTCAACAGGATTTCCTCAGCAATTCCATATTGGCTGTAACTCCTTGGAATAGATTTTAGGGGAGGGGGTTTATCGATTATTGTCCTAAGAAATTTTCCAATCCCATATTCTCTTGGTTTTATTAGAGAATCAATGCAATCGATCAGCGTGACTCGAAACCCGTTTTTCCTCAACAGGCTGGCAATATTGAGGAGTCCAAGGGGTTTTATCCAGAAATTATAAGCGGCAAAATCAGTAATCCAGGGATTGATGAGAAGGACATGAGGAGAATTATGTTTCACGTGAAACATTCTGTAATTCCTCTTGACCTACCTTCTGAAGGGAGGGTGGCTTGACGTTATTTTCCAACGCAGAACTGTTCAAAAATTCGGTTCAAAACCTCCTCGGGAGTGGTTTCCCCAATCAATTCTCCAAGTGTTTCTAGTCCTGAGCGAATCTCAAATGCAATAAACTCTAGCGAGCTTCTATTTTTTATTCCCGCCAGAGCATTGGAAAGAAACTCTTTGGTCTGATCAAGGACAGTCTTGTGGCGTATATTCGCTACGATCAGATGCTCTGGCGTCGGCCTTATCTCGTGGTGGAGTACGCAACTATAAATAGTCTTCTTGAGATCCTCGATTCCTTCATCCCTCAAAGCAGAAATCGAGACAATGGGCTCATTCATCAATTGAACCCTCACCTCATCGATGGATGTTTCTTGAGGCAGATCTCGCTTATTGAGAACAACTACCCTCTTCTTACCTTTAACCTCCTCAAAAATCTCCCTATCGTCTTCATCAAGGGTTCTGCTTCCGTCTAGCACTAACAAAACGAGATCAGAGGCCGCCACCTTCTCTTTTGCCCTCTTCACGCCTTCCTGTTCAATGCAATCCACGGCCTTTCTTAAGCCAGCTGTATCCATTAAACAAAGAGGAATTCCGTGGATATTCAAAATTCCCTCAATCACGTCTCTTGTGGTTCCAGGAATCGGAGTGACGATAGCCCTCTCCTCTCTTAACAATATATTGAGAAGGCTCGATTTGCCGACATTGGTTTTTCCAACGATTGCACAACGAATTCCTTCACGAAAAATCTTTCCCTCCCCGTAAGATTCAATCCATCCCCTAATTCGTTGGATCATTCTTTCCAATTCTTGGCCCATATCCTCAAATATGATTGGATCGATTTCTTCGTCTGGAAAGTCAATGTGAGCTTCTATTCGAGCCAAATGATCAACAAGTTTTTCTTTCAGGCCGACTATTTCGCTCAATAGAAGTCCCCTTAACTGCTGGTGAGCGATTTCCAGGGCTGCTTGCGTCTTCGCATCTATCAGATCGATCACAGCCTCCGCTTGTGTGAGATCGATTCTACCATTCAGAAACGCCCTCTTTGTAAACTCCCCGGGCTGGGCCATACGAGCCCCTTCCCTCAATACCAACTCCAAAATTCTCTGCAGGATAAAATACCCTCCATGGCAATGGATCTCCACCATATCCTCTTTGGTGTAAGTCTTTGGAGATTTCATCAACACTATCAACACTTCATCAACAGCTTTTCCACGTTCAGTGTCTATGATTTCTCCATAATGGAAATGATGAGAAACAAAGCGACCTTGGTCTGTTTTTGGCCTGAATAACTTCCTGGCGATGGCTTCAGCCGAAGAACCACTGATGCGGACGATGCCAATGCCACTCTTCCCAAATGGAGTGGAAATGGCTGCGATTGTTTCTTCTTTTCTTGAGGGGCTTTTTCTTGAAGAACTGAACGATGACTGTCTATTCACTTTGTTTGAAACTACTTCGTGCGCCTATCCCTCTTTGCCAAGAGGGACAATTTTCACTTTTTTTAGCTCCCCTTCCCCGAGACTTTCTGTCTTGAGGGAAAGGTCTTCTTTAAGCGCTAGATGAATAATCCTTCTGTCATGCGCGCTGAACGGACCCACCGTTAACGTGTGCCCTACTCTCTTCGCCTTTTCACCCAACCGATGAGCAACACTCGCCAGATTATCTGCCCTCTTTCTCCGGTACCCATCGATATCTAAAATCACTCTCCTTGCGTTTTTCAACCTTCTATTCACCATTCGGTTTATCAGCATCTGAAGCGAATCCAGGGTGCGACCGTTTTTCCCAATCAGCATCCCTTCTTGATCTTTCTTTATTTCCAGGCAAAGATTCCCTTCATTTATGAACCCTTCCACTTCGGCGTTGACCCCCATACGCTCAAGCAGTCCTATTGTAAACTCCTTCGCAATCTCGATCTCTTCCAAAGATTTAATCCCTCAAGTCTTCTTGTTCATATAGTACTGATGGGCTATCGATAGGATGTTGTTGATCATCCAGTATAAAACAAGACCCGAAGGAAAACTGAGAAATAGGAACGTGAACATCACCGGCATCAGCAGAAACATCTTGGCCTGAGCCGGATCGCCCGCCGTAGGCGTCATCTTCTGCTGGAGGAACATTGTTGCCCCCATAATGATCGGGGTAATATAGATCGGATCCTTTGCCGAGAGATCCATGATCCAAAGGCAGAACGGTGCATGTCGCATCTCAATGCCATTCTGAAGCGCATTATAGAGAGCGATGAATACCGGAATCTGAATAACCATGGGTAGACAACCGCTCATCGGGTTGATCTTCCTTCTCTTATAAAGGAGCATAATCTCTTGCTGTTGTCTCGCCTTATCATTCTTGTACTGCTCTTTGAGGCGATTCATCTCTGGCCCTACCTTCTGCATCTCCTTCATTGATTTGAAACTGATCTGTGTCAAGGGCAGGAAGATGATCTTGATGAGAATGCTAATGATGATGATATCGATTCCATAATTTCCAGTAACCTTGTGAGTAAGTCTTATAAACCAGAGGAGAGGTTTGGCAACAATCGTAAAGAAACCGAAATCCACCAACTTTTCCGCATTCACCCCCAATGCCTTCAACCGATCTTCATCCTTGGGACCCAAGTAGACCTGGTACGGAATGCTGACCTTCTCCCCGGGAGAAATGGACATCTGAGGAGGAGCGATCTCTGCCTTCAGCAGATTCTTTTCAGTTCCTTTTACCGCCATGCTTATCTCTTTTGATTGCGGAGGGATGAGGAGAGTCGCGAAATATTCGCCTTCAAAGGAAAACCATTTGATTTCACCCCTTTCCGTAATTTCGAAAGGCTCGATGTTCGTTTTATGTTGCGTTCCGCAACCCGGGACGCAGCCAGAACTCGACGCCCCTCCGAACACTTTGTTTTCAACCTTTTGATTCCTGGAAAAGGCGTATTTCAAGCCGTAGTCCTTATTATCCTCTTTCGCCAATTTTGCCAGCTCAATTTCCCCTATCCATTCAAGCCCAATTTTACTCGTCACTTCTTTTGAAGAATTATTTTGAACCTCCACTTCCAGATTAATCCCATATTGATCAGATGTAAACTTGTAGCGTTTCCCTATCTTCAACCCGTTTTCCAGACTTATCGAAAAATTAACTTCCCCTTTTTCACCATCTTGAAGCAACCGGAGCTCCTCTTTATCGATCTCCCAATTCTCCCCTGCAGGCAGGTTATGCCCGTTAATGCTCAGTCCCAAAGGAAGATTCTTCTCCTCCCTTGTGTTCACGAGATCGAGAGGTTCCGGCGGCTTGGCCGCTTCCACCTTCTTGCCAATAATCTCATCAACGAATTGGATCAATTTGACCGCCAGTGGCGATTCTTCTGCTCTGTCCTTATATTTTTTAAGCCGAAAATGCTTCAGTCTCGCATCTTCAGACGTAAACACTGCCCAGTAATTCTGAGTCTCAACAGAAATTTCCTTCCGGGGAACAGCTTTTCGCTTACCAGAGGCTTTTCCTTCCTTTAAGAGCTGTGGTTCTCTTGACTCTGTCTTTTGTTCCGCCACCTTCTCCCGAACAGATTCCTGTTCTTTCTTAACTTCCGGTGCTTCCGTTTTGCTGGGTTGCGGAAAGAATTTTGACTGAATAAAAGTCCACGCCACTATTACAAAAAATGTTAATAATATTGCATATATAGCTCTTTTTTCCATGTATTATTCGCCCTGGAGCTCCTCCCCTAGTACCTATATTTATAGACTGTTTTTTGGAACTGGATCGTATCCGCCCGGATGGAAGGGATGGCACCTGCTGAGTCTCTTCAACGCGAGCCAACCTCCTCCCGTGATTCCGAACCGCCGAATTGACTGCAAAGCATAGGACGAACACGATGGAGTGAAGCGACAGCAAGGACCAAGGAGGATCGACACAGAATGCTGATACAGAAGGATTACTATGATAATCATTTCCCTGAATAGTCGAAGGATTGACCTCTTTTTCATAAATTGAAGAGACCCCTTAATTCATTCTCGGCTTCGTGATATCGATGGAACGAGCATCCCTTCTTAATCATCAAAATAATGTCCTGTGAGCCTTTTACTTGATGCTTGTGAAGTCGAAAAAATTCCCGGATGTATCGCTTCATCCGATTCCGAAAAGCTGCCGGTCCAATTTCCTTTTTCACTACAACCCCTAACCGGTGAAAGCTTCTTTCGGTCTCGTTGACAAAAAGGATGAGGTTCCGAGAGGAAGTTCTCCTCCCCAATTTCATCACCCTTCTGAACTCCTGAGATTGCGTGACCCGCTCCTTTTTTGAAAACCTAAAAGATTCTTCCACAGCAATCCTCATTATCATCATCGCATGCCGCAGAACGAACTTACCCTCCGTTTCTGCCAATTCAGAATCTAGACCGTCAACCTTTTTCTCCCCTTCATCCGCCTCCGCTTCAAAACATTTCGCCCGCTCTTGGTGCTCATCCGCTCCAAGAAACCATGTGTTCTCTTTCGCCTGAGATTACTGGGTTGATATGTTCTCTTCATCGAATCCCTCTCTGTTCGGGTGGCTTATTTTTTGAAATAATTAAGCTTTTTATTTTAACTACATTTGTAACCTCTTGTCAACAAAAAACGGGTGATTTTTGTTGACAGGAGAGGGTTTTTTGTATTACGTTTTTTCGGTAAAATCGAAGTACCGTCATTCTAGGAGCTTCCATGACTCTTCTTCAAGAAAACATCCCTGTCAACATCGAAGATGAGATGAAGAAATCCTACATGGATTATGCCATGAGCGTCATCATCGGTCGGGCTCTCCCCGATGTGAGGGATGGTCTTAAGCCCGTTCATCGCCGGATTCTTTATGCGATGAATGAACTAAGCAACGATTGGGATAAACCCTATAAAAAATCGGCAAGAATCGTCGGGGACGTGATGGGTAAATATCATCCCCACGGGGACATGGCGATCTATGATGCCATTGTCAGAATGGCGCAGGATTTCTCCCTCCGTTACCCGCTGATCGACGGCCAAGGGAATTTTGGTTCTGTTGACGGAGACCCACCCGCGGCCATGAGATATACCGAAATAAGGATGGCCAAGATTGCCGCCGAGTTACTCGCAGATATCGATAAGGAAACGGTTGATTTTGTCCCGAATTATGATGACACTTCTGTCGAGCCTTCGGTGCTTCCCTCCAAATTCCCAAATCTCATCGTCAACGGCTCTTCAGGAATTGCCGTGGGGATGGCCACCAATATCCCCCCTCACAATCTGGTTGAAACCATCAATGCCATCATTGCTCTGATCGAAACCCCTGAGATTTCTACCTCGGAATTGATGAGTCACCTCCCCGGACCCGATTTCCCCACGGGGGCTTTTATCTACGGAAGAGAAGGAATTCGTCAGGCTTATGAGACCGGACGAGGTGTGATCCAACTTCGAGCCAGAGCACTTATTGAAAGAGACCGCAAAGGAGAGCGGGAGAATATTGTTATCACCGAGCTCCCCTATCAAACCAATAAGGCAAAGCTCATCGAACGAGTCGCCGAACTGGTCCAAGAGAAGGTTATCGAGGGGATCGCCAACATACGGGACGAATCGGACAGGGAAGGGATGAGGGTGGTTGTCGAACTGAAACGGAACGAGGTGGCCGAAGTTATCCTCAACCAGCTCTATAAGCACACCCAAATGCAAACCTCTTTCGGGATCATTCTCCTTGCCATCCATCAGAATCAGCCAAAACTCCTCTCCCTAAAAGAGATGCTCCGTCTCTTTATTCAACACCGTCAAGAAGTCGTCATCCGACGGTCCCGGTTTGACCTTAACAAGGCAGAGGCGAGGGCTCATATCCTGGAAGGTCTAAAGAAAGCGATTGATAATATCGACGCCATCATCGCTGCGATTAAGGCCTCCAAGACCCCAAAAGAGGCAAAGGACCGTTTAATGGAGAAATTTGCCTTTTCGGATGCCCAGGCCCAGGCGATCCTAGAGATGAGGCTCCAACGGCTTACCAACCTCGAACAACGGAAAATCGTAGACGAATATGAGGATACCATCAAGCTGATCAATCGACTGAAGGCCCTACTCGCAAGCGAACGATTGATTCTCAATTCGATCAAGGAGGAGCTCACTTCCGTTCGAGATGCTTTTGGAGACGAACGGAAGACGGAGATCGTGGAGGCTGCTCCGGAAATCCGTGTGGAAGACCTCATCGCGGAAGAGGACATGGTGGTCACCATCACTCATACGGGATATATCAAGAGAAATCCCATCAGTCTCTACCGGAGTCAGCATCGGGGCGGGAAGGGCAAGATGGGAATTAACGTCAAGGAGGAAGATTTTGTAGAGGACCTTTTCATCGCCTCCACGCATGATTATGTCTTATTCTTCACAGACGCCGGCAAGATCCACTGGATGAAGGTTCACGAACTTCCACAGGCTGGCCGAATCACCCGTGGGAAGGCGATCGTCAATCTCCTCAATCTCAGCCCTGATGAAAAGGCAACCAGCATTTTATCCCTCAAGGATTTTGCAAAGGGGAAATTTATTACATTCATGACCAAAAGGGGCACCATTAAGAAAACCGCCCTTGAAGCCTATAGCAATCCCCGATCTGGCGGCATCATCGCCATCCACCTCGACGATGAGGACGAGCTCATCTCCACCAAGCTGACCGATGGAAAGCAATTTCTTTTTATTGGCACCAAAGTGGGGAAGGCAATTCATTTTCCAGAAAATCAGATTAGAGAGATGGGCCGCACAGCTCGCGGGATCAGGGGGATCAAGATTTCAAAAGAGGATGAAGTTGTGGGAATGGAAGCGGTCGCTCCGCATACCCAGATTCTGACGGTCACGGCGAACGGTTATGGAAAACGGACGCAGGCCTCTGAATATCGTACTCAGAATAGGGGAGGGGCCGGCATATTTACAGTGAAGCGAACGCAAAAGACTGGAGATGTGATCGGGATTAAGATCGTCGTGGACGAAGACGAGTTAATGCTCATCTCCAACAAAGGGAAGATTATCCGTTTGCGGGCTCTCGATATTCCTGTCCAAGGAAGAAGCACGCAGGGCGTAAGGTTAATCACCCTTGAGGAGGGTGAAAGAGTGGTAGCGGTCGCAAGGTTGGCCGAAAAAGAGTAACCAGGTCTATCACGAATCTCCATTAAAAAAAGCTTGCTTTTTTTAAATAAGGGATTTAATATAAGTAACGTAAGCTTTCATGAATTTCAGTCCTCAATAATTTTCCCCTCTTTGTCTTTAATTTCATTTATCCACAGTTGTGGAAACGTTGTGCAAAGAGATTTATAACTAATTGAAAATGAAGATGTTTTTCTTTCCAGGGCTGTCCTGCCATTTCTTTCGACACCCCTCATCAAGCACTTTGACCCATCAAGGTCCCTTTCATGGAAGATTTGTGGCCTAAGGTAACCGATTCGCTACGGGAAAGAGTCGGTCAACAGAATTTCGATATCTGGATTAAACCAATTCACTTTATTTCCGGGGAAGGAGAAAAGGTTGAGTTGGAAGTTCCCAACCGATTCTTCAAGGAGTGGATCAACGAACACTATTCCGTTCATATTAAAGAAGCGATTTCTCTCCTCACCCATATGCCCTGTCAACTGCAATTCCGGGTAAGAAACGAAAGGACGAATGAAAAGGAAGCGGCCTCTCAATCTCTGCCTCCCTACGAACAGCGTCTCCTTCAGCCTTCCCAACCGGCCTTCAACCCGAAATATACGTTTGACCATTTTGTGGTGGGAGCGAGCAACCAGTTTGCCCATGCGGCCTGTCTGGCTGTCGCCGACTCACCCGCAAAGAATTACAATCCCCTTTTTATTTATGGCGGAGTGGGATTGGGAAAGACCCATCTCCTTCATGCAATCGGGAACCATATCGTACAGCACCGTATTCTTCCAGAAGTCAGAAAGATCTTCTATATCTCGTCAGAAGAGTTCACCAACGAGTTAATCAATTCCCTGCGTTACGAAAAAATGGATGAATTTCGAAATAAGTTTAGAAAGATGGATATCTTATTAATAGACGATATTCAATTCATTGCCGGAAAAGAAAGAACCCAAGCTGAATTCTTCCATACCTTTAACTCCCTTTACGAAGCACGAAAACAGATCGTTGTGACCAGCGACAAGTTCCCAAAAGACATCCCTAACTTCGAAGAGCGCCTCCGCTCCCGCTTCGAATGGGGTTTGATTGCAGATATTCAGCCCCCTGATACCGAAACCAAGGTCGCTATCCTAAGAAAGAAAGCGGAATCGGAGAAGATTACTCTTCCCAACGATGTCGCTTTCTTTCTCGCCTCCCAAATTGATTCGAATGTCAGAATATTGGAGGGATCCCTCATTCGTATCGGTGCCTTCGCTTCCCTCACTAAAACGCCGATTGACATCCAACTCGCTAAGGAAGTTTTGAAAAATATCATCAAACCAAAAGAGGAATTCGTCTCCATTGACCTTGTCCAAAAGGTCGTTTCCAACCACTTCAATATTAAGATTTCAGACCTGAAGGTCAAACGAAAATATAAAGGTTATGTGCTTCCTCGACAGATCGCCATGTATCTCTCTCGAAAACTGACCAATGCCTCACTCCTCGAAATTGGAGATAAATTTGGAGGAAAAGATCACTCCACCGTCCTTCACTCGATCAAGAAAATTGAAGAAAAGATGACAAAAGAAGCCTCTTTTAAGGAGACGATAGAAAATTTGTATGGTCGAATTAAATCATAACCCGAAGCAGGGGAAATGAGGTTGAAATTGTGTGAATAACTGAGGAGAACGAAGAAGAAAGCATCCTTTTCCTAAGAGTGAAATGGATTTCCAAAATCACCCGGCGGACTATTCCACAGGCCAATTTCCTTTTCTTTATCAAAGTTACGACCTTTATCCTCATTTCCACAGACATAGATGACGATGACGGTCAATGAATATAGAGAATTATTATTATTAGGAGGGAAAGATCATGAATTTCGAAATTGACAAAAAGGAATTCATCAAGGGACTGGGCCTCATGCAGAGTGTCGCAGGAAGGAAAACGACTCTTCCTATCCTCTCGCACATTTTATTGGAGTGGGACAAAAACTCCCTTTACCTTACCGGAACAGATTTGGAAACAGGGATTCGTGAAGAATTAACGGCGAAGGTTCATCAGAAGGGAAGGGCCTCCGTCTCGGCAAAGAAGTTATACGAGATTGTGCGAGAACTGCCCGAGGAAACGATCCGCATACAGAAGAAGGATAACCAATGGATCACGCTTCAATGCGGAAAATCAACCTTCAACCTTGCTGGCTTGGACCCAGAAGAATTTCCTTCCCTTCCACCTTTTCAAGAGGGAAGTTTTTCGGCTGTATCCACCGGACTGATTCGAGAGATGATAGAGAAAACAGTTTTTGCCGCTTCCAATGAAGAATCTCGCTATCACTTGAACGGCGTTCTCTTTGCACAGAGTAAACAAGGCGGGGAAGATGTGATACGAATGGTCGCTACGGATGGGCATCGTCTTTCTCTGGTCGATCGCAAAGGCGAAAAAATTCCCGGTGTTGAGGAAAAAGGAATGATCATGCCCAAGAAAGGAGTTCTGGAGGTTAAGAAAATCATCGGAGATCGAGATCGGGAAGAGGCGATGGGCATCTACTTCAATTCCACCCATGGCTTTTTTAGATTCGGAAAATCTCTTACGGTGATTCGCCTGATTGAGGGAGAATTCCCGGAATACGAGCAGGTGATTCCAAAAGGGAATGATCGAAGACTGCTCATGACCAAAGAGAGAATGATCAGTAGTCTTAAGCGAGTCTCTACTATGGCCAACGAACGAATGGAAGGCGTGAAGTTTTCTCTTAAAACAAACTCTGTTGAGATGTCCTCCACTCATCAAGATTTTGGAGATGCCCAAGAAGAGGTTGAAGTGGTTTATGAAGGACCTCCTCTCCAAGTTGGGTTTAACGCGAGGTATCTCATTGAGGCTCTTTCGGTAATCGATACCGACGAGGTCCTGATGGAGTTGAGGGACGAAGGGAGTCCTGGAATTCTCAAACCTTCTTCCTCCAGCCCGGCGGCCTCGAATCAACTATCCATCATCATGCCGATGCGGCTTTAAATCATAGCGTGTGGCTCAACACAGATCGCGTTTGTTCAAAGAAAAATCTTTAAGGATTACGGCAGCGCTTACAACTCACATCGTTAAGGAGAGAGGATGAAAGACCCGACAGAAAAATATATGGCGGAACAGATTAAGATCCTGGAAGGATTAGCCGCCGTCCGCAAAAGACCCGCAATGTACATCGGAAACACCGGGGTGGAAGGTCTTCACCACTTGGTTCATGAATTGGTCGATAACAGCATCGATGAAGCCCTTGAAGGGTACTGCTCCAAGATCGATGTAATCATTCATATCGATAACAGCGTTACGGTCGCAGACGACGGCCGGGGCATTCCCGTCGATCTCCACGAGAAGGAGAATCGTCCTGCCGTAGAGGTGGTCATGACCAAGCTCCACTCCGGAGGCAAATTTGACAACCGCAGCTATAAGATCTCCGGAGGTCTTCACGGTGTCGGTCTCTCCGTCGTTAATGCCCTTTCTGAGTTTATTGACTTAGAAATACGAAGGGACGGTAAGGTCTATCATCAGACGTATGAGAGGGGCGAAGCCAAAACAAAGCTGGAAGTGATCGGAAAGACCAAACATACGGGGACTCAGGTTCGTTTCAAACCCGACAGCCAAATCTTTGAGACCGTCAATTTCAGTTTTGACATTCTCTCGCAGCGGCTAAGGGAATTGGCTTTCTTGAACAAAGGACTATCCATCAGCATCGCCGATGAGCGTTCTGAAAAACGCCATGATTTTTTTTACAAGGGAGGAATCCTCTCTTTCATCGAGTATCTAAACAAGAATAAGAACTGTATCCATCCCAAACCCATCTATGTCCAAGGGGTGAAAAACGAGATCGAAGTAGAGATTGCCTTCCAGTATAACGATGGCTATGCTGAAAATCTCTTCTCCTTCGCGAACAACATCAATACTCACGAGGGAGGAACGCACTTGATCGGTTTCAAAAGCGCCCTGACGCGCACGATCAATCAATATGCGACCAGCGCCAATTTACTCAAGGGCGTCAAGGAGAACCTCACCGGAGAAGATATCCGCGAGGGACTGGCTGGAGTGATCAGCGTAAAAATTCCACAGCCTCAATTTGAAGGCCAGACGAAGACGAAGCTTGGAAACAGTGAAGTCAAGGGACTCGTGGAAGCTCTGATCAACGAGAAACTCGGGAACTACTTTGAGGAAAACCCTGGCGTTGCGAGAAAGATCATCTCCAAAGTGGTCGACGCGGCCCGGGCCAGAGAGGCCGCTCGCAAGGCCCGTGAACTGAGCCGCCGGAAGGGAGCGCTGGAAGGAGATTCCCTTCCTGGAAAACTGGCCGATTGCCAGGAGCGGGACCCTGCCCTGAGCGAGATCTTCATTGTGGAAGGTGATTCGGCGGGAGGATCGGCCAAACAGGGCAGGGATCGGACCTTCCAAGCCATCCTTCCCCTCAAGGGAAAAATTCTTAACGTGGAGAAGGCTCGCTTTGATAAGATGCTGGCCAGTGAAGAAATCCGCCTCCTCATCTCCGCCTTGGGAGCAGGCATTGGGAAGGAAGACTACGACATCCACCGACTTCGTTACCACCGAATCATCATCATGACCGATGCGGACGTCGATGGGTCCCATATCCGAACGTTACTCCTCACCTTCTTTTATCGCCATATGCCAGAGGTCATCGAAAGGGGGCATCTCTACATTGCCCAACCTCCGCTTTTCAAGGTGGTCGAAAGTAAGAAAGAGACTTATATCAAGGACGAGGAAGCGTTCAGTCGATTTCTCATGAACCGGGCAACGGACAAAAGTGAGGTGATCGTCAAGGCGACGGACAAGAAACTGACGGACAAGAGACTCAGCGTACTTTTAGAAAAGATTTTCACGTATCATGATTTGATTCAACGGATCCAGAAAAAAGGGTACTCCCGGTCCCTCATCAAATTCCTCCTGGAAAATGGAGTTCGAAACAAGGCGACCTTTGAGGAAAAGGGAAAGGTTGCCGATCTTCAGAAAAGGTTGAGAAAAGGCGGGTTTGAGGTGTTCGATCTGACTTGGGATGAAGAACATAACCTCTACGGCTTTGAGGTTCATGAATCGAACGGAAAAGATGTGCGGAGCCGAGTTCATTGGGACCTCGTCGCCTCCGTTGAATATCGGCACCTCTATCAGGTTCGTCAGGAGGTCCAAGAGATGGCTCCGCCGCCGTACACTTTGGTAGAAAAGGGAAAAGATGTGACCATTGATCAAGAGGAAGGACTGCTTCAATCGCTGAATCAGTTGGGAAAAGAAGGGTTAAGCATCCAGCGCTACAAAGGTCTGGGGGAAATGAACCCAGAACAGCTCTGGGAAACCACCATGAATCCGGAGACCCGGACCCTTTTGAAGGTGAAGGTGGAGGATGCGATTGAGGCGGATGAGATTTTTAGCGTCCTGATGGGCGATGAGGTGGAGCAGAGACGCCAATTCATCGAGGAGAACGCCCTCTATGTTCAACGCCTGGATATTTAGGAGATGTCGAGGAGAATGCTCATCGTTGGACTGACGGGGGGGGTGGCGAGCGGGAAGACAACAGTTTCCCAGGTCCTAGAGGAAGAGGGGGCTCACATCATCGATGCGGACCGGATTGCCAGGGAACTCGTTCAACCCCACACGCCCGCATGGAAAAAGTTAGTCAACGCCTTTGGCCAGGAAATCGTTCGAGCAGATGGGTCCATCCATCGAAAAAAACTGGCGGATAAAATCTTTGGGGATCCTGGCCAGAGAAAACGGCTGAATCAGATCCTTCATCCTCAGATCAGAAAGGAGATGGACCGGAGAGTCAAAGAGGTCGAAAAAAAAGACCCGGATGCCATCGTGGTGATCGATGCACCGCTCCTCGTGGAACTTGGGGGTCACCATCAGATGGATAGACTGATTGTGGTTACCACCACTCAGGCACAGCAAATTGACCGACTGAAAAAAAGGGACGGGATAAACGCTGAGAAGGCGATGAGAATGTTTTCCTCTCAGATGCCTCTCGAAGAAAAGGCGAAACGAGCAGACTTTGTCATTCGAAATGACGGATCGCTTCAGGAAACAAAGAAGAAAGCAAGGGAGGTTTTTCGAGAGTTAAAGAGGGTTAGTTCTTCATACAAAAAAAGGACGCAGAGGGATTAGCGCCCGACCGCGGGTGGTTTGGATGGGGTAGGGACTGCTGACAGCGCCAACTGCAAAAGGGGAGGATAAAGGAAAAAAATATGAACATCAAAGATTTGAAGAAGTTGAAGATTAACGAGCTCTACAAGATTGCCAAGGAGCTCAATGTCGAAGGGGCGAGCGGAATGAGAAAGCAAGAACTGATCTTTGCTATCCTTCAAGCCCAGACAGAAAAAAATGGCCTGATTTTTGGGGAAGGGGTGCTGGAAATCCTGCCCGATGGGTTTGGTTTTTTGCGAGCTCCGGATTACAATTACCTGCCCGGGCCGGACGATATTTACATTTCTCCATCTCAGATCCGGCGGTTCAATCTTCGAACCGGCGACACGGTTTCGGGGCAGATCCGACCACCGAAGGATACCGAGCGTTACTTCGCGATGTTGAAAGTGGAATTGGTCAACTACGAAGACCCGGAGGTGGCTCGGGATAAGATCCTCTTCGATAATCTGACCCCCCTTTATCCCCAGGAGAAAATCCATTTAGAGGCGGCCAATGACTCCAAGAATTACTCTGCGCGGGTGATGAACCTTCTTACACCCATTGGAAAGGGCCAGCGGGGGCTGATTGTCGCCGCGCCGCGGACGGGCAAGACTATGCTTCTCCAAGCGATCGCCCACAGCATCACCTCCAACCATAAAGAGATTACCCTGATTGTCCTCCTGATTGACGAACGGCCCGAAGAAGTGACCGATATGGAACGGTCCGTCGATGCAGAGGTCATTAGTTCTACGTTTGATGAGCCGGCCGCCCGTCATGTCCAAGTGGCAGAGATGGTTATCGAAAAGGCAAAACGATTAGTGGAACATCAAAAGGATGTCGTCATTCTTCTGGACAGCATCACCCGTCTTGCCCGGGCCTATAATACCGTTGTCCCACCCAGTGGAAAAGTCCTGTCCGGGGGGATTGATGCCAATGCTCTTCAACGGCCAAAGCGTTTTTTTGGTGCAGCGAGAAACATTGAAGAGGGCGGGAGTCTTACTATTATTGGCACGGCCTTGGTTGATACGGGAAGCCGTATGGATGAGGTGATTTTCGAAGAGTTTAAGGGGACGGGAAATATGGAGATCAATCTGGACCGCCGTCTGGTGGACCGGCGAGTCTTTCCCTCCATCGATATTCAACGCTCTGGGACTCGAAAGGAGGAGTTACTCCTCGAAAAGAACGATCTCAACCGCATCTGGCTCTTGAGAAAAGTCCTTCAGCCGATGAATACGGTGGAGAGTATGGAATTTCTTCTGGAGAAGATGCAGGCGACGAAGAATAACCGAGAATTCCTCGATTCCATGAATCAGTAGGGACTTGGATATAAGCAACGGTAAGCTTAGACCTTAGAATTTCTCGATGGCAAGCGATCCTG
>Ga0335084_10002294_pt1 | contig 18405 bp, 22 predicted proteins | sample Lox_Sample_44_FD_206721 | JGI IMG/M metagenome (GOLD analysis project Ga0335084, IMG submission 206721) | Soil microbial communities from Loxahatchee National Wildlife Refuge, Florida, United States - Lox_Sample_4.4 | ecosystem: Environmental > Terrestrial > Soil > Wetlands | place: USA...
CTGCTCTCCAGCCGCGCTGAGGCGCGTGCCACGCCCGCGCTGCAGCTCGACGAGCGGGACGCCCAGGGCGCGCCCGGTGTCGCTCAGGAGCCCCCATGCCGCGCGATACGAGAGCCCCACTTCCTGCGCTGCAGCACGCAGCGTCGCTCGCGCGCGGATCGCCGCGAGCAGCGGCGCGAGGCGCCGGTCGAAGGGCGGTGCGGCGCGCCCGGCGGCGCGCCAGCTGATCTCCGGCTCGAGCCGCAAAGTTGCAGGCAATCGCATATTTAGTCGAGCGAGTCGGGGCGGGTACCATCCGGGGCGATGGCCACCCAATATGCAGGTTCGAACATATTAGCCTGCCGCCGCTCGGACAGGCAATCGGCCGCGGCGTGATGGGAACGATCCTGCACGCCATCGGCGAGGCTGCCGGCCTGGTGCTGACGCTCGACCCGAAGCTGGTCGAGATCGTGGTGCTGAGCATCACGGTCAGCCTGAGCGCCGTTGCGCTGGCGACCGTGCTCGCACTGCCGCTCGGCGCGGTGATCGCAGTCGGGAAGTTCCCCGGTCGGCAGACGATCATCGTCGTCCTGAACGCGCTGATGGGATTGCCGCCGGTGGTCGTCGGCCTGGTCGTCTACCTGCTGCTCTCGCGCGCCGGGCCGCTCGGCCCGATGGGGCTCCTCTTCACGCCTGCGGCGATGGTGATCGCACAGACCATCCTGATCCTGCCGATCATCGCCGCGCTCGCTCGTCAGGCGATCGAGGACGCGTGGCGCGAGTATCAGGAGCAGCTGCGCTCGCTCGGGGCCGGCGGCTGGACTGCCGCGCTCACGCTGGTGTGGGACATCCGCTTCTCCCTGCTGACCGCAGTGCTCGCCGGGGTCGGCCGCGCCGCCGCCGAGGTCGGGGCGGTGATGATCGTCGGCGGCAACATCGACGGCGTGACCCGGGTGATGACCACGACCATCGCGCTCGAGACGAGCAAGGGCGACCTCCCGCTCGCGCTCGGGCTGGGCATCGTCCTGGTGGTGCTGATACTCCTGCTCAACGCGGCGGCATACTCGTTCAAGGAAGTCGCGCAGCGGCGCTATGGGTGAGCCGGCGATGCGCGCCCCCACGTCGATCCTGCCGCTCGTCCTCGAGGACGTTTCGTTCGTCGCCGGCGAGCGAGCGATCGTCGACCGGGTCTCGCTCGTGCTCGACGCCGGGCCCCGGACGATCATCCTGGGCCCCAACGGTGCGGGGAAAAGCGTGCTCATGCGCCTTTGTCACGGCCTCCTCGCACCGACGTCCGGCCGCATCGAGTGGGCGTCGCCGGAGCGGCCGGGCGAGCGGCGCCGGCAGGCGATGGTCTTCCAGCGGCCGGTGATGCTCAGGCGGTCGGCTATCGCGAACATCGAGTACGCCCTCGGGATCGCCGGCATCCTCGCGATCGAGCGCACGCGGCAGGCGCGGGCGGCGCTCGAGGGCGTCGGGCTCGCGCACCTTGCAGAGCGGCCGGCGCGCGTGCTCTCCGGCGGAGAGCAGCAGCGCCTCGCGCTCGCCCGCGCCTGGGCGCTGCGGCCCGAGGTGCTCTTCCTCGACGAGCCTACCGCGAGCCTTGACCCGAGCGCGACCGCCGAGGTGGAACGGATCATCGAGGTGATCCGCGCCGCCGGCACCAAGATCGTGATGTGCACCCACAACCTCGGCCAGGCGCGCCGCCTCGGCGACGAAATCCTGTTCCTCCACCAGGGCCGCCTCGCGGAGCGCGCGCCCGTCGACCGCTTTTTCGACCAGCCCGCCTCTCCGGAAGCGCAGGCATTTCTCAAAGGAGAACTCCCATGGACCTGAAACGCCGAATCGTGCTCGCCGCGGCCCTCGCGGCCGCTGCGCTGCCGCTGGCGGCGCAGGAGAAGTACATCACCGTCGCGTCGACCACCTCCACCGAGCAGTCGGGGTTGTTCGGCTACCTGCTCCCGATCTTCGAGAAGGAGACCGGCATCAAGGTGCGCGTGGTTGCGCTCGGCACCGGCCAGGCGCTCGACATGGCGCGGCGCGGCGACGCCGACGTCGTGTTCGTGCACGACCCGGCGGCGGAGAAGAAGTTCATGGACGAGGGGTTCGGCGTCGACTACAAGCAGGTGATGTACAACGACTTCGTCGTCATCGGACCGAAGTCGGATCCGGCGAAGGTCGCCGGTGGCAAGGACGTCCTCGCGGCGCTGAAGAAGATCGAAGCGTCGAAAGCGCCGTTCGTGTCCCGCGCCGACAAGAGCGGCACGCATGCGGCGGAGTTGCGTTACTGGAAGTCAGCCGGCGTCGATATCGACGCGCAGAAGGGGCCCTGGTACAAGGAGACCGGCTCGGGGATGGGGCCGGCGCTCAACACCGCCTCGTCGCTGAATGCCTACATCCTCGCCGACCGCGGTACGTGGCTCGCGTTCAAGAACCGCGGCGACCTCACGATTCTCGTCGAGGGCGACAAGCAGCTCTTCAACCAGTACGGGATCATGCTCGTCAACCCGGCGAAGCATCCACACGTCAAGAAGGACCTGGGCATGACGTTCGTCAACTGGGTCGCCTCGCCCGCGGGGCAGCAGGCGATCGCGGGATACAAGGTCGGCGGCGAGCAGCTCTTCTTCCCGAACTACAAACGGTGATGCGCGCGCTACTCGCACTGGCTGCGATCGTGGTGTCGCAGGCGGCACCGCGCAGGAGCCGGTTCGACTGTACGCGGCCGGCAGCCTCTGTGCCGCGCGCTTTGCGCAATTCGTGCTTTCGCCCGTGCGGCAGGCTATCCTCAAGCGTCACGGGTTCACCACTGTTATCTCTGCGGAGACAAGCAAATGAAACTCAGCGCACGCAACCAGCTCGCGGGCACCGTCACCGCGGTGAACCGCGGCCAGACGACCGCTCACGTGAAGATCGACATCGGCGGCGGCAAGACCATCACCGCGGCGATCACCGTCGAATCGGTCGATGACCTGGCGCTCAAGGCCGGCGACAAGGTGACCGCGATCGTCAAGGCGTCCGACGTAATCGTCGGCAAGTAGCGCCGCGATGCGATCGCGACGCGCGTTCCTCGCCGGGGCCGCCGCGTTCGCGCTGGGACCGTCGCTTACGCGCGCGCAGGCGACGCGCACGGTCGCCGACGACACTGGCCGGCGCGCGGAGGTGCCGGCCAAAGTCACGCGCGTCTACGCGGCCGGACCGCCGGCGTCGATGCTCGTGTTCGCGCTCGCGCCCGAGAAGCTGCTCGGCTGGACGTCGCCGGTCCGCCCGGAGGAGCGGCCGTTCTTTCCCGCGAAGTACGCGGACCTCCCGACGCTCGGCCGGCTGACCGGGCGCGGGAACACCGCCAACGTCGAAGTGGTGCTCGCCGCGAAACCGGACCTGATCGTCGACTACGGCTCGGTGCGCGAGACGTTCGTCTCGCTCGCCGAACGGGTGCAGGCGCAGACCGGGATCCCGTACCTCCTCCTCGACGGCGCGTTCGACCGGATCCCGCAGACGCTGCGGCGGCTCGGCGAGATCCTCGGCGAACCGGCGGGCGGCGAGGACTGGGCGCGCTACGCGCAGGGCATCCTCGACGACGTCGCCGCGCGCGTCGCGAAGGTTCCGCCGGAGCGCCGGCCGCGCGTCTACTACGGACGCGGGCCGCGCGGCCTCGATACCGGGCTCGGCGGCTCGATCAACATGGAATCGATCGAGCGCATCGGTGCGACCAACGTCGCTGCAGCGCTGGGCAAGGGCGGGTTGGTGCAGGTTTCGGTCGAGCAGGTGCTCGCCTGGAATCCGGACGCGATCGTCACCATCGACCGGACGTTCTACGCGAGCGTCTGGCGCGACCCGCTGTGGCAGAATCTGAAGGCGGTGCACGCGGGGCGGGTGTACCTCTCGCCGAACGTCCCCTACGGCTGGATCGACTTCCCGCCGTCGATCAATCGCCTGGTCGGTTTGCGCTGGCTCGGCCGGTGCCTCTATCCGGAGGCGTTCGGCGAGGATCTCCGGCCGTTCGTCCGCGAGTTCTACACGCGCGCCTATCACCAGACGCCGACGCCCGAGCAGCTCGACGCTCTCGTGCAGACGGCCGAGCCGCGACGGGGCTGACGATGCGACGGACCGGGCTCGCGATCGCGGGCGCGATCGCGCTGCTCGCGGCGCTCGTGGTCGGCGCATTCGCGGTCGGGCGCTACCCGGTGAGCCCGGGTGAGCTCGTGGCGGTGATGCAGTCGAAGCTCTTCGGCACCGCACACGGGTTGCCGGCGACCGTCGAGACGGTCGTGTTCGGCATTCGCGGCCCGCGCATCCTCGCTGCGCTGCTCGTGGGCGCCGCGCTCGCCGCCTCGGGCGCGGCTTACCAGGGGCTGTTCCGCAACCCGCTGGTGTCGCCGGACATACTCGGCGTATCCGCGGGCGCGGCGTTCGGCGCGGTGCTCGGCATCTTCCTGTCGCTCGACGTCTGGGCGATCCAGGGTCTCGCGTTCGTGTTCGGCCTGGCGGCGGTCGCGGCGGCCTATGCCATTGCGGCGAGCCTGCGCGGCCACGATCCGATCCTCGTTCTCGTGCTCGCGGGCGTCGTGCTCGGTGCGCTGCTCGGCGCGTGCATCGCGCTCGTGAAGTACCTTGCCGACCCGTACAACCAGCTGCCGGCCATCACCTACTGGCTCCTCGGCAGCCTCGCGGCGACCAACCCGGGCGATGTCCGATCGACCCTGCTGCCGGTGCTCGCCGGCCTCGTCGTGCTCTGGCTGCTGCGTTGGCGGATCACCGTCCTCTCGCTCGGCGACGAGGAAGCGGCATCCCTCGGCATCCGTGCCGGTCGCATCCGCGCGATCGTGATCACCGCCGCGACGCTCGTCACCGCCGCCGTCGTGTCGATCTCGGGAATCATCGGCTGGATCGGCCTGATCGTGCCCCACGTGGCGCGTCTGCTCGTCGGCCCCGACTTTCGCCGGCTGCTACCCGTCGCCGTCCTGCTCGGCGCGGGCTTCCTGCTCGGCGTCGACACGCTGGCGCGGACGGCCGCGCGGATCGAGATCCCGCTCGGCGTGCTCACCGCTTTCGTCGGCACGCCGCTCTTCCTCTGGCTGCTCGCGACCGCGCGGCGGAGCTGGCAATGAAACTCGAGGCGCACGCGCTCGCGTTCGGGTATCGCCGGCACCCGGTCGGCCGGGACGTCTCGCTCGCCCTCGCGGCGGGCGAGATCATGTGTCTCCTCGGCCCCAACGGCGGCGGCAAGACGACACTCTTCCGGACGCTGCTCGGCCTGCTGCCGCCGCAGGGCGGGACCGTCACGCTCGACGGCGCTGACCTGCGCGCGCTCCCGCGCCGGGAGGTGGCAAAGCGCATCGCTTACGTCCCGCAGGCGCACATCGGCTACTTTCCGTTCACGGTCCGTGACGTGGTGCTCATGGGGCGGACCGCCCATCTCGCGGCATTCGCGGGGCCGTCGCGGCGGGACCGCGAGCTCGCCGAGGAAGCGCTCGCACGCCTCGGGCTCGCGCGGCTGGCCGGCTCGATCTACACGCAGATCTCCGGCGGTGAACGGCAGCTCACGCTTATCGCACGCGCGCTCGCGCAGGCGGCGCCGCTGCTCGTGATGGACGAACCGACGGCCAGCCTCGACTTCGGCAATCAGGTGCGCGTGCTCGACCAGGTGACCGCGCTCGCGCGATCGGGCATCGGCGTATTGCTGTCGACCCATGATCCCGACCAGGCGTTCCAGTGCGCCGACCGGGTCGCGCTGCTGCGGGGCGGAGAGCTGATGGCCCATGGCTCGCCCGGCGAGGTGCTGACTCGGGAGCACCTGCGGGAGCTCTATGGCGTCGACGTGGAGGTGGCCGAAGCGTCGCTCTCCGACGGGACACGGCGACGGGTATGCTTGCCGGCCGGCGGAGTCCCCGGATGAATGCGGCACAGACAACCGACCTGCCGGCGATCCGCGCGCTGCTCGCGGCAAGCGGGCTTCCGAGTGCGGACCTCACGCCGACGCACCTGGGCTCGTTCTGGATCGAGCAGGACTCGGCGGGACTGGTCGGGGTCGTCGGGCTCGAGCCGCACGGCCGCGTGGCGCTCGTTCGGTCGCTTGCCGTTCGCGCCGATGAGCGGGGCAGGGGATTGGGTGGGACGTTGCTCGCCCACGCCGAGTCGCAGGCAGGTGCGCTCGGGATCGAAGCACTCTATTTGCTCACGACGACCGCGGAAGGCTTCTTCGCTGTACGTGGCTACACGGTGATCCCGCGCGACGCTGCCCCGCCGTCGATCCGTGCGACGGCCGAGTTCGCGAAACTCTGTCCGGCCAGCTCGGTGTGTCTGACGAAGCGGGTCCGGCTCTAGCCGCCTGCTAGAATTCACCCTTTCCAATCAAGAGGTTTGGCGAGGGCCGGCGAAGGCGCGGGCCCGTGCGCCTCGCGCGCCCGCATGAAGGTGTTCGGGTTTGCCGGCTGGTCCGGCAGCGGGAAGACCACGCTGATCGAGGAGCTCATCCCCCGCTTCACGGCGGCGGGGCTCACGGTGTCGCTCGTGAAGCACGCGCATCACAGCTTCGACGTCGATCAGCCGGGCAAGGATTCGTATCGGCACCGCGAAGCGGGCTGCAAGGAGGTCATGGTGAGCTCGGAGAAACGGTGGGTCATTCAGCACGAGCTGCGCGGTGATCCGGAACCCGGGCTCGAGCAGCAGATCGCACGGATGTCGCCCTGCGATCTCCTGCTGATCGAGGGCTACAAGCACTATCCGATGCCGAAGCTCGAGGTCTACCGGGAAGCGAACGGCAAACCGCTCCTCCATCCGGAGGACCCGCATGTCGTCGCCGTCGCCGCCGACGTGCCGCTCCCGACTAAGCTGCCGCAGTTCGCCCTCGACGAGTACGATCGGATTGCGGCGTTCATCCTTGCGCGGAGCGAATTGAAACGATGAGCAACGGCCTGCTGTCCGTCGACGAAACGCTTGCTCGCCTGCTGGCGGCGGCGCGGCCGGTGAGCGACACCGAGAGCGTTCCGACGCTCGCCGCCACCGGGCGCGTGCTGGCGCAGGCGCAGACCTCGACGCTCAACGTTCCGCCGCTCGACAACACCGCGATGGACGGCTACGCAGTGCGGTCGGCCGACTGCGCCTCCGGCGAGGCGCGGCTCCGCGTCTCGCAGCGGATCCCCGCGGGGACCATCGGGAAGCCGCTCGAGCCCGGCACCGTGGCGAGCATCTTCACCGGCGCGCCGATTCCGCCAGGGGCGGACGCGGTGGTCCCGCAGGAACAGACCGCGCTCGACGGCGATCGGGTCGTCATCAAGCACGCGCCGCAGCCCGGCGAATGGATCCGGCGGGCGGGAGAGGACATCCGCGCCGGCTCGACCATTCTCCCGGCCGGTACGCGGCTGCGGGCGCAGGAGGCCGGGCTCGCCGCATCGGTCGGAATCGCGCGGCTGCCGGTGTACCGCAAGGTGAGGGCGGCGCTGTTCTCCACCGGCAACGAGCTCGTGATGCCCGGCGAGCCGCTGCCTCCGGGCGCGATCTACAACTCCAGCCGGTTCACACTCACCGGCCTGTTGCGCATGCTCGGGTGCGAGGTCGACGATCTCGGCATCGTGCCGGACACGCTCGACGCGACCCGCGCAGCGCTGCGCCAGGCCGCCGCGACGAGTGATCTCATCGTCACGTCCGGCGGGGTGTCGGTCGGCGACGAGGACCACGTCAGGCCGGCGGTGGAGGCCGAGGGGCGCCTCGACCTGTGGCGCATCGCGATGAAGCCGGGCCGGCCGCTCGCGTTCGGCGGGGTGCGGCGCGAGGGCGGCGGCGAAGCCGATTTCATCGGCTTGCCCGGGAATCCGGTATCGAGCTTCGTGACGTTCGTGCTGTTCGTGCGGCCGTTCGTCCTGCGGCTGCAGGGCGCGACCGCGGTCGAGCCGCGCAGCTACGCGATGCGGGCCGACTTCGACTGGCCCAAACCCGACGCCCGGCGCGAGTTCCTGCGCGTAAAATCGAACGCGGCAGGCGGGCTGGATCTCTTCCCCAACCAGAGCTCCGGCGTGCTGACCTCGACGGTGTGGGGCGACGGCCTCGTCGACAACCCGGCGAAGCACGCGATCAGCCGCGGCGACACGGTCCGGTTCCTGCCGTTTGCGGAGCTGCTGAATTGAACGGACGCCTGAAGCTCGTCTTCTTCGCGCGGGTGCGTGAAGACCTCGGGACCAACGCCGAAGAGATCGCGCTGCCGACCGGCGTTGGCACGGTGGCGGCCCTGCGCGCGCACCTCGCCGCGCGCGGCGGCGCCTGGGGCGCGACGCTCGCGCAAGGCAAGGCGATTCGCGTGGCGGTCAATCAGGAGATGGCGCAGCCGACGACGCCGGTCAAGCCCGGCGACGAGGTCGCGTTCTTCCCGCCGGTGACCGGAGGCTAGAGCGTGCCGGTGCGCGCGCAGACCGAAGACTTCGACGTCGGCGCCGAGATCGCGCGGCTACGTCGTGGTAACCCGAAGGTCGGTGCGGTCGCGAGCTTCGTCGGCGTCGTGCGCGATCTCAACGACGGCGACAGCGTCGGCCGGATGACGCTCGAGCACTATCCTGGCATGACGGAGAAGGCGATCGAAGCGATCGTGACGGAAGCGCGGTCGCGCTGGGACATCATCGACGTCACCGTCGTCCACCGCGTCGGCGAGCTGAAGCCGACCGATCAGATCGTCCTCGTCGTCGTCGCGAGCGGGCACCGCGGCGCGGCGTTTGCGGCGTGCGAGTTCATCATGGATTACCTGAAGACGCGCGCGCCGTTCTGGAAGAAGGAAGAGACCCCGCAAGGCGGCCGCTGGGTCGAGGCGCGCGCCTCGGACGACGACGCGGCGGAGCGCTGGACGCCGGGCAAGCAGGACGTCGCCTGAAGCCTGATGACCGCGCTCGGGCTCACGGCGGTCGGCATCGGCGCGGTGCTCGGAGCGTGGCTGCGGTGGGGGCTCGGCATCTGGCTCAACGCGGTTCTGCCGGAGGTGCCGCTCGGCACGCTCGTGGCGAACCTGTTCGGAGGATTCGTGATCGGGCTCGCGGTCGAGTTCTTCGCCGTCTATCCCGGCGTCGCGCCGGAGTGGCGGCTCGCGCTGATCACCGGCTTCCTCGGCGCGCTCACCACGTTCTCCACGTTTTCCGCCGAGGCGGTCACGCTGCTTGCGCGTGCCCAGTACGCGTGGGCGGCGCTGCATATCGGCGCGCATCTCGCCGGCTCGATCGCGATGACGATCGCCGGGGTGGCCGCGCTTCGCGCGCTGGTGAGGTGACGCATGCGGAAGGGCACGCGGCTGTCGTTCTATTTTCCCGAGGGCGCGCGGCACGGGCATCACCTGCTGCACGAGTGGCTGCTCCAGACGGCACGCGACTGCGGCATCAAAGGCGGCGCGGCGTTCCGCGCGATCGCCGGTTTCGGCCGGCACGGCCATCTCCATTACGGCCACTTCTTCGAGGAGGGTGGCCGGCACCTCCCGGTCGAAGTGCGGCTCGTCACGACCCCCGAGCTCGCCGAGCGGATGCTCGAGCTCGTTCGGGCGGAGCGCGTGAAGGTCTTCTACGTCAAGTCCGAGGTCGTCTACGGCTGGGTGCCGGCGGATCTCAGCGAGGATGAGTGAGACGGCGCGCCCGCGCCTGGCGGGGGTTGAGGAACTCCGCCGACCTGTTTAGACTCGCAGTCATTACGGGAGATGGCATTCCTCCCCAGACCGCCCTCGTGGCTGATGATGCCTACGCGACTTCCTGGTTTCGGGAAGGCGTAGGCGCGCAGGCGGTTCCCTCCGAGCTCTCCTCCGCCCGCCTCTCCGTTCCAAGAAGAACAGCAAGCGACGGAGTACCTCGACGGCTTGCCCGCCGGCCACCGCCTGCGGCGCCGAGCGGCCGGGTGTCGTCGTGCCCGGAAGGAGATGCCGATGACCGAGATCTGGACCCAGGCCGCGCTCTGGCTAGGACTTGCCCTGATCGCGACGCTCGCGTCGATCTGGCTCCGCGTGGCGACCGCGCTCTCCGAGATCGTGGTCGGCACGATCGCGCAGCTCATCATCGGCGCCGCCGTGGGTGGCGCGCTCCTCGCCGGCGATCCGTCGTGGCTCAAGTTCCTGTCGGGCGCGGGCGCGATCCTGCTCACCTTTCTTGCCGGGGCGGAGCTCGATCCGGCGGTGTTCCGCCGCAAGTGGAAGGAGGCGGGCGCGGTGGGCCTGGTCAGCTTCGCGGCGCCGTTTCTCGGCTGTGCCGCGGCGGCGCGCTACGCGCTCGGCTGGTCGAGCGAGGCGAGCTGGCTCGCCGGCATCGCGATGTCGACGACCTCGGTCGCGGTCGTGTACGCGGTGATGCTCGAATTCGGCCTCAACACGACCGAGTACGGAAAGACGGTTCTCGCCGCCTGCTTCATCACCGACCTCGCGACGGTGCTCGCGCTGGGATTCCTCTTCGCGCCGTTCTCGATGAGGACCGTGGTGTTCGTGGCGGTCGGGATCGTCGTATTCCTCGTCCTGCCCTGGCTGACGCCGCGATTCTTCCGGCGCTTCGGCAACCGGCCCTCCGAGCTCGAGGCGAAGTTCCTCATGCTCTGTCTGCTCGGCATGGGGGCGCTCGCGACCTGGGCGGACAGCGAGGCGGTGCTGCCCGCCTACGTCATCGGCATGGTGCTCGCCGGCACGGTCGGCAAGGACCACGTGCTCGTCCGGCGCCTGCGCACGTTGACGTTCGGGTTCCTGACGCCGTTCTATTTCATCCGCGCCGGATCGCTGGTTTCGCTGCCGGCGCTCGTTGCTGCGCCGGCGGCTTTCCTGGTGCTGCTCGGGGCTAAGATGGTGACGAAGGTGATCGGTGTCTATCCTGCGACCCGAGCGTATCGTTCGCCGAAGCGGGAGGCGATGTACACGACGCTGCTCATGTCCACCGGGCTCACCTTCGGCACGATCTCGGCGCTGTTCGGGCTGTCGCATGGGGTGATCGATCAGGCGCAGTACTCGGCGCTCGTCGCGGCGGTGGTCGGGAGCGCCGTCGTGCCCACGCTGATCGCCAACGCGTTCTTCCTGCCGCACCATCTGCTGCGCGAGTCATCGGCGAACGACAAGCTCGCCAGCGCGGAACCTGCGGCGCAACTGTCCACGAGGAAGACATCATGATCCGGAAGATCCTGCTCGGCTACGACGGCTCGGCGTCGGCGACCGACGCCTTTACCTTCGCGCTCGACCTCGCCCAGCGCTACCAGGCCGAGCTGCACGTGATCGCGGTGTCGCGTCCGCCCGAGTTCGCCGAGGACGTCGAGACCGAGGCGATCCTCGAGAACTCGCGACGACACTACGAGGAGGTGCTGAAACCGGTGCAAGCCCGCGTCGCCGCGACGAAGCTCAGAACCCGCTTCGAGATCGTAGTCGGCCATCCGGCAGAGCAGATCGTGCGCTACGCGGAGGGGCACGGCGTCGACCACATCGTCGTCGGCCACCGCGGCCGAACGCTCTTCGAGCGCTTCCTCATCGGGTCGGTCGCGCGGCAGGTGATCGCCTACGCGCACTGCGCCGTCACGGTCGTGCGGACGTGAACGGCCGGCACCGGACAACTGCGTTGGCTGGAGCGTCGCGGCGCTCGCGCAGCTCGTGGGGACCCCGTTCCCGCTCCTGAGCGTACCGACTCGGCCGCCTGCAATGGAACCTGTCCTGAGCCTCGACGTTCCATCGGTCATCACATGCAAGCGGTGCGGAAGGCGGTGTCGTGTGAGCCGGACCGACACCTACGAAATGCCCGCGGGCGTTGCGGGCGTCGCGTGGGCGCGGTGCCGGCGCTGCCGCTACGAATTCGTGCACTTCTTCGGGGCGGAGGAACCGGTCGCGAGGCTGATTGAACGGTGGCTCGACGTTCATTAGGGCTCCCCCGACGCGGTGCAGCCGGTGGCGCGTACGATCCGGAGAACGCCGGATCGCCCTGGACCACCGGGATGGACTTTCGCCGTGAATCGCTGATCGCGCGGTTCCGCTCGCCGGACGGGACCGAGGAGGTCGGGCGGCAGCTGGAAGTGCGATTCGACCCCCTGCTCGGTACCTCGGCGCGCATCGCGGAGGGCGTGAAGCTGCCGAAGGCGGTGCCTGGCGCGCTCGATTTTCTCCGCGGCGCCGATCCGGACTGCCCGTTCTGCCCCGGGCGGCTCGAGCGACTGACACCGCAGCTTCCGCGCTCGGTCGCGCCCGAAGGGCGGATCCGGCACGGCGAGGCCGTCCTCTTCCCGAACCTGGTCCCGTACTCCCAGTACGCGGCCGTCGCGATCTTCTCGGGGCGGCACTGGCTCGCCCTTCCGGATTTCTCACCGGCATTGATCGCCGACAACCTCGCGGTGACGCTGAGCTTCGTCCGCGCGGTCCGGCGCATCGACGAGGAGGTGCGTAACTGCGCTTACAACGTGAACTACCTGTACCCGGCCGGCGGGTCGCTACCGCATCCCCACGCGCAGGCGTACCTCGATCGCCACCCGACGACGATGACGAGGCTCCTCTGCGAGGCCGGGGCCCGGTACCGCGCGCAGCACGGCCGATCGTTCTGGGAGGCGCTGGTCGAAGCTGAAGAGGAACGCGCGGAGCGCTTCGTCGGGCGCATCGGCGCGACGAGCTGGATGACCGCCTTCGCGCCGCTCGGCTTCAACGAGGTCCGCGCGGTGGTTTCCGGGCGGGAGACGCTGCTCGATCTGACCGAGGACGAGGTTGCCGCCTTGGCGCTCGGCATTTCCCGCGTGCTGGCGTGGTATGAAGCCTCCGGCTGCGACAGTTTCAACCTCGCCCTCTACTCCGGCCCGCTCGGCAGCGCTGGAGGCTTCCGCGTCAACCTCGTCATGATGACGCGCAGCGCGCTCGCGTCGCACTACCGAAGCGACGCCATGTACCTCGAGCGGCTGCACTGGGAGGCGGCGGTCGACCGTGCGCCCGAAGCGCTCGCGGCCGAATTGCGCCGGCGCTTCGCGACCTCCTAGCTGGACACCTTCGCCGCCCCGGCGAGTATCCGCCGGTACAGGTCCTCGCCGAAGTTCGTTGCGAGGAGGCGCACGAGCCAGGCCGGGCGCCGGTCGCCGTGCGTCGCCGCGGGCATCGGCCGCGGCATCCGGCGGGACCGTCCGGAGGGCGGGTGGCCTCAACTCGGGGGAAGCGGATCGGTCATGGAGCGGGCCGCTTTGCACGATCGGGCCTTCGTCGCTACCATGAACCGAAGACAAGGGGAGGCGTCGCATGACCGAGATCTGGGCGCTCGCGGCGCTGTGGCTGGGCCTGGCGCTCCTCGCATCGATCCTGTCGATCGTGCTGCGCGTCGCGACGGCGCTCTCCGAGATCGTCGTCGGGACCATCGCCCAGCTGATCATCGGTGCGGCGGTCGGCACCGCCTTCCTCGGCGCGGACGAGTCGTGGGTCAAGTTCCTCTCCGGCACCGGCGCGGTCCTGCTTACGTTCCTCGCCGGCGCGGAGCTCGACCCGGTCGTCTTTCGCCGCCAGTGGAAGGAAGCAACCGCCGTCGGTCTCGTCAGCTTCCTTGCGCCATTCCTCGGCTGCGCCGCCGCGGCTCATTGGCTGCTCGGCTGGAACGAGCAGGCGAGCTGGCTCGCTGGCGTCGCCATGTCGACGACCTCGGTGGCGGTGGTGTACGCGGTGATGCTCGAATTCGGGTTCAACGTCACGGACTATGGCAAGACCGTGCTCGCGGCCTGCTTCATCACCGACCTCGGGACGGTGATCGCGCTCGGACTGATCTTCGCGCCGTTCACCCACAAGACCGCGATCTTCATCGCCGCGGGCGCTGCCGCCTTCGTCGTGCTGCCGTGGCTGACGCCGCGCTTCTTCCGACGCTTTGCCGCGCGCCCATCCGAGCTGGAGGCGAAATACCTGCTCTTCTGCCTGTTCGGGCTCGCGGCGCTCGCGACCTGGGCGGACAGCGAGGCGGTGCTCCCCGCCTACCTCATCGGCATGGTGCTCGCGGGAACGGTGGGCAAAGACCACGCCCTGGTGCGCCGGCTGCGAACGCTCACGTTTGGCCTGCTCACACCCTTCTACTTCATCCGCGCCGGGTCGTTTGTGTCGCTCCCGACGCTCGTCGCCGCGCCCGGCGCGTTCCTGCTGATGCTCGCCGTAAAGGTCGCGTCCAAGTTCGCAGGCGTCTACCCGGTTGCCGCCGCCTGCGGCTCGCCGCGCCGCGAGGCGATGTACACGACGCTGCTCATGTCCACCGGGCTCACGTTCGGGACGATCTCGGCGCTGTTCGGGCTCGCCCACGAGGTGATCGACCAGGCGCAGTACTCGGCACTGGTGGCGGCGGTGATCGCGAGCGCGGTCGTGCCGACGTTGATCGCGAACGCGTTTTTCATGCCGCGTCATCTGCTGCGCGAGCCTGCTGCGCGCGTGACGGTCGATGCGCAGGGCTCCGAAGGCCGCGCGGCGAAGGCAAAATAGGTGCTGGCGATCGAAATCCCCGGAGCGGGCGCGCTGCGGCTCGAGCATCTCGTGCTCGACTACAACGGCACGATTGCGCTCGACGGCGGATTGATCGTCGGTGTCGCCGATCGGCTGCGCGCTCTCGCGCAGACCCTGCAGGCGCACGTCGTGACCGCCGATACCTTCGGGCGGGCGCACGCCGAGCTTGTCGGCCTGCCGTGCACGCTGTCGGTCCTGCCGCCGGGTGATCAGGACGTCCGGAAGCTCGAGTACATCCGCGCCCTCGGCGTGGACCGGGTAGTGGCCATCGGCAACGGCCGCAACGACCGCGCGATGATCGAGGCCGCGGCACTCGGCATCGCGGTGATCCAGGGCGAGGGTGCCGCAGTCGGCACGGTGCTCGCCGCCGACGTCGCGGTGTCTTCCGTGCTCGACGCGCTCGACCTTCTCGCCGCGCCTCTTAGGCTGGTGGCGACCCTGCGGCGCTGATCAGTCCGGCTCGGCCTTCAGGAGCTCGCGCAGCGCGGTCTTCAGCACCTTGCCGTAATTGTTCTTCGGCAGGCTCGCGACGAACCGGTAGGCCTTCGGACGCTTGAAGCGCGCGATGTGCTCGAGACAGAGCCGGTCGAGCATCTCCGCCGTCACAGCGGCTCCCGGCCGCGCGACGACGAACGCGACGACTTCCTCGCCCCATTCGGGGTGCACCCGACCGACGACCGACACCTCGTGGACGTCGGGATGGCGCAGCAGCACCTCTTCGACCTCGCGCGGATAGATGTTCGAGCCGCCGCTGATGATCAGGTCCTTCGACCGGTCCATCAGGGTGAGGAAGCCGTCGTCGTCGAGCGCGCCCACGTCGCCGGTGTGGAGCCACCCGCCGCGCAGCGTGGCGGCGGTCGCCTCGGGATTGCGCCAGTAGCCCTTCATGACCGCGTCGCCCCGCACGAGCACCTCGCCGGGCGTTCCGGCCGGCAGCGGGCGGTCGTCCTCGTCGGCGACGAGGACCTCGATCCCGGACTGGGCCACGCCCACGGACGCGAGGCGCTGGAGGTGCCGCGGGTGCGTCGTGTCGGCGAAGTGCTCGCGGCCGAGCGCGGTGATCGTCATCGGGCTCTCGCCCTGTCCGTAGATCTGGACGAAGCGCTGCCCCATCACCGCCAGCGCGTCCTGGATGTCGGCGAGATACATCGGTCCCCCGCCGTAGACGATGGTCTTGATCCCGTCGAGCGCGGGGCGCGCCGCGCGCGCGTGGTCGACGAGGCGCTTCACCATGGTCGGTGCGGCGAACATCGCTACGCCGGGATGGGCGCGCGCGAGCGCGAAGATCTCCGCGGCGTCGAATCCGCCGCTCGCCGGGATCACCTGCTTCGCCCCGCGCAGGACGTGCGGCAGTCCGTAGAGCCCCGAGCCGTGCGACATCGGCGCGGCGTGGATGACGCAGTCGTTCGCACCGATCCCGTCGACGTCGGCAAAGTAGCAGAGCGTCATCGCGAGCAGGTTGCGGTGCGTGATCATCACGCCCTTGGGCCGCCCGGTCGTGCCGCTCGTGTAGAAGAGCCACGCCAGGTCGTCGGGCGCCGCTTCGGCGATCGCCAGGCAGTCCGTGCCGGAGAGCAGCCGGCGATATTCCTCGCTTCCGGCGACGATCACCCGCGCGGACCCTGAGACCGAGCCCGCGAGGTCAGGCGAGACGAAGCAGACGCGCGCGCCCGAATGGTCAAGGATGTACTCGGCTTCCTTCGGATGGAGCTTCGCGTTGACGGGCACGACCGCGAGCCCCGCCCACCATGCCGCCCAGAGGATCTCGACGCACTCGGGCGAGTTCGTCATCAGCAGGCCGACACGGTCGCCGGGCTCGAGGCGAAGCGTAGTGCGCAGCGCCGACGCCATCGCCGCACAGCGCCCCGCGAGCGTGCCGTAGTCGGCCAGCACCCGCTCGCCCGAAGCGACCGCGGGCCGGTCGGGGAAGACGCGCGCCGAGCGCGCGAGGAACTGGGCGAGGTTCACTACCTGGCGAGGAAGTCCCGGATCGCCTTGTCCGCTTGCGTGATCTGGAACAGCCCGTCGTAGTGGCCGCCGTCGCCTTCAATCACGAAGAGCTCGACCTGGTTACCCTGAGCGCGCAGCGTGGCCGCGGCCTTCTCGGACAGCGCCGGCGGGAAGATGAGATCGCTCCGCGCCGGGATGAACAGGAACTTCGCGCGGATCGACTTGACCCGATCCATCACCGAGAAGAGCTGGTTTGCCTTCACCGTGTACAAATAATGGTTGGCGTCGACCGTCGCCGCCCGCGCGTGCCCGGTCTTGTAGAACTGCTCCTCGATCGCGTACGCCTTGCCCTGGAGCGGGTCCCCGCCCTCGACTGCCCACTTCCTGCCGAATCGCTTGTCGAGCGCGCCGCTGCCGCTCGCGGTCAGGGTCACGATCTTTAGCGCCTGCGCGACGCCCTCGAGCGGCTCGTCTTTGCCGTAGTAGTCGCCGTTGTTCCACTTCGGATCCATGCTGATCGGCAGCGCCCAGACGTTGAGCATGCCGATCATGTAGGCGTCGATTTCGAGCCCGGGGCCGATCACCGCGATGACCCGGTCGACCATCTCGGGATACGCGGCCGACCATTCGACCGACTGGATCGCGCCGCCGGAGGCGCCGACCGCGGCGTAGATCTTCCGGATGCCTAGCGAGTCGAGCAGCGCCTTCTGCACGTTGATGAAGTCGCGCATGCTCACCACCGGGAACGCAAGCCCCCACGGCTTCCCGGTGTCGGGGTTGATCGTCGCCGGGCCGGTCGTCGTGACGTTCTTGTCCTTGGTGTTGAGGTTCACCAGGGTGTCGGTCGCGATTACGAAGAAGCGATCGGTGTCGATCGGGCGTCCCGCGCCGATGATCGAGTCCCAGTAGCCAGGTGCCTTGTCCTCCGCCGCGTACCTGCCCGCGGCGTGCGAAGTCCCGGTGAAGAAGTGCGACACGACGATCACGTTGTCCTTCGCGGCGTTGAGCCTGCCGTAGGACTCGTAGCCGATGCGGACGTTCTTGATCGTCTTCCCGCCCACCGTCGTGTACGAGGGGAGAGTGAAGACTTCTTTCTTGACGATGCCGTCGTAGGGCTGCGCGGCGGCGGCCGCAAGGGCGGCAGCGAGCGCGACGGCGAGCCGCGCTGCGGCGCGAAGGGTGACGTTCATGCTGCTCCTCCTCAGGATTCGCGGTGCGGGCCGCGCCCGCCTTCGTCTTCGTGCAGGCGCGGATTCTAACGTCCGGGCGCGCTACTGCGCCGTCCAGCCGCCGTCGATCGAGAGCGCGGTGCCGCGGATCTGCGCGGCCGCGTCCGAGCAGAGGAAGACGGCGAGGGCGCCAATCTGTTCCGGGGTGACGAACTCGTGCGACGGCTGCTTCTCGGAGACGAGGTCGAGCTTCGCCTTCTCGACCGGGATCGACTCGCGCGCGGCGCGGTCGTCGATCTGTTTCTGGACGAGCGGCGTCAGGACCCAGCCCGGGCAGATGGCGTTGCAGGTGATTCCGGTGGTCGCGGTCTCGAGGGCGACGACCTTGGTGAGGCCGACCACGCCGTGCTTCGCGGTGACGTAGGCCGCCTTCTGCGGCGAGGCCACGAGTCCGTGCGCCGAGGCGATGTTGATGATGCGGCCCCAGTTGCGACGCTTCATCTCGGGGAGCACCGCCTGGATCGCGTGGAAATTCGAGGACAGGTTGATCGCGATGATCGCGTCCCAGCGCTCGGGCGGGAAGCTCTCGACCGGAGCGGTGTGCTGGATGCCGGCGTTGTTGACGAGGATGTCGATCGCGCCGAGCTCCTGTACCGCGGCGCGGACCATCGACTGGATCTCGGCCGGCTTCGAGATGTCGGCGCCGTTGAAGCCGACCTTGACCCTGAACTCCTCGGCGAGGCCGCGGCGCAGCTTGTCGATGGCGGCGGCGTCGCCGAAACCGTTGAGCATGATGTTCGCGCCCTCGGCGGCGAGCGCGCGCGCGATGCCGAGCCCGATCCCGCTGGTGGAGCCGGTGACGAGCGCCGATTTGCCCTTGATCAT
>Ga0335084_10002298_pt1 | contig 18390 bp, 18 predicted proteins | sample Lox_Sample_44_FD_206721 | JGI IMG/M metagenome (GOLD analysis project Ga0335084, IMG submission 206721) | Soil microbial communities from Loxahatchee National Wildlife Refuge, Florida, United States - Lox_Sample_4.4 | ecosystem: Environmental > Terrestrial > Soil > Wetlands | place: USA...
ACGATGTCGGCGGACAGGAGGACGCGCGGTTCGACCTGCTCGAAGACGAGGCGCTGGCGGCGGGCAGCGGTGCGCGGCTTGCGGTCGCCGGGGCGGCGTTTCTGGGGCGAGCGGGGTTTCATCGTGTACTCCTCGGAGAGCAGGCAACGGACGGCGCCGGACGGCGCGCCCGTGCGGAGAGATATCGGGAAGCTTCGAACGCGGCTGGGGACGAACTGCGGCGGGCGCGAGCGCACCGACGGGCCGCATCACGCGGCGCCGGCGCAGTGTTCTTGTTGTTCAAGTTGAACAACTCTCGTCCCTGCCCCTCACCCGACGCGGGCCGTGGCCCGCGCCGCAGGTCGCCCGCTGCAATGACCTCCGGCCGTCAGCGGCGACGACTTCCACGCCGCGTCCGGGCGGTTGGACGTCGCTCGAGCGACCGACAAGCGACGCGACCGGTCAACGAAATGGGCGCACGTTGCCCGACGGCGACAGCCGCGTCGATCAACCTGTCGGACTAGTCGCCTCGGCCTTTCTATCGAGGCCGTCGGCACCCTGCGGTGCGGCGTCCGGGCAAATGCCGTTGCATGCTATGCCTTCATCATGCGGACGCACGGGACTTCACAATTTTTTACAGATCGCTTTGCGGGCGCACAACGTCGCGACCGAGAGCTCGATCGCGAAGTCAGGCAACTGTCAGGAAAGTGCGGAGCGCTCGACAGTGCGCAACGGACGCGCAAGCGGCGCGGTGCCGGGAAGCGCCATTGCGGCGCGATACGAGGCGACTCCGGCCTGCCGCGGTCTAGCGGCGCGGTCGGTCGAGAAAAGCGCGCATCAGGCGCGACGGCTCGTCGGTCGCGTAGGCGTCCGCGAAGGCGTCGATGCCGGCAGCAATCGCTCCGCTCAGGGGGAGTTCCTCCCACTGGCGGATCAGCTTCTTCTGCAGTCGCACCGCGCGCGGGCCCGCCTCGAGCAGCGTAACGAGGCAGGACTCGACCGCCGCGTCAAGGGCGTCCGCGGGGACCACCTTCTGGACCAGGCCCCAGCGGAGTGCGGTTTCGGCGTCGATGCTCTCGCCGAGCAGCAGCAGCTCCCGCGTCCGCCCCCAACCGATCAGGCCGGGAAGCAGCGCCGCCTCGATCACCGACGGGATGCCGACTCTCACCTCCGGCATCCCGAACACCGCATTGCTCGCGGCCACCCGCAGATCGCAGGCCGCCGCGACTTCGAGCCCGGCCCCGAGCGCGTAGCCGTTGATGCGCGCGACGACCGGCACCGGAAGGTCGCGGAGCGCCGCGCACATGCGGTGCAGCCCGGTGATGAACCCGCGCGCCGCCGCGGCGTCGAGCGCCGCCATCTCGTGGATGTTCGCACCGCCGATGAAGGCCCGGTCGCCCGCGCCGGTCAGCACCAGTGCGCGCAGGTCCTCGCGCGCGCCGAGCGCGGTGACCTCGGCGACGAACTCCGCCATGAGCGCGCTGCCAAGGATGTTGAGTTTGGTCGCGTTGTCGATGGTCACGCGCGCCACCACACCGGTCCCGCGGGACTCGAGATCGACGTGCACGCGTGCCTGGGCGCCGGTCGCCATTGCGGTTCTCCTTACTTGACCTTGAGGATGGCGCTCGCGGTCGCGACCTCGTCGCCGGCGACGGTCAGGCCGCCCTGGACGAAGACGAGGCTCGCGGTGCGCTTGACGACGCGGGCGCGCGCTTCGACGAGCCGGCCGGGATGCACGGCGGCGACGAACTGCACGTCGAGCTGGACCGTGACGCACGGGCGGCGCTCGACGGACTCCCACGCGATGATGCTCACCGTGTGGTCGAGCAGCGTAGTCAGCATGCCGCCGTGAACGATGCCGGCGGGATTCGTGTGCTTCGCCTCGGGCAGGAACGCGTAGGCCCAGGCGCCCTGCTCCTTCCGCGTCCACAGCGGGCCGAGCAGCCCGAAAAAGCCGTCGAGCGAGCGCGGCTTCCAGCCATCGAGCGCGGGATCGCGCGGCGGGTCGTTCCTGGTCATGCTCATCCCTTCGCCAGCAGCATCGCCGCCAGCCGGTCGGCTTCGCTCCGCATCTCCTGGGCGAGCGCGGCGCCACGGGAATTGTGCAGCTGATCCGCAACCCCGGCGGCGACCAGCGCGTGCGTCACCTGGTGGCGTGGGTTGAAGACCGGCACCGCGAGGACCGAGACGCCGCGGATGTAGTTCCCCCGGTCGATGCTGTAGCCCTTGCGCCGCACGCCCTCGATTTCCTTCCGCCAGACGCCGATGTCCGGCGCCTTCTGCCAGCGAAGCGAGCGGAACCCGCGTTCGATCTCGCTCCACGGCCGGTCGCTGAACGCGGCGACGAGGCGTCCGGTCGCGCTGATCAGCGCCGGAAAGCGGCTGCCCACGTCCACGTGCAGTCGGAACGGCACCTGCGAGCGCGACAGCGCCACTACGACCATGTGCTCGAGGCCGTTGATCTCGACGCCGAGCGCGGTGACCCCCCACTCGGTGGCGATCCGGTCGAGCACCGGCTGTACCAGGGCCGGGAAACGGTTGCCTTCGATCACGCTCCGCGCGAGGGACAGCATGCCGCTACCGAGGCTGTAGCGCTTGGTCGCGTCCACCTTCACCAGTTCCTCGACCACCAGCACGCGCAGGATGTGCAGGCAGGTGCTCGTCACCATCCCGAGGGACTGCGCGATCGCTTTGACGCCGAGCGGCTCCGGGGTGCGTCCGAGCAATCGCAGGATCGCAATCGCACGGCTCACCGCGGGCACCGGGCGTACCCGCTGGGGCGCGCGAGCCGCGGTGACGGTGGCCCGGCGCGCGGAATGGGAAGCAGGCTGCATTTGTATTAGGACAATTATGCATTCTATTTGACAACTGTAGTGGTTCGTCGCATAGTCCGCAACACCTTTTCCCTTGCGCGGCGCGCCGATGGCCCGGTTGACCGAATACACCTCCTGCGCGGACGCGCTGACGCACTACTCGCCCGCGAAGCTGTGGGAGCTCTTCGACGGCAGCCGCGAGCGCCTGAACATCGCGCACGAGTGCATCGACCGCCATGCCGCCGGCGACCGCACCGCGGTGATCCTCGCCCACGCCGACGGCCGCGACGAGCAGCTCTCGTTCGCGGACATCGCGCGGCAATCGGCCCAGTTCGCACACTACCTGGCGGCGCAGGGGGTGACGGCGGGTGACCGGGTCGCCGTGATGCTCGAGCCCTCGCGCGCGTTCTACGTCGCCCTCTTCGGCGCGATCAAGCTGGGAGCGATCGCGGTGCCGCTCTTCACCCTCTTCGGGCCCGACGGCATCCGCCTGCGCGTACAGGACTGCTCGCCCAAGCTCCTCGTCACCAATGCGGAGAAGGCGGCCGTTGCGACCGGCATTGCCGGCGTGCGAGTGCTCGTCGCGGACGAGGCGTTCATGCGCGACCTCGCGCGCTACCCGGAGGCCTTCGAGCCCGCGACGCGCGGTGACGACTACGCGATCTACCAGTACACCTCCGGTACCACGCGCGAGCTCCCCGAAGCGGTCAAGCACACGCACCGGTCCATCGTCACGCTGATGCTCGCCGCCCTCTACGGCACGGGGCTCCGCCCCGGCGACCGCTTCTTCTGCCCGTCCTCGCCCGCGTGGGGCCACGGGCTCTGGCACGGCACGCTGGCGCCACTCGCGCTCGGTCTCACCATCGGTGCGTTCTCCGGCAAGTTCAACGCCGAACGCCTGCTCAAGGCGCTGCACGATCACCGCTTCACCAATCTGTCGGCCGCCGCCACGCACTACCGCATGATGCGCAACTCGGGCGCCGCGCCGAAGTACACCTACTTCCTCGAGAAGCTCTCCTTCACCGGCGAGCCGATCGACAGCGAGACCGCGGCCTTCGCCGAAGCGACTTTCGGCCATCCGGTGTGCAGCATGTACGGCACCACCGAGATCGGCGTGATCCTGGTGAACTATCCCGGGGCGCAGGACTTCCCGGTCAAGCCGGGCTCGCTCGGCAAGCCGATCCCCGGCGGGAAGGTCGAAGTGCAGGACCCGAACGGCCAGCCATGCCCGCCCGACGTCACCGGCGAGCTGAAGGTGTGGCGCCGCGACGCGTGGATCCCGACCAAGGACCTGGGGCGCGTCGACAAGGACGGCTACTTCTATCACGCGGGCCGCGCGGACGACGTCATCATCTCCGCCGGCTGGACCATGAGCGCGGTCGAGATCGAGGACGCGATCCTCAAGCATCCGGACGTGCAGGAAGCTGCCGCGATCGGCGTGCCCGACGCCCTGCGCGGCCAGGTCGTGAAGGCCTTCGTCGTCGCGGGGCGACCCGGCGATGATGCTTTCGTCAACGAGATCCAGGAGCTGGTGCGCACTCGCCTGAGCGCACACGAGTATCCGCGGCACGTCGCGTTCGTGAGCGAGCTGCCGAAGACGCCGGCCGGCAAGGTCCACCGGAAAGTGCTGCGCGAGCGCGAGATGGCCGCGATGGCCGGCGCCGCCGACGCCGTCCCCTACTAATCGCAAACGAGGAAAGCAGATGCTCACCACCGGGCAGCGGAATGCAAGGAAGATCGAGCGCGAGTTCCCGAAGATCACGCAGCAGGGCCTGGACGAGCTGCGCGAGCGCATCGGGGTGAAGATCGGCGCCACCGCCGAGCCGTGGTGCCACGAGGCCACGCGCGACAACATCCGCCACTACGCGCACGGCATCGGCGACGACAACCCGCTCTGGTGCGATCCCGACTATGCGGCGAAGACGCAGTACGGCGGGATCGTCGCGCTGCCGAGCTTCCTCTTCGCCACCAGCCGCATCATCTCCGGCTACGTCGGCGGCCTCGCCGGCGTGCATGCGATGTGGTCGGGCGCCGACTGGACCTGGCACAAGCCGGTCCGCCGCAACGACGCCATCTCGACCGAGGCACATCTGAAGGACCTCGTCGAGCACGAGACGCGCTTTGCCGGCCGCGCGGTCCAGCAGATCTATCACGTGGACTTCTTCAACCAGCACGGCGACAAGGTCGCCGACGCGGACAGCTGGTGCTTCCGCACCGAGCGCGACCACGCGCGCGAGAAGGGCACCAAGTACAAGGAGGTCCGCGCGCGCGAGCCGCGCCGCTACTCCGACGCGGAGCTGGGCGAGCTCTACCGGCTCTACGCCAACGAGGAAGTCCGCGGGGCGAAGAAGCGCTACTGGGAGGACGTCAAGGAAGGCGAGGAGCTGCCGACGATGGCGAAAGGCCCGATGACCGTCACCGGGTTCATCGCCTACGCCCAGGGCTGGGGCGGCCTCTACATCCGCGCGAACAAGCTGGCGTGGAAGCTCATCGATGCGCATCCCGGGGTCGGCATCAAGAACCGCTTCGGCATCCCCGACGTGCCGGAACGCGTGCACTGGGAGGAGGAATTCGCGCTCGAGGTGGGCGCACCGGGCGCGTACGACTACGGTCCGGAGCGCTGCTCGTGGCTCACCCACCATCTCACCAACTGGATGGGCGACGACGGCTTCCTCCGCCGGGCGGAGTGCAAGGTGCGCCGCCACAATCCCGAAGGGGACCTGCTCTTCATCAAGGGGCAGGTGAAGCGCAAGTTCGTGGCGGGCGGCCGCCACCTGGTCGAGATCGCGCAGGAAGGCCGCAACCAGGACCAGGAGCAGTCGGTCGTCGGCACCGGCATCGTCGAGCTGCCTACGCGCAAGTGACCCAGGGCGCCCTGGACGGCGTTCGCGTCGTCGACCTCTCCCGTGTCCTCGCCGGCCCGCTCTGCACGCAGATGCTGGCCGATCACGGCGCGGATGTGATCAAGGTGGAGCCGCCGGCGGGCGACGAGACGCGGCTATTCGGGCCGCCGTTCGACGCGGAGGGCGACGCGGCGTACTTCGCCGCGGTCAACCGCGGCAAGCGCGCGCTGTCGCTCGACCTGTCGAAGCCGGAAGGACGCGCCGTGGTGGAAACGCTCCTCGCCGGCGCCGACGTGCTGGTCGAGAACTTCCTGCCCGGCACGATGGAGAAGTGGGGTCTCGGCTACGACGTGCTCGCAAAACGCCATCCCCGCCTCGTCTATTGCAGCATCTCCGGGTTCGGTCCCGACGGACCGCTCGGCGGCCTACCCGGCTACGACGCGGTGCTGCAGGCGATGTGCGGCCTGATGAGCGTCAACGGCTCCGAGGAGTCCGGCACGATGCGCCTCGGCATTCCGATGGTCGATCATCTGACCGGCTACGTCGCGATGAGCGGCATCCTCATGGCGCTCGTCGCGCGGCAGCGCACCGGCCGGGGTCAGCGCGTGGAGGCGACGCTGTTCGACACCGGCCTGAGCCTCCTCGTGCCGCAGGCGTCGAACTGGTTCTACTCGGGACGCGCGCCGCGCCTCCTCGGCAGCGCGCATCCCAACATCTGCCCCTACGACAAGTTCAAGGCGGGCGGCGGCGAGATCTTCCTCGGCGTCGCGAACGACGGCCAGTTCCGCCGCCTCTGCGAATGCATCGGTCGCGACGACCTGGCCGCCGACGCGCGCTTCCGGACCAACCCGAGCCGACTGGAGAACCGGGCGGCGCTGCGCGTGGAGCTTGAGCAGGCGTTCGCGGCGCGCGAAGCCGACTCGCTGTGCCGGGACCTGATGCGCGCGGGCGTTCCGGCCGGGCCGGTGAACACCGTGCCGCAGGCGTTTGCGCAGCCGCATGCGGCGCACCGCGGAATGCTGGTCGAGGACGGCGGCTATCGCGGCGTCGGCGCGCCGGTGAAGTTCTCGGCATCGCGCGCGCGCGCCGCGAAGCGACCACCACGCTTTGGCGAGCACGCGGAGGCGATCCTCGCCGAAGCGGGCTACCGCGCGGACCAGGTCGCGGAGCTGCGCCGGATCGGTGCCCTGCACGACCGGCCGAAGCGCGCGTGAACGATCACGACTGAAACGATGGAGAACGCAATGAAGCTCCTACGACAACTCGCCGGTGCCCTGACTGCGCTCGGCGTCGCGACTGTGGCCGTCGCGCAGAGCTATCCGACGAAGCCGGTCCGGATCGTCGTCGCCTACCAGGCGGGACAGGGCACCGACGTCGCCACGCGGCATTTCGCCGAGCAGCTCACCAAGGCGCTCGGCCAGAGCTTCTACGTCGAGAACCGGCCTGGCGCGGGCGGCAATCTCGGCACCGAGGCGGCGGCGCGATCGGCGCCCGACGGCTACACGCTCACGATGGGCACCAACGCGACGCACGGCACCAACCAGTTCCTCTACTCGACCCTGCCGTTCGACGCCGAGAAGGATTTCGAGCCGGTCATCCTCATCGGCTCCTTCCCGATGGTGATCGCGGCCAATCCGGCGGTCCCCGCCGGCACGGTTCCCGAGCTGATCGCGATGGCGAAGGCGAAGCCCAACGCGACCGACGTCGCGATGCCGAGCACGACGGCGCGCATCGTGTTCGAGCTGTTCAAGGCGCAGACCCAGGCGCCGTTCTTCGGCGTGCCCTACAAGGGGTCGGCGACCGCGGTGACCGAGGTGATCGGTGGCCAGCTGCCGCTCATCATCGATACGGTGACCGCGTTGCGGCCCCAGGTCGCGAGCGGGAAGCTGAAAGCCATCGCGGTGACCTCGCTCAAGGGCACCGACCTCCTGCCGGGGGTGAAGCCGGTCGCCGAGCAGGGCCTGCCGGGCTTCGAGGTGATCGCGTGGAACGCGCTCTACGCGCCGAAGGGCACGCCGAAGGAAGTCATCCAGCAGCTGAACGCGGAGCTGAACAGGATCCTTCAGCAGCCGGAAACGCGCCAGCGCCTGCTCGCCCTCGGCTTCGACGCCGGCGGCGGTACGCCCGAGCAGCTGGCGGAGTTCGGGCGAGCGGAGCGGCGCAAGTGGGGGCCGCTGATCAGCGCGGCCGGGATCAGGGCCGAATAACCCGCACGGCGGACGAATTGCCAGCCGCGATCGCGTTACCGCGGCCCGCTGGGCGCGTCCGGCCCGCCCCCTCCCGGAGCGCCGCCTGCTCCCGGAGGACCGGTTCGGCCTGGAGGCCCGCCCGCGCCTGAAGCTACGCCGGTCCCCGTTCCGGCGAGCGGCAGCAGCATCAGGTTCGCGAGGCGCGGGTCGGCGAGTCCCTGCTGCTCGGGACTCAGCTTGACGAAGAGCGCCCGCGCCGCGTCGGCGATCTCTTCGACCCCCGCCAGCCGGTTGCGCATCGAGTCGACGTTGTGGTCGATCCGCTGCAGCAGGCCGAGCTTCGCCGCCGTCGCCGGCGGCTGGCGGCGCTCGCGTGCAACATCCGCCGCAAGGTCCCGGATCTTCTCCGCATACGCTTCGAACAGCGGCTCCTGATCCGGCCGCAGCTTCAGGTCCTCCTGGAATTCGTGCAGCGTGAGCTCGAGCATCGGCGTCGGCTCCCGGCGCGCGCCGGATCGCCCGCCGGGAGCGCCATCGCCACCCGTCGCCCCCGACTTGCCGCCGGATCGCCTTCCGCCGCCGAACTGCGCGAAGGATCGAACGGACGCGAGCGTCGCGCCGGCGGCGAACAGAACCTGAAGCAGATCGCGTTTCTTCATCCCTTCACTCCCGTGGCGGGAACCGGCCAACGCCTCGGCACCTCTCGCCTGCGGCCTCCCGGGCTGCGCTATCCTTTTACCCGCTAACGCGCCGGAATCCCATTACGACGACATGACCGCTGCAGCGCCCCTGCCCTCCTTCAATCCGTCGCCCGCAAAGCCGCGCTTGCGGCTGCCGGCCGGCGCCTGCGACAGCCACTTCCATGTCTTCGGCCCGCAGGCGCGCTTTCCGTTCGCGCCGGATCGCAGCTACACGCCGGCCTCCGACGCGCCCAAGGAAACGCTGTTCGCGCTTCACCGGCATCTCGGCATCGAGCGCGGGGTCGTGGTGCAGTCGGCGGCGCACGGCCTGGACAATTCCGCCGCGGCGGACCTGATCGCCGCGAAGCCGGGCGCGTATCGCGGCATCGCCCTGGTGCGGCCCGACGCGACGACGGACCAGTTGCGTACGCTGGGCACGCAGGGGTTCGCCGGCGCGCGCTTCCAGTTCATGAAGCACCTCGGAAGCGGCGCGACGATGGAACAGATCATGACGTTCGCCACCCGCCTGGCCGAGGCCGGCTGGCATCTGCAGATCCACATGGAGAACGAGCTCATCGGGCAGCTCGCGCCGGCGTTGATGCGTTCGCCGGTCCCGGTCGTGATCGACCACATGGGGCGCGTCGATGCTTCGCGGGGCATCGATCAGGAGCCGTTCCGCGATCTGCTCCGGCTGCTCGAGGATCCCAAGGTGTGGGTAAAGGTGAGCGGCAGCGAGCGCATCTCCCGCGCCGGCTCGCCCTGGTCCGACGCGATTCCGTTCGCGCGCAAGCTGGTCGAGGCCGGCGGCGACCGCGTCGTGTGGGGGACGGACTGGCCGCACCCCAATCTCAAGGAGGTGCCGGACGACGGCGTGCTGGTCGATCTGATCGCCGAGATTGCGCCCACCGAAGCCGCGCGCCGCGCGCTGCTCGTCGACAATCCGCGCCAGCTGTACGGCTTTCAATGAACCGCTTCCAGGATCGCGTGGCGATCGTCACGGGCGCCGGGTCGGTCGGGCCCGGCTGGGGAAACGGGCGCGCCATCGCGGTGCGGCTAGCCGAGGAAGGAGCGAAGGTCTTCGCCGTCGACAAGGACGAGGCGAGGCTCGCGGAGACGATCGCCATGGCGAAGGGCGCTGCGATCCATCCGCACGTCGCCGACGTGACCGATGGGCAGGCGGTCGCGCGCCTCGTGGACGCCTGCACTACCGCATTCGGCCGCGTGGACGTGCTCGTCAACGGCGTCGGCGGCTCCGCCCCGGGCGGGCCGGAGGAGATGAGCGAGGAAGTCTGGGACGCCCAGGTGGACTTCAACCTGAAGAGCGTGTTCCTGCTCTGCAAGCACGTGCTGCCGGTCATGGCACGGCAGTCGCGCGGCGCCATCGTCAACATCGCCTCGAGCTCCGGGCTGCGCTGGACCGGCTCGGCGCAGGTCGCCTATGCCGCCACGAAGGCGGCCGTCATCCAGCTCACGCGGGTCGTGGCCGTCCAATACGCCGCGCGCGGCGTGCGCGCCAACTGCGTGGTGCCCGGGCAGCTTCACACGCCGATGGTCGAAGCGCGACTGGCGGGACAGCGTGCCGGCGGCGACGTCGAAGCGCTGCTGCGGCAGCGCCTCGCACGGATTCCGCTCGGCTTCGCCGGCGACGGCCGCGACACCGCGGCCGCGGTCCTCTTCCTCGCCTCGGACGAGGCGCGGTTCATCACCGGCACCGAGATCGTCGTCGACGGCGGGATGACGGTGCGCTGCGACTAGAACGGCCCGCGCCCTCGCCGCCGACTATTGCTGCGGCTTGATATCCGAATCGGCCAGGATCTTCTTCCACCTCGGCACGTCGGCGAGGATCATCTTCTGAAAGGCCTCCTGGGTCGAAGCGAGCGGAACGCTGCCCATCTTGGCGAATTTTTCCTTGATCTCGGGCTCCGTCATCACTTCCGAGAAGGCCGCGTGCAGGCGGTCGACCACGGGCTTGGGCGTCTTGGGCGGGGCGAGGATCGCCTGCCAGATCTCCACCACGACCGGGACGCCCTGCTCGGTAACGGTCGGAACGTTCTCGAACCGCCTGGGCGACAGCGCGCCCAGCGTGGTCACGCGGTCGCGAAAGGAAATCCACAGCGGCCCGGGCATGAACATCAGATCCACCTGGCCGCCGAGCACCGCCTGGGCGGCCGGCGCCGCACCCTGATAGGGCACGTTCAACAAGTCGATCTTGGCCGCCGACTTGAAGGTCTCCCCGCTCACGTGCCCCAGGCTGCCGTTGCCCCAGGAGGAGTAGGACAGCTTGGATTTCTTCGCCAGCGCAATCAAGTCGGCGACGTTCTTGACGTCGAGCCCCGGCCGCGCGACCAGTATCGTAGTGATCTGATTGACCGGCGCGATCGCAACGAACTCTTCGGACTTGTACCGGGTCAGCTCGGGTTGCAGGTGCGGGGCGATCGAGATGGCGTCGGAGGCGCCCAGCAGCAACGTGTACCCGTCCGGCTCGGCGCGATAGACGGCTTCCGTCCCCACGATGCCGCCCGCCCCCGCGCGATTCTCGACCAGCACCGGCTGGCCCAGCTTCCTGCTCACGCCGTCGGTGATCATGCGTGCCGCCACGTCCGACCCCCCGCCGGGCGGATACGGCACGATTATCTTTATCGGGCGCGTCGGGTTCCACTGTGCGTGGGCGGGCGTCAGCAGCGCGCCCAGCACGAGCGTCGCCGACCACAGAATCGCTCTCATGTTGCTCTCCTTTATCATCTAACCGTCGACCGACTCGATGGGGACATCACCGTGCGAATCTGGCATCAGTCCATGACGGAGCTCCACGAGCTGGGCGTTTACAAGGCGTCGCTCGAAAGCCACGCAGCGAAAATTCTCGAGCCCCGGCAGACGGTCGAAGTTCACGGGCTGCCGAAGGGCGCGTATCGCGGCCGGTCCCCCACTGCCGCGCTGTCGAATGCATTCGTGCACCACCGCATCCTGGATCCGGTGCTCGACAACGCGGTGCGCGCCGAGCGTCAGGGCTTCGATGCATTTGTCCTCGGCTCCTACAGCGAGCCGTTCCTGCGCGAGCTGCGATCGGCCGTCGACATGCCCGTCGTATCGGTCACGGAGGCCACGCTGCTCGTGGCCTGCTCCATCGGACGCCTGGCCGCACCGGTGTCGAACGATCCGGCGATCGCCAGGCTGGTGAGGCAGTCGATCGACGCGCACGGGCTCGATCGGCGCAGCCAGTCGCCCCGCTCGGTCACGCCGCCGTTGAACGAATTCCAGCTGGCCGAGGCGTTCGCCGACCCGTCGCACCTGATTCAATCGTTCACCGCGACGGCGCGGGAAGCGATCAAGGAGGGCGCCGACGTGATCATCCCCGCCGAGGGCGTGCTCTCCGAGCTCCTCTACAACAACAGCGTCGCGATGATCGATTCGGTCCCGGTCCTCGACTCGTTCGGTGTGACGTGGGCATACGCCGCGATGATGGTCAGCCTGCGCGCGAAAACCGGGTTGTCGGTCAGCCGCAGTGGCGACTACCGGCGCGACGATGCGCAGTTGATCTCGGAGCTCGGTCAAGACACTTAATCCTCGATCGCGGGTGCGGCCCGGATCACTTCGCGAACCGGTCGAGCCCGTAGAAACTCGCGAGCTCCCACAGACGCTCCGGGCTCGGCGGCTCGTGGAAGTACCCGCGGCGGGAGCCGCGGATCCCGCTCTGGGTGCGGAGATCCACGAGCATCTCCGCGGCCTTCACCCAGGCGGATAGCGCGTCGAGCACCGGCGCGCCGTCGACCTCGCTCACGCCGTGCGAGGCGAGGAGCACGCAGAGCGGGGCCTCGCCCGGAATGATCACGTCGGCGCCCTGCGCGAGGAGCGCGCGCGCCGCCGTGCGGAACCGCTCGATCAGCGCCGCTGGCTCCGCATACGCGGCCAGGACGTCCATGAAGCGGAAGCCCACGTCGCGCGCGCCCGCGAAGCGCGCTTCGAGGCCGTAGCGCCGCACGTTGTCCTCGATCAGCGGGATGAGCTCGGCGATGAACGCCAGGACGCCGAACCTGCGGCCGAGCAGGCAGGCGGCGAGCATCGCCGACTCGCCGTAGCCGACCACCGGGATCCCGAGCATCGACCGGATCTCGCGCAGGGCGGGATCGGGGAGCGAGCTGATCGCGTACGCGTCGTAGCCCTGCTCCTGCGCCCGCAAACCCGCCGCGACGAACTGCATGCCGTGCAGGTACTGCAGCGAAGCGTGGCGAATGTCCTCCCCAGGGTAGTCGCTGCGGTAGGTGCCGGGATCCATGCCGTGCATGACGATCTCGGTCCCCGGCCGCGCGACGCGCGCGAAGTGCGAGCGCAGGGCGTCCTCGTACGCCCCGAGATGCTGCAGGACCGTGAAGCTCTGGTGCCAGATTCTCATTCGGCGAACTTGACCTGGTCGGAGGTCGTCACCTGGCAGAAGCGTCCGAGGCTGCCGATCGAATTGCGGTGCTCCTCGGCCGAATGCGCCGCGCAGCAGTCCTCGAGGACGACCATGGCGTAGTCGCGGTCGTGCCCGTCACGCACGGTCGCCTGCACCACCGCCTGGGTCGAGACGCCCGAGCAGAAGATGCGCTCGATCCGGTTAGCGCGCAGATAGGCGTCGAGATCGGTCGAATAGAACGGGCTGACCCGGTGCTTGGTGATCAGCCAGTCCCCGTCCCGGCGGCCGAGGCGGGAATGAATCTCGACCCCCGGCCTGCCGAGACGGAACAGGCCGTTCGCCTTGGCGGGCCCGAAGACCGGCGAGCTCGCCGGGCACTCCGTGTAGTCGGGCGAGAAGGCGACCCGCACGAATCCGATGGCGACCCCGGCGGCGCGCGCCTTGGTGATCGCCGCGGCGGTCCGATCCACGATCTGCCGCTCCTTCACCTGCGCGCCGAGCGGCGATTTGCCGTTCGGCCCGTCCTCGCTCACCAGAGCGTTCTGCATGTCGAGCACGAGGTAAACCGATTTCGTCATTCGAGCCTCTCCCGTTGGCGCAGCCTTCATTCGATCCGCACGTTCGCCGCGCGGACGACCTTGCCCCACTTCTCGACCTCGGCGCGATAGAACCGGCCGAACGCCGCCGGCGTCGAGCCCACCGGCTCCGACCCGAGCGAGAGCAGCCGCTCGCGGACCTGCGGATCCTTCAGCGACTCGGCCGTCTCCGCGTAGAGCTTCTCGACGATGTCCGCCGGCGTACCGGTCGGCGCCAGGAGCCCGAACCAGGCATTGGCGTCGTAGCCCGCCACGCCGAGCTCCTGAAGCGTCGGGATGTCGGGCGCCGCGGCCGCACGCGTCGACGTGCTCACCGCGAGCGCGCGCAGGCGGCCGGCCTTGTACAGCGGCAGCGTCGTGATGATGTTGTCGAACGTTAACGGCACCGTCCCCGCCAGCACGTCGTTCATCGCCGGCGCCGCACCCTTGTACGGCACGGCCGCGAGCCTGATCCCCGCGCTCGCCGCGAAATACTCCATGAACAGGTGCGAGCCGGAACCGTTGCCGGCAGTCGCATAGAGGAGCGGCTTGGGAGCGGCCTGCGCCGCAGCGATCAGGTCGGCGACGCTCCGGTAAGGCGTGTCCGGGTTCACGACGAGCAGGAACGGCGAAGAGGAAATCTGCGTGACCGGCGCGAAATCCTTCAGCGGGTCGTACGCGAGCTTCGGGTACAGACTGGGATTGATGGCGAGCGAGATCGTCCCGAACAGGATCGTGTAGCCGTCCGCCGGGGATCGCGCCACGAGCTCCGAGCCGATGTTGCTCGCTGCACCGGCGCGGTTGTCGATGACGACCGGCTGGCCGAGCCGCTCGGCGAGCTTGCCGCCGACCGCGCGCGCGGCGACGTCGCTCGCCCCGCCGGGCGGGAAACCGACCACGATCCGCACCGGCTTTGACGGATAGGTCTGCGCGCGCGCGACGGCGGGGCACAGGATTCCCGCTGCGACCAGACCGGCGACCAGCAATGCATGCACGGCGGAGTTCCGTCTCGTTCGCATCAGCGCGCGGGCGCCCCCAGGAAGCGCAGCACCGTCTGCACAACCTCGTCCGGATCGGTCTCCAGCACTTCCCCGTCGGCGTGCACCACGGCGGGCTGCGCGTTCTTCATCACGGCGCAGAGCCGCTCGGCCTGCCGTCCGAGCCGCTCCTCGTGCGGCGTCACCAGCTCGAGCACCAGCGTGCGGGCCTCCATCCGGCGGAGCGCCGCTTCCATGTCGAAGGCGAAGATCGCCTCGTACACCGGCACGATGCTCCGCCAGCCCTCCAGGTAGTCGAGCACGTGCGCCTCGGCGTTGTCGGCGTCCGCGGCGGAGACGGTCGCCGCCGTCCTGAGCCGCTGCGGCCACCACAGCGACTGCACTTCCGCGTGCACCGCCGCCCACCGCCGCACGAGATGGACGCCATCGGCGCTGTCCGGATACTGCGGGAAATAGTGCTCGACGATGTCGCGGATCGCCGCATCGCGCCCGGCCTTGTCGAGGATCAGGCTGTGCGTCTGGCCGGCGAGCACCGCGGAAGCGACGCGCGACGGCCACTCCGCCGCCAGCGCGGCGACGATCTTGTTGCCGGTGTGCAGCCCGAAGAAGTTCGCGCGTTCGATGCCGAGCGCATCCAGGAAGTGCACGAAGCACTCGGCGATCGACCGGATGCTCGGCGGGTCGGGCACCGGATGCGAGGCGCCGAACCCCGGAATGTCGACCGCGATGGCACGTGCCCGCTGCGCGAAGGACGGGAGCGCGTAGCGGAAGTAGCGGTGCGAGCGCGGGTTGGCGTGCAGCAGCAGTAGCGGATCACCGGACCCCGCTTCCACGTAGTGCATGAATCCGCGCGGCGTCGGCGCGTAGCCCGGGCGGATCACGAACGATACGAGGGGCCACACCCCCTCGTGCTCCCCAAAGTCGGAGTGGCTATCGCGAACTTTAGTCGCACCACATGCCGCCGTTCACGTCGAGGATCTCGCCGGTGACGAATGCCGCCTCGTCGGAAGCGAGGAACCCGATCACCGCCGCGACGTCCTCGGGGGTGCCCATCCGTCCGACCGGGATCAGCGCGGTGAGCGACGGGCTGAGGTTCGTCGTCATCGCGGAGGCCACCGGCCCCGGGGCGACGGCGTTGACGGTCGTGCCGTACGGCGCGAGCTCCCGCGCGAGGTACGCGGTAATCGCGTGCACCCCGGCCTTCGACACACCGTACGCGACGTTGCCCGAAGCGCGCTGCTCGCCGGGATCGAGCCAGGGGCGCGCGTTGCCGCCGTTCTTCCCGAGCACCGAGCCGAGGTTGACGATGCGGCCGAAGCGCTGCGCCTTCATCGCCGGCATCACCGCCTGGCAGCACTGGAACGTGCCCTTCAGGTTGATGTCGAGGACCCGGTCCCACTCTGCGGCGGCCAGATCGGCCGCCGAACCGAACGAAACGGTACCGGCCACGTTGACGAGGATGTCGATACGTCCCCAGGCCTCGAGCGTCTGCGCGACGACCGCGTCGATCTCGTCCCGGCGCGTGACGTTCAGGGCGAACTGCCGGCAGCGCCCGCCGGCCGCTTCCACCCGTTCGGCCACCCCGCGCGTGGCGACCGAGTCGGCGAGCGCGACCACCACGTTCTTGCGCGCGAGGTGGACGGCGGTCGCGCCGCCGATCGCGCCCGCAGCGCCGGTGATCAGCGCGACGCGTTCCGCCTGCGCCATCTCGCGCGCCCTAGCGCCGGAGCTTCGCCGCGTGCGCGCCGCCGAGGCGACCGAATACGGCGCCCTTCATCACCGACGTAGCGCCGGTGTAGGTCCGCCAGTACATGCCCACCGTCTCGCCCGCGGCGTAGAGCCCGGGGATCGGCGCGCCGTCGACGTCGAGCACGCGGCCATGCTCGTCGATCTTGAGCCCCCCGAAGGTGAACACGTTCGCCGAGATGACGGGATACGCGGTGAACGGCGAGCGAGCGATCGGTCGCGCCCAGTTGGACTTCGGTGGCGCGAGGCCGGTGGTCGCGAGGCCGTCGATCTCCAGCGGCTTGAACGTTCCGCCGCGGCATGCCGCGTTGTAGCCCTTGACGGTCTCCTCCACCGCCGCGACCGGCAAACCGAGCTTCTCGGCGAGCGCCGCGATGCTCGGCGCGGTGATCGCCGGCTGGTCGGTGCGGATCGCGAGGCGGTAGTTCGGCACGTCCTCGACCCCGGCGTCGAGGATGATGTAAGCGATGCCTTCCGTCTGCTCGTAGATCCGGCGAGTGACCCGTTCGTAGTTCGCGTCGACCGTACCCGGCGCCTCGTCGGCGAAGCGCCGCCCCTCCTTGTTCACGAGAATCCCGTACGGAAAGATCATCAGCGACGCCTCGGCCGCCCCGGAGCGCGGATCGATCGGCTCGGCGTGGTAGCTGCCGAAGTCGCCGCACGGCGCGGCGCCGATCTCGAGCGCCATCTGGATGCCCTCGCCCTTGTTGTAGTAGGCGCCGCGGCAGATCGGCCGCAGGTAGACCGAGCGCGGCCCGAGGTAGCGCGTCTGCATCTCCGCGCTGCCCTCGAAGCCACCGGAGCCGAGCACCACCGCCGGCGCATGCAGGACCCGGCGCTGCCCTCCCCCGCTCACCTCGATGCCGGCGATCCCGCCGCGCGCATCGAGCACGAGCCGGCGCGCGGTGGTCTCGTAGAGGAACTTCACCCCGGCCTTCTCCGCCGCCCCGGCGAGCGAGTCGACCAGCGCCTGGCCGCCGCCCACCGGCAGCAGGCGCGGCTGGGTCTTGGTCAGGAACTGTGTCGGCAGAAAATCGAACCGCACGCCATGACCCTTCAGCCATTGCACCGTAGGTCCGGCGCTGTCGGCGAACGCCGCGAGCAGGTTGGGATCGTTGGTGCTGAGCGACTTGAGGTACGCGGGCCAGTGCGAGCGCTCGCCGGACATCGCGTCGATCAGGCTCGGGTCCTGGTGCCCGCCCGAGTTCTCGGCGAGGTGCAGCTCGAAGTCGTCGGAGACTTCGTGCTCGCTCTTCATCCGGAAGTAGGCTTCGGTATACCGCGTCTGCCCGCCGCGCTCCTCGAACGTCGCGCGCTCGAGGATCGCCACCCGCGCGCCGTTCTCCGCGGCGGACACGGCGGCCGAGAGCCCGGCGACGCCGCAACCCACGACGATCACGTCGAACCGTGTCTTCTCCAGCGAGTCTTCCATGGCCGGCCTACGAGTCGGCTTTGATCTTCGCGTCGCGCACCGTCTTGCCCCAGCGCTCGTACTCGGAGTCGACGAAGGCCTTGAACTGCTCGACGGTCATGGTCGCCGGCTCGGTGTTCAGCTTGAGGAGCGCGGCGCGCGTCTCGGGCGCATCGACCGCGCTGTTGAGCGCGCGGTTGAGGCGTACGAGGATGTCAGTCGGCGTGCCCGCTGGCGCCATGATCCCCACCCACGTCCCCGCGTTCACCGGGACACCCTGCTCGGCGAACGTCTTCAGGTCGGGCGCGCCGATGAAGCGCTGCGGCGCCGCGAGCCCGAGCATCTTGATCTTGCCGCCGCGGCTGAACGGATCGGCGACCGAGACCGGCACGATCATGGAGTCCACCTGTCCGGCGACCACCGCCTGGATCGCCGGCGCCGCGCCCTGGAACGGGACGTGGAGAACGTCGAATCCACCCTGCTGCTTGAACATCTCCATCGCGACGTGGGCCGAGCCGCCGATGCCCCAGGACGCGAAGGTGATCTTGCCCGGCTCGCGCTTCGCCTGGGCGACGAAGTCGGCGACGTTCGTCGCCGGAAAATTCGGATTCACGACGAGCGCGTACGGAAAGTAGCCGGCGATCCCGACCGCCGCGAAGTCGCGCCGCGGGTCGTAGGCGAGCTTCGGGTAGACGTGCGGGTTGATCGCGTGCGTGTCGGCGGTCACCCAGACGAGCGTATAGCCGTCCTTCGGCGCGCGCGC
>Ga0335084_10002299_pt1 | contig 18388 bp, 17 predicted proteins | sample Lox_Sample_44_FD_206721 | JGI IMG/M metagenome (GOLD analysis project Ga0335084, IMG submission 206721) | Soil microbial communities from Loxahatchee National Wildlife Refuge, Florida, United States - Lox_Sample_4.4 | ecosystem: Environmental > Terrestrial > Soil > Wetlands | place: USA...
GCGCGGGGCCTGAGGGCGCGCACGATGCCCGGCCGGCGCGCGCTGATCACCGCGATGGTGGCTCCGGCGTTGCTGGCGGCGTGCGGCTTCCAGCTGCGCGGGACGACCGAGCTGCCGTTCTCGCGCATCGCGCTAGAAGGCTTCCTGCCGCGCTCGCCGCTGGCCGACGAGCTGCGCCGTGCACTGTCGCAAAGCGCCGAGGTGGTCGCCACGCCGGCACAGGCCCAAGTGGTGCTGCATGCCCTCGCCGACCGCCGCGAGCGCAGCGTCGTCGCCTCCACCACCGCCGGCCAGGTGCGCGAGCTGACGCTGCGCGTGCGCCTGGAGTTCAAGCTGACGACGCCGGGCGGACGCGAGCTGATCCCGGCCACCGAGCTGCTGCAGTCGCGCGACATGAGCTACACCGAGACGTTCGCGCTCGGCAAGGAATACGAAGAGACCCAGCTGATGAAGGCGATGCAGTCCGACATCGTCGGACAGGTGATGCGCCGCCTGGCGCATGTGAAGGGCGTGGCCGGCTGACGTCGCATCATGCAGCTGCGCCCCGAACACCTTCCCGCCGCGCTCGAGCGCGGCCTGCGCCCGCTGTACACGGTGCACGGCGACGAGCCGCTGCTGGCTCAGGAGGCGGGCGACCTGATCCGGCACGCCGCGCGCGCCGCCGGCTACGGCGAGCGCAAGGTGTTCAGCGTCACCGGCGCCCACTTCGACTGGGCGGGCCTGCTCGGCGCGTCGATGGCGATGAGCCTGTTCGCGGAGCGGCAGCTGATCGAGATCCGCATCCCCGGCGGCAAGCCGGGCAAGGAAGGCTCGGAGGCGCTGCAGCGCTACTGCGAGTCGCTGTCCGACGACGTGGTCACGCTGATCCACCTGCCGCGGCTGGACCGCCAGCAGCTCGGCAGCGCGTGGTTCGGCGCGCTCGACGCCGCGGGCATCACCGTGCGTGTCGACGCCGTCGAGCGCCAGGCGCTGCCGCAATGGATCGCGCGCCGCCTCGCCGCGCAGGGGCAGCGGGTCGCCGACGGCGACGCCGGCGCGCAGACGCTGGCCTTCTTCGCCGATCGCGTCGAGGGCAATCTGCTGGCCGCGCACCAGGAGCTGCAGAAGATCGCGCTGCTGTACCCGCGCGGGGTGCTCAGCTTCGAGCAGGTCGAGGCGGCGGTGCTGAACGTCGCGCGCTACGACGTCTTCAAGTACACCGAGGCGGTGCTGGCGGGCCAGACGTCGCGCGTGCTGCGCATGCTCGACGGCCTGCGTGCCGAGGGCGAGTCGGCGGTTCTGGTGCACTGGACGCTGGCCGAGGACATCCGCGCGCTCAAGCGCGTGAAGGACGCCGTCGCCCAGGGCAGGCCGATGCCGATGGCCTTGCGCGAGGCGCGCGTGTGGGGTGCCAAGGAGCGACTGTTCGAGCGCCTGGTGCCGCTGCTGTCGGACCACACGCTGGCGCACTGGCTCGACGCCGCCAGCGTGTGCGACGGCCTGATCAAGGGGCTCAAGCATCCGCACTGGCCGCTCGACCCGTGGGACGGCCTGAAGCGGCTGGCGCTGATGGTCACGCAGCACACGGCGGCTCCGCGGCCGGCGCAACCGCTGCGACTGGCGCTGCAGGCGTCGTTCTGATCAGCACCGTCGGGCCGCTACTGCGCCGGGCGCGGCGACTCCGCCTTCAGTAGCCACGCGCGCGTTCGATGACGTGGGCGAGCGGCTGGCCGTCGAGCAGCGCCTGCACATTGGCGGCCACCAGCGGCGCCGCGGTGCGTGGATCGGTCAGCGCGGCCACGTGCGGTAGCACGGTGACGCGGGGGTGCCGCCAGAACGGGTGCTTCGGATCGAGCGGCTCGCGCTCGAACACGTCGAGCACCGCGTGGCCGAGGCGCCCGGTGGCCAGTGCCGCGCGCAGATCGGCCTCGACGACGTGGCCGCCGCGCGCGAGGTTGATGAGCGCCGAGCCGCGCGGCATCGCGGCGAAGAAGCGCGCGTCCAGCAAGCGCCGGGTGGCCGCCGTCAGCGGCAGCAGATTGATCACGATCGAGCTGGTGCCCAGGCAGGGCAGCAGCGCGTCGTCGCCGTGCACGTGCACCACGCCCGGCGGCAGCTCGCGCGGGGTGCCGTGCAGCGTCCACACGGTGACGCGATAGCCGCGCTGCGCCAGCGCGTCCACGCAGCCGCGCGCCATCGCGCCGAGCCCGAGCACGGTGATCGGAAGCTCCTCGGCGCGCAGCTGCGGCAGCTGGTGCCACTGCGCATTGCGCTGCTGCCGCTGGTAGACGAAGAAGCCGCGGTGCAGCGACAGCACGGCCCACAGCGCCGTCTCGGACATCGCCGCGGCCAGCGACGAATCGACCATGCGCGCGATCGGCACTTCGGGCGGAATCGTGGCGTCGTTGAGCAGGCCCTCGACACCGGCCCACAGCGACTGGATCAGGCGCAGCCGCGGCAGCCCGCGCAGGCTGCCCGGCGGTGGGTTGGCGACGATGGCCACCTCGATGCGAGTGCGGTCGAACAGCTCGTCGGCCATCCACAGATGGTGCTGCGGCATCGCCTGCGCCAGCGCGGCGTGCCAACGGTCGCGATCCGCGGGCTCGAGCTCGCCGGCCAACAGCAGATTCATGGCGCCGACTGTGCACGCTGCAGCAGGCCTTGCAGTGCGTGGTCGACGCTGGCGGCGCGCACTTCGGCACGGTCGCCGTCGAAGCGGCGCTGCTCGGTGCCGACTTCGAGCGTGCCGTCGCGGTGGCGCACCGCGAACCCGAACCACACCGTGCCCACCGGCTTGGCCGGCGTGCCGCCGGTGGGGCCGGCGACGCCGGTGACGGCTACCGCGATGTCGGCGTCGCTCGAGCGCACGATGCCTTCGACCATCGCCCGCGCGACCGGCTCGCTGACCGCGCCGTGCGCCTCGATCAGGCGCTCGGACACGCCGAGCAGCGCCACTTTGGCGCGATTGCTGTAGCTGACGACGCCGCGCTCGAACCAGTCGCTCGAGCCGGCGAGGTCGGTGCAGGCAGCGGCGATCAGCCCGCCGGTGCAGCTCTCGGCGCACGCCAGCCGCCAGCCCAGCGTGCGCAGGCGATCGGCCAGTTGCGCCACCAGCGCGGACCCCGCGCGCGCGCTCACGCGACCCTCCACAGCGCGATGATCAGCAGTGCGCACATCGCGGCGACCACGTCGTCCAGCAGGATGCCGAGCCCCTGCCGGGCACCGATCGCCGCGCCAGCACGCGCCTTGAACACGCCGTCGGCCCACGCCACTGGGCCGGGCTTGGCGATGTCGAACAGGCGGAACAGCCCGAACGCGAACAGCTGGCCGAGCCAGTCGGTCGGCATCGCCAGCCACAGCACGAGCCAGATGCCGAGCATCTCGTCCCATACGATCGCGCCGGGATCGCTCTGGCGCAGCGCCTGCGCGCAGCGCGTGCACGCCCACCAGCCCACCGCGAAGGCCAGCAGCAGCGCCAGTGCCCATTGCCAGTCGGTGAGCCAGGGGTACAACAGCACGAAGATCGCCCAGCCGCACAGCGAACCCGCGGTGCCGGCACCCTTGGGCACGAGCCCGCTGCCGAAGCCGAGCGCGATCGGATGCGCCGGGTGTTCGAACAGGAAGCGCCAGTCGGCGCGGCGCGGCGCGAAGCCGGCCGTCGGCGGCAACGACCAGGCCTTGCTCATTGCGCCTCGTATGCGAAGTGGTCGAAGCCGCGCGCCGCCCACGGCGACACGCTGCCGTCGGGCCAGCGCACACGCAGGCCGGCCTCGGCCTGCACGTTGCCGATGCGACTCACCGCCACCGCGGCGCTGGCGGCCGCGCGCTGCACGGCCGCGTGTGCCGACGGCGGCGCACTGAACAGCAGCTCGTAGTCGTCACCCCCGGCCAGCACGCACTGGCGCTGCAGCGGAAGCGGCTGCGCCGCAAGCATCGCCGAGCGCGGCAATGCCGACCAGTCGAGCAGCGCGCCGACGCGCGAGCGCGCCAGCAGATGGCCGAGGTCGCCGGCGAGGCCGTCGCTCAAGTCGATCGCCGCGTGGGCGACGCCGCGCAAGGCGATGCCGAGCGCGACGCGCGGCTGCGGCCGTTCCATTGCGTGGCGCACGCGCGCGAAGCCCTCGCCCGGCAGTTCGACCTGGCCACGAAACACCTCGAGCGCCAGCCGGGCGTCGCCAAGGCCGCCGTCGCTCGGATGGCTCACCCAAAGCTCGTCGCCCGCGCGTGCGCCGTCACGCCGCAGCGCGGCAGCCGGCGGCACCTCGCCCAGCACGGTGATGCCCACCGTCAGCGGGCCGGCCGTCGTATCGCCGCCGACCAGTTCGATGTCGTGCGCGTCGGCCAGCGCGAAAAGGCCTTCACTGAAGCCGCGCAGAAAGGCCTCGTCGATGCGCGGCAGCGCCAGCATCAGCAGGAACGCCAGCGGCGTCGCGCCGCAGGCGGCGAGGTCGCTCAGGTTGACCGCGAGCGCCTTGTGACCAAGCGCGGGCGGCGGCACGGTCGACAGGAAGTGCCGCCCTTCGACCAGCAGGTCGCTCGAGACGGCGAGCTGCTGGCCCGCTGATGGCGCCAGCAGCGCGCAGTCGTCGCCGACACCGAGCAGCGCGCGCTTCGTCGGCCGCGTGAAGTAGCGCGCGATGAGGTCGAATTCGCCGAGCGGCATCGGCGCATTGTGGCGCAGCGGCTTCGGGCGGCTTTCGCATCGCCCGCGCGACGGCGCCGCTCCTACAATCCCCGACCTCACCCTACGCGAGCGACGCCATGTCCTCCAGCTACGAAGCCAAGCGAGCCGAACTGCGCCGCTCCGCGCTCGAGTACCACGAGCTGCCGACACCGGGCAAGCTGGCGATCGCACCGACCAAGCAACTGCTCAACCAGCGCGACCTCGCGCTGGCGTATTCGCCGGGCGTCGCCGCGGCGTGCGAGGAGATCGCGGCCGACCCGCTGAATGCCTATCGCTACACGTCGCGCGGCAACCTGGTGGCGGTGGTGACCAACGGCACCGCGGTGCTGGGCCTGGGCGACATCGGGCCGCTGGCGGCCAAGCCGGTGATGGAAGGCAAGGCGGTCCTGTTCAAGAAGTTCGCCGGCATCGACGTGTTCGACATCGAGCTCAACGAGAAGAACCTCGATCGCCTGGTCGACACCATCGCGGCGCTGGAGCCGACGTTCGGCGGCATCAACCTCGAGGACATCAAGGCGCCCGATTGCTTCTACGTCGAGCGGCGGCTGCGCGAGCGGCTGAAGATCCCGGTGTTCCACGACGATCAGCACGGCACGGCGATCGTCGTCGGCGCCGCGTTGCTCAACGGCCTGAAGGTGGTCGGCAAGGACATCCGCCAGATCAAGCTGGTCGCCTCGGGCGCCGGGGCCGCCGCGCTGGCCTGCCTGAACCTGCTGATCAAGCTCGGCCTGCCGCGCGAGAACATCTGGGTGACCGACCTCGCCGGCGTGGTGTGGAAGGGCCGCACCGAGCTGATGGATCCCGACAAGCAGGAGTTCGCGCAGGACACCAAGCTTCGCACGCTGGCCGACGTGATCGCCAAGGCCGACGTCTTTCTCGGCCTGTCGGCCGGCGGCGTGCTGAAGCCGGCGATGGTGCAGGCGATGGCCGCCAAGCCGCTGATCTTCGCGCTGGCCAACCCGACGCCGGAGATCATGCCCGAGGAGGTGCAGGCGGTGCGCTCCGACGCGGTGATGGCCACCGGCCGCACCGACTATCCGAACCAGGTCAACAACGTCCTGTGCTTCCCCTACATCTTTCGCGGCGCGCTTGACTGCGGCGCCACCACCATCACCGACCAGATGGAGGTCGCCGCGGTGCACGCGCTGGCCGAGCTGGCGCAGGCCGAGCAGAGCGACGTCGTGGCAGCGGCCTACTCCGGCACGACGCTCAGCTTCGGGCCTGACTACCTGATCCCGAAGCCGTTCGACCCGCGCCTGATGATGCGGGTGGCGCCGGCGGTGGCTCGGGCCGCCCGGGAGTCGGGCGTCGCCATGCGGCCGATCGCCGATCTCGAGGCCTATCGCGAAAAGCTGCAGACCTTCGTCTACCACTCCGGCACGACGATGAAGCCAATCTTCGCGCAGGCCAAGCGCGCGGCGCGCAAGAAGGTGGTCTATTGCGAGGGCGAGGAGGAGCGCGTGCTGCGCGCGGTGCAGGTGGTGGTCGACGAGGGCCTCGCGCGGCCGACGCTGATCGGCCGGCCGCCGGTGATCGCGCAGCGCTGCGAGAAGTTCGGCCTGCGCCTGCAAGCCGAGCGCGACTACGACGTGGTCAACACCGAGCACGACGAGCGTTATCGCGACTACTGGCAGACCTACCACCGGCTCACCGAGCGCAAGGGCGTGACCGCGCAGCTCGCCAAGATCGAGATGCGACGCCGGCTGACGCTGATCGGCTCGATGCTGCTGCACAAGGGCGAGGTCGACGGCATGATCTGCGGGACCTGGGGCAGCACCGCGACGCACCTGGTGTTCGTCGACCAGGTGATCGGCAAGCGCCCGGGCGTCAAGACCTACGCGTGCATGAACGGGCTGATCCTGCCCGGGCGGCAGGTCTTTCTGGTCGACACTCACGTCAACGCCGACCCGACGGCCGAAGAGATCGCCGAGATTACGGTGCTGGCCGCCGAGGAGATGCGCCGCTTCGGGTTGCAGCCGAAGGCGGCGCTGCTGTCGCACTCGAACTTCGGCTCGAGCAACCACCCGTCGGCACGCAAGATGCGCGACGCGCTGCCCCTGGTGCGCGAGGCCGCGCCGTGGCTCGAGGTCGACGGCGAGATGCACGGCGATGCCGCGCTCGATGCTGCCTACCGGCTCGAGCTGATGCCGCGCACCACGCTGCGCGGCGAGGCCAACTTGCTGGTGCTGCCCAACATCGACAGTGCCAACATCGCCTACAACCTGCTCAAGCAGGCCGCCGGCGGCGGCATCGCGATTGGGCCGGTGCTGCTCGGCGCGGCCAAGCCGCTGCACATCCTCACGCCATCGGCGACGGTGCGGCGCATCGTCAACATGACGGCGATCACGGTGGCCGACGCGAATGCCTTCCGCGGGTGACAAATCCTGGTCGAGCAGCCCAGGTATCGGCGACGCAGATTTATAGTGTGCGCCGCACAAATCGGAGTGTGAGCGTACGCTTTCATTAGATCCACGTGCCCGAAATTGAGGCACCAGGGTTGAGGTTTTGTACCCGTTCCGGTACGATTATGCATTCAAAGTTCAGGGTTTACCCGTGGATTGGACCGTTCGGTCGCTGCTGTCGGGGCCATTACTAAAGTTAGGGCTTGCTACAGCAGTCACCGCCTCGGCGGTGATGACCATGACGGTGCAGGCCAAGGGGCCGGGCACGGCGAGTGACTCGGTGGCACTGGCGGAGTTGCCCCGCGAGGCGCAGCAGACCGAGCAGCTCATCCGAGCCGGAGGTCCGTTTCCCCACGCCAAGGACGGCGTGACGTTCGGCAATCGCGAACGGCAACTGCCTCGGCGTGAGCGTGGCTACTACCGCGAATACACCGTACCCACGCCCGGCGCCAGCAACCGAGGAGCGCGCCGCATCGTGTGCGGCGGGGTCCCGGCCAGGCAACCTGAGGTTTGTTATTACAGCGACGACCACTACGCGAGCTTTCGCCGGATCGAGCAGTGAGTCGTCGGACGCCAGAGAACGTTTTGATCCTCCAAAGGACCGAGGCCATGCTGCTCCAGACAGTCCGTCCCAACATCGTCCAATCCATTCGCGCTTATCGTGTCGAAGACCTGATGCACGCCGCCGAAGGCGCCGGCCAGCACTTTCTGTACGCCGACTTGTCTGGCGCGCAGTCCAAGCAAGAGGTGCTGGACAAGATCGCCGAGTCGTTTCTGTTTCCGAATCACTTCGGCAAGAACCTGGACGCGCTGTACGACTGCATGACCGACCTGGTGCACAAGGCCGGCGCGCAGCCGGGATTCGTGGTCGTGCTCGAGCAGTTGCCCGACAACCCGCGCTTCGACCGTGAGGCCCGCGAGCAGCTGCTCGACGTGTTTCGCGACGCCGCCGATTTCTGGGCCGAGCGCCGCATCGCGTTCCGCTGCTTCTATTCCTTCGCGGTGGCGCGCGGCGCCGACGCCAACGCCTGGGAGCGCGGCCACGAAGCGGCGGTCGCCGCCGACAAGCCGGCGGCCAAGAGCGTGTCGAAGAACGGCGTCAACCCGAACTTCGGCATGAACATGCCGCTGATGAGCAGCGCGTTCGACACCGCGATGTGGATGAACGCGGCCTGAGACCGCCGCGCCGCCGCCCGGCGGCGCGGCGTCAGCGTCGGAGCTGACCGCTCACGCGCTGCGTCAGCGCCACATACTCGTCGACCGCGACCTCCTCGGCGCGGCGCTGCACGTCGAACGCCCCCGCGCAGCTGCGCTGGTCGAGCCATGCGCCCAACGTGTGGCGCAACAGCTTGCGGCGCTGCGAGAAGGACACCGCCACGATCTGCGACAGCAGTTCGGCGTCGACCGCCGGCGGCGCGCTCAGCGGCGTCATGCGCAGCACCGCCGAGGTCACGCGCGGCGGCGGCTCGAACGCCCGCGCCGGCACGTCGAACAGTTGCTCGATGTGGTAGCGCCATTGCAGCATCACGGTCAGCCGGCCGTAGTCGCGGCCGCCCGGCGCCGCGGCGATGCGGTCGACGACCTCCTTCTGCAGCATCAGGTGCTGGTCGACGATGTGCGGCGCGGCCGCCAGCAGATGAAAGAGGATCGGCGTCGAGATGTTGTACGGCAGGTTGCCCACGACGCGCAGGGCCTGCCCCGCCGCCGCGGCCAGCCGCGCGAAGTCGACGCGCAGCACGTCGGCCTGCACCAGTTCGAGCCCGCGCTGCTCGCGCCAGTGCGCCGCCAGATCGCGATCGAGCTCGATCAGCGTGAGCCGCGCGCCGCTGGCGCGCAGCGGCTTGGTCAGCGCGCCGCGCCCCGGACCAATCTCGACGATGTGCTCGCCCGCGCGCGGCGCGATCGCGCGCACGATCGCGTCGATCACGCTCGAGTCGACCAGGAAGTGCTGCCCGAAGCGCTTGCGCGGCGGCTGGCCCAGCATCGTGCGCCGCGCGCCGCTCACTGCTGTTGCGGCGGCTCGCGCATCTCGATGTAGGCGCGCGCCCGCAGGTCCCTGGCCCACTCCTGGTAGGCGGTGCCGAACTTCTGCTCGCGCAGCGCGGCGCGCGCCTGGTCGCGCACCTCCTTGGGCGACACCTCGGTCTCGCGGCGCTCGATCACCTGGATCAGGTGCACGCCGAAGCGCGACATCACGGGCGCCGACACCGCCCCCGGTGCAAGCTGGTTCATCGCTTCCTCGAACTCGGGCACGAAGCCGCCCGGCGACACCCAGCCGAGGTCGCCGCCGGCCGGGGCGCTGGCGTCCTCCGACACCTCGCGCGCCACGTCTTCGAAGCGCCGCTGGCCGGCCTCGATCTGGCGCTTCAGGTCGAGCAGGCGACGCGCGGCATCCTGCGCGCTGGCCTGCGCCGACGTGCGCAGCAGGATGTGTCGCGCACGGGTCTGCGTCACCCGCACGGCCTGGCCTTCGCGCCGCTCGAGCACCTTCAGCACATGGAAGCCGCCGCTGCTGCGGAACGGCTCGCTGACTTCGCCGACCTGCAGATCGCGCGACTTCTCGACGAACAGGTCCGGCAGGCGGGAAGCCGGCCGCAGGCCGATCGCGCCGCCGTTGGCGCGGTTGCCGTCCTCGGAGACGTCGCGCGCCACGGTCGCGAAGTCGGCGCCCGAGCGCACCCGCGCCAGCGCGGCGTCGATGCGGGTGCGGCGCTCGGCCACCACGTCGTCGGTGGCGTTCTCGGGTACGGTGACCAGGATCTGCGCCAGGTTCAACTCGATGGCCGCGGCGGCCGTGTTCTTCTGCTGCTCGAGGTAGCGCTCGATCTCGGCGTCGCTGATGCGGATGCGCTGCTGCACCTCGCGCTCGCGCACGCGCTCGACCAGGATCTGATCGCGCAGGTTGTTGCGAAAGCGCGCGAACTCCTGCCCCTCGGCCGCCAGCCGGCGCCGCAGGTCGGCCACGCTCATCCGGTTGGCCGCCGCGACGCTGTTGACCGCGCGGTCGAGCTCGACCTCGTCGACCTTGGCGCCGCTCTCGCGCGCATAGGTCACCAGCACCCGCTCGTCGATCAGCGCATCGACCACCTGGGTATGCAGCGAATCGGCGGCGGGCTCGCGCGCGCCGCTGCGGCGCGCCTCGTCGCGGACGCGGCCGGCGCGCTGCTCGACCTCGTAGGCGGTGACCAGTTCACTGTTGACGACGGCCACGATGTAGTCGCCGACGCGCAGCGCCCGAGTGCCCGCCTGCGCGAACACCGCCGCAGCCGCCACAGCCAGCGCCAAGGCCAGCGCCAGCCGGCACGGCGCCGCGCATCTTGCGAGAAATTCAATCATCGATCGTCGGTTCGTAGGGGCCCTTGCGCTCCTCGCGCAGCAGCCGGTAACCGGGAATATTGTCCTTCAACACCTGCAGCGGGTTGGAGCCGATTCTGGACAGTCCCACCAGCTCGAGCTGAAGCAGCAGGCGCGTCGTCGCCTCGGTGCGTCCGACCGACAGGCGCTCGGCGACGACGCGCCCGATCCAGCAGCCGGCGTCGTACTCGAAGCCGGCGATCGAGTCGGTGAAGCGGCTGTCGCGCAGGCTGTAGTTCACGCGCCCGACCGCGTAGAGAGTGCCCCCACACTTGCCGGAGTTCGGGCTGCCGGCACTGTTGCCGCGGTAGACCGGCCACTGCCAGCCAAGCTCCATCTGCTCGGACAGGCCGCGCGCGTAGCGATAAGTGGCGCTCAGTGCGTGGAACGGCGCCGGCAGGTAGCGCATGCCGACGATCGAGCGCACCGGGCGGCTGAGCTCGGCGCTGTACTGCATCGAGACGTCGAACTGCCAGTTCGGCACCAGGCTGGTCGAGCCGTCGAGCAGCAGATCCGACAGCCGCTGCGTCAGCGGCACGCCGTCGGGCGTGACGCGCAGGTCGCGGAACAGGTAGCGCTGCGCCACGCCCAGCCGCAGCGTCTCGGCCCCGGTGCTGCTGTCGAGCCAGCGCGTGGTCACGCCGCCGGTGATCTGATGGCCGTCGGAGACGCGGTCGATGCCCGAGAACGCGTTCTCCGTGTACACCGAAACCGTGTTGAAGTCGATCGGCGCGGAGTCGAAGTTCGGCAGCGTCCGCTGCTCGCGAAACGGCGTGTTGGCGTAGAACAGGCGTGGCTCCAGCGTCTGCCGCTGCGTCTTGCCGAACCAAGTGCTGTCGCGCTCGAACACGGCGCCCGAGTCGATGCTGAAGGTCGGGATCCAGCGCGCGGCCTGGGTGCGGCCGTCGGACATCGGCTGATCGACGTCGTAGCTGGCGGCGTTGACGATGAGCTTGGGGCGAATCCAGGTCGCCGGCGTTTCCCAGGGGCGCGTCAGGCTGGCCAGCCCGTGCCAGCGCCAGCCGTTGGGTCGCAGGCCGCTCGGCGTGCCGTCGGCCAGCGAGAAGCGATTGACCTCGGACTCCGCGTCGACGCGCAGGCCCAGCGGCAACGCGCCGTCGCTGCGCACGCCCAGCTGCATGCTGCGGTCGTACGGCGGCACGATCTCGGTGGTCGGGTCGCCCGAGGCGAGCACCTGCCAGCGCTGCGTGCCCACGTACCAGCTCGAGTCGAACCCGTAGCGCGCGCTGCTCTGCTCGACGCGCGCGGTCACCGGCAGCATGCGGATGGTGAACGAGCGGATCTGGCGCGAGAAGTCCTTCCAGTAATCGTCGTCCGAGACCCGGATCGCATCGACCGCGTAGCGCAGGTTCAGGCTGTCGCGCGTGCCATCGAGTACGAAGTCGCCGAGCCAGCGGTCGCGCTGGGCGACGCGGTCGTTGGGCAGGCCGTCGATCTCGATGCGACCCTGGTCGTGCGGCTCGAGGTAGCGAAACTCGGTGCCGAGCGCGGCGCCGCGGCGGGTCAGCACGACCGGCGTGATGGTGGCGTCCCGGTTGGGCGCGATATTCCAGTAGTACGGCACCGCCAGCTCGAGGCCGCTCTTGGAGTCGAGGTTGATGGTCGGCGGCAGCCAGCCCGACTTGCGCTCGTCGGTGAGCGGGAAGCTCAGCACCGGAAAGCCGAGGATCGGCACGCCGAGGAATCGCAGCACGGCGCCCTCGGCCACCCCCTCGTTGGCCTCGAGGTCGATGCGCACGCGGTCGGCCCTCAGCAGCCAGTCGGGATCGCCCGAGCCGTCGCGCGGGCAGCTGGTGTAGGTGGCATCGACGGCCACCGAGCGCGAGGCGTCGAGAAAATCGAAGCGGCGCGCCCTGCCGCCGGCACCCGTGCGGCCGAGCGTGAAGCGCGGCTCGAGGAAGAAGCCCTCGAAGCGCTGCACCTGCAGCTGCAGCTCGGGGCCCCAGTAGTGGTTGCCGTCGCGGCTGACGCGCACGTTGCCCTTCGCATTGGCGCGGTCACCGGCGGCGTCGTAGTCGACGCGGTCGGCCCGGATCACGGTGCCGGCGCGGCGAAACTCCACGTTGCCTTCGGCCGCCATGTCGATCTCCGGCCGCGACTGCAGGCGGTCGGCGCGCACGACCACCGAGCGCGCGCGCGCGGCGTCACCGCGCGGCGGCGGCGCCAGCTCGCGGCTGGGCAGCAGCCGCAACGGCGCGTCGGGCGCGTCGTCGCCGGCGTCGCGTGGCGGCGGCTCGGCGGGCTGCGCCGCGGCCAGCACCGGCCCGAGCGTGATCGCCGCCCGCACGGCTTGCATCGTGGCGCAACGCAAGGCAGCGCGGCAGCAACGGGTCAGCACGACGGTTGTTGTTCGAGCTCGAGCGCCGGAACCGGCGAATGGCCTTCAGCGCGAGGCACAGTGCGCGCGCCACGACGAGACGCGTTCGTACAATTGCGCGCGATTATCCATCGCGCCGCTTCGAGCCCCTCATGACGTCCCCGCCCCCCGCGCGCGCCGGCGAGCCCATCGCGTGGGCCGACGCGCAGCGGCGCAGCCACTTCGAGCGCTGGCTGGCGCCGCTGGCCGAGCAGTTTGCGCTCGACGTGACGACGCTGGCGCCGGCGTCGGCCGATGCCAGCTTCCGCCGCTACCTGAGAATCCACTCGCGCGAGCGCAGCTTCGTCGTCATGGACGCGCCGCCGCCGCAGGAAGACGTGCGGCCGTTCGTCCGCATCGCGCGCCGCATCGGCGAGGCCGGGTTGCACGCGCCGCAGGTGCTGGCCGCCGACGAGGCGCAAGGCTTCCTGCTGCTGAGCGACCTCGGCCGCACGCTGTACCTCGACGCGCTGCGTGCGGCCGACGCTGCGGGCGCCGACCGCCTGATGCGCGAGGCGATCGCCGCGCTGGTGCAGTGGCAGCAGCGGCTGCAGGCCACCGAGCTGCCGCCGTACGACGACGCGCTGCTGCGGCGCGAGCTGCAGCTGTTTCCCGACTGGTGCGTGCAGCGCGAGTTCGGCGTGCAGTGGGGCCGCAGCGAGCTGGCGGCGTGGCACGACGTCAGCGACCTGCTGGTGGCCAGCGCGCTGGCGCAGCCGCGGGTGGTGGTGCATCGCGACTGGATGCCGCGCAACCTGATGATCAGCGACCCCAACCCCGGCATCCTCGACTTCCAGGACGCGGTGGTCGGCCCGGTGACCTACGACATCGTGTGCCTGCTGCGCGACGCCTTCATCTCGTGGGACGAGGAGCGCGAGCTCGACTGGGCGGTGCGCTGGTGGCAGGCCGCGCGCGCCACCGCGGTGCTGGCCGGCCACCGCTTCGCCGACGACTTCGGCGAGTGCTGGCGCGCGCTCGAGTGGATGGGCCTGCAGCGCCACCTCAAGGTGCTGGGCATCTTCTGCCGCCTCAAGCACCGCGACGGCAAGCCGCACTACAGCAGCGACCTGCCGCGCTTCTTCGCCTACGCGACGCGCGTCGCGCTGCGCTACGCGCCACTGTCGCCGCTGCTCACGCTGCTGGAGCCGCTGTCGGGCCAGGCGGTGCGCGCCGGCTACACGTTCTAGCGCGCGTTCGCTGCGGCCGGCGCTTGCGCGCCTTCACTTCATGGGTCGAAGTGAGCCTCGCGGCCATCGTCACGGGCAGGCGGCGATCGCCTGCGACACCGCCGCCGTCAGCCGCTTGGCGTATGGCACGTGCAGGAACTCGTTGGGCCCGTGGGCATTGCTCTTGGGCCCCAGCACGCCGCACACCATCATCTGCGCGCTCGGGAAGCCGCGCGCCAGCATGTTCATCAGCGGGATCGTGCCGCCCTGGCCAATGAAGCCGAGCGGCGCGCCGTAGTGCGCCTGCGACGCGTCGTTCAGCGCGCGCTCGAGCCACGGCGCCAGCGACGGCGCATTCCAGCCGGTGGCGCCCAGCGCGCCGGCGCGGCCGTCGGGGTGGAAGGTGACGCGCGCGTTGTACGGCGCGTTGTCCTCGAGCAGCTGCTTGAGCTGCAGCGATGCCTCGTTGCCGTCGACCAGCGGCGGCAGCCGCAGGCTGAGCTTGAATGCGGTGTACGGACGCAGCACGTTGCCGGCATTGCCGAGCTCGGGCACGCCATCGACGCCGGTGACCGACAGCGTCGGCCGCCACGTGCGGTTGAGCAGCGCTTCGACCGGATCGGTGGTGGTCGGCAGCGACGCGCCGCCGTCGGCGCCGCAGGCCCACGGAAAGCGCCGCCACACCTCCTGGCCGAGCGTCGCCGCCGCCGCACGCGCCTGCTCGACGCGCTCGCCGGGCACCTGGCAGTGGAACGCCTCCGGCAGCAGGCGGCCGCTGTGCGAATCCTCCAGCCGGTCGAGCAACTGCCGCAGGATGCGGAAGCTCGACGGCACCAAGCCGCTGGCGTCGCCCGAGTGCACGCCCTCGGTCAGGATCTCGACCTTCAGCACGCCCGACACCATGCCGCGCAGCGAGGTGGTCAGCCACAGCTGGTCGTAGTTGCCGGCGCCGGAGTCCAGGCACACCACCAGCGACACGTCGCCCAGCCGCGGCTTCAGCGCGTCGAGATAGGCCGGCAGATCGAACGAGCCGCTCTCCTCGCAGCTCTCGATCAGGCCGATCACCCGCGGCCGCGGGATCCTCTGCTCGTCGAGCGCCTCGATCGCGCTCACCGCGGCGAACACCGCGTAGCCGTCGTCGGCGCCGCCACGGCCGTACAGCAGGCCGTCGTCGAGCTTGGGCGTCCAGGGCCCGAGGTCGTTGCGCCAGCCGTTGAACTCGGGCTGCTTGTCGAGGTGGCCGTACATCACGACCGTGCCGGTGCTGCCCGCCTTCGTGGCCGGCACCTCGAACAGGATCACCGGTGTGCGGCCCTCGAGGCGGATCACCTCGAGCTTGAGCCCGGCGACCTTGCGCGACTCGACCCACGCGGCGGCCGCGCGCACGACATGATCGATGTAGCCGTGGCTCTGCCATTGCGCATCGAACATCGGGCTCTTGGCCGGCACCTCGATGTAGCGCTTCAGCTCGGGCACGATCCGCTGGTCCCACGCGCGCTCGGCAAAGGCGCCGAGCTGTTGCGCCTGCGCGGCCGATAGCGGCGCCGGCTCAGGGGTTGCCGGTACGGGATCGCGTGCGTTCATCGTTGACTCCATGCGGCGCGACGGCGGCGCCGGCCTGCGGCAGCGCGGCCAGCCAGCGGGTCAGCTCGGCCAGCGGCTGCTCGCGCTCGGGTTCGTTGAAGATCTCGTGCGCCATCTGCGCATAGCAAGTGTGCGTCAAGCGCTCGCGCGGCGCCGCGGCGGCGAACGCCGCGCTACCGGCCGGGGCGACGCAGCGGTCGGCGCCGGCCCACATCAGCAGCGTCGGCACGCGCCAGCGCGGCGCGCTGGCGCGCACCCGCTCGCCGGCATCGACGATGAAGCGCACCGTGCGCGGCGTGACGCGGTCGTGCACCAGCGGGTCGTCGACGTAGGCGCGCACGACGGCGGGGTCGCGCGAGATCCATGCCGGCTTCAAGCCGTTGCCGATCGCCAGCTTGGGCACCAGCGGCGCCAGCACCGACAACAGCGCGCGTTGCGCGCCATTCATGCCGGGGTCGAGCGCCGGCGACGACAGCACCAGCGCGTCGACCGGGCGCCACCAGGCGGCGCGCTGCGTCGACAGCCCTTCGGCAACGAAACGCGCCGCGATCAGGCCGCCCAGGCTGTGGCCGAGCAGCACCAGCGGCCGCTGCGTCTCGGGGCGCAGCGCGTCGACGACCACGCTGAGGTCGTCGAGCAGGCTGTCGGGCTCGGCGAGGTCGCCACGCGCGCCGCCCGACGCGCCGTGGCCGCGCTGGTCGTAGCCGGCGACGTCCCAGCCCGCCTCGTTGAGGCGCGCCGCCACCGCCGCATAGCGCCCGATGTGCTCGCCCAGCCCGTGCACGATCAGCACGAGGCCGCGCGCCAGCGTCACCGTCCATTGGCGGACGTGCAGCGGCAGGTCGTCGCGGGTGTGCAGCGCGTGCATGCGCCAGTGTAGGCAGCGCCGGCCTCGACGTCGGGTCGGGGCAAGCCCGAAGCCCGATCCACGCGCCGGCGCGCCGGGACCGGTCGGCGGCCAGCCCGCAAAGGCGCTCGCCCCGCGGGTGCCGCTCAGGCGGGCACTGCGGCGCGCTCGAACCTGAACACCGCCACGCTGGCGCGCAGGTTCGGCCAGTGCCGCACGGGCGCGCCGCGATGCAGACCAAAGGCGTCGAGGATGCGCAGGCCATTGCGACGCGCGAGCTGATCGAAGTCGGCGAACGTGCCGACGCGGATGTTGGGCGTGTCGTACCACTGGTACGGCAGCGTCTTGGTCACCGGCATGCGGCCGCGCGCCACCGACAGGCGATTGGGCCAGTGCGCGAAGTTCGGGAAGCTGACGACGCCGATGCGGCCGACGCGTGCGGTCTCCTGCAGCATGCGCTCGGTGTTGCGCAGGTGCTGCAGGGTGTCGAGCTGCAGCACGACGTCGAAGCTGCGGTCGCCGAACAGCGCGAGGCCGTCTTCCAGGTTGAGCTGGATCACCTGCACGCCGCGCTGCACGCAGCGCGGGATGTTGGCGTCGGCGATCTCGACGCCATAGCCGGTGCAGCCGCGGCGGCTGGTCAGGTGCGCGAGCAGTTCGCCGTCGCCGCAGCCGAGGTCGAGCACGTGCGAGCCCGGTGGCACCAGCTCGGCGATCAGTTCGAGGTCGCGCCGCTCGCTCATCGAGCCCCCTGGCTCGGCGCGCCCGCCTGTGCAGCGATGCGGTCGAAGTAGGCCCGCAGCAGCGCGTGATAGCGCGCATCGTCCAGCAGGAACGCGTCATGCCCGTGCGGCGCATCGATCTCGGCGTAGCTGACGACGATGCGGTTGTCCACCAGCGCCTTGACGAGCTCGCGCGAGCGCGCCGGCGCGAACCGCCAGTCGGTCGTGAAGCTGACGATCAGGAAGCGGTTGTCCCTGGCCGGAGCGAACGCCGCCGACAGGTCGCCGCCGTGCGCCGCCGCCGGATCGAAGTAGTCGAGCGCGCGTGTGATCAGCAGGTAGGTGTTGGCGTCGAAGTACTCGCTGAACTTTTCGCCCTGGTGGCGCAGGTAGCTCTCGATCTGGAACTCGATGTCCTGCGTCGTGTAGCCGAGCCCGCCGTTGCGCAGCTCGCGGCCGAACTTGGCCGCCATCGAGTCATCGGACAGGTACGTGATGTGGCCGATCATCCGGGCCACGCGCAGGCCGCGCGCCGGCGCCACGCCGCGGTCGTAGAAGTGGCCGCCATGGAAGTCGGGGTCGGTGGTGATCGCGCGGCGCGCCACCTCGTTGAACGCGATGTTCTGCGCCGACAGGTTCGGCGCCGAGGCCACCGCGATGCAGTGGCGCACGCGCCGCGGGTGGCGCAGCGTCCACGACAGCGCCTGCATGCCGCCGAGGCTGCCGCCGATCACCGCAGCCAGCTGGCCGATGCCCAGCGCGTCGATCAGCCGCGCCTGCGCGTCGACCCAGTCCTCGACGGTCACCACCGGGAAGTCGGCTCCGTACGGCCGTCCGGTGGCCGGGTTGACATGCATCGGGCCGGTCGAACCGAAGCACGAGCCCAGGTTGTTGACCCCGATCACAAAGAAGCGATCGGTGTCCAGCGGCTTGCCCGGTCCCACCAGGTTGTCCCACCAGCCTTCGCTGCGTTCCTCGTTCTCGTAGCGGCCGGCGACGTGGTGGCTGGCGTTCAGCGCATGGCACACCAGCACCGCGTTGCTGGCCTGCGCGTTGAGCGTGCCGTAGGTCTCGTACACCAGCGTGTAGGCCGACAGCGTCGCGCCGCTGCGCAGCGGCAGCGGCTGATCGAAGTGGCGACTCTGGGGTTGGACGACGCCGATGGAATGCATAGCGACAAAAACAAAACCGGCGCCGCTGCAGGATGCGGACGCCGGTCGTGGCGCCCCTCTTTAGCGGCATTTCTATAGCGCCCGCAAGCCGGAACAAATCG